>Ga0126382_10000250_pt1 | contig 20493 bp, 19 predicted proteins | sample PanSoiMetPlot_30_FD_92548 | JGI IMG/M metagenome (GOLD analysis project Ga0126382, IMG submission 92548) | Tropical forest soil microbial communities from Panama - MetaG Plot_30 | ecosystem: Environmental > Terrestrial > Soil > Tropical forest > Bulk soil | place: Panama | collected 2016-02-17
CCAAACATGCGCCTGGAGCCTGCTGGCCCGGCGTCACTTGATCTCAAACGGAGAAAAGACGGCCGCAGCCAGCGCTGAGTCGCTAGCTAATAATCTCCGGGCAAATGCCGCAGATATGGTTAAGGCCGTTCATGGCGGTGGAAAATGGCGAAACACACCGAAGGCGTCAAGGGGCCCACATCATGTCGCCAGGCTAACTCCCGCTGCTGCAAGGCATTTCTCGCCCGGTCGCGACCGGCCGGAAGTTAGGCCGCGACTGTGGCTTTCATGTCCTAGGCAAACATGCCCAAAGCCCGCTAACACGCCGTTAGCGATCGCGTCGGCGGGCGTCCCTGAGGTTAGGAACGCCTTAAGACGTTACCGCGCATTGTCGAAATCGCGTTTCCGAAAGTGGGCGTTCGGGAACGTGAACGTTCCTGTCTGTGGGCGTTCCGATCTTGGGGAAGAATCCGGGGGGTCGATCGATGCGTTACGTATTCGCGGCGCTGGTTTTGGCTGGCGCTGTCATCAGCAGCGCTGCACAGGCCGAAAAACGCACCTTCATCATTGCCAACAATTCCGACGGCTACGGCGTCGACCGCTGCTTGGCCACCGGCGCAACCTGCGGCGTCGCGGTTGCCACCGCCTATTGCCAGTCGCGCGACTTCATCCAGGCGGCGTCGTTCCGCAAGGTCGATCGCGACGACATCACCGGCGGCGTGCCGACCACCAACGGGACCTCCGCCCGCGACGAGTTCGTCGCCATCGAGTGCCTGCGGTAAGCACTTTCCGCCCGCCCCGCCCCATCCCGACCTGACCGCCGGCTCGGATCGCGCGATCCGGGCCGCCCGTCCCAGTTGCGCCGTTGCACAACCCTTGATCTTGGGCCAATGTCGCACCGCCCGTCGCGGTCCTTGCTCGAGCGGACCGCTCCATGCCGGGGGCGCGGTCGATCATGAGTTCCAGCCAGGCCCGTGACGCCGCGGCGCAAGCCGCCTCCACACCCGCTCAGACCACCGCCCAGTCGGGCGGGCAGGCCGGGTTGCTGAAGCTCGAAGATTTCCTGCCGCATCGGCTCAACGTGCTCTCCAGCCTGGTGTCCCAGGCGCTCACACGCGTCTACGGACGTCGAGGTATCGGAATACCCGAATGGCGTGTGCTGGTGACCCTGGGCGAGAACGGGGTGATGACCGGCAAGGCAGTCGGGGCCGAGACCCACATGCACAAGACCAAGGTCTCGCGCGCGGTGGCGCAGCTCGAGCAACGGAAGTTCGTGACCAAACGCGCCAATCGCGCGGATCTGCGCGAATCCTTCCTGTCGCTGACGCCGGCCGGCCGCGCCGTCTACGAGGAGCTCGCCCCGAGCGCGCTCGAGTTCATGGACCGGCTCTCCGAGGTGGTCGCACCCGCCGACCGTCCCGCCTTCGACCGTGCCATGAAGCAATTGACCAAGCGCTCGGCCGAGCTGGTCGCCGAAGTCGAAGACGGCAAGATCTGAGATCGCATAAGCCGTAAGCCTTCAGCGCGTTTACGGGCGCCGTTTGACGCGCTATGCCGAAGCCGAAATCCGGGGCGCGCTATCCCCCAATCATGCCGGTGGAGGACACGTGAAGCTTTACACCTATTTCCGCTCATCCGCGGCCTATCGGGTTCGCATCGCGCTGAACCTGAAGGGCCTCAAGAGCGAAATGATTTCGGTCCACCTGCAGAAGGAAGGCGGCCTCAACCGCAAGCCCGACTACCGCGCGATCAATCCGCACATGCGCGTGCCGGCTCTGCAGATCGACAGCGGCGACGTGCTCACCCAGTCGCTCGCGATCATCGAATATCTCGACGAGGTCAAACCCGAGCCGCCGCTCTTGCCGCGCGATCCGGTCGCACGCGCCAAGGTGCGCGCGCTGGCGCAGCTCATCGCCTGCGACATCCATCCGCTCAACAATGTGGGACCGCTGCGCTATCTCAAGAACCAGCTCGGCCAGGATCAGCCCAAGATCGACGCCTGGTATCACCACTGGGTCATGGACGGCTTCGATGCGCTGGAGTCGATGATCCAGCCGGGGCCCTACGCGTTCGGCAGCGCGGTCACGCTGGCCGACGTCTGCCTGGTGCCGCAGGTCTACAATGCGCGCCGCCTGAAGGTTCCGCTCGACCGATATCCCAAGATCGTCGCGGTCGATGCGGCCTGCACCAAGCTCGCCGCCTTCGACCGTGCCAAGCCGGAGAACCAGGCGGACGCGGAATGACCGTTCGCCGCAATCCATATCGGGCTGGCCGCTGACCCGTGTCACCCCGGCAGCTTCTTCGCGTCGTGCTCTGGATGACCGGGGCGCTGCTCTCGTTCTCGGCGATGGCGGTGTCGATCCGCCTGCTCGCTCCCACGCTGAGCGTCATGGAGATTCTGGCCGTGCGCTCCGGCCTCGGGCTCGTGGTCATGGCAAGCCTGGCGGCGGTGCGACCCGATCTGCGGGCGATGATCGTCACGCCGCGCATCCCGCTCCACATCCTGCGCAACACCATTCACCTCGGCGGCCAGTATCTCTGGGCGATGAGCCTGCTGCTGCTGCCGCTCGCCACCGTGTTCGCGCTCGAATTCACGACGCCGGCGTGGACGCTGCTGCTGGCGGTGCCGTTCCTGCACGAGCGCATGACGACCAGCCGGGTCGGCGCCGTCGTGCTGGGCCTGCTCGGGGTGCTGGTGATCCTGCGGCCCGGCCTCGGGACCTTTCAACCGGCCGCGCTGCTGGTGCTGGCGGCGGCAGTCTGCTTCGCCATCACGCTGATCACCACCAAGAAGCTGACCCGCACCGACTCGACCTTCGCCATCATCTTCTGGATGAATCTCATTCAGACGCCGCTCGCCCTGGTGCCGTCCGATCCGCTGTTCGCGCTCAGACTCGGCGGCGGCCAGGTGCTGGCGGCGCTCGCCGTCGGCGCTTCGGGCCTCGCCTCGCACTATTGCCTGACCAACGCCTTTCGCGCCGGCGACGCCAGCGTGGTCGTGCCCCTCGACTTCATGCGCATCCCCCTGATCGCGGTGGTGGGATGGTGGCTTTATGGCGAGCAGCTCGACCTGCTGGTGTTCGTCGGCGCCGGCCTGATCATTGCCGGCATCCTGTGGAACCTGCGCAGCGAGGCCCGGCGATCGGGCTCACCCCCGGCTGGTGCCGGGGAAACGGCCGGGAAGCCGGATGGCCCCTCCCCGCCTTAACCCTTAGACTGTCCCGAACCATGGGACGGGGGTTTTCACACTTTGGTCACCATTCCGGCGCTTCCATCGTCCACTGTGAGCGTTGGGGGTTGGGCATCGCTCCATGAATAGGACCGCAATCGCAACATTCCTGCGCGGACTGGGCAGCTCGCTGCCCACGCTGATTCTGTGCGCGGCGCCGGCCATGGCGCAGCTCGGGTTTCCGCCCTCCCAGGCCAACCCGGGTGGGCGCAATCCGGTCTGCTTGCGGCTCGAAGGCCAGCTCGCCGTCATCGACCGCGGCGGCGCCGTCGATCCGGCCAAAGCCGACCAGGTCAAGCGCTACGAGGACGCCGCGGCCAAGCAGCAGGCCGATCTCGACCGCCTCAGCCAGCAGTCGCAGCGCCTGGGTTGCCAGGGTGCCGGCTTCTTCTCCCTGTTCAGCGGCCAGTCGCCGCAATGCGCCCCGGTCAACAACCAGATCCAGCAGGCGCGCTCGAACCTCGATCGTACCCTGACGGAGATCCAGCGCCTCAATGGCAACAGCGGCGAGCGCGAAGGGCAGCGCCGCAGCGTGCTGGTGGCGCTCGGGCAAAACGACTGCGGCCCGCAATACCGGCAATATGTCAATACCGGGCCGGGCGGCTTCTTCGAGAACCTGTTCGGCGGCGGCAACATCGCCACGTCTCCCGACGCCCCACTGTCGGGCACCTACCGCACACTGTGCGTGCGAACCTGCGACGGCTACTACTTCCCGATCTCCTACTCGACGGTGCCGGGCAAGTTCGCCGATGACGAGCAGATCTGCCGGCGCATGTGCCCGGCGACGGAGGTAACGCTCTTCACCCATCGCAACCCCGGCGAGGACGTGGCGCGCGCGGTGTCGGCGAGCGGCAAGATGTACTCGGAGACGCCCAACGCGTTCAGCTACCGCAAGCAATACAACGCCGCTTGCAGCTGCCGGGCGCCGGGTCAGTCCTGGGCCGATGCTCTGCGGCAAACCGAGGACCAGACGCTGGAGCGCGGCGACATCGTCGTCACCGAGGAGCGGGCGCGCCAGTTGTCGCAGCCGCGCTTCGACGCGCAGGGCAAGCCGGTCAGTGGTGCCGGCGGCCCGGCGCCGAAGGGCGCGACGGCGAATGCAAAATCGAATCCGGCCGTGAGCGGCGCACCGCTGCCGCCGGCCGATGCCGCGAAACCCGCCACGCCGGCAGCGGCCGACGAGAAGGTCGAGGAAGACCGCAGCAAGCGCAAGGTGCGCGCGGTCGGCCCGACGTTCTACCCGGTGCGCTGACGCGTTCAGGCCTCCCGCACAATTTCAACGAACGAAATCCACTGCCGCCGCATTGCATACGGATGCGCGGCGCCGCGACACCGACGCGCTTGTCGAGGGCGCGTTCGTGCAGAAGACGCAATGGCGCTATTGCCGTTACTGGCGGCGTGCGTGCGCGGACCGCCGGGGCTGGCGCACGCGGCGCTATGTCCGCTGCACCGCGCGCCACGGCTGCGCGTAAGCGCAGCAGCTGCGGCCAAATTACGCTGCGAGCCGGCGCCTTCGGGCACCGGCTTTTTTCATGGCCGTTTCGCGCTAAATTCAACACCGCACGGCAAAGGGAGGACCCATGGGCAATCTCTCCCGCCGCGCGCTGCTCGCCGGATTGTCGGCGTTCGCCGCAGCTCCGGCACGCGCGCAGGCGGCGTGGCCGGATCGCCCGGTCACGCTGGTACATGGGCTCGCGCCCGGCGGGCCGAGCGACATCATCGCGCGCATCGTCGCCGAGGGCTTGGCGCGGCGCCTCGGCCAGCAGGTCGTGGTCGACGCGCGGCCCGGAGCGGGCGGCCGCGTCGCCGCCGCCCAGATCGCCCGCGCGTCGCCCGACGGCTACACGCTGATGACCATTCCGTCCGGCCACGCGGTATCCGCCGCACTCTACAAAGCGCTGGCTTATCGGACGATCGACGACTTCGCCATGATCAGCATGCTCACCGAATATCCGTTCGTGGTCGTGACTTATGCCGATCATCCGGTCCGTACCTTGGCCGATCTCATCGCCGCGGCGCGCACGCGACCGGCGCCTCTGCTGTTCGGCAGCGCGGGCAACGGATCGCTGCAGCATCTCGCGGGCGAGCTGCTCGCGAAGACCGTCAACGCGACCTTCCAGCACGTCCCCTATCGCGGCAGCGCGCAGGCAATCACCGACCTGATCGCCAAGCGCATCGACTTCATCGTCGATTCCCCGACGGCCGAGCTCGAATTCATCCGTGCCGGCCAAGTGCGCGCGCTGGCGGTGACCGGTGCGACGCGATTCTTCAGCCTGCCTGAGATCCCGACCACGGCCGAGGCCGGTCTGCCCGGCTATGCCTTCACCTCCTGGCAGGGACTGGTGGCGCCCGCGGGGCTGCCGGCAACGATCATCGCGCGGCTGAACGCCGAGATCGCGGCGGTGCTGGCGGAGCCCGCGACCGTCGAGCGCATCAAGCTCGTCGGCAACGAGCCGAGTCCGTCGAGCCCGGACGCATTCCGGGCCCGCATCGCCGCCGACATCGACAAATGGACGAAGGTCGTCGACGCCGCCGGGATCGAGCGGATCTGACTACTTGCTCTCGGTCAGCGAGTAGCGTTGCTCGGCGGCGAGGCATTCGGCCTCCGGCAGCCCGAGCTCCTTGCGCACGATGTTGGTGCCGAGCACCATCGCCACCATCTTGTAGGCGGCGTGACGGCGGCCCATGCCCTCGCGGCCCATGCCGCAGTCGGACGAGATGATCAGCCGCTCGGCCGGGATGTATTTCAGCGCCTCGCGGATGAGGGCGGCGATCTCGTCGGGACGCTCGACCTGCAAGGTGTGATGGTCGATCACGCCGATGACGATCTTCTTGTCCTTGATCACCTCGCCGATCGCCTTGAGGTCGCCGGGACCCGACGAGCAGGTCTCGAAGGTCAAGGCATCGGCCTCGACTTTGTTGAGTGCCTCGAGCGTCGGCTGGTAGCTCTGCACGTCCCGGAAAATGCGCTGCTGCGACGGGTTGCCCCAGCAGGTATGGCACCACACCTCGGTCTTCGCGCGCAGGCCCTTCACGGTGTTGTTGAAGATCTTCACGAGGTCGTCGACGTCGAGCTTGCCGAAGGTCTTGCCGCGCGCCGGCACCATGTGGATCTGCGGCTCCTCCATCTGGATCACCGGGCAGCCGGCGGCGGCGAGCTCGGTGAGCTCCGCGTTGAGCGCGTTGCTGATCGCCCAGGTGCGCTCGACTGGGTCCTTGTAGTGATCGTCCTCGACCGACGCCGCGATCAGCTCCGGCAGGATGGTGCCGAACTTGACCGGGCGCTTGGTCATGCGCTGCGCCGTCTTCCACATCGCGGTGTATTGCAGCCGTCCGCGCCCGACCGGCCCGACGATGCGCGGAAAGACGCGCGCCTCGAGGAAGTCGTGCAGGATGTGCCCGCGCGGATAAGCGACGGCGCCGATCTTGTACACCATCGGCTCGGCCAGCTCGGCGAATCCGTCCATATGGGTGAGCGGATAGCTCTGCCAGCTCATGCCCCCGACTTCCTCGTCATAGTGGGCATCGCCGTCGGTGACGATGTCGAGGCCGGCGGTTTCCTGCGCGCGCAGGAAGCACGAGACCGCGTCCTCGTACTGCTCGCGGTAGCGCGAATTGACCATCGCCTCGAGGAAGCTCTTGGTTCCCAGCACCGCGTTGTACCAGGCCGGCCGCGGCAGCGAGCCGATGATCGAGGTTGGCAGGGTGATGCCCGCTGACGCTTTGTACATCGTTTCCTCTCTTCTTGACGGGGATCGGATCGCGGCAACGGCCGCTCAGAAATCGTAGGCTTCGCTTTTTGCGCTGCCCGCGTTCTTGACCAGCGACAGGTCGGGCTCGGGCAACGGCTCGCCGGAATCGCGGAAGCGGTTGACCACGGGATAGCGGCGGTCGCGCCCGAAATTCTTCAGCGTCACCTTGACGCCGGGCGCCGCCTGCCGGCGCTTGTACTCGGCGAGATCGAGCATGCGCGCGACCTTCATCACGGTCTCGCGGTCGAACCCGTCGGCGACGATCCCGGCAATCGGCTCCTCGCGCTCGACCAGCCGCTCCAGGATGCGGTCGAGCACGTCATAGGGCGGCAGCGAGTCCTGGTCGGTCTGGTTCTCGCGCAGCTCCGCGCTCGGCGCGCGGGTGAGGATGTTCTCCGGGATCACGCTGCCCTGCGGCCCCAGCGCGCCGTCGGGCTTCCAGGCGTTGCGCAGCCGGGAGAGCCGGTAGACCTCGGTCTTGTAGAGGTCCTTGACCGGATTGTAGCCGCCATTCATGTCGCCGTAGAGCGTGGCGTAGCCGACCGACATTTCCGACTTGTTGCCCGTTGTCACCACCATCAGCCCGAGCTTGTTGGAGATCGCCATCAGGATGGTGCCGCGGGCACGCGCCTGCAGGTTCTCCTCGGTCACGTCGCGCGGCATGCCCGCAAATAGCGGCGCGAGCGACTGCTCGAGGCCGAGCACCGCGCTCTCGATCGGCACCACGTCGTATTGCACGCCGAGCGCCTTGGCGACCTTGGCGGCATCATCGAGCGATTCCTGCGCGGTGAAGCGATAGGGCAGCATCACGCAGCGGACGCGCTCGCTGCCCAAGGCGTCGACCGACAGCGCCGCCACCAGCGCGGAGTCGATGCCGCCGGAGAGGCCGAGCACCACGCCCTTGAAGCCGTTCTTGTTGACGTAGTCGCGCAGCCCCAGCATGCAGGCGGTGTAGTCCGCCTTCTCGCCCTCCTCCACCGCAGCGACCGGACCATCGACGCAGCGCCAGCCATTGCCGGTGCGCTCCCAGATGAGCGTGGTGACGATCTCGCGAAAAGCCGGAAGCTGGAACGCGAGCGAGCGGTCGGCGTGCAGGCCGAACGACGCGCCGTCGAAGACCAGCTCGTCCTGCCCACCGATCTGGTTGACGTAGAGGAGGGGCAGATCGCTTTCGGTGACGCGGGCGACCGCGATATTGAGGCGGACGTCGTCCTTGTCGCGCGAATAGGGCGAGCCGTTCGGCACGATCATCAGCTCGGCTCCGGTCTCGGCCAGGCACTCGACCACGTCCTCGTAGTCGCCCCACTCAGTCCAGATGTCCTCGCAGATCGGCATGCCGATCTTCACGCCGCGGAAGTTGACCGGTCCGGGCGGCGGCCCGGGCGCGAACACCCGGCGCTCGTCGAATACGCCGTAATTGGGCAGGTTGACCTTGCGCCGCACGGCGCTGATCGCGCCGCTGTCGAGCAGGCAATAGGCGTTGTAGAGCTTGCCGTCATCGAGCCAGGGCGTACCGATCAGGAGCGCCGGGCCGCCATCGGCGGTCTCGCGTGCCAGCTCCTCGATTTTCGCCCGGCAGGCGGCCTGAAAGGCCGGCTTGAGCACGAGGTCCTCGGGCGGATAGCCCGACAGGAAGAGCTCGGGCAAAGCCACGAGATCGGCGCCCGCCGTCTCGGCACGCGCGCGGCGCGCCTTGTCGGCGTTGCCGGCGATGTCGCCGACGGTCGGATTGAGCTGGGCAACCGCGATCGCGAGGCGGTCGACAGGACGGGCGTTCATGGGGCTAGGTCTAGCGCAGGAGCGCGGCCAGCAAAAGTGCAGGCGCAGAAAACGCCGGTCAGATCAGCCCAAGGCGCTCGGCCAGCGCCAGCAGCCAGGCGAGCCCGGCAATGACCAGTGCCAGGCCCACTGCTGCCGAGCCCATGTCCTTGACCCGGCCGATCTGGGGGTCGATCTCGCGCGATACCCGGTCGGCAAGCTTCTCGATCGCGGTGTTGAGCAATTCGACCACCAGCAGGAGCAGCACCACGCCGATCAGCGCGAGACGCTTCCAGGATGCCTCGGCGACAACGAACGCGAGCGGCACCGCCACGATGAGCACCGCCAATTCCTGGCGGAAGGCCTCTTCGCTGCGCGTGGCGGCGATGAGCCCGTTCCAGCTGTTGATGGTGGCGCGCAGCAATCGTTCCATGGACGTCTTCGGCGAGTGCAGGGTCGAGTCGGGCGGCAATCTACAGGGCTTGTCGGCCAAATCCAGTGCCGTGGCATCATCCTGCCGACGGGCTGCGGCCAGGCCGCCGATGAGCCTAGTGAACATCGAGCACCGAATAAGGGCCGAGCTTCATGCTCGCCTGCAGAAACACGCCGAAATTCTGGGTCTTCCAGTCCACCGCCTGGGGGAACGAGGTGAAGCCGACCACGCGCTCCTCGAAGTGCGTGACGCCGCGGGTCTGCGCGTACCAATAGCGGCCGCCGATGCCGACGCTCAGGTTCTCGTAGACCCGATAGGACAGGAACGCGTCCAACTGGACGCCCCAGCCTCGGCCGTCCTCGGGTATCGGCCCGGTGAAAGCGCCGGGCTGGTTGCCGACGCGCAGCCAGTGGGTGTCCGTGCCGGAGAGCCAGACATAGGGCAGCCAGGCGGCGTCGAGGCTCAGCCGGAAGCGGTCGAACTCGAACGCGGCGTCGACGCCGACACGCATCGAATACCAGTTGTTGTTCTGGGTGATCACCCGGACTTGGTTGGGGATCGGGAACGCGCCGCAGATGAACGGATTGTACGAGATCTGGGTGCAGCCATACGCGCTCAGCGTTTGATTCATGTAGTGGAAGCCGGCGAACAGCCCGACGCGGAAGTCGGGCCCCCAGATCACATTGAGACCGCCGTCGAGCGCGCCGTAGAACGGCGTGCCGTCCGATTGCGCGCTCAGCGTGGCCGAATAAGGATTGAGCGGTGGTGGCAAGCCCCAGTCCTCGTCCTTGAGGCCACCCTTGCGCCAGGTGCCGCCGCCCGCATAGCCCTTCACGAACCAGCTCTTGTCGAAATCGAAGCGGCCGTAAGCCTCGGCGGCGAAGATCGAAAGGTCGCCATAGGTGAGCCGCGACACCAGCACGGAGCCGGTCGTGTCATAGAGGTTCTTTGCGGTCGTTGTCCGGCCGTACCAGAAGCGAAGACCGACATCGGCGGTATAGGTCGGCGCTGGTGCATCGAACGGGCGCCAGCTCCAGTCGGCTGCAGCCACCGGCGCAACGGTCAGCACGACCGCCGCCAATGCCAGCGCACAGCGTGCGAATGACTTTCTTGTCGACACGAGACGTCCCCCCGTGAGGCCCTTCAGCCTTGCTGCAGGCAGTCTCGCGCCGAAAGATTTTCCCAATCCTTACAATTGAAACGATCGCCTTAGGGATCCGGTCATATTGTTAATGAGCGCATAGCGCCCACCGTCAATGCGCGGTTAAGCGGCAATGCGTTTACCTTCACCGAAGCTGAAGAAGCAACGAATAGCGAAATAGCGAACAGCAAACAGACGCTGCCGACTATTCGTTGCTCGCTATTCGCCACATGGCTATTTCACGGCTCCGCGGTGCGAATGCCGGCGGGGCCTGCGCTCACCTTGATCGAGCCGGCCGGCTTGAGCTCCTTGCCGTCGAAGCTGAATGCCATGATCTCCTTCTGGACCATGCATTGCACCAGCAGCGTGCGGTTGCCTTTGCTCCAGGCGAGCCCCTGGCACCAATGGCCGACCTTGGCCTCGGTCAACGGGACCAGCTCGTTGCCCTTGACGCTCAGCACCTTCACCAGGCCGTAGTCGTTGAAGAACGGATTGTTCTTCGGCTTGTTGGAGCCGTTCATCACGCTGATCGCGACATAGGCGCCGTCGGGCGAGAGCGCGATTCCTTCCGGCGTCTGGCCGACCGTGATGGTGTGCACGACGCGCGCCGGCTTCGCCTCGATGTCGATCAGGCTCGCGGTGTCGGCGTCGCCGCTGCCGGTGCCGATATTGGCGACCACCGCGAGCTTGCCGTTGGGATGGATGTCGAGGCCGTACGGCCGCAGCCCGGCCGAGATGTCGCGCTTGGTGTACTCGACCTTGCTGCCGTCGATCGACAGCACGGAAATCTTGTTGTCGCCGTCGCGGGTGACCAGCGCAGTCTTGCCGTCCGGCGCGATCGCGGCGTGGCTCGGTCCCGACTTGTCGTCGCCGAGCGCGACCTTGCCGACCGGCGTCAGCGTATTGCCGGCGACGGAGAAGACCGAGACCGTTCCTTCCGACCGGTTGGCGACCAGCGCGAGCGTGCCGGCGCGATTGATCGAGACGCCGGCGGCGCCTTTGCCGGCCTGGAGCTGCGCCGACACCTTGGGCGGCGAAGCCTTGAGGTCGATCACGGTGAGCTTGTCGTCGGGCACGAGCTTCTTGGGATCGGCCGGGTCGAGCTTCATCGCGCCGGTGACGAGCGCGAAGCTCTCATCGCGCGCGATTGCCACGCTCGACGGCGGCCCGACGACGCTGGTGGGGACGGGGACCTCGGCGACCGCCTTGGGCGGCGTGGCGCCGAGATCGATGACGGTCACGGTGTCCGCCGCCGGATTGGCAGGCACCGTGTTCACGCCATCGACGAGAACGGCCTTGCCGTCATTGGCGGAGAGCGCGAGTTGCGCGCTCGCGCCGGAGGACAGCGACAGGATGGCGGCGAGCGCGGTCGCGCTCACCATCGGCATGTGACGATGCATGGACTCCTCCCAATACCCGGGCCGTTATGGTCTTGCGGGCACGCCGGGCGCGTGCCCGCATTTATGATCCGATCAAAGCCCCGCGGCAGCCGGCAACGGCCGCGCCCGCGCGGTGCGCTCGGCCTTGAGCAGGTCGGCCAAGAGGAACGCGAGGTCGATCGACTGCTCGGCGTTGAGCCGCGGATCGCAGACCGTGTGGTAGCGGTCCTTGAAATCGGCGTCGGTGATCATGCGCGCGCCGCCCGTGCATTCCGCAACGTTCTGCCCGGTCATTTCCAGGTGCACGCCGCCGCCGTGAGTGCCTTCCGCGCGGTGGACCTCGAAGAAGGTCTTCACCTCGGAGAGGATGCGGTCGAACGGCCGGGTCTTGTAGCCGCTGTCCGAGGTGATGGTGTTGCCGTGCATGGGGTCGCACGACCACAGCACGACCTTGCCCTCGCGCTGCACGGCGCGGATCATCGCCGGCAGCTGGTTGCCGACCTTGTCGGAGCCGAGCCGCACGATCAGCGTCAGCCGGCCCGGCTCGTTCTCCGGGTTGAGGACGTCGATCAGGCGCAGCAGCTCGTCCACCTTGCTGGACGGGCCGCATTTGAGGCCGAGCGGGTTCATGATGCCGCGGCAGAACTCGACATGCGCATGGTCCAGCTGGCGGGTGCGGTCGCCTATCCAGAGCATGTGCGCCGAGGTGCAGCAGAAGGTGCCGGGACGCGTCGAATCCTCGCGGGTCATCGCCTGCTCGTAACCGAGCAGCAGCGCCTCGTGGCTGGTGTAGAAGTCGGTGCTCTTGAGCTCGGGATGGCTCTCGAGGTCGAGGCCGCAGGCCTGCATGAAGCCGAGCGCCTCCGAAATGCGGTCGGCGAGCTCCTCGTAGTGATGCGACTGCGGGGAATCCTTGACGAAGCCGAGCGTCCATTGCCGCACGTTGGCGAGATTGGCGTAGCCGCCGTGCACGAAGGCACGCAGGAGGTTGAGCGTGGCGGCGGAATGGCGATAGGCCTCGATCTGCCGCGCCGGATCGGGACGGCGGGCGTCGTCGGTGAACTCGACGCCGTTGATCACGTCGCCGCGGTAGCTCGGCAACTCCTTGCCGTCCTTCTTTTCCATCGGCGAGGTGCGGGGCTTGGCGAACTGGCCGGCGATGCGGCCGACCTTCACCACCGGCAGCGCCGCCGCGTAGGTAAGCACCACCGCCATCTGCAGAAAGACACGCAGGAAGTCGCGGATGTTGTTGGCGCTGACATTGTTGGCGCTCGGCTCCGAGAAGCTCTCGGCGCAGTCGCCGCCCTGCAGCAGGAAACCTTCGCCCATGGCAACGCGGCCCAGCGCCTTCTTGAGGCTGCGGGCCTCACCTGCAAAAACCAGCGGGGGAAAGGTCGCGAGCTGCCGCTCGACCGATTCCAGCGCCGCACGGTCCGGATAGTCCGGGACCTGCTGGATCGGCTTGCTGCGCCAACTGTCACGCGTCCAACGCTCGGGCATGACGAGCCCTCCACTCCGCTTAAGGCCCGGTACGGGCGAGATTTTCCTAATGGAAGTGCTTATAGCCGACGGCCGGTACCGGAAGCCAGCCGGAATTGCGGCCGTTGCCCGCCGTTCCAGCGACACCCGTGGGTCCGGACAGACCGATCCGCCGCGCCGGCGCGCTACAGCCGCCGGGGGGCGCGGGACGGGGGACGCCGCCAAACCGCGGTAGCGTGAAAATCGTTAACTCGGTTTTCAACCCCAAATTTACGCTCTGGTGTCACTTTGCGACGGAAGCTGGGCCGAGCGCGGCCCGGCCTTTGCACTGATGTAGAACGCATGAGTTTCGACCTCAGGCTCATCAGCGAAGTCGAACATGCCATCGCGACCGGTTCGGTCGAGCGACGCAACACCGCGCTGCGGCGCGTGACCGATCTTTTCCTGATCGGCGCCGACCAATATTCCGATGACGAAATCGCCCTGTTCGATGACGTCATCATCCGCCTCGCCGCAGACATCGAGCTGTCCGCGCGGTCGTTGCTCGCCGTCCGTCTGGCACCGATTTCCAACGCTCCGCCCAACACCATTCGCGCGCTCGCGTTCGACGATGCCATCGAGGTGGCGCGTCCGGTGCTCGTTCAATCCGAACGGCTCGACGATCGAACGCTGGTCGAGAACGGAAGGAAGAAAAGTCAGGAACACCTGCTTGCGATCTCGCGACGACGGTCGCTGAGCGAGCCGGTTACCGACATGCTAGTCCAGCGCGGCAATCAACGGGTCGTGCTGAGCGCTGCAGAGAACGGCGGCGCAAGATTCTCCGACCTCGGCTTTGCCATCCTGGTTGAGCGATCGGCCGGCGATGACAGGCTTGCCGCATGTGTCGGCGCACGGCCGGAAATTCCCCCGCATCTGTTCCTCGAGCTGCTCGCCAAGGCATCCAACGTCGTCCGGGCCAAGCTCGAAGCCGAGCACCCGCAGGCCAGGCGCAAGGTTCATGAGGTCGTCGAAGAGGTCGCAGAGCGCATTCGGACCGAAACCCTCGACGGAGCGCCGGACCGCGCGGCGGCGCGGGCCTTGGTCGAAAGCCTGCATCGGTCGGGCGAGCTCGACGACAGCAGACTGCGAGCGTTCGCCAACGACGGCAGGTCCGAGGAAATCACCGTTGCATTCGCCCTCCTGTGCGAGATCTCGTTGCAATTCGTCGAGCGCGCGATGATGCAGGAGCGTCCGGAGACGGTATTGGTGCTGGCGAGGGCGGTCGGGGTGTCATGGTCCACCGTCAAGGCAATACTGCTGCTGCGGGCCGGAAAGCGCATCATGGCGGCGGACGAGGTCGCGCAGTGCCTGGCGCGCTTCGAGCGACTGAAGCCCACGACTGCCAAGGAAATCCTGCGCTTCTACCAGAAGCGCGATCTGGCGGGGACGAAGCGGCCCGTTTGATGCCGGCGCTACTCGGCCGCCTCGCGGCGATGGCTGAGCGCCTTTTCCCGCAAGGTCACGAGCTCCTCGGCGGCGGTCGGATGCACCGCCATGGTGGCGTCGAAATCGGCCTTGGTGGCCTTCATCTTCACGGCGATGCCGACGAGCTGGATCATCTCGCCGGCGTCGGGCCCGACGATGTGGCAGCCGACCACGCGGTCGGTCTCGCCGTCGACCACGAGCTTGAAGAAGGCACGGGTATCGCGGCCGGCGAGCGTCATCTTCATCGGGCGGAACGAGGTCTTGTAGATGTCGACCTTGGGGAGCCGCGCGCAGGCTTCGGCCTCGGTCATGCCGATCGCGCCGACCTCCGGCTCGGAGAACACCGCGGTCGGCACATTGCTGTGATCGACCGCGACGGGCTTGCCGCCGAAGACCGTGTCGGCGAAGGCGTGGCCTTCGCGGATCGCCACCGGCGTCAGGTTGACCCGGTTGGTGACGTCGCCGATTGCGTAGATGTTGGGCACCGAGGTGCGCGAGAATTGGTCCACCGCGATGCCCCCGGTCTTGGCCAACTCGACGCCGGCCGCCTCCAGCCCGAGGTTCCTGACGTTCGGCCAGCGGCCGGTGGCGAACATGACGCGGTCGACCATGAAGGATTCGCGGTTGGACAGCTCGACGCAGCATCCGTGCTCGACCTTCTCGACCGCGTCCACGATCTGCTTGGTGACGATCCTGATGCCGCGCCGTTCCATCTCGGTGCGCAGATGCTCGCGCACGTCGTCGTCGAAACCGCGCAGGACGTTGTCGCCGCGGTAGACCAGCGTAACCTCGGAGCCGAGCCCGTTGAAGATGCCCGCGAACTCCACCGCGATGTAGCCGCCGCCCTGGATCAGAATGCGCTTCGGCAATTCCTCGAGATGAAACGCCTCGTTCGAGGAGATGACGTGCTCGAGACCGGCGATCTCGGCGCCGAGGTGGGGAGCCGCTCCGGTGGCGATCAGGATGTGCTTGGCGCGGACCCTTTCGTTGCTGGCAAGCAGGCGAACGGTGTGCGGGTCCTCGATCACCGCGCGGCTCTTGACGATCGCGACCTTGGCGCGCTCCAGGTTGGCGGTGTAGGCCGCTTCGAGCCGGGCAATCTCGCGATCCTTGTTGGCGATGAGCTTGCTCCAGTCGAAAGCCGGCTCGGCAACGCTCCAGCCGTAGCCAGCGGCGTCCTCGAACTCGTCGGCGAAGCGCGACGCATAGACCAGGAGCTTCTTGGGAACGCAGCCGCGGATCACGCAAGTGCCGCCGACGCGATATTCCTCGGCCACCATAACCCGCGCGCCGTGGCCGGAGGCGATCCGCGCGGCGCGCACGCCGCCTGAGCCCGCCCCGATCACGAAGAGATCGACTTCGTTGACAGTCATGATCAGGAATCAACCATCAGTGGTCGGCCCTCATACCGATTGTCGATCCCTGGTATGCCCTAGATCTCGTGGCCGCGCTTCTTCATCTCGGCGCGCATCTTGCCCATGACCTCCTCCGACAGCCTGTTGGCCCAGGTCTGAGCATTGCGCATGCCATCATCCAGAATCTTCGGCTCCTCGACGAGCAGCTTGCGGCCGAGCGGCGACTTGTAGAAGGCAAGCGCATCCTTGAGCTCCTGCTCGGTGAAGTGTGTGGCGTAGAGCTTGGCCATGTCGTTCAAAATCTCGGCGCCGCGGGGCGCGTAGTCCGCGCGCATCTTGACCGCGACTTCGTTCAAATCCTTGCTGAGCATCGGATTGGTCCGCAGGAAGACGGCCTTGACCTGCTCGATGACGCCCGTCACGACCGGCTCGAAGATCGCGGCGGCGCCCTTCGTCGTGATCAGTTCCTTGGCGGTCGCGAGCGCGGTCGCGCTGGGCTGTTGGGCATGGGCGCTCCCGACGAGCGTCGCAAGGACCAGAGCAAGCGCGACCAGCGGCCTGACAGTTGGGTAAGCGAACATGGCTCCACTCCTCTTCACGTGATCCCGCTCATGACTCAGCTGAAGCAGCTCGTCCTGTTTTCCGACATCATGGCCGCTCGACGACGCGCACGCCATTGCTGCCGGCGATGACGGCGGTTTGTGCAAGCCCGATGAACAACCCGTGCTCGACCACGCCCGCGATCGCATCGAGGCGATCCGCGAGCGATTTCGGATCGGCAATCCGCTCGAGCGCGGCATCGAGAATCCAGTGCCCGCCGTCCGTGACGAAAACGTGACCGTCCTTGCCCCGCCGCAGCAGCGCGGGCCCCGGGCAGTCGGCGGCGGCCGCCGCGGCCTCCACCGCCCGCCGGGTCGCGCCCAGCCCGAACGGAACCACCTCGATCGGCAGCAGGAAGCGGCCGAGCGTGGCGACCCACTTCGTTTCATCGGCGATGACGATCATGCGCGCGGAGGCCGAGGCCACGATCTTCTCCCGCAGCAGCGCCCCGCCGCCGCCCTTGATCAGGCTCAGATCGGGAGCGATCTCGTCGGCGCCGTCGATCGTGAGATCGAGCAAGGGCGTCTCGTCGAGGCTGGTGAGCGGTACGCCCAGACGCTCGGCGTCGCTGCGCGTCGCCTCCGAGGTCGGCACCGCGATCACCTTGAGGCCGGCGCGAACCTGTTCGGCCAGGACCTCGACGAAGTGCTTGGCGGTCGAGCCGCTGCCGAGGCCGAGCCGCATGCCCGGCCGAACGAACTCGACGGCGCGGGCGGCGGCGGCACGCTTTTGGGCATCGAGGTCCATCGCAATCAAGACAGCTCAGAGACAGCAGGGAATGACGGCCGCTCTATACCGCCGTTCGACGGCAGAGCATAGTCCGGTGCATCTAGGACGATGCATATAGGCCGGTGCATACAGGGGGGCATGACGCTTGCCATCCCTGCCCTCACCCGGTAGCACGCGCGGATCATGGTTGCTCCCCTCATCGTTTTCGATCTCGACGGGACGCTGGTCGATACCGCACCCGACCTCGTCGCCACCCTCAACGTCATCTTCGGCCGCGAGGGTCTGCCGCCGGTCGCCTACGATGCCGCGCGCAACATGGTCGGCCGCGGCGCGCGCGGGATGATCGAGCGCGGACTGGTGGCGGAGGGCCGCACCCTTGCCGCCGGCGATGTCGATCGGATGGTCAAGGACTTCATCGGCCACTATGCCGAGCATCTCGCCGATGGCTCCCGGCCGTTCCCCGGGCTCGAGGCGACGCTCGACGCGCTCACGGCCGACGGATACCGGTTCGCGGTGTGCACCAACAAGCTCGAAGGGCTGTCGCGGCGGCTGCTCGATACGCTCGGCCTGTCCGCACGCTTCGTCACCATCTGCGGGGCCGATACCTTCGGGATGCAGAAGCCCAATCCTGAATTGCTGCTGCGCACGATCGCCCGCGCCGGCGGGGACACCAGTCTCGCGGTCATGGTCGGCGACTCCAACATCGACATTGCCACCGCACGCGCCGCGGAGGTGCCGGTGGTCGCGGTGGACTACGGCTATACCGAGCGCCCGGTTGCCGAATTGGGTCCGGACCGGGTGATCAGCGCCCTTTCGGAGCTGCCGGCCGCCATTTCCACCCTGCTCGCCGCCAATGGCCGCCAGAGCCGGACCGGGCACGGCTGATCGGGCGGTTTACCGTCTCGGAAAACAGCGGTGCGTAATCCCATTTTACCTTATCAGCGCCACACTTAGGGGCAATTGAGGGCGGTAGCCATATGCCGCGGGCACTGGACCCTAGGTTGCATCGGTCCTGCCACGCTCGTATGGTTAGTGGTTGCGAACTGGGGACGCGGCGGTATGCCGCCGAAGGGCGGTGTCCCGCCCCAAGTTGGTGGGGTCCGATCATGAGCCGAGTCATTGCCGTCATGGCATGTGGCTTAACCCTGGCTGCATGCTCCTCTGCATCGCTGTCGAGCCTGAACTTCATGAAATCGACGCCGTCGACCGAGGCGCTGCGGATCGAATCCGAGCCGCCGGGCGCAGAGGCGAGGACGTCGGCGGGACAGAGCTGCCGCACCCCCTGCGAGCTGGTCGTGCAGGGCAGCGGCGAGGTTTCGGTGACGCTTGCGCTCAGCGGCTTCCAGTCGCAGACCGTGTCGGTGCGGCCGGAGGCGCCGTCGCAGGGAGAGCGCGACTCGGAGATCACGGCTGCGCCGCCACGGCTCGCGCCCAATCCGATCTATGTCGAGCTGCAGCCGGCGCCGGCGGCGCCCACCAGAAAACCGGTTGCGCCGAAGAAAAAGAAGACCGTTGCGGCCGCGGAGCGCCCGGCAACGCCAGCGCCGGTAGCCGCAATGGCGCCGCCGCCGGCCATGGCCCCCACCCAGAACGCCGAACCGGCGGCCTCCGCGACCAACTTCCCCTGGCCGACGCGGTAATCTGACCAGCCACGGGGCTACTGGGCGCGCTGGACGCTCTGGCCGATATCCGTCAGAATTCCTACATAATACGGGTATCGGACCTCTGTGATGTCGCACGACGCGCAAAGCCTTGCATTCGACCGTGAAGGGCGCCGGCCCCTTCCCGCGCTGGTCGATCCGTTCGGCCGCGCCATCTCCTATCTGCGCGTATCGGTGACCGACCGTTGCGACTTCCGGTGCGTCTACTGCATGTCGGAAAACATGGCGTTTCTGCCGAAGGCCGACCTGCTTTCGCTGGAGGAGCTCGATCGGCTGTGCAGCGCCTTCATCGCGCGCGGCGTGCGCAAGCTCCGACTGACCGGCGGCGAGCCCCTGGTGCGGCGCGGGATCATGACGCTCTTCGCCTCGCTGGCGCGCCACCTCGGAACCGGCGCGCTCGAAGAGCTCACGCTGACCACCAACGGATCGCAACTGCCGAAATACGCCCGCGAGCTCGCCGGCCACGGCGTGCGGCGCATCAATGTCTCGCTCGATACGCTCGACCCCGACAAGTTCCGGGCCATCACGCGCTGGGGCGAGCTCGACAAGGTTCTCGCCGGCATCGACGCCGCGCAGGAAGCCGGTCTCAAGGTCAAGATCAACGCAGTGGCGCTCAAGGGCGTGAACGAGGACGAGTTCCCAGCGCTCCTGCAATGGGCGCACGGACGCGGCATGGAGCTCACCCTGATCGAGGTGATGCCGCTCGGCGACGTCGGCGAAGGACGGCTCGATCAATACCTTCCGCTGTCGATCGTGCGGGGACGGCTGGCCGAGCGCTTCACGCTCGCCGACATCGACTATCGCACCGGCGGGCCGGCGCGGTACGTCAATGTGGCCGAGACCGGCGGCCGGCTCGGCTTCATCACGCCGCTCACCCACAATTTCTGCGAATCCTGCAACCGCGTGCGGGTGACCTGCACCGGAACGCTCTACATGTGCCTCGGCCAGGAAGACGCCGCCGACCTGCGCACCCCGCTGCGGGCGTCCGAGGGTAATGACCTGCTCGACGCGGCGATTGCGGAGGCGATCGCGCGCAAGCCCAAGGGCCATGATTTCGTGATCGATCGGCGCCACCGGCGGCCGGCGCTGGCCCGCCACATGAGCGTGACCGGGGGCTGAGCCGGCGCCGCCCTTGCCCGCTCCGGCCGGCTCCCCCTACTCTTCGCTCGCCGCCCGCTGCCCTGGGCGGAGCTCCCCTCCAGCCAAACTACCAGTTCACGTGCTCAGCGGCCCCTACATGCTCAACGTCAACGAGCACGTGCGCGTCGACCTGTTCTTCTGATCCGCTGGCCGGTCAAGCTCATCCTTCCCCCGGCTTCGCGTTGATCGTGCTGCAGGGCGCGCCCGAGCTCATCAAGCGCGTCGAAGCGCTCATCCATCTGCCACCGGCTGCAGTTACTTCACTAAACCAAGACGTTTGAACACCAAGTCGGCAATGTGCGCGCAGCGTGCGCCATCGAAAGGAAAGCTGTCCTTGAGCGCCGGCGCCAACTGCGCATCGAGCGCTTGACGAAGCAGATGGCGTGCCCGGTGC
>Ga0126382_10000251_pt1 | contig 20490 bp, 10 predicted proteins | sample PanSoiMetPlot_30_FD_92548 | JGI IMG/M metagenome (GOLD analysis project Ga0126382, IMG submission 92548) | Tropical forest soil microbial communities from Panama - MetaG Plot_30 | ecosystem: Environmental > Terrestrial > Soil > Tropical forest > Bulk soil | place: Panama | collected 2016-02-17
CAGGTTTTCGATCTTTGACGATTTGAATCCAGCAGCCTCTATCGTCACCGTGTAGGTTCCAACAGGCAGGTCCGGCAATCGAAATAGGCCGGCGTCGGTTGTTTCGGTATCAAAGGTTACATTTGTAGCGGTATTAGTGGCCGTAACCTTCGCGGCGACTACCACCGCTCCGGTTGAATCGGTCACCGTACCTGTAAGAGCCCCTTTGCCGGCGCTCTGACCGAACAGAGGCGTGGACAAAGTAAACAGCAGCAAACAAGTAGTTGCTGCGGAGAGAAGTCGCTTCATCTTGCTTGTACCTCCTTGGTCAATTACCAGATGAATCACGGACAAGTTATGCACACAGATATTCTCTATTGGACGTACTCGGTGTCCGTCATTGACATGAGCACAACTAACTCGCGCAATTGGCAAGTCGCATACCCTTCGATCTGACGACTCAAAAAAGTGAAGCTAAAATCTTGAATGCACGTGACGTGAGCTAACTCACGACTCAGATGAGTTGTTCAAGAATCGATGCGTACCTTCCAAGAAAATGGATTTGTCCACGAAGTTTCGTATGCTTAACCACGATTCAATTTATTGAATCCTTTCCTTTAAATAATCGCTATGAGAAGCTTCAATTTCTTGAATCTGCCGTGTTCATTCTAAGACCGGAAGTCACCTTGAGCGCTCAGGGGCGATTGTAATCTGTATTACTATATGTTGAGAGCCAAATGGGTGGCCCTGTTGGTGGGGCCGGTCCTGCGATGTTGCAATTCTGCAGGCCGCCGAAGTTATACTGTCTAACGAATTCTAGACTGTGATCGAATTGCAAAAGAAGGACCGCCCCAATTACCACGCATTGACCTCTTCTGCGCCGCGCGGCTCCAACGACGCTTTCTTGTCCAACTATAAAGACCCAACTAGAGTGGGCCTTCCAGTGAGTAGAATTCGCAGCTGATGCCTTTGCCATCAAACTGGAGCGCGCTTACCGCGGTTTTGCTGTAGCCTGACTGCGCAGTTCCTTGATCATGGTTCGTATACGATCAGCGTCTTTAGTTTGGGCGCCAATTTCAGATAAGACTCCAACTCATCGGCCGCCAGTTTCGACTTTTGCGTTTCGATGTATACCGCCGCGAGATACCGGTGGCTTCACTACATCTTCGCCACCGATGCTCAGCGACTGCTTCAGCGATCTCTCGGCTGCATCATACTTTTCGAGGTTGACCAGTACACGGCCAAGTTGCAAATGAGCTACGGCATTTGAACTATTCTTTTTGAGTCGCAACCGTGCTGGTGTTCCTCAGTTATGCCATCGGCAGTCCGATGGATTTGCTGTTCACCCCTTCGAAGTGATTAAGAGTTGGCCTCGCGTCCGCAATCGTGAGCCAAGTAACTACGGACGGCGAGTCAAACTGGATGGAGGCGTGCTGCTGCTGGCGGTTTATTTGATCTGTGCAATCGCTTTCTTTTTTTGCCGGCAAATCTCGCCGGTGTTCAGGACCAGTGAAATTCCTAATAATCGGCCGAATTAGAGTCGCGTGGGAGCTCACCTCTCGATTGAGGCCTTGCTCCTCAGATCTTTGATCACCGCTCGAATTCGATCAGCATCCGCAGCCTTCGGTGCGGCCTTCAGGTAGGTCTCCAACTCATCAACCGCGAGCTGACCGTTACGTGTTTCGATATACACTGCGCCCAGATAACGATGAGCTTCGATTACCTCGTCGCCGCCGATGCTGATCGACTGCTTCAAGAACTTTTCGGCTGCAGCATAGTTGCCTAGACTCACGAGCGCACGACCCAAGTAGAAATGTGCAGGTCCCGAAGAACTATCCTTCTGAACAGCGAGGCTAAGTTCCGTTGCGGCATCTTTGTAGTTCTTAGCATGGATCAATACAATTCCGTAGTTAAGTCTCGGGTGGAAAGCGTTGGGTGCGATTGAAATCGCCTTCCTGAGCGAGTCGGCGGCTTTATCCCACTCCTTCGTCCCGATGTATTGTACGCCCAGTTCGTTGAGAGCTGTCATAAACTGCGGATATATGGCAAGAGCTTCCTTAAGCTGCTCGATGGCTTTCTTATGATCACCCGATTGACCCGATTCGACGGCGCGTTTGTAGAGGTCGCGAGCCTGTTCGGGCACGCCGCCAGCCGAGACGTCCACCGTGCCAGGCTTTCCAGAGCCTGCATTGACTTTTAGCTGAAGCATCACCGTAACAGTGTATGTGCTCCCGGGGTCGTTTTGACGACGCGGTGGCTCGATGATGTCGACACTTTCGGACCAAACCTGAAAATCCGTACCGGCTTCGACAGTAACAGTATAAGTTCCGCTTGAAAGTCTCCTGAAAGCGAAAGCCCCGCTGTCGTCGGAAAATAGAAAACGGTCATAACCGGTCAAGTTTCGCATCCTTACCTTTGCGCGGACATCCAGCTTTCGCCCTCCCGGCAGGAAAATCCTACCTTGAATGGTGTTTCTTCCACCTGTTCCCTTATCGCCCGGATCTGGATCGATGCCTCCCATCTGCGCTTGTGCTGAAGTTGACAAGAAAGCCATCAGAAAGACTATGCGGAGCGCGAAGCTAAACGATCGAAAACTATAGGACCTGTGAGGCAGTCCTGGTGGTACTGGTAACATAAGCACCTCCTTTTTCTGAATGAGCGAAGCGGAAAGTGAGCGAGTTCGAACAGATTGAAAACCACGCAAAGCATACCAGAGAGAGACGAACCCAACAACGCTGCCGGCGGCTGGGTAAGCGCCGATCCGTCATTTCGGCTACCCTGCGAGATGCTTACCTTTTCTAAGAGATTCTGTGAAGTCGATGCGATTCCGCGATCGAGACCAACGCCGTCAGGGGTTGGATGTTATACCTTCAGCGATCCCATTGGCATAACAAGGGCATTCCATTTCTGACCCCAATGGCGAGGGGGAATCGCATCTCTACGAGGTGGCTAGCGTTTGCGAAGTTATTGCTCCAATGACCGTTGATACCAGACGATATGGTCGCCGTCGTCGTCCTTGTCTGAATAAGCAACGGTCTCATAGCCGACCGAGCGGATTCGAGAGCTTGGCAGCTCCAGGACCGAGTTGTTGGATAGCAATAGACCCCCCGGCCTCAGCATTTGTGCGATGTTACATAATGCCAGGCTTTGCTCGAAGACATTGTAATAAACCAGAATATTGGTGGATACGATCAGGTCGAAATTGCGTTGCGCCGGTAGTTCGAGCCTCTGCAGGACAATATTGACGTCCTTGGGTCTCACTTTCGAAACGATTGAAGGACGAATTCGAACGGCTCGAACCTTCACGTCTGCGACCGCGGCTGGAATAGCGGCTGGAGCGACTGGGACACCAATGCGATCGCCAAGTTTCGACCAATAATCTATAATCTGTGGTCTCCACGAGGACTGTAGACTGCGCGGCAGTTGAACGATGTATCCGACGCCACTGTCCGCGCGCCTCCGCGCGGCGGCGAGATGATCATTGACTCGCGGACTGAGATCCAAGGTAGTCACGCTGATGTCTCTGGCTGTAGACAGCCCGAGTCTCAGCAAAGTGTCAACAATGGCAAACGGCTGTATAGTTTGTTGGGGATAAAAGTCGTAGCCATCCTCTTTGTCGGTAAAGTCGAGACCAGGCCCGATCACCGCGACCCGATGCACACTTCCCAGCTTCAGCAGACCGAGTGCCTTGATCGATGTGAGCGCCTTCTCCAGCGCAAAATTTGGCAACAGTGATGTGTCTGAAGAAAGCCCGCGGCCCTCGAATAGCCTCGAACGCTCAGCGAATTCTGCCGATGGGTCACCGAGCAACCGCGCTGATTCCAGCACTCTTGCATAGCCGGCGTTTTCCTTCAACACTCGGTCCAAAACCGACAACAAATATTGAATCACGCGTTCGTCCGCTCGGTGTGCTTGCAGATTGTAGCCGTTTCGTTCAACGACCCGGCGTGCAAAGGCGAGCCGCTCGTTTCTGACGGGAGAAGCCATCGCGCGAACGAGGTCGACGGCCCGATCTTGGATCGTTTTGGCGACCGAAGCGGCAGAAGGCTGCGCCGAGCTGGCCACTGCTTGTGACAGGGTCTTGATCGTAACTCGCGGTTTGGTGGTGAACGAGGTGCCGAAGAGCATGAGGTTTACGACGGAATCCTCGTCGCCCCGCGCAAGTCGGTCGCGGATTTCGGCGTCGCGGCGTTCAACCCATTTTTGCCATATCCCCGGAATTTCGGAGGAGCTCGCTGTCCGCAGTTCGGCCGGCAGTATCTCCTGCAGCGCGACCAGAATCGGGCTAGCCTCTTCGTATGTTATGTATCTGGTGTCGGGATCGTTGGTATATAAACCCGAAATTCCGAGCGCCAGCAGGGTTAGCGAGAGTAAGGCTGTGACGAAGTGCATTGCCGTTAAGACAGTGAAGAATCACTGAAACATTTTGGGGTCGATCGGAACATTGTGCTTATACTCGCTTATTGTGCCGATGATCGTGCCGACGCGCTTCTGTCTGATGATGGGGGAGGCGACGACTTGCTCAAACCGGAATGGCAGCTTGACGCCATCTACTTCTCTGAAGTCGGATGTCTCAAAGTAGAATTCGACCTCGGTTTCATCTTCTCCGTGCTGAACAACGTTGTTACTGAACGTGCCGATGCTTTTGGTGAACCGCACTCGGCCGTAGTCGGTACGCACCCACATGAAACTCTCGGCGTCGAAGTACAGCAACACGGAGGGCTTGTTCGCTACCTTCGCCTCCACGACGTATGCCGGGCGGCCTTTTACCTTCTTGGTGCCTTTGGCGTCAAACTTGACGTCGGAGCCGGGTTGAATGAGCACGCTGTAGAGGGAGATGCTGTTAAACATTGCGCCGGTGGCAAGCATCTCGCGCTGTTTGTCCTCAACTACTGAAGCGTCCTTGCTGACTTGGGGGCGGAAGATCGTTTTGCTTCCGTCGTAGGTTAACTGCCAGTTATAGTTCCTGAATACATAGACCGCAGATACGCGATTGGGAGCCTCGGACACGATTGCCATATTGGCGTCCGGCTCATTCTCTTTTTTTACTGTGCCGACCGCCACGCGCGATTTGAATTTCGCTATCGCTTCGGCGCCACCCACAGCGGCGATGTGCTTGGCGATGATCTCTGTGCCAGTGATTGCTTGTTTGTCCTCTGCGAAGACATTCACTGTAACGGCGACAAGGGATATCATGGATAGCAGAGCGGTCGATTGCTTCATGGCTCCTCCAGCGAGAAGTTGATCCTAAGTGGTTAAGGTATGATCAGCCTACCATGGCGCGGTTTTTAGGAGCAATCATCCAAACTAGCGGACACAGAAAAAGTCCGTGCCATTCCTATTGTGTTCTGACGTTATCTGGGCGGCACGGCTCACGGTAAAAAGAAAGGGGAGCCGAAGGCTCCCCTGGACTGAACTCTCGGTGTGAACGAAAGTGTTAGAAGATGTACTTCAGAGCGAACTGAATGTGACGACGTCCGAATCTCTTACCGGAGACAAAGCCTCCGATGCCAACGGGGTTGCCTTCCGCATCGGTCGGTGCTCCATTTAGATTGTCCGCCGTCTCACCCAGCAGGAATAGATTCGAGTGGTTGACCACATTGTAAGCCTCAAATCGCACCTGCAGGTTCTGGCCTTCTTTGATTCTGAAATTCTTGAACACAGAAGAATCAATGTTCCAAACACCGGGACCCCGGAACGCATCTTTCTTAGTCATGTTCGCAGGGAATGGGCCAAACTCGCCTGTGCCGGTTACCGGATCCAGGTAGTTGCCGAGAGTCTGATTGCTCAGGTCGATCAGCTTGAAAACATTTGGATCGTTTGTCGGCGTCGGGTGTGAAGCGGTGTGGAAAGCAATACCACCGCTGGGAACCAGCCGAGGGCAGACTTCGAAGAGCGTGTTTGTGCAATCAAAGAGCGTAAAGGGCGTGCCGGTCCTCGCATTGAAAAGGCCGTTGAGTGTCCATCCGCCAAGCGCGTGCTGAGCAAAGCTGCTGCCAAACTTGTGGTTGCTTGCTATCTCATAAGTGAAGCTGGCAGCGAGCCGATGGCGTGTGTCGAAGTCCTGATATCCATAATCCAAACCTGGATTAAACGGATCCAGCACCCCGAGGTTGAAGTTGTTGTTCGAGTCGCTGAAAGTCGAGCTGATGTTGTCCCTTCCGATCGAATAGGTGTAACGAGCGGTAAACTGCAACCCGAGGTTGCGGAAGTTGCTGCTCTCGACTGATGCAATCACCGCGTTATAATTCGAACGACCCCTGTTGCCCCGCGTGTTCAGCGGCCGGAAATTCGGGTTCAGGAGGGAAAGGGGATTCGCCGGGTTGCAGGAACCCGGAAGACCCTGACATCCCAGACCGTCGCCACCATTATGCGCAGCCGAACCAATCCGATTGTCATTAGTCAGGTCGTAGAGCTTGCGCCCGGCGGAACCTGAGTATTCAACCGAAGCAACGGTGCGGGTGCCAATCTGACGCTGAACCGCCGCGCTCCAGAAATGAGCGTAAGCGTTTACGATGTCCTCGTCCACGTGCCTGATATTCACCTGACCAGGTAGCAAGACGACCCCACTGCTGCCTGCCAATGGCCCGAGGTTCTCGGTTGAAACCGGAACGGTCGGGAAGCCAACTGACCCAGGATCAAGGGTGACTACCGCATAGGCCGGCGGGTTCTGGATCACGTTGAACGTAACGTTGCCGAAGTTGCGTTCGTACGCCATCCCATATCCGCCCCGGAGGCTCATCTTGCCGTCACCGAAGACATCCCATGCAATCCCGACTCGCGGCGCGAAGTTGTTCTTGTCAGGTCTCCACAGCGCTCCGATCGGACTGTCGATCGCTCGCATTGCGGTCCCATTGGCAATTTGTTCTTGGATCGTCGACCCAGAACCTCGATAGAAATTCGAGTCGAGTTCAGGTTTCGCGTTGTGCTGAACACCGTAGTATTCGTAGCGAATGCCTAGATTGAGTGTGACTCGGGGAACGATGCGCCACGCGTCGTTAAAGTAAGTAGCCCACTCGTGGTAACGATTGCTCCGGCTGAAGTTCGGCTGTGACACCGGCAGTGTGAGTACTGATTTGGGAAGAATCTTGCCTTGCGGATCGATCGCCACTTGGAGCCGTCTCAAATTGCCAAGCACGAAGTTGTTTAACCCGGTGGTAGCGCTCGTGGTCCCAAACGCGTCGACGGCGTTCTGGTACGCTCCGAACGTCCGGTTGTCACGAATGTGAACATACTGGCCGCCGAACCGGAACTGGTGATTCCTTTTCGTCCAGCTCGCGTCATGGAAGGTCTGAAGGAAGTTTTGGGGCCCGCCGAATGGTATAGCGGAGCCGGGGCTGAACGGCAAATAGCCCGGAAGCGCAACCCTGTTTCCGCCTATCCGGACTGGCACGTTGGTCCGAAAGAAATATGTTGGCCCAACCGGCTGGTCCCCTAGAGGCTGGTCGTTATTCAAGCGATTGAACACCAGTTTGTGCTGTGTCACCAGCGTCGATGACCACGTATGAGTTCCTGATAGCAGGAAGTTGTTGTTGTAGTTGTCAGATGCTGTGTCGAACCCTGCATACGGGCTAAAGGCGTTTGACCCTTTCTGAAAGTCCTGACTCTCGAGCGCGTAGCGCATGTAAAACTGTGTCTTGTCACTGTGGATGTAGTCTATGCGACCGACGATGTCGTAGGTGTTCTGCGGTGACCCGGCGCCGTTGTCGTTTGGAACAGAGTAAGTAACCTCCCCAAACGCCGGCAGGTTCGCCGGCAGCGAGTTGAAGGCTCCATTGCCTATGCCGAGCTCGCTGCTGACATCGGCTCGCGTGAAGATCCGTCCGTTAATCGCTGGGAGCGGCCACTTAGAAAAGATCGACTGGGTTCGCGAGTTGGCTAGGGCAACAAGCTGTGGCGTGGGTACCACGTTGGTGATTGGTGTGACGCTCCGCACTCGCGTCCACTCGGTACTGTTAAAGAAGAACAACTTGTCCTTCACGATTCGTCCGCCAATCGAATAGCCAAACTGGTTTCTTGTAAAAACACCTTTTTCTCGGCCTTGCGCGTTATCGTCAAACTCGCCGGATGCCAGTCGGGAAACGCGGTTGTACTCAAACAGCGTACCGTGGAAAGCATTGCTGCCCGACTTGGTCGTCAAGTTGACCACACCGCCGGAGGCGCGGCCATACTCGGCCGAGAAGTTGCTGGTAACGATTCGGAACTCCTGAACCGAATCAAGGGGCACGCTCTGGCCGACAACTGCACCGAATGCGTCAACGTTCTCGCCGCCGTCAAGCAGGATTTCAGTGCTGGCGGAGCGCTGCCCGTTGATGTTGAAACCAGTGCCGCGCGCTCCCATGTTTTGGGTATCCCCCTCTGACACGTTACCCGAAATGCCAACCAAATCATATGGGTTGCGAGTCAAAGTCGGCAGCTGACTGATCTGCTTTCCAGACACGACGTTGGACAACTCCTGTGTTTGGGTGTTGACCTCAACACCGGCTTCGCCAGCCACCACAGTGATGCTCTCACCTTTCACGCTTGCCGAAAGTACTGCATCGATGCTGAGCTTGGCGCCTGCAGTGATCTGCGCCTGCTGTTTAAAGGGGGAAAAGCCACCCCCAGAAACCGTAACGTCATACAAGCCGGATTGCAGGTTGGTAATGATCGCAATCCCTTCCTCGTTCGTCGTGCCGATCCGCTCAGCGCCGGTCGTAACTGACTTTGCGCTGACGGTCGCACCTGAGACCACCGCACCCTTCTCATCGACTGCTTTGACGGTGATCTGGCCAGTCTCAGTCTGGGCGAACGCAGTCGCCAAGCCGAGAGACAAGAGTAGAAAAACTGCGAGAAGGCTTATCGCCTCCTTCAATACTCTCCCTTTGAATTTCATCTAATCTTCCTCCTAGGAGTTAAGGCAGCTTATTACGATGCAACTTACACGGAGAGTTGATTTCATATAGCCGCCGAACAGCACCGGTCTCCTACATCGTCGACCGGCAATCGACCCTTGATGGCTTCAACGGCAGCTTCTACGTAATCATTGCTGCAAGTCTTGCTTAGTCCCGCCGCGAAAGCCGTGGTTTGAAATGATTCCTTGGTGGTAATTCTTTTGAAATGGTCTGGGCTAATCGATTGAACCACGTTCAACATTCCAGCATCATCAGCACTGGCACTGAACAAGCCGCTGAGCAACTTCGATCTCAGATATTCCCTCAGCTACCTGTTCCGATCCTTCTTGCTCGTCATTGCAGCCGCGAGGAGTTCGCAGCGTCCCTGGCTCTGAAGGATAGTTCTGCGTGAATCCGACCGATATGAGGCAACTGGTATACCCAACTTATTGTTATTTCAAGGGTTGCTGTAACGTCCCAGATTAGTTCAATTAGGAGAGGCTAGGGAGGGAACTGCAATTGGATCCGACGGTCTTCCCGATTCAAAAATTTGGAAAATATCCATTCCTTCGGATGCTTGGGAACTGCTGTCTCACGCTTTAATTACTCAGATCCAAGAGTAATAGACTCTACTTACATCCTTGAAGAACCCTTGGTCGACACTGAATTCGCCCGCTGTTGCTTAATGATCTCTCGAATCTTGTCGGAATCGCGAGCCTGCGGCACAAGCTTTAAATATGTCTCTAACTCCGCTGCAGCGCGTTCGGGATTAGCGGTCTCAATATAAACCGCTCCCAGGTATCTATGCGCCTCCAGCGACTCACCACCTCCAAGTTCGATCGCAATCCGAAGCTCTTTCTCAGCGGCCTCGTAGGCTCCCAACCCGACCAGTGATTGCCCCAGATAAAGGTGAGCCGCTGCTGACGAACCCTCCACGTCCACCGCTCGCCGCAACTCATCCCGAGCTGCCTCATAATTTCGCCTCTTAATCAGCACAATGCCACGATTCAGTCGCGGCGCGAACGACCTCGGCGCAATTTTGAGCGCGGCAGTCAATGCAGCTTCAGCTTTATCCAAATCCTTAACTTTGAGATATTGGACGCCAAGCTCGTTTAACGCAGCCAAGTAGGTCGGATGAATCTTGAGCGCCGCCTTGAGCATATCTATTGCGTGCCCCCGATCGGCCTGAGAAGCAACGACAGCGTCCTTGTATAGCTTTCGTGCTTCTTCAGGAATATCTGCGGCGGGTACGTCAACCGTGCCCACTGGTCGCTGCGCATTGACGTGAGCCTGTAGCCTTAAATGGATGGTATAAACGTGACCTGCATCTTCTCTTTGGACCGCGGGCTCAATGATGTCGACTGTTTCCGATGTCGATTCAAACTCCTGTCCGCCATCAACGATCACAGTGTAAGAACCGCCTCTCAGCCTGCGAAAGCTGAAAGCGCCGGCCTCATCCGACATGGTGAACTGCTCAACGTAGATGCTGCGCAATCGGAGCTTGATTCGTCGATCCAGACGACGCCCGTTTGTAAGAAAAAGATTTCCTTGAATGGTGTTCTTGCCGCCGGTGCCTCGGTCACCCGGGTCAGTGTCAACGCCACCAATCTGTGCGAGCGACACGCTCACGTTGATCGCAATCGCCAACACGGTTCCAATGCCAAGGAGGCCTGCGCGCCTGCGGACCGACGAGCTTAGGGCAAACGGTGAAGAGCCGAGCATACTCAACCTCCTCGATTTGGCCGCTATTGATGTTAAAAGGAAACTCTGCTGGAGTGGCGAAAGGCCGGCGCGATGATATCACCAAATAAATCAGTGTCAAGGAGAATGGGTAGGGTTACTTTGCGACTCAGCGGCTTTGCGTTTATTTGATGTATTTGAGATCCAATTACCTTGTGGCACGCAAAGCCGCTGAGTCGCAGAGCCGCTGAGTCGCAAAGAAAAAAGGGGAGCCGCACGGCTCCCCTGTACAGATTATCTGTTATCCCAGTCAACTAGAAGATTAACTTCAATGCGAGCTGAACGTTCCGTCTGCCAAACCTCGAACCTTGTACAAATTCGTTCGACGATAGGTCGGCGGTTTCGCTTCTAACAAACAGATTTGCGTGATTGAAGATGTTGTACATCTCTCCACGGAACTGAATGGTTGTCCCCTCGGTGATTTTGAAGTTCTTGAACAACGCACCGCTGAAGTCCCAGTTCCCTGGGCCCCGGAAGGTGTTCCTACCGATCATTCCCGGCAGAAAGTTGAAATCTGATATTCCAAGCTCCGGCACAGTCGGATCTGCCGGAATCTGGTTCCTCAGGTCAACAAGGATAAAGCTATTCGGCGCGTTCGCGCTCGGGTTCTGAGCAGGGTTGGAAGGTGTGGATTGGCTCAAAGGCGAACTCGGAACCAATCGTGGACAGACTTCAGCCGCATTGGTGCAGTCGACGATGGTGAATGGCGTGCCCGTCCGAGCGGTGAAAATTCCGGAGAGCGTCCATCCGCCTAACGCATGGTTCATCCAGGGAGAGTCGTACTTGTGGTTAGACAATATATTCCACTGCGCACTGGCGACGAACCGGTGACGAACATCGAACTCGGACGACCCGTAATCGAGCCCAGGATTGAACGGATCGAGGAGTCCAAGGTTAAAGTTGTTGTTCGATTCGCTGAACGTTGTGCTCAAATTGTCGAGAGAATGGGACCAGGTGTATCGAGCAGTGAACTGCAGGCCATATTGCGACAGATTGCCGCTATTGAGTTCAACAATCATCGCGTTGTAGTTTGAACGGCCCCGGTTGCTTCGAGTGTTGAGCGGATAGTAGAGCGGATTGAGAAGCGAGTTTGGATTCGTCGTATCACACGTTCCACCCAAACCGAGGCAACCCAGCCCAGGTCCGCCGAAGAACCGGAATGCAGAGCCGATCCGATTATCGTTGGTAAGGTCGTACAAGTTTCGTCCGGCCGACCCCGAGTACTCAACCGAGGCGATCAACTTAGGTGTAATCTGATGCTCGATTGCAGCGCTCCAGAAATGCGAGTACGCATTAACGATATTCTGGTCGACGTGCCGAATGTTGAGGAGACCAGGAAGCGCAGCAGTGCCGGTGCCTCCCAGAGGTCCCAGGTTGTTTGGCGTTACCGGGATGGTCGGAAAGCCGGGCGCTCCGGGCTCAACTGTGATGACCGCATAAGCAGGCGGGTTTTGGATCACGTTGAATGTAACGTTGCCAAAGTTGCGCTCGTACGCCATCCCGTATCCACCGCGGAGGCTTGTCTTGCCGTTGCCGAACACGTCCCAGGCAATCCCTACTCGCGGAGCAAAGTTGTTCTTATCAGGCTTCCAAAGCGCTCCTATTGGACTGTCCACTGCGCGTTGCACGATTCCATTGGCAATTTGCTCCGGTAGAGTCGCCCCTGAACCCAGGTAGAAATTTGAGTCAAGCGTCTGGTCGGCGTTGTGCTGAACACCGAAATACTCGTAACGCAACCCGAGGTTCAAGGTCAGGCGCGGTCTGATGCGCCAGGAGTCCTGACCGTATAAAGCCCACTCGTGGTATCGATTGCTTCGGCTGAAATTCGGTTGCTCGACGGGTAAGTTAACCAGAGCGCCGGGCGTTGTCTGTCCTTGCGGGTCAATAGCAACCTGGAACCTCCGCAGGTTCCCCAGCACAAAATTGTTCAACCCTGTGGTCGTGCTGGTCGTGCCAAAGCCCTCGACTGCATTCTCGTATGCTCCGAATGTTCGGTTATCCCGAATGTGGATGTAGAGACCTCCGAACCGGAACTGGTGGTTGCCCATGGTCCAGTTTGCATCCTGGTACAGTTGCAGGAAGTTCTGCGGTCCGCCAAATGGAATCGCACTGCCAGGCGAGAAAGGTAGATAGCCGGGAAGCGCAACATCGGTCCCCTCGATTGAAAGCACGACATTCGTTCGGAAGAAGAACGTCGGGGTTTGGGGTTGAGCTGGGTTCAGCGGCTGGTTGTTGTTAAGGCGATTGAACACCAACTTGCTCTGGGTCGTCAGGTTGGACGTCCATGAATGAGTCACGTTGAGCAGGAAGTTGTTGTTGAAATTCGAAAGACCGGTGTCAAACCCCGCAAAGGGGCTGAACGCGTTTGTTCCGGCGAACTGGTCCGAACTTTCAATGGCATGGCGTCCATAGATCTGGGTCTTATCGCTGGCGTTCCAGTCAACACGAAAGACGGTCTGCCAACCATTTTGAGGGATCCCGCCCCCGACATCCGCTGGGCGAGTGAAACGAGCCTCGCGGAATGCCGGAAGGCCTGAGGGCAGCGATGCGAAAGCGCCGCTCCCGATGTTCAGAGCGCTAACAACCTCGCCGACCGTAAGAGTCCTTCCTAATGCCGCGTCAGATCTCAGCGGGAATAGCGAGAAGATCTCCTGGGTGCGCGGATTCGAGGCGGCGATCAACTCCGGAGCGGGGACCAGAATGGATTCACTAGCCTGGCTGCGCACTCGGATCCATTCAGTGCTGCTGAAGAAGAACAGCTTGTCTTTGATGATTCGCCCGCCTACCGAGTATCCGAACTGATTACGAGTGAATACATCCTTTGGAAAACCTCGCGCATTGTTGTCGAAGTCATTCGACGCCAGTGCCGAAACCCGATTGAACTCGTACAGTGTTCCGTGAAAGTTATTGGAGCCGGCGATTGTTGTGACATTCACAATTCCACCGGTGGCGCGTCCATACTCGGCGGAGAAGTTGCTTGTGATAACACGGAACTCCTGCACTGAGTCGAGGGGTACGCTTTGACCCACGGTTGCGGTAAAGGCGTCGACATTTTCACCACCATCGAGAAGTATGTTGGTGCTTGCCGAGCGCTGACCGTTTATATTGAACCCTACACCCCGCATGGTCATGTTCAACGTATCGCCTTCCGATACGTTTCCGGACAGCCCGACTAGGTCATAGGGATTGCGAGTGATAGTGGGAAGCTCGCGAAGCTGCGTCGTGCTAACGACATTTGAGAGTTCCTGCGTTTGCGTATTGACCTCGACCCCACCTTCGCCTGCGACTACGTTCACGACTGCCGATTGGGCCTGGACCGTCAGCGGCACTTCTACCGAGAGCTTGGCGCCCACGGTGACTTGTATTCGCTGTGTTGCTGGTGCGAATCCTGGTCCCGATACTGTGATTTCGTATAAGCCCGGTTGCATGTTCGTTAGAACCGCTACGCCCTCATCATTGGTTGTTGCGGTAGGAAGCGTTGTTCCCCTTTCGACCGACTTGACCGTGACTGTCGCACCGGGCACGACTGCGCCCTGGGGATCTATGGACTTTACCGTAACCTGACCCGTCTCAGTCTGGGAGAACACCGATGCGGGGCCGGTTAACAGCAACATCACAAGCGCGATGATACTCAGAACTGCTTGGGACATTTCTTTACGCTTGACTTTCATTAAGTACCTCCTGAAAAGATTGGCGCGATGACGAAATTATTCCGTTCCTGATGCGCATCTGCACCAGCGACGCCGAAAAAAACGTCAACGTCCAGAACTCACAAGGTTATGGTTTCACAGAATCAACCTGTGCTAGATGAAACTGCTATACGTGGTCATTTGGTGAGCTGTTGAGGATTGGAAGAAGTGTGTGGCACCCGAACCCCCTGTTCGAAAACTTACATCCGTTGCGTCGTCACGGTTGCGCACGGCTTAATGACCGGTAAATTCGCAAGTCGCGGGCCAATTCGTCGCGCTCGACTGGTACTTAATCAACACAATGGTTAAGCATTTTGCTTACTCAGCTAGCGGCTGGAAACTAACTTAGGTTGTTCAAAAAAATGGAAATCTCCACGAAAGAATGTATTAGTAAGTCTTAAGAAATAAATGTATTAGGAAGTCTTAAGAATAGAGGAGGAAGGAAATACCTGCGGGCAGAAAACTCTACTGAGCCTTAATTATTCTCTCTCTCCTGCGAAGCGCGAGAAGACTCGTCGCGGTGATAGCTCCGAAGATTGCGCTTAACAACAGAAGACCATCCACGCCATTCCAATCTGCAAAGTACCCTCCAACCGAAGTTCCTATCAGCTGACCGATGCCCAGAAACACTGAATACAGACCCATAATCGATCCGCGATCGGCCGCGTAGTTCTCTGTCAGGTCGGCAAGATAGGTCAACGCCGCAGGTGTGAAGCCGCTGAGGATAAGAAGCTCAATCAGTAAACATCCGAGAAGCAGATAGAAGAACGGACTCGAAAATGACTCGAGATGGTTCAGACTTAGCACAGTAAACAGAAGCGCAAAAAGTGCCACCGTACTTATCAACATAACGCTGGTTTTTCGATAGCGACCGAGTACGAAACTCCACACTAATATCCCAAGCGCAAAAAAGGCGGCCAGTGTCGCAAACCCGTTGCCAAACTTTTCCGCCGAGATAGTCCCAGTAAGCAACTGCCCTTGAAATCGCGAGCGTCCGGTGAATAACCCTACGCTGTGATTGACCCACATTCCAACGATTGCAAAGATGGAAAGCCATGAGGGACTGAACATCAAGACAGAAGGAGCTTTGAGCACCTCATAGTAGTGGGCGAGCTTTCCGCGTTTATTATCTGAATGCTCAATCGAGCGATACCGTCCCTTTCTTCTGATATCTCTAAACCCCCATGCGAAAACCACCAGTGCGCTAAGAAATATCAAAGCATTGAGACTGAACGCCGGACTCAATACATGGATTCCCGCAATGTTTCGCGGCGTGCCAAAGAATGTCCAGAGGTATCCTCCCGCGACAGCACCGAAGGCTATCCCTCCTACAAGTGTTATCTCGAAGAGACCCATGATCCGAGCGCGCAGGACCGGCCGGCCTTCGGTGGCGTCAGAAATGTAACCGAGAGTCGCGGGGACCGAGCTTCCAGTTGAGAGACCTGCAAGCAATCTCGCGAGAACAAGCAACAACAGCACTGATGTCAGCGACGTCAGCGCTACCGCTAGCGCTCCCAATATCGGACCGAGGAAAATAAACAACTTTCGGCCGTAGCGATCGCTCATCGCACCGAACACCAGCGAGCCCAGCAACTCGGTGATGAAAAAGGACGCAATGACATATCCACGGGTTGTATATGAAATGTGATATTGATGGTTGCTTATGTAATCGAGGTAGGACTGGGTCATCTGACCCATTGCGTGACTGGCGAGGCGGAGAATCAGAGTGCCAATGAGCACCGCCATCAAAGATCGAAGCAGCGTTCCCACCAGGCGTCGCCTTCTTGTGCGCGGACCAGGCGGAGGTTCCTGGGGTCCTACGGCAACAGGCGTGATGCGAGGAGCCGAGCTGACATTCTCGTCCACGTGCTCCGAAAGATCTACAACAACGCCCGATTCTGAAAGCTGGTCATCTGACATTTCTTATTGAATGTAGGCCTTGTTAACCTTTACTGGTGTTATCGGCTTACTTTTTTCTCCCTGCGCGTTAAACGTGGTTGGTGCGGTAGCGATCTTGTCAACTACCTCGATACCCTCGGTGACGCGTCCGAAGATTGTATAGACCGGCTGAAGTGGATAGGTCTGATGCATAATGAAGAACTGGCTTGATCCCGTCTCAGGTCTGCCTTTGTTGGCCATTGCTACCAGGCCGCGCCGATATCCACCCTGATATAGCTGCGATGTCCTGTTTACCTCATTAGGCAGCATGGCACCAGTGGCGGTTCGGCCGCCGGTTCCATCGCCGTTTGGATCGCCTCCTTGAATCATAAATCCGTTAGCTACGCGGTGAAAGATTGTTCCGTTGTAATAGCCGCTCTCGGCGAGCAGCCGGAAATTCTCGGCAGTCTTCGGTGCTTCATCTGACAGTAACTCGAACTTTATAGTTCCAGCATCGGTTTCCAGCACTGCGGTCCGATTCGGTTGACGTGGCGTGGCTGGCTTTGACGCAGCTGCTGGGGCAACAGCCTCCTCCTTCTTTTCGCTGCAAGCGGTTATGAAAAATGCACTGAGCGACAGCGCTAGAAATGCCCCCAGAAACTGACTGGAAACTGATGTGCTGCGTGCTGGACGGAAAAAAGACTTCATAGTTATGAGACCTCCAAAGCAAAAGCGGCGAGCAATTGCACGCTTCGCGAACGCGCGCTCGCCGCTTGATAATTTCTAGTAGAGCTGCTCCTGGCCCGATCCTCTGGACGCATAGCGTGCCGCGATCCGGGATGCGACTCACTTTGCAGTCGGATGATCCTTTTTGTAACTCTCAACACAATGATCGCAACAGAAATAAATCTTACGTCCCTCGAATTCCAATGATTTCGTTTTGTCGATCGGCTCGCCTGACACCGGGCATTTCTCGTTGATTGCTATGGCATCACGTTCTTCCCTGGACATCTTTGCGACAAATTTCTCTGGATCCTTATTAAACTCGTTAAGACATCCCTCACAGCAAACGTAGACGAACTGGCCCTTATACTCAGTGCGGAACTTTTCGCTCACCGGTCCGCCGCTTACCGGACACATTTTGTTGGTGACGTTTTTCTTCTCATCGGCCGAAATGCGTGCTCCGACGGAGCCTGCCACAAGGGCTACCAGTAGAACGGCAAAAAATGCTTTTCGCATGAGTTAATCATCGCTCCTTAAATAATTGATTAGCTAAAGCTAACTCGTCGATTATAGCCACTGGTCTCGGGTATCGCAAAGGATGGAATTTGTGTGTTTCTACTCGGTTCATCGTACTCGATCAATGCAAGTAAATCTCGAGCGCTTTGTTCTGGCGCGTCGGGTCGTAAATCACCGACACGACATCGCCGGTGTTCAGTTCAGCGGCGGTTATCGTTTCGTCGTCGTGCGTATCATCGGATATAAGCCCCAGGAGATCGGATTCACCTGATCGCCCTACCGCCGAGCCGACAAGATCATTTTCACGGGCGAGTACGGTTACCTCTTGAAATTCCTTCGCTGGCCGGACAGTTATTGAGAACATTCCCTTTGCTGGGCTCGTTAGTTTTGTGACTTCTCCGCGCACTGCTGCTAACTGCCTTAAGGCTGGTGTGCGTTGAGATGTTTCTTCAATGCCGGTGGTTCGGCGTTGTGTCTCGCGTTGCGGTGAGAATACGAGTGTTAATAGCAACAAAACACTCCATACCGTGGGGAAGGTTTGCATGGCGATCAAAGTATCCCTGGTGATGTTTGTGGGAAGAGCCTTGCGTCGGGAGAACTGCGAGAACAGGCGTATTATAGGACGAATTGGTTCAATCGGTCCAATGAGTCCAATAGGTCTAATAGTTCAATCGCCCCTATTGACGCTGCTTGTTTTGCTCTGTTAGTTTGAGCTTTTGAATTTTAGGCGCGTAGCTCAGGGGTAGAGCACTACCTTGACACGGTAGGGGTCTGCGGTTCAAATCCGCACGCGCCTATTTGTATTTTGTTGCATTTATCTCAGAGTTAATCATCTCTCCTCTCGCTTTGTGACGTAATTTGTGATGTAACCGCCCTGAGGGACCCCGGGATATCGATGCTGGAGATGCTGACGCGAAGGCGCTAAGCATAGCTGCCCGCTTTGATTCAAGCCGGGGGTGTGAATACCGCTCAAGCATCTTGGTCGAGACGCGTCCTGCGATAGCCATGATGGTCTGCTCGGAACGCCTGCTTCACAAAGCTCGTTAATGGCGTGGTGCCTGAGATCGTGGAATATCAGGCCGGGAATCCCGGCCTCCTCGGTCAGGTTTCGCCAGGCAGTTCGCCAACCGCCTACCGGACTGGTTGGGTTGAAGGAGGTGTAGTGTCTGTCTAATATCTCGTTGTCGTTGAACCGGGCAGCACGATGGACAGCCGCAAAGACGTAGTGTTCGGGCTCTACGGAGCCGAAAAGACTGAGCGTAAGGGGAAAAGAATGCAAGAAGCAACAAAACAAAAGGGCCAGGTTGAGCGACTGTTGTTTGAAAGCGGAGTCGAGAGGAATCAATGAAAGCAGAAAAGAAGAGGCTTGAGCTCGCGCGGGACCGCAATTCGCACTGGAAGCGGTGGGGCCCATACCTGAGCGAACGCGCGTGGGGAACTGTGCGCGAAGACTACAGCCCTGACGGGACCGCCTGGGACTACCTGCCGCACGCGCATGCTCAATCGAAAGCTTATCGCTGGGGCGAAGACGGCATAGCGGGGATCTCGGACCGCCGTCAGCATGTCTGCTTCGCGCTTGCGTTATGGAACGGGCGCGATCCCATATTGAAAGAGCGCCTGTTCGGGCTCAGCGGATCCGAGGGCAATCACGGCGAGGATGTCAAAGAGTATTACTTCTATCTCGATTCGACACCGACGCACAGCTACATGAAGTTTCTCTACAAATACCCGCAGGCCGAGTTCCCTTACGCAAGGCTCGTCGAAGAAAACCGGCGTCGCAGCCGTCAAGAGCCTGAATTCGAGCTGATGGATACGGGCGTATTCGACGAGAATCGCTATTTCGATGTCGTCGTTGAATACGCGAAGTCGACTCCCGAAGACATACTCATCCGCATAAGCGCGACCAATCGCGGCCCCGAATCGGCAGAGCTTCACTTGCTGCCGACGATATGGTTTCGCAACACGTGGTCGTGGGATCACAACAGCAAGCGTCCGCAACTTCACAGATTCAGAGATACGAGCAACGCTTCGGTCATTCAGCTCTGTGATGAATATTACGGGAATCGCTGGCTCTTTTGTCAGGCAGCGCCGGATCTACTATTCACCGAGAACGAAACAAACACGCGGCGGCTCTATAATCACGACAACGGCTCGCGCTACTTCAAGGATGGCATCGCCGATTACATCGTCCACGGCAACAAAGATGCGATCAACGATATGCTACAAGGCACGAAGTCCTCGGCCCATTACCCGATGTCTATCGGGCCTGGCAAGACGGTAGTGGTCAAGCTGCGACTGACAGACCAGGAGGCCCCGGAGGACGGTGACCCGTTCGGCAACAGCTTCGACAGGCTATTCGACGAACGACTCGGCGAGGCAAACGAGTTTTACACCGCGATGATGCCCGATCACCTTCCCTTTGATGCAAGGCGTGTCTTTCGGCAGGCGATGGCAGGGATGCTCTGGAGCAAGCAGTTTTACTACTACGACGTTCGCATCTGGCTCGAAGGCGACCCGGCGTCTCCGCCGCCGCCGGCCAACAGGTTGAAGGGCCGCAACAATGAGTGGGCGCATCTTTACAACGACGACATCATCTCCATGCCTGACAAGTGGGAATATCCCTGGTACGCCGCGTGGGATCTCGCCTTTCACACGGTGCCGCTCGCGATTGTCGATCCCGACTTCGCAAAAGAGCAACTCATACTGCTGCTGCGCGAGTGGTACATGCACCCGAACGGCCAGCTGCCCGCGTACGAATGGGCCTTGGGGGATGTGAACCCGCCGGTTCATGCCTGGGCGGCATGGCGCGTCTATAAGATCGACAAGAAGCGGGCGGGCCGCGGGGATACGATATTCCTTGAGCGCATTTTCCAGAAGCTGCTGCTCAACTTTACGTGGTGGGTGAATCGAAAAGACGCCGAGGGGCGCAACGTATTTCAGGGCGGTTTTCTGGGGCTCGACAACATAGGTGTATTTGATCGCAGCGCGCCGCTCCCTATGGGCGGCCACATCGAGCAGGCAGACGGAACGAGCTGGATGGGGATGTACTGCCTGAACATGCTGGCGATTGCGCTTGAGCTTGCGCACGTCAA
>Ga0126382_10000253_pt1 | contig 20391 bp, 15 predicted proteins | sample PanSoiMetPlot_30_FD_92548 | JGI IMG/M metagenome (GOLD analysis project Ga0126382, IMG submission 92548) | Tropical forest soil microbial communities from Panama - MetaG Plot_30 | ecosystem: Environmental > Terrestrial > Soil > Tropical forest > Bulk soil | place: Panama | collected 2016-02-17
GAAAGGACGATGGCTTATAGCTCCTGCTGTTTGTCTCTTCATCGGTGCAATGAAAACATTTGCACCAGGAATTCAGAGTAGTGCGCATACCACTCATTTTGGCGACCGTTGGATGTACCCCCTCTCGACCGCAGCCATGTCGTTGCGAATTGCAGTGGTCCAGATGCAGTCGGCCGATCATGATATCGACGGCAATCTGAAACGTGCCACAGCGTTTGCAGAGAAAGCAGCTGGAGATGGAGCGCGTCTCATACTCTTCCCTGAATTGATGCCAACTGGTTCGTATCTTTATTTCGACACCTGGGACTCCGCCGAACCTAGCAGTGGCAAGACAGTCCGTTGGTTAAAATCCACGTCGGGCCGTCTTGGTGTCTGGCTGGGCACAAGTTTCCTCGAGGCCGATGAGGCAGACTTCTACGACACGTTTGTTCTGACAACACCTCAGGGTGAGGAAGCTGGTCGCGTCAGGAAGCAAGTGCCCGCCGGCCCAGAGGCGTATTTCTTCCGCGGAGATGTCGGGTCTCACATCATCAATACGGCAATCGGCAAGATTGGCGTTGGCATTTGCGCCGAGAATTACTACTGCTTCATCGCGTCACAGATGCTCCAACAATCTGCCGACCTGATCCTGATGCCGCATTCATCACCAGACATGTCCGGAGGCGGTGGTCTGCCCACACCACCAGGGACACGCCTGGCCTCATGGTACGCCAGGAAACTAGGTATACCCGTTGCGATGGTGAACAAAGTGGGGCGGTCATACAAGCCTCCACCCAACGAGATCAAAGGGCTTTTCCCGGGTCTGTCAGCGATAGTCGATTCCGATGGAAGCGTCCGGCAATCAATGGGCGACAAGGAGGGGATTGGCATCGCAGACGTCACTTTGGATCCACGCCGAAAAACCGCCACGAATACGGTCTGCACTGGTAATGGCATCTCCGAACTGACTGTCGGCGGGCCGGCAGGAGCAGCAGAGGTCCTGAATGCGGAAGCCACAGGTCGGAAATCCTATGAGAACAATTTTCTGCGCAAGGTGAAGGCGCTTGCGATTTCCGGCGGCCAACATGGAGCGAAACCGAACAACAAATGAGCATAAACTCCTCAGTGAATAGGCAATCGGACAGACGGTCCGTCTCGAATAGCTTGAACCTCACCGATATCTTTGAATCAAAGCAAGAAACTGAGGTCGCGCCTGATTTTTCGATATCCAGAAATGATTATTACAAGCGGCATTTGCTGGAGATCGTGCACGATTCAAGAGATAGCTCTAATCTCCTCCAATTTAGATCAATGATGTTGATAGCGTTCTCTGAAAAGTTATGCGAGCAGTCTACAAAGGAAACTGAACGACTGCGGGAACTCAGACTTGAATTGGTAGCGTTGCTCGATTATCAACGTAAAAAAGGCACGACAAGTGGTCCTATAGAATAAACTTAACGGATCTGCTCGAGCCTTTCTTCAGGTACGTTTTGGATAGCCGAGCGAGTACAAAGATCGTAATCTAGCGCGCCAATAGCCGGAATCTCGATCCTATACAAGCGAATTACTCGACAAGCCTGCGCTGGTAGGCGTAAAGGAGAATACTGATCTTGTCTACGTTACCTTTTCGAACATGGAGTTCCTATTATCAATACCCAGAGACTTCAGGCGCGATGCCAACGTACCTGGATTAATGGGGGCAGCGACGTCAGGTTCAAAGGGAGTTCATCAGATTATGAGATTTCACAAAACTGGTTGCGAAAAATCTCAAAATCGTGAAGTCTTCAAGTGTCCCTTCAGTTCGTGGCTTTTGATTCCATGAACTTAAGTTTTGAGGGCCTTTGTCGTAGAGTATGCACAGTGCGCCGAGCATACAGCATTGATTGAAGATTACTTTTGAAGCGAAAGGAGCCAATACATGTCGTTACGCATCAATGATGAAGCACCCAATTTCACCGCCGAAACCTCCCAAGGGACGGTCAATTTCCATGAATGGATCGGTGACGGTTGGGCTATTCTATTTTCCCACCCTAAGGATTTCACCCCCGTTTGCACCACGGAACTCGGTTACATGGCCGGGCTGCAGCCGGAGTTCGACAAACGCAATTGCAAAATTATAGGGCTCAGCGTGGACCCGGTTAGTAGCCACACCAAATGGGCAGGGGACATCGAGGAGACTCAGGGACACAAGGTGAACTATCCAATGATCGGAGACCCGGAACTCAAAGTCGCTAAGCTTTACGACATGCTACCGGCCGATGCAGGCAGCACGTCCGAAGGCCGAACCGCGGCAACGAATGCCACCGTGCGCACCGTGTTTGTTATCGGCCCTGACAAGAAGATAAAGCTGATGCTCAGTTACCCGATGAGTACCGGACGCAACTTCGATGAAGTGCTGCGGGTCCTCGATTCGATTCAGCTCACCGCTAAGCACCAGGTGGCTACACCGGTGAACTGGAAACAGGGTGACGATGTGATAATCCTGACCACGGTTTCGGACGATGACGCCAGGAAAAAGTATCCAGAAGGATGGAAGGCGCCTAAGCCGTATCTCCGGATTGTCCGTCAGCCAAAGTAATACCTGACAAAGACGGAGTCCAAAATGGCCGACCGATTAGACAGCGAAGCCTGGACAAGCGAAGACCTGCTCGAACGACCCCCAGGATGCGACAATTTCTTCGTACTTGATGTTCGCAATCGTGATGAGTTCGACAGGTTCCGACTCGAAGGCCGCGGTCTAGTGCCAGCAGTCAACGTTCCCTACTTCGAGATACACGAACCTGGGACGAAGTCGAGATGTTGGGCTCCGTCGTTACTTACGTCGAGCGGTCGCCCTCCTGAGTAGGGCGACCGAAAAATCCAAAGCCCTCTAAGTTCACGAGAAAACTTGGCAGCCAGCGTGATCCCTCCTTTTCCTGAACATGTATTAGCGTGATACGATCAGCAGCGTCCGGCTAATGTACAGGTCGAGCGCCCACGATAAAGCGATCCTTTCAAAAAATCCGGCAACCTCAATTCCCGTTTATCTTACTTTGGCACCATCTTTGAGTAATTGGTTATTGGGACACTCCTTAAGTGCGCTGCTTGTCTTTACGGTTATTGTCTTCTGGATAGGAGACAGACAATTCTTGTTCACTCGAACTTTCCATATCAAGGCTCCCTTCGAGAATGTCGCGGGACTTGACGAAGGAGCGCCAGTGCGCGTTGGAGGTGTACGGGTGGGTACGGTGCAGCACATAGTTCTCCCGGCACAACCGGATGACAAGATAACAGTGGAAATGGAACTTCAGCACTCAACGCGAGAAGTTATCAAAAAAGACTCGGTAGCATCGATCGAGACCGAAGGCCTGGTCGGTGCAAGGTATGCTTCGATTTCCTTCGGTTCGCCGGAAGCCGAAACGGTACAGGAGGGAGATTTCATCCAGACCCGGGAGCCGTTCGATTACAGCGGGTTGGCAAGGAACATGGACGAGTTGATTACAACGACAAAAGAGGCCGTTGACTCGTCAAAGATCGCAATAGATAACATTAATGACGCGAGTGGTGATCTGAAGTCAATCACTGGGAAGATCAACAGTGGCAAAGGGACAATGGGCGCGCTGGTTAACGATCAGTCAATATATCGGAATTTAAACTCTACGGTGGCGGAAGCAAAGGCTGGCGCGACCTCGTTCCAGGAAAATATGGAAGCGCTGAAACATAACTTCTTCCTGAGAGGGTTTTTCAAGAACCGAGGTTACTACGACTCGTCACAACTGACTGCGCATGCCATTGACAGGCTTGCGGGCCGCGCTCCAGCCAGGCAGTTTACGTTTGACGGAAAAGAACTCTTCAACAAACCGAACTCCGCGAAACTGAGTAACGAAGAACGATTGAACCAGGTAGGGACTTTCCTTGAGAGCAACCCTTACGGGCTTGCGGTGGTGGTTGCCGAAACCGGTTCAACAGGAGGAGAGGCGCAAAACAAACTGAAAATTGCACAAGCGCGGGCGATGGTTGTTCGCCATTATCTTGCACAGAAGTTCAAAATTGATGGTTCACGAATAAAGACTCTGGGTATTGGCGAGGGTAAGCAAACGTCAAATGACGGCGGTATAAAGGTCGCCATTTATCCGGGCGCGCGGAGTGAACGGATGGTCGCAAAAACCAAACGCTGAGTATTCCAGTTCAGATTTCAGAGACCGGTGTTCAGAGTCATCGGTCTCTGGTTCTTGGTTTCTGGTTTCTGGGTATTTTTTTGTGCGTAATCCAGTCTTTTGTTAAGCATTTTTGTCAGCTCAACAACTATTATCGGGGCGATGAATGATGCGCCGACGATGAGCCAGTCAAATGTTGTAAGTCGTGTTACATTGAGCACGCGCGAAAGCGGAGCCAGATAGACCGCGAGCAACTGCAGGCACATTACGATTGCGATCGCACCCCAGATGAACGGATTGCGAAATAGCCCTTCTAATGCCGACTGGACCCTCGATCGACAATTGAACATATGTCCGAGCTGCACCACGACCAGTGACATCAAAACGATGGTGCGTGAATGGGCTCCTTCGCCATAAGTCTGAACCGCCCATAGGTAAGCAACTAAGATGATTACCGCAAGCATTGCGCCCTGCCACGCTATCAACAAGAAAAATGGTCGAGACAAGAGCTTAGTATTTGGTAGACGCGGAGGGCGCTTCATAACATCCGCTGCGCTTGGTTCCAAAGCGAGCGCAAGAGCGGGAAAAGTATCGGTGACTAAATTGATCCATAGGATCTGTAGCGGTAGTAACGGCAGGGGCAGCCCGATAACTATCGCAATAAAGATAGCCAGTACGGCACCAAGGTTCTTCGAAAACATGAGGTGAATAAACTTAATGATGTTCGTGTAAATTGTTCGCCCACCTTCCACCGCTTTTATGATCGTCGAAAAATTGTCGTCCGCCAGAACCAGAGCCGCAGCCTCTTTTGCCACTTCCGTCCCTCGAAGACCCATTGCCACGCCAATATGAGCTCGCTTTAGCGCAGGTGCGTCGTTGACTCCGTCTCCAGTTACGGCCACCACTTCGCCCGCTTGCCTTAACGCTTCCACAATGCGCAGCTTGTCTTCGGGAGAGACGCGAGCAAAGACATCCGTCGTCCGCGCGAGCTCAGCAATCCGCTCCTGACCAACTTTCTCGAGATCCCGCGCATGCAAAGCCTTTGGTTCAGAATCGCTCAAATGCAGCTCGCGAGCGATGGCGCGAGCGGTATTTAGCTGATCACCAGTAAGCATTACAATGCGAATCCCGGCTCGGCGCGCCTCCTGAATTGCTCCAGTCACTTCGGGTCTCGGCGGATCGATCATCCCAACAAAACCCAGGAATGTGTATCCGCTTTCCATTTCACGATCCGACCGATACGTGGATACATCGTCAGCTTCTATCCTGATTTCGATATCGTCCAATCTCTTCTCGGCGAGTCCCAACACACGCAATGCTCGGCCCGCCATTTCATTATTCACCTCCATAAAACTGGCACGCAGTTCATCATCGAGCTGATCCAATTCGCCACCTCTTGTTATGTAGCTGGTCGATTCTTTGAGAACAACGGCAGGTGCGCCTTTGATCATTGCCAGATAGGTACCATCTTTGATGCGGTGCGCGGTTATCATCCTTTTAATGGCCGGGTCAAAAGGGATCTCAATTATCTTTGGGTAGTCGGCCCGCAATCCTGAGATGTCCAAACCTAATCCATCCGCAGCCACAAGCAGTGCGGTCTCTGTTGGATCTCCTACGGCCCGACTTACTTCAGATGCCATTGAGTTGTAAGACGCTTCACTACACAGAACTCCAACGCGAGCGGCATGCGCAAGCAGATCATCGTCACAAACTGAGCGTGGGTTCCCGTTGATTTGTATATGTCCCCCGTCTGAGAGGTAATATTCGCGAACGGTCATGCGATTCTCAGTGAGGGTGCCCGTTTTGTCAGAGCAGATGATCGTAGCGCTGCCCAGAGTTTCGACCGATGCGAGCCTTCGGACAATTGCACGTTGCCGCGCCATACGCAGAACGCCGAGCGCAAGAATCAATGTCGTCACTGCGGGCAAAGCTTCCGGTACGGCCGCAACTGCAAGACTGATTCCCACCTCAACCATTAGCCACAGATTGTCTCCTCGCAACCACCCCGCCAACATCACCACTCCGCCGATCGCCAGTACAAGATAAACAAGCCGGCGGCCCAGCTCGTCGAGCTTGCGCTTGAGCGGCGTCGATGGTTCGGGCGAATCCGCAACTAGTTTTCCGATGCGACCAAGCTCAGTGCAAGCGCCCGTAGCGGTGATAATTGCCACGGCGCGTCCAGCAACGATAGAAGTCCCGAGATACAGCATCGAGGACCGTTCGGCGAGCAGAGCGTCGAGGGCAACCGGGTTTTGCGATTTGTCAACCGTAGTGCTCTCGCCGGTCAAAGCCGATTCTTCAACGCGAACGCTCGCACTCTCTATGATCCGAGCATCGGCGGGAACCCGATCTCCCGAATTGAGAATAATGATGTCCCCCGGTACTAATTCGTCAGCGTCCACGGTTGATTCATGGCGGTCACGCAGGATTCTTGTGGTCGTCCGTGCCTGGCGGCGCAATGCGTCAAGCGCACGACCAGCCTGCCATTCGGTCGCAAAACCAATTAACGCGTTTAGGATAAGAACGACAAAGATGGCCATCGCGTCCACGACGTCGCTCGTTAATAGAGCTACGATTGCCGCGCAGGCCAGCAGAGCAATTACGATATTGGAGAATTGTTCGAGCAGCATCCGCCAGGCGGGACGCGGCCGAATACTCTGAAGAGTGTTTGCTCCATATTTTGAATGACGCGAGGCGATCTCGGCAGAATCCAGCCCACGCTTAGGATCAACCACGAATGCTTCGGCCACCGCCATAGCAGTCGACGCATGGGGATGTCTGGCTGGATCAACTTCGCGATCGGCAGTTACTATGGGAAGCATACTGTGATGAGCAACACTCACAGGAACCTCATTGGTCTCACTTGTCAGAGTGTTCGAGTCTTACAACAAGAGTCGGGCAGGGTGATCTTCGAAGGACCCATTCGGCTACTGAACCAAACGCTGCACTGGCTAACATGCTCATCGCAATGATTCCACGCATACCTATCGCTATCAGATCGGCATTAATTTATTTTGCGAAACGGACTATCGCAGTTTTGGGATAATATTCAAAATTTGCCAAGCAAAATCAGCGTTCCGATCGCGATAAATGCAATGGCGGCCCCGCGCTTGATCCATTCAAGGGGTAGATAGTTGCCAAGAAGGCTTCCCACGAGAACGCCTATGGCCGATACGCAGGCGAGGGCAAGCGAAGCGCTGACCAGTACAATCCAGGGTCGCTTGGTCTCCGCCGACATCGTCATCGCAGCCAATTGAGTTTTGTCTCCCATCTCGGCGAGGAAGATCACGCCAAATGTAGTAATAAAAATACGCCAATCCATCGACTTTCCTCTCAGAGTGTTAGTTTCGGTAGTACGACTTCGCCTGAGCACTTCGCTCCTCGACTTTCGCGCTAAGTTTGTAACGGCGCGACCGTTCATCGACATAAGAGTTATATCAGCTCATCGATATGTGTACGACACGTTCTTCTTCTGATGCCATTCCACGGTGTCGATATTAAGGGGATCAGAAGAGAAGATTTCCTCGCTTAATTGATCAGTGCTTACGTGCGGACCTACAGCTACGTGATATACAACTCGCCCCAGTTGGTCTTCCTGGTCCTCGCGGTTAAGCTCGCGAATCTCCGCACTCAGGTTGCGCCTTGTAAAAATCCTTCTCAGCGCTTCATCTGTATCGGCAACGCTGTGAGTTCTGATTTTCAACTGCATCGAACGTATGACTTGCTGTGATTCGAAATATTCAAGTATCCACAAAGTCGATAAAACGAATATTCCGAGAATGACGGCCAGCTCCCACCTTCCGACACCAGTGGCCAGTCCTATAGCCAGGTTGATAAGCAACACAGTGATTTCCTTTGGATCGCGGATGTTCGTGCGGAATCTTACAAGCGATGCAGCTGCAAAGATACCAAAGGCGCGCGCGGCGTTATCCGCGACTATCATCATCAACGCGGCCGCTACCACCGCGAGTAGTATTTCGGTTTCGGCGACGTACGGATTGCGTCGGAGCACGTTAATGTTTTTACGCGGCCGAAACGCGAGCATCGCCGCCAGAACGGCCGCTAATAGCAACCTCAATGACACCCGTGTTCCGTACATCAACCAACTCTCAGGTTGATTCTCAGCAGCGGATAATCTCTCCAAACCAAAAATCTGGGCAAGGAAGGATGGTTCATCCCGACCTGGCGCCGTTGGTTCTTGCGGGATGGTCTCAGTACTTTGTGTTGGGGCGGACACCGTTAGTACTCGAGGCGACTCAGTTGATTGCCCGCGCCAGAGATAGGCAGTAACTGATATGGCGGCAATACCGGCTAGAAAAAATCCTACAATCAACACTCTGGTTCTGCCGTATCGCACTCCACTGTGGGTTTCAGCAATTTCTGATTTCAATCCTAAGTCAGCCGTCAAACAGTCGGTATCAGTGTGGGGCCCTTTAGCGGGCTGTCCTACGGTACTCATGTTATGCTCCGGACAAGATTTGCCTTTCTGATGATCAGGCAACCTCTATACCTACGGCTTGCTTCGCAATCACCTTTAAAATTTAGAAAAGCAATCTAATGAATACCAGGACGTGAGCGATTTCCCGCAACTGAATCGGAACTTTACCCAGTTTCCATTATCCCGACCCCTTGACCTCGAGGGTAGATTGACTGAGTGATGGCGGTCACAGATTACGAGCGGTGTTGTTCAGTAGGATGGCTGGGGAGGATAGAGATGCAAGCCGGGAACTTGCGGAAATCTGAAAGGATACTGACGGCTTCGCAGGAAGTGATCCGGGCGGCACGGGCATCTATTGATTCGTCGCAGGCCACAATTGCGAAAAGCAGATTGATCATCCGCAAACGCGCCCGTCTGCAAACAGCGGGTTCGCACTGCAGCAGCTGCGCTCAACTGAAGGAATCTCGGGTGAGCGCCAAAAGCAACAGTCATGCTTAGGATGCTAAACTCCTGACAGGAACGAGCTCGGCATCATCACGCCGGCTATCGGTTTCAACCATCGTTTGCCCTTATCCAGTCAGTAGCCCGGTGTGCAACAACGCCCAGATCTGCGCTGGTATCCAGTTGCAGCCGCTGGCCATCGAGGTCATCGAATGCCTCAAACTCCCGTCGTTGTCGAAGATAAGTTTCCCACGTCGCATCCGAGAGGCCTTCATTCAACCTCGCGCGGCGTTCGATTCTCTCGTGTACAAGCTGGGGTGGAAGTAAACACTCGATGACTCTCCATTCAGCTCCGGATTTAAATGCCATTTCGCGAGCACTAAGGCGGTGCGCATTTCGCCGGAACGTACCTTCGAGCACGACCCCTCCTTGCTGGACCAACAAGCCACGGCCTCTCTCGATCATGGTCTGATCAGTCTGCCTGCTTGCGTCTGAGCTGTAGGGTCCAACGCCGTAACCATATCGCTCGGTGATCTCAAAGAGTTCTTTGCGAACCGCATCCGATGACACCACTGGCAGACCGAGCTCACTGCCGATAGCACGTGCAAGTGAGGTCTTGCCGCTGCCCGCCAGTCCGGTCACCGCAATCACACACGGCTTGCTAAGGGGCGATGCATACCGCGCGGCAAGATCAAAGTATCGCCGCGCTCGCACCGCTGCCACCTCACGTTCGAGCGCCGTCAAATCCGGATCATCCAAACGGAAACTCTGCACCTTGCCACGAACATACGCGCGATAGCATTTATAAAACGGCAGGATGCTTAATAGCGTGTTGTCCGTGGACCGCAATTCATATTGCTCCGAGAAATAGTAACCAAGATCCGGTCGACCTCGGGCATCCAGGTCCATCGCAAGGAACGCGACCTCATTGGCGATGTCACCGCATCTGAATCGCTCGTTGAATTCGACGCAGTCGAAGATACAGAGGTCGTCGGTCACACAGATGCTTTCCGCTCTTATGTCGCCGTGTCCATCACAGATTCGCCCTTCATTAATCCGGCTTCGAAGGAACGCCTGGTGCTCTTCGAGCCATCGAGTCACCCAATCACGAATCGACTGATAGCCCTCAGTACCAATGCTCCTGTCGATATAAGGAGCGGTCTGCTCGAAGTTCTCTTGCCAGTTCCTGGAAATTACCTCTGGCGAACCAAACGCGTCGACTTCAACACCTCGGCGAGCAGTGCGGTGAAAGTTGATAAGGCGGTCGGTAACGCGTTCGATAATGGATTCAGTGGCCTCTCCACGCGCCACTAGCCGGTCCAACATCTGGTCAGTCGGAAGCCGCTTCATCATGACGCCGTATTCGACTACAGGTCCCTGGTCGGAAAACCGGAGTTCTCCATCGATACGACTGATTGCTTGAACACCAAGGTAGTAGCCTTGGCAAAGCCTGTTATTAAGCTCGACTTCGGCCTGGCAAGCCTCCCGCCGCTTCTGAATCGTTGTGTAATCTAAAAACCCGAGATCAATGGGCTTCTTCAGCTTCAACACCCGGCGCTTTCCCAGCAAGACCACGGATATGTGTGTACGGATGATCTCAATCGGAAGGTCTTCCCCACGCCAGTCCGGACAGTTTCGGAGCGACTCAGCCATTCGCAGCCATTGTTCGAACTCTGTTACTTTTTCAGTTCCTATCAATTCCACGGAGCCTAACCTATAAGCTGTGGCCGTAAACGAGACTCGGACCTACATTGCGCTTCGCGGTTTTCTCAGGCAATCCGAATGCCTGACGATTTGTGATAACAGTCACGGCGATGTGTGACGATGGTCATAGTCTCTGATTTTTAGCCGGTGCTAGATTGATATTGTCCGGTTGGCGATCAGCCGAGTACGCCGAGAGGTTTTGGTTGATGGGCAGGAAAAAGAAATCATCGCGTCAAGAACAAACAAAGCTTCGAGTGTTTTGTTCTTTTCTGTGGTTCTTCATCAGCGCCTGGCCATTGGCACTGGCACAAAGTGATTACATAGACAAAGCAAACGGTTTCAAGATCAGACTCACTGGGAATTGGCGAGCCGAGACGTATACCGATGCTGTTGGTCGACAAAAGACTGAATTCGTTTGCGAGAGTCGAAGCCAGGGCTTGTTGCGTATCACGCGAGAAGATCTGCGCGGCGTTTCCCTGCGGGATCTGGCGCGCAAAGAAATAGCGAATTTTGAGCTATGCAACTCCTGTGTAACGACGGGCCAGGAAGAATTCGCCGGAGAGTCACTCAGCGGAATTCGAGTCACAGTTCATTATGCTGAAGGCAACCGGAGACTAATCGCCACATTGTACTTCCTCCAGGAGAGAAACGCGGCGTGGATTTTGCGATTCAACGGACTGGCAGGCGTTCCAGGAATGTCACAGGCGGTCACCGATACTGTGGCCCGCAGCTTTTGCTCGGTATGTAACCTTCCTTAGATGCCCAATCATTTGAGGCGAAGACGCAATCGTCAGGAAGACTTATTCGGTCCCAAGGAATCACAAAAATAAGTACAGAGATCAGACCTCACGGCATAGCGTTTTTGATGTTGGACCAGCGTAACTCGAATGAGAAGCTCAAGGCGTTGCCCGGCGTCCAGTGATTCGGTCAATTGTGATTCGATAAAAGATCGGAGAAATAGGTTTCGAATTCTCAACCGCTACAGACGCAGGTTCCCACCACATGGCGCGTTTTTTTAACAAGTCAAGGGCATGATTGCGGGACGCCCGATATTCCGGCATATCAGGCAATTCTTCGTAGTCACCAAATACAACAACGCTAACCCACTGATTGGGATTCTTAATCTCGTCAAATTCAACACAGACCCGTGGATTGGCGCGCATACAGTCGATCTTGAATCCCATTGTGGCAAATCCGAATAGGAACCGGCCATCGGAAATAAGATAGACTGGGACAACATAAGGTTGGCCATCCATCTCGCAGGCCAATCTTGCCAAGCCGTTCTTTGCCAAAAACCGGTTGCATTCTTCGCGCTTCATCCTTGTGACCAGCATCACACGTCCTTTCCATCAATATAGCGACTCGATGTTTGCACCACAGGTCCAACAGGTGCGTAACGATCAGTCCGGCCTGCTGGAGTTTACTTTGGAGGCAACAAACATTCCGGTAACAAATTGCTGATCTTGAGTAGTAAGAGCGTCAGTCTGGTCTTGGCGGCAATAAACCGCGTGGGATTCCACAGCTTTACTGAGGAAAAAGTCGCAAGGCGGATCCTGGATGCCTCAGATAGAGGAGCGGATGGGGATGGTCACAGTTCGACGCAAAGATGTGATCAAGGTCACAGCTTTGAGATCGCCAGTGAACTTATTCCAGTCATGTCGTGTTGCAAAGCTTAAAAATCGCACACGTGACGATCGCAACCTACCCAGCGGACCTGGCATTGATTTTATATTCCTGGAATTCCAGCCAATCCATAGAGAGTCATGCTTGCGGTTTGTACGGATCGGGCACGACCCGCTCAAAGACTGCGACTACCTTGAACGGTCCCTTGAGGCCCATACCCTCAGTCGTGACGGTCATTGTCTGGCCATCTTCCGCCACCTTGTAGATTCCCCTCCCCAGCACCTTTCCATCGACCTCTGCACCCGCTTCTATAGTGTGCGGATCGGGCTGGCTTCCGAAAGCCACCGCGCCAGTAGGAACACCTGGAATCGGCCGGCCGTTAAGGTCGACAACCGGGCGTCGCCTTCCATCCGGAACGATAGGCGTCGGTCGCTCTGCGACCGCCTGGCCATCCTTAATACCGTACGCCACCAGGAGGTAACCGGTATCTGTGGCCTCGAACCGAAGGCAAGCCTGCTCTGGAGTGTAGTTAGGGTCCCATTGTGATTGATCGTTCCTGGCTTTCCAGGTTCCTTCAAACAAATCATTAGTCATTGTGAGCTCCTTTACTTTGGCGGTCCAAATCGAGACGTACTCAATCACTAAGTGCACAGCGAGATCCGCTAAACAGCGCACTGGGCCAAGGATTCCCTGCTCTCGCCAAACCATGGGTACTATGTCGGCTCCGAGCTGCTCGAGCCCGTCGCCGCAGACCATCCGGAATTCATGCGGGAACGCGCGGGCGACTCTGCGGTACAATCGGCTGCAGCCCATCACCCAAGTTTTCATGAACGAGCCTCCTGCCGGCGCTTAGTCTCAAGCACCCCGACAAGATCCCGGAGACGTTGGCTCTCGAGATTGAGGACGCGCGCACCGAATGGCGTCAGCTTGTAATACCGGCGTCGCGAGTCATCGAACTCAGGAGCCGGCCGCTCCCCGGATTCGACGATCAATCCATTTTCAATGAGCCGCTTCAATGACCCGTACAGAGTTGCCGGCCAGAGACGAACCTTGCCGTCGGTACGCTCGAGCACGTCTTGCATAATGCCGTAGCCGTGTTTTTCGGAATCTACCAGGGAGATAAGAATATGAAACCAATTGCTCTTTAACGGCAAAAACGATTCGGCGGTTTTACGTCGCATGGTGTCGTCTATATATCACTTGATATAGATATTAGTCAAGATCTTTTGTAACCATGTGGTAAAACCAGAGGCAGCCGGTCCGCGGTTACTGATGCATAGTGGATGAGTGTTCGACAGAGAACGAATACCACGAGTAACCGCACCAGGCTCTAGCGCAGAGACCAGCGAACAATCTGTTTCCCTGCAGAATGTAACGCAGGACGCACCGTAGACTGTCTAGTCTGCGGATCGTCTTTACGTCTGCATCGCTTGTCCCGTACGACACCAAGCACATTCTCGGCAAGCGCAGTGTACGGTACATCACAGAACACCCTGACCTTCGGACACTGTACGGTACATTACAAAATCCCGGCTTTCGCACACTGTACGGTACATTACAAAAACCTCAATGCAGGCTGGACAGTACTACAGTACTTCGCTCGTTAACTTTTCTCTAACCTCGTTAACTCTTCTCTGTTAACTCTTCTCTGTTAACTCTTCTCTGTTAACTCTTCTCTGTTAACTCTTCTCTTGCACATAAAGCACAAGTAAGGGTAAACTTCAGACTCACAAGAAAAGTCTTGAGTTTTTTTGGCCTCTCTAATATCCTCACCATAAAAGAGGCTTATTAGGGGAGCGTTAATCACGGAACTTGGCAGGGATCCGTAGCCTCAGAACGAACAGTGGACGGGGAAGCTAACGGCTGATCCAGAGGAGATCGGGTTGTACAGACACAGGTTGATCGAGACAGAACGCCCCCGCTGATGGTGGGAAGAGTTAACAGCCTCCATTAGTTAAGCTCCCAGAGTTTTTAAGTAGTACCCAAAGCAGTATTGCCTCGAGTGCTTGGGTTTAGATCTTCCAAGCCTCTGTATCCTCACCATACACACAGCAAGGTTTGCCTACTCGGTGGTGTGTGTCTTGTCTTCACCGGAAGCCCAGACTTCTCTGCACTTTAAGGAGTTCATTGTTTTCGAGCGCCGGCAGCGCCTGAAAAAAAGAGTCGAAAAGAAATACACGAGGGGGTCCAATGACCACAATAAAACGGTTGACGTCGAATTACTTACTCAAGGGCATGCTAGTGCTGGTGTGCCTATCGTTAATGTCCATGCCGGTATCTGCGCAGGCCGTGTGCGTTGCAGTAGCCACCCCGACGCTGAGTACGCCCACAGCAACAACCGGAACATGGCTTGGAATTGACGGGATGGTCAGCAACTGCTCGTCCAAGAAAGTTAGATACACTGTCGTTGTTTCGGCGACGGACAGCTGTGGAACGAAAATTCCCATAGCGTCCAGCCGGCTAGCCTTTGGCCCAGGGCAGAGTCTCAGGTTTGGTATCAGCTGGCCAGTTCCCTCTGGTACCTGTGCCGGGCCTTGCACGGTGACCGTCGAAGCGTACTCTGGTCTGTCCGTGCTGGGACGCGCGTCGGCCACTTTTACAATTTACTAGCTTCGTACCGTGACATTGTTGACAGATCGTTAGGCCCAAGGCGATTGGTGTCACATTGGTGGCAGTCTTACCGAGCAAATTCGGACGGTACGGCCACTAACCAATAGGCGGCGGACTCCTTGGAAAATGCGATCAGCGGACTTATCGGCGTTTGAGTAGCGGCTCTAGCGAGAGTGACATCAATCGACTGTCTGAACTGTATGATTTGTGATTCGTGTTTCTGTACCGTTTAACCAATGAGCGGTCATGCACCGATAAGTTTATAGATCTCTCGGAATCATCGAGGTCGGTGCACATCGCTGTAAAATATCTCTGCCGAATAGGCACAGATTGCGGACCGGCGTGCGGCGTTTTATCGCACCGCACTCTTCAGAAAAACTCGCATCCCCTTCGCAAGTCCCAATCCTAGCGGGTTTCTGCCTGCTGTGTGCTTCCGTGTGTGCACTTCAGGTGGCGTGCTCGGCATGCCTCTTCAGTAGCGGTTACAACACTCAATATCAGTGGGTGTTAGACTTACTCAGCCGGGACTCACCCTCCAAGAAGACTCCAAGCTTCCCTGGCGGATTAGCGCTGTGCCGATTAACGAGGAAAGGCGCGACTAAATATGTGCAATTAAGAAACGTCACGGTTCCGCATATCTGACCTAGTTCCGCATCGGTTATTGCTAATTATGGCCGGGTCGCCTGATGTCCCGCCCATGTAGCCACACCTCTCATGGGGAAGGTATTCCGCTGGAATTTCACTCAATTTCGCTCTGGCCGTGCCTCGCAATGAGCACGCGCGGAATTCTCTCATCAGAGCCATTGTCGGGTATAGCAGTTGCGATCCGGAACGATGGGTACTGTTAATCACCATGACTTTGCGAGACAGTGACCTCGCCACTCTTGCCAAGATAGTTACGTTTCCTTGACGACCCTGGGCCCGACGCAACGCCCCTACAACTCTGCGACAGTCTTAAACAACCTGTGTGGCCTACCGGGCAGGAACCCCCGAAGAGAGACCGTGATGCAAATATACATGAAGACTGTGTGTCCCGTCCGAGTATTAGCATTCCTTTTAGTCGCGCTACTCATATCGAACGCCCATACATCATTTGCACAGAGTCAAAATGAGACAGATCAACGTTCATCAGCGACCGAGGACGTGTTGGAGAGAACGAAAACAAGAAGCGATCCTGCCGACAACCACACGTTTCTGCCACGATGCGGCCTGGAGACTAGCTCAAGACTGCCGACGGCGATGTCGAGTTCGGGATTCCGCACGACCTCAAAAGGCACGCCACCGCCGCCGTCTATTACGCCGGTGCTAGGTCCACAGAGCACGCTGTTCCTTCTAGTCAACTTCCTTGACGACCAGATTATGCCCATTACAAGGGAGGACATGTACGCAGCTGCGTTTACTTATGAGCGTGGAATCGGAAACTACTATGCAACGACGTCGTATGGAAAGATTTCGATCACCGGTGATGTCACGCCCTGGCTCACCATTCCCTACAACTCAAATCACACCTGCGACCCAGGCAATTGGAGACTCGCGGCCAACGCCGCGGCTAGCGCTACGGGTTATGACCTAACGAGCTACACTCACTTTGTCTATATTTGGCCAGCGAACAATCCCTTTACGGGAGTCGTGACGGGGAATTGCGGGTGGGAAGGCTTTAGTTCCGGTTCCGTTTCATACATCAATGCATGGGTGAACTCGAGCGGTTTCTTTTATGATGCCTCTTCGGGTAATCCTTTCTCACAGGTTCTCATCTACCTCATCGCGCACGAGTTTGGCCATGGCTTGGGAATAACAAACCACGCGGGCATGTTGTTGTGCGATGATGGAAAGAGGACGATCGACAGTTACTCAAATTGTACGGGAGGATCGCCAACTGGAGATTGGGATGACGTTATGAGTTACGCCAACCCTGCCCGGGAAATGAACGCGCCCCACCGGGCCGCCTTGGGGTGGTTTGATCCTAGTCAGGTGCAGAAGGTGACTACCGACGGCATCTATACCATATCGCCGCTTGAGATTCGAGATTCGAATGTTAAAGCCCTGAAAATCCAAAAGTCTGATACCGGTGAGTCTTATTATTTCAGCTACAGATTGCCGATCGGACCTTTTGATAATTATCTATTTAACGCGAATGGAACCTCCATCCACATCTGGGATGGATATACCGCGTCCGCAACTCGTGGCGTGTACGCTCTACCCTGGACTACTACTATCTTTCCGGGTCAGCAGCGACCGAGTGCCTTGATGGACGGGATGCGCTTTGAAGACAGCATCAATGGGATTCGGGTGACTCAAGTCTCGCACGACGCCAATGGAGTGATCCTCTCCATCAAGTTTGGCGGGATTGGCTGCGAGAGCTACTCTCCACTAGTTAGTGTTTTCCAACCAGGCGGAAGCTCTCAGGCCAATGCGGGATACCTTTCGAAGCCTTACACTCTGTTGGTATTTAACAACAACAGTGTTACCTGCCAGGATTCGAGTTTTTATTTGAGTTCGGCTGGGATGCCCGCTGGCTGGTCTACGTTTTACTCCGGAAGCACTCAGGCCATACAAGCACAGAGCTACATACTGTTGAAAGATCAGGTTCAGACCTCTCCAAGTTCGGCGGTAAACGATTATTCATTCGTGGAGACTGCTACACGTACTGATGCGCCAGCTTACGCATCGAGCGCCAGCGGAACCGTGAGAATCACGACGGCCGATGTTACTCCTCCCACGGCACCAACAAACCTTGCTGCCAGGGCAGAGAACACAAGCGTGTCGCTTTCGTGGACAGCGTCGACCGATAACGTTGGAGTCGTGTCTTACTCCATCACGCGTAATGATATTACTGGTGGCGGGTCAATGTCCGTTGACACGACGTCGCCGAGTTATATCGACACAGCCACAGACCCAAACCATCTCTATTGCTATACGGTTTATGCCAGAGACGGAGTTGGGCTTCAGTCTCGTACTGCTATGGTCAAAGTCAGTGCGAACCTGCCCGTCATCGATATTATCACTCCCGGGGACGGATCGAGGGTTTCGGGGATTGTTTCGGTCGCGGTGGACGCATCGGCCAACTGGGGAGTAATGAAGGTCGAGCTTTACGTTGATAACAAGTTAACTAGCACTTCAACTGCGGCTCCGTTCGCAACCAATTGGAACACACGCAAGGTCGCGTCGGGACAGCATTCGCTTCAATGTAAAGCATACGATACTAGAGGCCATGTGGGCACTTCAGCGATGGTTAGAGTCGCCAAATAGTGTACACCTTCAGTATGCCCAAAAGCTTCAACAGCCCGCCTGGTTGTTCCAACGACAGCGACGTAAAAGACTAGGCGAGTAACGGTGGAAGAGGGCCGTTTTCGAGCAAGAAAACGGCCTTCTTGGGAATTATCCCGAAGGCGCCTGGTTTTCCGGAATTTGTAGTTACGGCAGCGGTGCCAGTTGACCCCGCTGCCGTCAAAATGTTGCCGAGTTCCAACGTAAGTTGCCCGTCAGTCATCGACACCATCGGTTTCTAGTCTGTACATATACCAACTTTGCGAGTGGCCGTGGCGGTACACCCCTTCGAATCCGTAACGGTCACTGTGTAAGTACCTGGACCCACTGTGATGCTCTGGGTCGTGGCGCTTGAGTCCCCGCTCCACTGGAACGTGAACGGCCCCGTTCCACTGCTCGGTGTCGCAGTCAGTTGGATTGTAGTTGCGTTTACGTTGCACGCAGCAGAGTTGATAGCCACCGTCGGGTTGGGATTCACCACCAGGGTTCCTGAACAGCTTGTCGTGCAACCCTTAGAATCCGTGATAGTGACGCTGTGAGAGACGGTGCTCTGTGCGTTACTCACAGTGATACTCGACGTTGTCGCACCCGTGTCCCACAAGAAGCTGAACGGTGCAGTGCCCCCCGACGGGTTCGCCGTAAAGGTGCCAGAACCACCGGCACAGATTTCTGTTGGATTCACCGTCACGGTACAGGTTGGGTTGGGATTCACGATCAGGGTTCCTGAACAGCTTGTCTGACAACCCTTGGAATCCGTAATAATGACGGTGTGAGTGACGTTGCTCTGTGCGTTACTCACAGAAATACTTGAAGTTGTCGCACCCGTGTCCCACAAGAAAGTGTACGGTGCAGTGCCCCCGGTCGGGTTCGCCGTAAAGGTAGCAGAACCGCCGGCACAAACTTGTGTTGGCGCCACAGACACGCTACAGCTTGGGTTCGGATGCACCGTCACTGTTGCCGTTGCTGTGACCGTCACGTTGGCGGGTCCGCCCTGGTTTACTCGCCCGATCGCGGTCGCCGTGTTCGTCACCACTAAGTCCCCGCTGGAGGGCAAGGGTGGTGTGTACACGCGAGTGAAGTCTTGGCACGTTGGGTTGCTAGTTGTGCCACCCGCTAGGAGGAAATTGGTAACGACCGTGTATGACACGTCGTCACCTGGATTGCCAGGTGTGCCGTTGTCGTCTACATCGGTGATGTCCACGAACAGCGGCGTTGAGTTTGTGTTGCAGACATGGTACGTGTATGTCGTCGTTGGCCGGCTGCCGTCCAGGTTAAACGCGCACAACTCCGCAGGTTGGGGCGTCTTCGTGAGTGTCAGGCCGCACGTGACAAACTTACCTAAAGCAAAGTCCTTCAATACCGCGTCTGTGGACTGCGACGAGCGGGTCTCGAGCAGGAAGCTATTGAAGCACTCACCCGCCAGCCCAAGGGAACTGAGGTTTAAGCAGCCCTCAAAAAACCCGCCAGCCGGGATGGTGCCTGCGGGACCTTGCTTAGGAGTGTATGGCCAGGGAGCAGGCACACCAGCAAACTGGTTCGTCTTCGCGCTTTGTTGAGTTGCGCTTGCAGTGATATCGCAAAGCGTGCCAGAGTTGTCCTCAATGTTAGGCGGGTTGCACGGGTCCGGCGGGTTCGGGTCTGGTGGGGAGGCTGTTCCGTTCCACTTGAAGACCTGGAGCGTGGGTAGAGTTCCGCCCTTGGTGAACTTGCTCAGGATCAGGAGATCACCATTTCTGTGGACGCCGCTAAAGGTCCCCGCAAGGGGCCCGCTTGTGATTGGGGCAATTTCGTTCTGGAAGAACCAGAAGCCGATCTGCGAGTCCCCGTTTTGGGCAAATCGGTCGCCTCCGAAGACGAGAATTTTGTCACCGCTGGGGTCATTGTAAAGGGCCGCGTAGGCATCATTGATTTCATCCTTATCCGGCACCGAACCGATGGTGTGCCTCCAATTGTTGATGTCAATGAAATCTTTTGTGCTTCCTCCGGTGTAGATTCTGTCACTCGATCCTATGTCTTGTACGAACGTCGCCGCGACGGCAACTGATCCCGCTTTTGGGATTGGTGCCGTGCCATCGCCAACAACCGTATCCCAGTCCTCACCAGTGACTGCGGGATCATCCTGGGGGTTGCCATCGCCTTCGAACGATGTGCCGCAGCCGGGGGCTCCTTGCGGCACGGGACTGCCAGCGGTTA
>Ga0126382_10000254_pt1 | contig 20351 bp, 23 predicted proteins | sample PanSoiMetPlot_30_FD_92548 | JGI IMG/M metagenome (GOLD analysis project Ga0126382, IMG submission 92548) | Tropical forest soil microbial communities from Panama - MetaG Plot_30 | ecosystem: Environmental > Terrestrial > Soil > Tropical forest > Bulk soil | place: Panama | collected 2016-02-17
GAAAATCGCGGCGTGTGCTCCCCAAGGGAGGTGAAGGCCCTTTGTTTCCTCAGAGAAAGCTAGGACAAGGGTCCGAATCAAAGCTTCAGGTCAGATCCTAGTAACCAGGCCATCATTGCGGTAGGATCCGGAGCCAGAATGAAGATCGCGATTGGGGGAAAGGGCGGCTCCGGCAAGACCACCATCGCGGGGACGCTCGCGCGGGTCCTAGCGGAGCGGGGCCAGCAGGTCGTCGCCCTCGACGATGACAGCAACCCGAATCTCGCGGTGACCCTCGGGCTGCCGCACGGGAAGGCGGCCTCCCTGCCCGCCATCCCCAGGGACTGGCTCGAGGAGAAGCCTGATGGAGAGGGAGGGACACGTCTCGAACTGAAGGTGCCCGCCGAAGACTTCATAGCCCGGTTCGGGCAGCCCGTCGCCCAGAACCTCACCCTCCTCGTGATGGGCCAGCCCGATCACGGGGGCTCTGGGTGACTGTGCCGAGCACACGCCACCGTGCGTGGCGTGCTGCGGGGTCTGGTGTCGAGGACCTCGCACATGACAGTCGTCGATCTCGAGGCAGGCTTGGAGCACCTGAGCCGCGGGACGGCCCGTCACGTCGACACCCTGCTCCTCATTGCCGAGCCATACTTCAAGTCGCTCGAGGCGGCCCAGCGCTCGTTTGTCCTCGCGAAGGACCTGGGAATCGACCGGATCCACATGGTCGCCAACAAGATCCGCTCCTCGCGGGACGAGGAAGCGGTCCGTCAGTTCGCGGGACGGCATGCCGTGACGGTGGTGGGGGTCGTACCTTTCGATCCAGCGGTCGTGGAAGCCGATGAGCGCGGCGCCGCGGTCATGGACCAGCAGCCCGACGCGACCAGCGTGATCGCCGTCCGGCAACTCGCCGACCAGCTCCTCTCGGCCGCCTGAACGGCGCTGCGGTCAGCGGCCGCCGCGCGGGTTGAGCGCGTCGTTCAGTCCGTCGCCCAGCAGATTCAAGCCCAGGACCGCCAGCGCGATCGCTGCGCCGGGAAAAGCGGCCATCCACCATGCGACGCGCAAGAACCGCTGAGCATTGTTGGCCAGATAGCCCAGGCTGACCACGTCAGGATCTCCCAGGCCGAGGAACGACAGCCCCGCCTCGATCAGGATCACGCTCGCCGCACTCAGGGAGAGTACGACCAGCGCGGGCGGCAATGCGTTCGGCAGCACCTCGCGCAGAAGGACGCGCACCGGCCTGGCGCCGAGACAGCGTGCCGCCTCGACAAACTCTCGCTGCTTGAGCGATAGCACTTCCGCTCGTACGACCCGGGCGATCCATGGCCACGACGTCAAGCCGAGCAGCAGGATCAGTCGAGCCAGGCCGGGTCCGAAGAGGGCGACCACGACGACGGCCAGAAAGAATCGCGGGACGACCTGGACGAACTCCGTGATGCGCATGAGCGCGTCGTCCGTGCCCCTTCCCTGCCAGGCCGCGATGGAGCCTACCGCGATGCCGACCGTGCCGGTCAGGAGGCTCACGATGACCGCCAGGAAGAGAGACGTGCGAGTGCCGTACACCACTCCTGAAAGGACGTCGCGACCGAGGTCGTCCGTCCCCATAGGATGCCGCAGGGTCGGAGGGCTCAAGGGCGGCGCGACCGAAGCAAAGGGATGGGCCGGCGCGATCCAGCCGGCCAGAAGTGCAGTCGCGAACACCACGGAGGTCAGCACGACCCCGATCCAACCGGCGCCGCTGCGAAGTATCCGGGGGAACCCGATCCGGCGCTCCGAGTCTCTCTCCACCCGGGCCGGTATGAGAGCGCTACTGATATCGAATTCTGGGATCGAGCCGGGCATAGGCGAGATCAGTGATGAGGTTGGCCAGCACCACGGCCACGGAGATGCCGAGAAACATCCCGAGCAGCACCGGATAGTCTCGCGAGAGCAACGACGAAAGGAGCAAACGCCCGAGCCCTGGCCAGGCGAACACCACCTCCACGAGTACGGCGCCTGACAGGAACATTCCGGCCCGGCTCCCGATGACCGTGATCACCGGCAGCATCACGTTGCGGAGCGCGTGGCGAACGACGGACGCTTCCGGCAGACCCTTGGCCCGGGCGGCTCGCACGTAGTCGGACTCGAAGGCCTCCAGCAGGCCCGTCCGCACCAGGCGTGTGGTGAGCGCGAGCTCACTGAGCGTGAGCACGAGGACCGGCAAGGCGAGGTGGTGCAGCACGTCTAACAAGTGTGCGAGGCCCGCCCGCTGACCGCGAGCATCCGTCATGCCCTGGACAGGAAACCATCCGGTACCCACTGCCAGGAGGAGCAAGGCGACCTGCCCCAGCCAGAACGGCGGAGTGGCATAGCCGAGGAGAGTCACAGCATTGACGGCGGTGTCCGTTGGACGCCGGCGGTGGCTGGCTGCCAAGACACCGAGCCCGACGCCGACCACGCTCGAGAGGGCGAGCGCGGCGAAAACCAGCAGGAGGGTGGCGGGAATGCGTTCCGCGATCACGCGGGCCACTGAGCGCCCGTGAACGAACGATGTCCCCAGATCACCGCGCAGAACATTCGCGACGTACGTCAGCAACTGCTCGGGCAGGGGGCGATCGAGCCCGAATCGGCTGCGGAGGAACGCGTAGTACGCCGCGTCTCCGTGCTCGCCACCTAGCGCGATCACCGGGTCACCCGGCGCCAGGTGGATGATGCAGAAGTTGAGGACGAGCAAGCCTGCCACCGTGGGCAGGACCTGGGCGAGCCGCCTCAGCAGATAGCGCGGCGGCACGCGGCGCTCACCGTCGGCAGAAGGCCCCCTCGGCGAAGAGTCCGGTCCACGCCTTGAAGCCCGCGCAGCGCACCGGCCACGCTCGCGTGCTCACGGTCTCCACCAGCCAGTAGTACGGAAGGTCCTGCACCACGATCTCCTGGATCTGGCGATAGAGCCGCGAGCGCTTGTCACGCTCCACGGTCCTGCTCGCCTCGTCGAAGAGGGCATCGACGCGTGGATTCCGGTAGGCCGCCGCATTCGTGAACGGGGCGGGGCTGATTTGGGAGGAGTGATACATCCGACGCACGCCGATCTCCGGATCCGGCCCGTTACAGTATGAGATGACGTTGGAGTCAAAGTTGCGGTCCTTGAATACGGTCGGAGCGAAGACAGCGGGCTCAAGCGGTCTGAGCGTCACGCCAATGCCCACGATCCCGAGCTGCTGGCGAACCAGCTCGCCGTACTTCGCGAACGCCGGAAAATGGAGGAAGTCGATGGACAGCCGCGTTCCGTCGGCGATGCCCGGCACTCCCCGAGCCGCCCGCGGCCCCTCGCCCTCCTTTTTCCACCCCACCCCGTCGAGGAGCTTCTCGGCCTCGGCGCGATCAGGCCTGGGCAGGGCAAGGCCCGCCGCGTGGGCCCACGGAATCTCGCTGGAGATGGGAGCGGCGGCGACCTTGCCATCGCCGAAGAGGATCTGCGAGAGAAACGCCTGGCGGTCCAGCGCATGGGCAATGGCCTGGCGGACACGGACCTCCTTCAGGATCGGCCGCTCGAGGTTGAAGCTCATGGTCATGATGCAGTTCGATCCACCGGGGTGGTAGCCGGTGCGGACTGTCCGAAAGCGCACGTCACTCGTGATGCGGCTCAGCAAAGGCCCGGGCAGCTCCCACAGAAAATCCGCCTCGCCATTCTCGAGGGCGAGCACCTGCACCGACAGATCGGGGATGACGCGCATGACGAGCGCATCGGGGTATGGCAGCCCCGGCTTGAAGTAGGTCGAATTGCGTGCGAGACGGATCTCCGTGCCCTTGGTATAGGACACGAACTTGAACGGGCCGGTCCCGATGGGACTGCTGTTCGCCGGATTAGTCTGGGGGTCGCTCCCCTGGTAGAGGTGCCGAGCGATGATCGGCGCCTCAGTCGCGTCGAGCTGGTACAGCAGCGGCGCATAGGGCTGCTTGAACCGGAAGATCACGGTCCGGTCATCCGGCGTGTCGATGCCAGCGAGAAGCGCCCCCATCGAGGCCCGTGTGCGGGCGTGAAACTTGAGGAGAACTTCCTCGAACGTGAACTTGACGTCGCCCGCCGTGAAGGGCTTGCCGTCGTGCCACTTAACGCCGTCACGTAGCCGGAATCGGTATAGCGCCCCGCCCTGCTCGACCTGCCAGTTCTCGGCTAGCTCCGGGACGGGATCACCCTGATCGTCGCGCCCGAGCAACCCGTTGTAGATCAGTTCGGAGGCGGCGTGGGTGGCCCCGCTGGTGGTGATGGCGGGGTTCAGATGGCCTGGGTCTGCCACGATCGCCACCACGATCGTGCCGCCGCGCACAGGCTGGTCTTGGGCTCGAGCGGAAAAAACAGCCGGTTGCACCATGACCACCGACAAGAGAAGGGTCAGCACTGTCAGGCGACGGCAGTGCATAGAGCCTCCGCGCAGCCGTTCGACGAACGAAACGTGCTGCGAAGAATCGAAGTGAGTTGGGCAAAAAAAGGGGACGGCGAGCTCAATCCCGCCTCGCCTGTCCGCGTCGGAGAAAGTCGTTCAGCACGCGGCAGAGCTCTCGGCCGCGTCCCGTGAGCGAGTATTCGACTCGCGGCGGTGTCTCTGGATGAACAGTCCGCTCGATCAGCCCTGCCTCCTCGAGGTCGGCTAGTCGGGTGGCGAGGGTGGATGAGCTGACGTCTCCGAGCCGGCTCCGGAGCTCGTTGAATCGGACCGTCCCGTGGTTGGCGATCAGGCTGAGCAGCCCGAGTGCATAGCGGCGGCCGATGAGCTTCGCCAGTGGCGCGGCTGGGCACAGACAGTCGGTGGCCGCGAGACCCGACCCGCAGCCGCACGTCGCCGCGACGGGCGCCATCAGGCAAGGCCCCGGCAGTCCCCGCCCCCGGTATGGCAATCACAGTCGGCCGAGCCACACTCTCCGTGAGCGTGCCGGGCGAGGTAGGGCTCGAACTCATCGAGGAACCGGCGACGACCTTCTCGCATCCCGAGAGTGGTCAGCCGGTAGCGTGGCGTGCCCGCGTCGTCGAGCTGCGGCTCGGCGAAGCCGTCCTCCACGAGCTGCCGAAGCGTTGCGTGGACTGCTTGGCTGTCCTCGATGAAGCGGAGGATGTCCGCGGGGCTCACGTCCGGTCCGAGACCTTCGCCATGGAGCCAGAACATGATCTGCAAGATCTCGTCTCGCTGCCGTAAAGCTGCTACGGGATCCGCAACTGGGCTTGCCCCTTCGAGGAGCCGGTCGACGTGCTCCAGCGCCGCGTCCACTGCAGCGCGGACCCGAGGCGTCAGTTCGATGGTCAGCTCGTCCACCTGGGCGGGCTCGCAGCCGATGATGAAGACCTCGGGAGGCAGCGCTCGGAGCGCCTTGGCCACCGCGAGGGCGCGCGACGGAATAGCGAGATGAAGATCCACTTCCCCTGATGACTCGACGGACTCCACCTGCACCACGTAGACCGTTCCGGGTGCTCCGCCACGGCTCATGGCGTCGACGATGATGAGCCGGTCGCACGGGGTCAAAAGCTCCTGGGCAAGCCGGATCCCTGCCGTGCCCACTTCCATCAGCTCAATACCTGGAGCAGGCCCACGCTGCTCCAGTCGCCGAATGACCTCGACGCCAAAGCCATCGTCGCCGCGGAGGACGTTGCCGAATCCGGCGATGAGGGTGCGCATGGTCAGCGTCCGAGCGCCGGCTCGACGCCGAGGGCGACCCGGATCTCACCATTCTCGACCGCGATCGGCAAGACGGCGAGCTGCTCAGTGCCTCCATCCCGCCGCTTCCCGGTCCGGACGTCATAGCGGCAGCCGTGCCAGGAGCATCGAAGCTCGATGCCCTCCAGCGTGCCGAACTGAAGCGGCAGCGGCGTGTCACCGCATCGATTCGTGACCGCATGAAACTCCCCGTCCACGTTCGCAATGAGTATCGGCTGACCCTCGACCTCAACCGCCTTGATCTGGCCTGGCGCGACATCGGCGGTATCGCAGACCCGGCGGTATACGGGCCGTTGGGCCCGGCGCAATCCTACCTGTAGCAGCGGCGACCCTCCCGAAGGCCGGTCTCCGAGCACGAGCTCTTGGAAGCCCACCAAGCCAGCCCGCAGCGCTTCCTCCACGTCGTGCCGCACTGCTTCGATATCCTGCGCGCCATCGCGGAGCCCATGGAGGCGGACGTACACGGCTCCGCCAACCACGTCCACGAGCTCGACATCGATCCCATGATCGTGCAGATGGCCGCGCACCGCGTCGAGCGCTTCTTCTGCGAGCAGCCTCCGGTCCACGGCCAGGAGCTCGTATGACATCAGGAGCAGACGGATGGCCGGATCGCCGGCGAGCCGATTGACGAAGGCATCGCCGGCCATGCCCCGGATGGCGTCTACCAGGTGGGTCAGCGCGGTGCGATGAACCGCGTCGATGCCCTGAAGCAACGCGGCCACGTCGACGCGCACGGCGGGATCCGGGTGCGACTCCAACGCCTCGATGAGCCGCTGGACCTCCTCGAGGAGATCCGCCTTCATGCGAGGCTGTGCCCGGTAGCCATGGGCAATCCACCAAGCCCACAGCGCGGAAGGCGCGCCATTGCCGATGTGTCGGTAGCCATGGTGATCGCGAGCTCACACACGTGGTCGATCACCCGGGCGACCGGCTCGCTGAAGTCTTCCCCGAACTCCTGAACGGCGGGCTCCACTTCGATGACCACCACCTCATCGGGCAGGCCACCGAAGTGGCGCGTGACCACGAGCGTGTTGTCGAGAGCGATGACACCGGTCACCGCCTCTGTGACCGCACGCTGCACCTCGTCATCGTCAGGCAGGGTGCCATCCCATCGGTATGCCGAGACCGCACCCGGGGGCCGGTCCCCACGCTCCACTGCGGCCACCACCACCGCTCGCGTGAAGCGCCTCTCCGGGGGCTCGTCTTCCAGTCGCTGCACGACGGCGATCGGATTGTAGCTGAGGTCCTCCACCACCACGTCGTTATCCCAGGTATGCTCGAGGAGGCGATCGGCCACGACCACGCCAACGGAATGGTCGCGCAGGTTGCGATAGCCGACGCCGGCGACGATGACCCTCACCTTCTAGCCGCCTTCGTCGTCGACGCCGCAGGCGCAGGTGTTGACCTCGCGAGTGATGACACCGGCATCCGAATGGATGTGGGTGGTGCACGGCATGCATGGATCGAAGCTCCGGATGGCACGCAGGATGTCGATCCCCTTGAACTTCGCCGGATCGTCGGTCTCCTCCAGGAGCGGCGTGTTGAGCACGGCTTCCTCGTACGGGCCAGGCTGCCGCCAGCGGTCGGTCGGCGATGCGTTCCAGGTCGACGGGGTGAGGATCTGATAGTTGGCCACCGCGCCTCGATCGAGCGTCAGGTGGTGCGTGAGGTATCCACGCCCGGCTCCCCAAAAGCCGACACCCCGCTGCTCCCCCCGCTTGGGGATCTCGAAGGGCGTGCTCGTTCTCGTGTCGCCCAGCTTGAGCCGATCCATCGCGGCCAGCCAATTGTTCAACGCCACAAGCGCCGTGAACCCGGTGCAGTACGCTCGCGCGCGGTTCCGCTCGAACGCATTCCAGACCGCCGGCACCTTCCACTCGAGCTCCAGCTCGGGGAGAGCGCCTTGAGGGAGCCGGAGCTTTAGTGAAGTGCCCGTCGACTCGATGAAGGGGTTCGCCGGCAGCTTCTGCGCAACCGCGGTGTTCCAGAGCCGAGCGTAGGCGCCGGCTTCCATGGCCTGCCGGTCCCAGCGCGGCGCCGTGTCCCACGTGTACTTCTCCTTCCAGCTCTGGCCCTGCGGACGCGGCTTGGTCACCTTGTTCCAGGGGTGGTACGGCGAGAGCGGATTGCCGACCGGATCGGTGGGAAAATGCTGACGCTGCCCGTCGCCCGTCCACTCCTCGTAGTACGAATGCTCCACGAATTCTTCGACTCCGATGTTCAGGGCATGGAGATCCGTGGTGACGAGCTGTCCGTCCATGATCACGCCCGGGGTTGCCCAGCGCCGCTCTCCCCACGCGGCGGCGCCCGCGTAGGTGGCGTCGTATGCCTCGTGATGGTCGAAGATCCCTGAGTCGATGAGGTTCGCCCGCCGCGCACCCACCTGCTTGTACGCCGGATTGGCCTCGTAGAAGAACTCGGTGAGGTCGTCCCAGATGCCCGCGAGCTTCTTCGAATAGTCGAAGAACTGGGCGAGCCGCGTGAACATCTCGTTCATCACGGTGAGGTTGATCGTCGAGCTCATACCGCCGGGCACGATGGTCTGGGGATGCGGATACTTGCCGCAGATCAGCACATAGGCTTCCCGGGCGACGCGCGTCATCTGGAGCGCCTCGAGATACAGCTTCCCGCTCAAGGGATTGAGATCGTCCATGAGCTCGCCCATCGTGCGGAACCCGTGGACCTCGGCGTGGGGCGCTTCGCTCCGCCGGGCCCGCTCGAGAAGCGACGGATTGGTGGGGCCGACCATGGCCGCCGAGTAGTCGGGCCCAGCGAGCAGGTGCAGATGCAGCGGGTGGTCGTAGAGGAATTCGAGGGCCAGCGCGATATTACGGATGAGCACACCGAGCGGCGGCGGCACACACCCTATCGCCATCTCGATCGCCATGGCCGAGGTTACGGAATGCACGCCCCCGCAAACGCCGCAGGCCCGGCTCGTGATGAAGATGGCGTCGCGCGGGTCGCGTCCGATCATGATGACCTCGTACCCGCGGAACAACGTCGCCATGGAGCGTGCCTCCAACACCTTGCGGCCCTGGAAGTCGGCGACGGTGTGGAAGGCGAGCGCCCCCGCCACACGGGTGACCGGGTCGAAGTCGAGGTCCTTGATGTAGCCGTTGCGCTTGAGCAGCTCCTCGATCCGCTCCGCCGTGAGCTGAGCGGGCGCTCCGCGAGGGGTAGCCTCGGTGGGGCCGTACGGATTGGCAACCCCGGCGCGGAGGAACGGCTTGCCCTGGGCGTCGAACTCGATGGGTAGGTTCTTAAAGCACATGGGATCCTCGTCGTGTCTCTAGAGCCGGAATACTCTGGCCGCCCGCCCGACATGGCGATTGGCTGCCTCGAGGCCGCCCAGCAGCGCGCCCAGCGCGCCGTTGATGGTGGTGAGCTTCTCGGGGACCGGCGCCGTGTGACCTCGGACCGCTTCGAGCCCATCGGCGATGGCGGCGACGCTCTTCTTCGTATCGAGGAGCGCCCAAGCGATGGCGATGAGGTAGCCGGCGAGCACCACGACCACGAGAGCCACGGTGATCAAGGTCAGGATCAGCAGCATGGCAGGCGCCTCATCGAGCGCGCTCCTCCAGCACGGAGGCGACCGTATCGAGCTTCCGCTCGGCCGATCCGGCAGCAGCGAGCATCTCCCCGGCTACGGCGATGGTGGCGTCGAGCGCGGCGATGTTCGCGGTGTTGCGCGCGATGCCGCCGGCGGCCTGCAGCGCCTCCGCGGCGTAGCGTTGGATCGACCGTGCCGACCGCCACGTGCGGTGCAAGAGGTAGACGGCGAGCGGCACCAGGACGACGAGCGTGACGATCAGGCCGATCCACCAGATCACGTAGACGGCGGCGGGGATCTCCGGCGAGCTCATGGCCGCTGCTGCCGGGACACGGACGCGATCAACGCGCCCAGATTGCCGTCGATGGCCTTCAATCCGTCCCGCGTCGCGCTGAGGCCTTCGTTGAGTCGGACCACCTGGGGCGCCAGTCCATCGGTCTGCCGCTCGATGGCGCGCACGCCCAGGCGGATCTTCGACAGATAGTTGGCGGGCGTGACGAAGCGGGTGGCTGGCCCGCCGATCGTCTCCAACTCGCTGTCGATCGCGCGCAAGAACAGCGCGAGAGCGACGAAAAGCGCCGCCGCCCCAACCACCGAGACCACCGCCAGCACGACCAGGGCATTCATCGCGTCGCCTCACCGCCGAGCACGCAGCCCGGACATCCTGGACACTGCGCGGCGTGGGTGCCCATGGCACCGGTCGCGGCCACAATGCCCTTGGCCGACGTGAGGATCTCTGCGGCCACATGGTTCGTCGTATCGAGCAGGGCGATATGAATGGTGTTGTTCGCGACTTGCTGGCCGATGGTCCAAATGGTCGACACGCGCTTTCGAACCTCTCGGGCGGCGCGCAGGACGAGGGTCAGCAGCACGGCGACCACGACGAGCACGACGGCGTAGATGACCAGAGTCGTCACCCACATCCGCTGGATGGTCTCGAGACTGATCTCGTTCATGCCGGTCACCTACCTGCGGCCACCGGCCGCGGTATGTCCCTGGAGCGCCTCGGCCAGGGCAGTTGCCTTCGCTTCGATGTCTCGCACGGTGTCACGGAGCTCTTCGGCCATCTCGTTCGTCGTCTGGAGACCCCAGATTGCTCGTGTACTGTCCCGAATGGCCTGGAGGGCAACGATCGCCCGTTCGGCATGAGCCGCGATCCTCCGCGCGGTCACCCAGATCGTCACGAGCAAGGCTGCCGCCACGAGGATCACGACTACTGCCACAACCATCCAGAGACGCCAGGCCGCCCAGAGCTCAGCGTCGCCCATCGGTGTCCTCCCGAGCTGCGCTGCCGTCGTGGTAGTCGCTCCGGTATCCCGGGCGATCGCCGCCCCAGAAGCGCTCCTTCTCGCTGGGTGGCCGGCCCGGCTTCTTGGCTCCCAGGTGCTGCCACATGTTGTAGAAGAACTTCATCGCGCGATCCGTCGCCGTCTGCGGCTGGACGTGCGCCCAGCCGCTCGGCACTTCCCCCGTCACGTCCCAGCGGTGCTCACGGTTGGCCTCGCGGTTGGAGAGCCGCCGGAGGCGCCGGACCACCCCGCCCACGCCCTTGGCGGCCAGGGTGGAGAGGGCGGCGCCGGGAGGCGTCTTGTAGAACGGACTGAACTTGTCGGGGAAGCCGGGCATCGTGCACCCGATGCATACGCCGCCCGCCCGCATGCAGCCGCCCATGTGATTGATGGCGCCGCGCTGCACGATGTTGCAGTTGACGATCGGGCCCCAACAGCCGATCTCCACGAGGCATTGCGGGTCGCCGTAGTGCTCGGCGAACAAGCCCTCCTCGTAGTATCCAGCCCGGTTGCAGCCGTGATGAACGGTCTCGCGGAAGAGCCACGCAGGTCGTCCGAGCTCGTCGAAGGTGGGCAGCGGCCCGAGCCCCTGGAGGAAGAGCAGCACGGCAAACACGGTCTCGGTGAAGTTGTCCCCCTGTGGCGCGCACCCCGGGATGTTGATCACGGGTAGGCCGAAGGCGCTCCGGTAGTCCTTGCCGAGAAAGTCCATGAGGCTCATGGCGCCGGTGGGATTGCCCTCGGCGGACGGAACGCCGCCCCACGTGGAGCAGGTCCCGATCGCGATGGTCGCTGCGGCCCCGGGCGCGAGTCTTCCCAGCCACGTCGCCGTCGGCACAGGCTGCGGCTGCGCGACGCCCTCCACCGCCTCGACGCCCATGGCAGAGAAATATCCCCCGGTCCGGCTGGCGATGCGCTCGTCCGCGACCGAGCCTTCGAATACCACGACGTAGGGAGCTCCGAGCTTGCCCTCCCACGCCTCGGCGAAGGACTTCACGAACTCCGCTCCGGCCTCGACTGAGAGCACGGGATGGTGAAGGATCACTTTGGGCATCGCGGGGACGGTCCCCGCCAAGAGCCCCTCGATCCCCGGGTTCGTGGCGCCAGCCACCGAGATCGTGCAGCCGTCGCAGCTCATGCCGGCGAGCCAGTAGACGTGGATGGTCTTGATCGGCCCGAGCGGCAGTCGCTCCCGGCTGGGCTCCGGCTGCGTCTCCGGACCGGCCGGCTCTTTGGCCTCGAGGACTTCGCGTTCCACTATCGCCATGGCTCGGCTCCTGCCTCCGCGCTAGCAAATGCGCGGCAGCTGATCTCCCTGTAGCATGTCGACGATCCGGCGACCGCGCACGCGCGTCTTGAGGACCACGAGGCGATCCGGATCCTCGACCACTTCTCCAATGATACGCGCGTCGCGCCCCTCGGCCCGCCTCCGCATGGCCGCTAGCACCTTGTCGGCGCTCCCCGGTGTCACCACGGCCAGCAGCTTGCCCTCGTTGGCCACGTAGAGCGGGTCGAGGCCGAGGATCTCGCAGATTCCCCGCACCGGCTCCTTCACCAGGATTGCTTCCTCCTCCAGCACGATCCCGACGGAGGACTGACGGGCGATCTCATTCAGCGCGGTGGCCACCCCACCCCTCGTCGGGTCACGCAGGCAATGGATTTCCCCGCCTGCCTCGACCATGCCGTGTACCAGCTCGTCGAGCGGCGTTGAGTCGGTCTGGATCGGAGCCTCGACCTCGAGATCAGCGCGTGCGACCATGATGGCCGTCCCGTGCTCGGCAATTGCGCCGCTCAGGATGACCACGTCCCCCGGAAGGGCGCCGGCGGCCGTGATGTCGAGGCGGTGCGTCACCACCCCGACACCGCTCGTCGTGATGAAACAGCCATCGGCCTTGCCTCGATCGACCACCTTGGTGTCGCCGGTGACGAAGAGGACGCCCGCCTTCCTCGCGGCCGCACTCATCGAGTCCACGATGCGCGCGAGCTCGGCGAGTGGAAATCCTTCTTCGAGAATGAAGGCCGCGCTCAGGTATAGGGGACGAGCCCCCGCCATGGCGAGGTCGTTCACCGTCCCGTTGACCGCGAGCATGCCGATGTCGCCGCCCGGGAAGAAGAGCGGCGTGACGACATGGGCGTCCGTGGTGAAGGCCAGGCGCGCTCCTGCGATGCTGAGGACCGCCTGATCATCCAGGCGCTCCAGGTACGAGTTTCGGAACGCAGGCAGGAAGTACCGCGCGATCAGGTCCGCGGTCATCTTGCCGCCGCTCCCGTGGCCCAGCAGCACGCGATCGGTCGTCGCAATCGATGTGGGGCAGCTCAGGGCGAAGCTGTCGGACCCGTCGCTAGATGACATCGTCTTCCCCCAAGGCCACGTGCACCAGATCCCACACGATGTGGTAGAGCGCCACGTGCGTCTCCTGGATGCGGTGAATGCTGAAGGAGGGCACGACGAAGCAGTGCTCAACGAGGTCGGCGAGTCGGCCGCCGTCCTTGCCGGTGAAAGCGATGGTGAGGAGGCCCAGCTCACGTGCGGTCTCGAGCGCCCGGACGAGGTTGGGCGACTTGCCGCTCGTGCTCACGACCAGCGCCATGTCGCCGGGGCGAGCGAGGACGCGCAGCTGATCGGCAAACACCTTGGCGAAATCGCGATCGTTGGAGATGGCGGTGAGCAGGGCCGGATCGACGGTCAGCGCCAGGGCCGGCAGGGGCTTGCGCTTCTCGATGATGGGATGGAAGAACTCGACGGCGATGTGCTGGGCATCCGTCGCGCTCCCGCCGTTGCCCATCACGTAGAGGCGTCCGCCCTCCGAGAAGCGAGCGGCCATGGCCCGGACCAGCGCCTCGATGCGATCGGCCTCTGCCCGGAAGAACTGCTCCTTGACGTCGCCGCTCTCGCGCGCCTTACGGAGGATCGCCTCCTTCACCGGACCACCTCGTGACGGTGACGGCCGTACGCGAAGTAGGCGGCGCACGCGCCCTCCGCCGACACCATGGTCGCGCCCAGCGGCCGCTCGGGCGTGCACGCGCTCCCGAAGGCCGGGCAGTCGTGCGGCTTCTTCAGGCCGCGGAGGATCTGGCCGCTGATGCAGGCGCCCGGCTCCCGCGTGTCCAGCGTGCCCACCTCGAATCGATGCTCGGCGTCGTACTCGCGGAACTCGTAGCGCAGCCGCAGTCCGCTCTTGGGGATGGTGCCGATTCCCCGCCACTTGCGGTCGCACACCTCGAACGCCGACCACACCAGCCGCTGGGCCGCCACATTCCCCGGGCGCGTGACGACCCGCGAGTACTGGTTCACAACACCGGATTCTCCGGATTCGAGGAGGCGGACGGTGCGAAGGACGCCATCCAGGAGGTCGACTGGCTCGAAGCCCGTGATCGCGATGGGGACTCGATAGTGTGTGGCCAGCGCTTCGTACTCGCGATAGCCCATCACTGCACAGACATGTCCCGGACCGAGGAAGCCCTGGACCCGGTTGCCCGGGGACTGCAGCACTGAGGCGATGGCCGGAGGAACGAGGACGTGAGACACGAGCATGGAGAAGTTGGTCACGCCCAGCGCGGCGGCTCGGGTTACGGCCAGCGCGTTGGCGGGCGCCGTCGTCTCGAAGCCGATGGCGAAGAACACCACCTCGCGATCGGGGTGCCGCTGCGCCAGACGGACGGCGTCGAGCGGCGCGTACACGATCCGTACGTCGGCCCCCTGCGATTTCAGCCGGAGAAGATCCGTGTGCGATCCGGGGACCCGCAGCATGTCCCCGAAGGAAGCGAAAATCACGTTCGGACGGCTCGCGATGGCCAGCGCCTTGTCGATCTGCTCGAGCGGAGTGACGCAGACGGGACAGCCCGGCCCGTGGACGAGCTCGATCTCGGGCGGCAGCATGCGATCCACCCCATGCTTCACGATGGAGTGGGTCTGGCCCCCGCAGACTTCCATGAGGGTCCACGGCCGCGTGGTCAGCCGACGAATCTCCGCCAGGATTTTCACCGCCACCCGACCGTCGCGGTACTCGTCGAGGTACTTCACGCTGGACCCTCGGACGCCTTGAGTTCGTCGAGAAAACCCAGCCCTTCGAGGAGCTGATAGGTCCGCTCCGCCTCCGCAGGGTCCACCACGCTGAGGGCAAATCCTACGTGGACGAGGACATAGTCTCCCACCGAGGCCTCGGGCAGTTGCTCGAGACAAGCCTTCTTCACGGTGCCGCCGAAATCGACCCTCCCCATGCGCAGACCGTGATCTTCGAAGATCTCGAGGACTTTCCCGGGAATCGCCAGGCACATCAGCGACGACTCCCCTCGCGGAGCGCCCGGGCCGCGATCGCCGCCTGTCCCAGGGCCAGACCGCCATCATTGGGTGGAACCTGACGATGCGTATACACGCGGAAGCCGCCGCGACGGAGTCCGTCCACGGCAAGCCGCATGAGCAGGATGTTCTGAAACACGCCGCCGCTCAGGGCGACTCGCTCGAGCCCGGACCGTTCACGAATATGACAGCAGGCCCTGACGATGACGTCGGCCAGGGTCGCGTGGAAACGGCTCCCGATCTGCTCCGTGGGTGTCCCGACGAGCAGGTCCTCGACGACTCCTCGCATGATGTCCGGCGTCTCGACGATGATCCGGCCGTCCCGCTCCGGAAGACCCACGGCATAGACTCGATCCGGCTCCGACTCGGCCAGCGCCTCGAGCTCCATCGCGGCCTGGGCTTCGAAGTCCACGCGATCCCGGAGACCAAGCAGGCTCGCCACGGCATCGAAGAGCCGACCGGCGCTCGACGTAGGAGGAGCATTCAGGCCGCGCTCGGCCGCGCGGCTCAACAGTCGCCACGCCGCGCGGTCGAGCCGGCGCACGAAGGCCAGCTCGAGCTCGCCCATGTTCTCGCCGTAGGTGACCTGCAGGAAGGCCGCCGCCATGCGCCAGGGCTCACGGATGGCGGCTTCCCCACCCGGCATCGCCACCTCCCGGAAGGAGCCCACCCGCTCGAACCCATCCAGGTCGGCGATGAGGAATTCGCCGCCCCACACGTGCCCATCCGTGCCATAGCCGGTGCCGTCCCACGAGACGCCGATCACGGGAGCATCGATCCCGTTGTCGGCCAGGCAGCTCGCGATGTGGGCGTGGTGATGCTGGACCGGCACGAGATGCACGCCGTGGAGCATCCGCGCGTAGGCCGTCGAACGATAGCTCGGGTGGAAATCATGAGCGACGACGCGGGGGGCGAGATCGAGCAGGCGCTGAAGGCGCCCGATGGCTTCTGTCCAGCCACGATAGGCACGCTCATCACCAAGATCGCCCAGATGCTGGCTCAGGAACACATCCCGGCCACGGACGAGGGCAAACACGCTCTTGAGCTCCCCGCCACAGGCCAGGATCGGCTCCGGCGCCTCGTGGGCGAGGGAGATCGCCAGCGGCACATAGCCCCGCGCGCGGCGCAGGACGAGAGGCGCACCGTCAACGCATCGGGCGACCGAGTCGTCGCACCGCACCTGAATCGGACGGTCGTGGACCAGGAAGAGATCCGCGATGCCACCCAGCCGAGCCACCGCGTCGCCGTCCTCGTAGGCGATGGGCTCGTCGCTCCGGTTGCCACTGGTCATGACCAGCGGACGATCGACCCGCTCGAGGAGCAGCTGTTGCAGCGGTGTGTACGGCAGCATCAGGCCGAAATGGCGGAGCCTCGGGGCCACGCCCTCGGCCAGCATGGGCCCGCCGTCTCGAGGCGCCCGCCGTCCCAGGAGCACGATGGGCCGAGCCATGGACTGAAGCAGGTCCGCCTCGGCATCCGAGACGACGCAGAGGAGTCGCGCCATCTCCAGGCTCGTCACCATCACAGCCAGCGGCTTGGCGTCGCGTGCCTTCCGACGCCTGAGCTCGTTCACTGCCTCCGGGGCCGTCGCGTCGCAGGCCAGATGGTAGCCGCCGAGTCCCTTGAGCGCGATGATGTGGCCTGCCCGCAGCGCGGTGACGGCCTCCTCAAGAGGGTCGGTCACTTTCAGAGTCCGCCCCTCAGCGTCCAGGAGGGCGAGAGACGGGCCGCAGGCCGGACAGGCGATCGGCTCGGCATGAAACCGACGATCGCGCACATTCTCGTACTCTTCCCGGCAGGTGGCGCACATCGTGAAAGAGGCCATGGCCGTGCGCTCGCGGTCGTACGGGAGCGCTCGAACGATGGTGTAGCGGGGACCGCACGCGGTGCAGTTGAGGAATGGGTAGCCATGCCGTCGATCGGCCGGATCGTTCATCTCGGCGAGGCATGCCCGACACACCGCGAGGTCGGGCGCGGGAAAAAGGGCGGGCTCCCCCTCCCCCGAGCTCGTGTCGATGCTGAACGTTCCGGCCTCACCATGAGGCGGCACCCACGTGATCGAGAACCGTCGAGGACGGGCGGCCGAGGGTGCGACGGATTGCAGATCGTCCAGGAACTGGGATAGCGCTTCCTGGTCACCCTCGGCTTCGACCTGGACGCCGTGCCGTCCGTTGCGCACGGATCCGATCAACCGGTGAGCCTCGGCGAGTCGATAGACGAACGGGCGGAACCCGACTCCCTGAACGACTCCTTCGATCAGAATCCGGCAGCGCGCTCTGCGGCTCGCCTCAGAAACGGTGACGGAAGGGCCCATGTGACCCCTTTTGGCCTGGGCTCAGCCTCTCGCCCGTGGCAGAGTGAACGCACCGTAACAAGGCTCTCCCTAGAGGTCAATCGAAGACGCGCACCAGCTTCGATAAATCGAAGTAAAGGAACACCAGCGCGAGCGCCGAGCCGTTGGCTCCTTCCGAAACCTCAACCGTCCGGCGCAAGGCTCCGGGCCTGCTCGATCGTGTCGATTTCCGCCTCCCTCATTGCCTATCAGTGGCTCATCTTCGTGCCTCTGCACACGATTCATCATTGCAAGCAGATTGCAGAGGTAAAAGCGCGTCCTGGATATCCTCCAAACTCGGTTCAGCTACTGCCCCAAAGTCGAGATGTTGGGTCGCTTTCCGATGAGGAGTCGTAACGCGAGTTACGAGGGTATCAAGTGGACTCGATGGGTCGAGGCCTCTACGACCTATGCCGCTGGACGTCCAATTCTGCGGCCAACAATCGCGCAGCGGTGGCAGCGTAAACCTCGACCGGCGCCTCCCGCCCGCGCAGCGCCTGCGGTCCGAGGGACTCGAGCGCGAAGCGTTCCGTGCCGCTGAGGCGGCGGAGCGCCTCCGCCGAGACGAGGAATTGCCGGCTAAGCCCGCGGGTGGCCTGCTCGAGACGGGCGGCCGTGTTCATCACGTCCCCGTGGAACACGATGTCGCGCTTGCTCTCGCCGACCTCGCCGCTGATGACGGGCCCCGCGTGGAGTGCCGCCCGCAGCCGCGGCGCGACACCGAACTCACGCTCGAAGGCAGGCGCCTCCTCCGCCAACGCTGCCACAATCGCGAAGAAGCAGGCGATTGGGCGGGCGCCCTTGCCGCCGTCGGCCATCGTCCACGTCACGACCATCTCGTCACCCACGTACTGGTAGATCTCGCCGCCGTAGTCGCCGATCGGCTCCGACGCCAGAGCGAAGACCCTGGCGAGGAAGCGATGAACCGCGACCGGCCCGATCCGCTCGGCCAGCGAGGTCGAACCACGGATGTCGAGGAAGAGGAAGAACCGATCCTCGAGTCGGGGCTGATGGTAGCGTCCGAAGACGATGTGCCCGAAGGTGCGCGGCCCGACGATCTGGCTGACCTGGAAGACGACGAGAAATGCGAACGCGGCCGCGAAGGAGAACGCGACCGACAAGAGGGCCAGCGAGATCGGAAGCGGGGCGGCGAGCCCCAGATGGCCGAGCAGCAGGGCGCCGGGCGAGCGCAGGTTGACGGCCGAGATCAAGAGCCCGTAGACGAGCCACTTCACGCCGAACGTTACCAGAAATGGGGCCCGCTGCACGGCCCGGCCCCAGCGCGTACGCAGGAGGAAGATCTCAATGGCGGCGATCGGGGCGGTGATAGCCGCGCCGTCGATCGTGCCGATTGAGCTCCCGATGAGCGCCGTCCCGCGGAACATACGGCCGAGAAGGCTCCCGTAGGCGGTCCCAATCAGGCTCCCCGCGACCAAGAACCAGAGGAAAAGTCGCACCCGGCGCCTAGTCGCGCGGCGCATCGCGCCCAGTGTACCTCACCGCTGGGCTTGGCTCGCATGGCCGGCTGGTGGGTCCTCGCCAGACTGGCGCCCCCCTGCATTTCGGATAACAACAGGACTGTTACGCTAACTGCGACCTGGCGTCTTTCTCTTCGCAATGGCTGTGGAATCGCTGATATCGCTGGCCCGCAATCGGTCGCTCAGCGGTCTTGACCTTGCCGTCCGGGACCCGTCGCGCGAACACAACGCATCTGCGCTTCGCGACCGCGCTCTCTCTCGCGCAGGCGCCGCAACGTTTCCTCGGCGAGCGGCACCAGCGCCTCGTCCGGAAACGGATAAACCGAGCTGATGTTGATCTCGCAGAGGACGTAGGTATCTTCGCCGGCCGCACTCTTTGGCCCATACATGAAGTCGGCATCCCAGATGACTGGGAGTTCCGCGGGGTCGATCGACAGCACGCGACACATTTCGGGCAACCACTCAGACTCGAGCGAATTCTTCAGCTTCTGGAAGTCGGGCCGCGTGGGGGGATAGTACAGCCGCGGTCCCGGCTGCGGCGCGGCGGCCGGCGGGGCTCCGGGCGCCGCCGGATACAGCGCGTTGACGAGCTGCTCGCCGAAGCCCGCCACGCGGTCGCGCACCTGGTAGCAACGAACGATGCCGTCGGTGAGCCGCGGCTGGTAGACCTGGTCGATGACACGGCCGTCGCTCTGGAAATACTGCGCGCAGCGCGCGACGAACTCATCTAGCGACTCTTCGTATTCCTGGCTGCCGCGTAGCGCGTGCCATACGCGGACACGCCCCCTCGGGTCGACCGCTTCCACTTTCCAGACACCGATGCCTCCGTTGCCGCGGTATTGCTTCAGCACGCGCGGCTTGCCTTCGGCGAGGCACTGAGGCAACTCGCTACGGAATTGCTCCAACGTCGTATAGAGGCGCGTGTCGGTGCCCCAGCTCATGCTGCGGGTCCGATAGAGCACTTCCTTCGTGCCCATCTTGAGAATCAGGTCCGGATGCGAGCTCACGAACACACCGTGGCCCGCAACATCGCGCAGCAGCGGATCGAGCTTCGCGCGGTTCCCGTCCTTGCGGACCGGATCGACCCAGACGAGGACGCCATCGACGCGCAGCAATTGCTCGCGCACTCCGTCGGCGACCTCGTCGGCGTAGACCGCAGCCTCGACGTCGAGGCCGACGTTGCGCAGCGCCTTCGCGATGCCGCCCAGCCGTGTCTCCTCGAGCTTCAGCGTCGCGCGGCTACTCGGATCGCCGGCAAACATCATCGCCACCCGGTATTTGCGCTCGCTCATCGCATGACCCTCGGCCGGAAACGCCCCATATCCTGGCCCCTACCTGACGGGGAGAGCCTGTGCGTTGACGCCTGCGTAATGTTTGGCGCTCGCGACCAGTTCGTCCACGTCCGCTTCGGTCGTGTCGAAGGCGCAGGCGATGCGAATAATGCCCGCGCCCGGGGCGCCGCGGCGCGAGAAGCTGTAACCCTCGCCGACCAGCCCGTCCCAGATCGGCTGGGGCAGGGCGACCAGGACGAAGTTGATCTCGGTCGGCCCGCGGAAGTGAACGCCAGGAATCGCCGCCAGCCCGTCCCGCACCCGCTGGGCCATCGCGTTGGCATGACGCGCGTTCCGGAGCCACAGGTCGTTGGCGATGTAGGCTTCGAGCTGGACGGAGAGGAAGCGCATCTTCGAGAAGTGATGGCCTCCCCGCCGGCGGCGGTAGCGCATGCTCCCCGCGAGTTC
>Ga0126382_10000256_pt1 | contig 20197 bp, 26 predicted proteins | sample PanSoiMetPlot_30_FD_92548 | JGI IMG/M metagenome (GOLD analysis project Ga0126382, IMG submission 92548) | Tropical forest soil microbial communities from Panama - MetaG Plot_30 | ecosystem: Environmental > Terrestrial > Soil > Tropical forest > Bulk soil | place: Panama | collected 2016-02-17
ATGGGCTCCAAGCGGCGGGTTGCCGAGTTGCGCACGGCCCGCCTGCTGCGGGGCCGCTCCGACGGGCGCATCGTGCTGGTGGTGCCCGAGCAGGACTGCAACCGCCTCAGTCATCTCTGCGTCGTGCATGTCGAGTTGCGTGAGCGCTGCGAGCCGCAGGACCTGGTGGCCGCCATGGATGCCGTGGGCGACAGGATGGCGGAGATCGTCGCCGCGGTGACCGAGACCGTGCCCTCCTTCGAGCCGGCCCGGCTGCGGGACTTCCCGGCCGAGGACGTGCTGCTGGCTCCCGTGGAGTTGCTGGCGGAGCGCCTGGCGGCCGGCTAAGGCCCGAGGGTCTTCTCGAACCAGTGGTGGGCGTACGGCTCGTCGTTGAACGGGGCCACCTCGCGGTAGCCGGCGGCCCGGTACAGGCCGATGGCCTCGGTGAGGGCCCGGTTGGTTTCCAGCCGCAGCGCGCGCGCCCCGTGCGACGCCGCGTGAGCCTCCAGGTCGGTGAGGAGCCGCCGGCCGAGCCCCAGCCCGCGGGCTGTGGGCGCGACCCACATCCGTTTGATCTCGGTGGGAGCGCCCTCGTGGAACTTGAGCGCGCCGCACCCGACGGGCTCGCCGTGCACCGTGGCGACCAGGAGCAGGCCCGCAGGCGGGGTCAGCTCGTCGTCGTCGGCGGAGATGCTGCGGGTGGGGTCGAAGCCGCCGTCGAAGCGGTGTGACAGCTCGCTGAAGTAGGCACGCAGGCAGGAACGGGCGTCGGGGTGCCGAGGATCACGCACGGCGACCTGGACCGCCGAGGCGACCAGGAGCCGTTCGACCTCCGCCATCGCCGTCGTGAGCCGGGTCCGCTGGCGGGCGCTGAGCGATTGCAGGATGGACGCGGCCAGGTCATCGGAGCGCCGGTCGAGCTCTGCCCGCTCGGCCAGACCGCCGCCGGTGAGGCGCACCGTGCGGACCCGGCCGTCGGCCGGGCTCTGCTCGACGGCGATGAGCCCGTCGTTCTCCAGCGACCGCAGCAGCCGGCTCAGGTAGCCCGAGTCCAGATCGAGCCGCGATCGGAGCAGCCGGACATCGCTGCCCTCCGGGCCGATCTCCCACAGCAGCCGTGCCTGCCCGAGCGGGCGGCCGCGGGCCAGGAACGCCTCGTTGAGCGCGCCGATCCGTTGCGTGACGGTCCGGTTGAACCTGCGGACCTGCTCGATCATGGCGGAATCCATTCTCTGACTATAGTCAGAGATAGGTGGTGATCACCATCCCGGCGCCGCCGCGACGTTAGACTCCGCGCGTGCGCACGCATCCCGCCCGCCGTCTGTGGGCCACGCTGGAAACGCTGCACGACGTCGTCTACTTCTCCGACGGCGTCCGGCCCGCCGGGATCGGCCTGGGCCTCAAGGGCTTCTGGATGACCTACTTCGCGTTCCGGGCCGCGCCGCTCGGCGCCGTCCCCGCGGCTCCGGTCGTGGCGGCGTTCGGCGGGTTTCACCCAGCCATGGTCGGCAAGGCGCTTCCCGACGCGTGGTCACGCGCCACGCCGCAGGCCTGCGCCCAGGCGCGCGCGGCGGTCAGCACCGCCGCGCTGCGGGACGCGGGCGTTGACCCGCAGGCGTGCGAGGCCGCGGCCAGGCTGCTCGGCCCGGTGGCCGCGGCGGCGGACCCGACCGGCAGGGCCCTGTTCGCTGCCAATGCAACACTCCAGCCACCGGGCGATGCGATCGGCAGGCTCTGGCAGCTGGCCACCACCCTGCGTGAGCATCGTGGTGATGGTCACATCGCGGCCCTGGTCAGCGAAGGGATAAGCGGACTGCAGGCGCACCTGCTGCAGGTCGCGGACGGCCGCTTCCCCGGCGAGCTGATGCGGCAGGTGCGCGGCTGGTCCGAGCACGAGTGGGCCGCCGCGGCCGAGACGCTCCGGAGCCGGGGCCTGCTCACCGCCGGCCCCGAACCCCGCCTGACCAGCGCCGGCCGGGCCGTGCTGGACACGATCGAATCACGCACCGACGAGCGGGCCTGGACCGGCGGGCTGTCGATGCTCGGCGAACAGGGCGCCGACGAGGTCACCGCGCTCCTGCGGCCGTCCGTGCGCGCCGTGGTCGCATCCGGGATGCTGCCGGAGGTCAACCCGACCGGCCTGGCCCACCCCCGCTGACCGCGGGCTGGCGGGTGCCCGCCGGCCGGCTCAGGTCTCGGCGGCCAGGACCGCCACGTCGACCTCCCATTTGGCCGGGTCGGGCTCGGCCGAAGGGTCGGTGAGGTAGTGCTCGACGCGGCAGCGCCAGGCCGTGCCCCCGGCGACGTCCCAGCTGTCCAGCGCGACACCCTCCTGCTCCGCCCACCGCAGCAGCGCCGCGTTGCTCGCGACCAGGCCGTCGTAGGGCCCGGCGTGCCGCAGCACCACATACCGGCCGCCGGGGAGCAAGCCAGACCGGACCCGCCCGCCGTCACCGATCTTGGTTCCCACCGGAACCGCCAGCTCGATCTGAAGCTCCCCCGCCATGTCGATCACCAGGTAACGGATGAACGGAGGCCCGGCGGGGGTGACGGCGTGCTCGCCCAGCCACCGGAACAGCTCCGGGAATCCCTCGTCCACCGCCGCCGGAAGCGCGTCCATGGTGACGCGCACCGGAATTGCGGCGTACTCCTGCGCGGCACGGTTCTGGATCTGCGGTTGCGGGCTCATGACAGGCTCCCGTCTCGTCGGCCACGCCGGCCATCCGCCGGCCATGACGAGTAGACCGCTGCCGGCTCCCGGACTCATCGCCCGCCCCCGCCCCCGCCCCCGCACAGCGGGCCGGTGGCCGGCATTCAGCCAGCGCTCAGGGTCGTGTGGTCTCCTTCCTTGTGCGGGCCGACAGCGCTCACGGCTTCTGCCCGCAGGAAGAAGGTATGGAGATGTTCTGGTACGGGCCGCAGATGAGTTGGGGCTGGGCCATGGGCCTGGGTTCGCTGGTGTTCTGGGCGCTGCTGGTGGTGGCCATCGTCGTCCTTGTTCGCTCGTTCACGGGGGGTGGCCAGCGGCTGCCCTTCCGCGGGTCCACCGCCGCCGCGGCCCCCTATGGCCAGCCCGGGCCCGCGGCCGCCACACCCGAGCAGGTCCTGGCCGTGCGGTTCGCCCGCGGTGAGATCGACGAGGACGAGTTCCACCAGCGGATGGCGGCGCTGCGGGCGGAGGCCCCGCACCCCGGCTCCGCCGGCACACCCTCCTGAGAGGGCCGGGCCCGCGCTCAGACGACGAGGTTCAGCGCGGATGGGAGTCGGCACCCCATCTAGCAGCGAGGACCCCGGCGCGGACAGAGCGCGGGGCCCCCGGCATGACGCCGGGGGCCCCCCGAACTAGGTATTGCCTCAGCTCAGCCTTGGCTAGCCGCCACCTGACGGCAGCCGCCTGGCGCTGGTGGCGTCACTTGCACTGGACGATGAGATGGAACCCGGCCGACGAGTCGTTGCCGCCGGGGTTGAACGTCTCGACGAACACGCCGTGGGTGTTCCCGGTGCGCCCGACGACGCCGGCAAACCCGGGGTGGTTGACGACGGAGGCACTGCCGGCGTTGCCGATGGTGGCGATGTAAGCGCAGTTCCGCACGTTACGCGGGAAGATCACCTGGTAGTGGCCGGGAATGGGGGGAGAGCCGAGGATCTTGCTCGTGATGCCCGGGCACCCGGCCCGCTGGAGCTTGCCGGCGGCGTTCACGACGGCCCACAGGTGCGTACAGGTCGCGGCGGCGGCGTGCTGGCCGCTGTCGCCGGAGCTGCCCTGTCCGCCGGAGCTGCCCTGTCCCCCGGAGCTGGCGGCCGCGGCGATCCCGGTTCCGGCGAGCACCAGCACCCCGGCGCACGCGGCCGCGGACACGGCAGGCTTGAGACTGCGAAGCTTGAACATGAGTTCCCTCCCTACGTAGGCGCCGACCGCAACATGCGGCCGGCGGGGTCATCATGACATTTCAACAGCGTCCGTGATGCGCTGCACCGCCGGGGTCGGCGTGGCACCGTTCGCCGACCAGCCCAGGCACGAGCCGGGGCCAGCGTCACAAGCTGTAGAGCCCGGACCGGTCAGATGACGAGGTTCAGGGTCCGCCCTGGCACAAAGACGACCCGCTTGGGGGTGCCGCCGGCGAGCGCGTCGGTGACCGGGGCCAGGGCCAGGGCCGCGGCGAGCGCAGCCTGCTGGTCGGCCGTAGCCAGCACCGTGACCTTGCCCCGGAGCTTGCCGTTGACCTGCACCGGCAGTTCGATCTCGTCGTCGACCAGCGCGCCTGGGTCGTAGCCCGGCCACGGCTGGCTGTGCACCGAGTAGCCGCCGCCCAGGTGCCGCCATAGCTCCTCGGCCATGAACGGCTCAAAGGGCGCGAGCAGCAGCACGAGGGTGCGGCAGGCCTGCGCCCACTGTGGGGTGGTCATCTTCTGGCGCTCGTCACGCAGCCAGTTGCTCAGCGACATGATTTCCGCGATCGCGGTGTTGAACTTCAGCCGCTCGATGTCGGTCCCGACCTTGTGGACCGCCTTGTCCAGCCGGCGCAGGTCCGCACCGGGGCCGTCGGGCACGGGCGAGTTCACGATCATGCTGTAGAGCCGCCCGGTGAAGCGCACCACGCCTTGCAGGTCCCGGTCGGTGAAGTCCCCGCCTTCCTCCCACGGGCCGCAGAACAGCAGGTATGCCCGCAGGTTGTCGGCGCCCACCCGGTCGATGTACGCGTCGGGGTTGACCACGTTGCCCCGGCTCTTGCTCATCTTCGCGCCGCCGGATCTGAGCAGGCCGTGCAGGCGCAGCCGGGTGAACGGCTCGGCGAAGGGCAGCAGGCCCAGGTCGTGCAGCGCCCGGGTGACGAACCGGGCGTAGAGGTGGTGGCGGGTGGCGTGCTCCCGGCCGCCCGCGTACATGTCGACGGGCAGCAGCCGGCGGGTGATCTGCGGGTCCCAGGGCTCGCTGGAGCAGGAGCGGGAGGGATAGCGCAGGAAGTACCAGGATGACTCGACGAACGTGTCGAACACGTCCGTCTCGCGCCGGCCCGGTCCGCCGCACTCCGGGCAGGCGACGTTGACGAATTCCTCGCAGGTGGCCAGCGGCGACAGGCCCGTGCCGGCCGGCCGGAAGTCGGTCACGTCGGGCAGCTCGACCGGCAGGTCGGCCTCGGGCACCGGGACGGTGCCGCAGCTGCCGCAGTAGATGATCGGGATCGGTGATCCCCAGTAGCGCTGGCGGGAGACGAGCCAGTCCTGCAGCCGGTAGCGGGTGACCGGCCGGCCCACTCCCTGGTCCCGCAGCCGTTCGGCGATGCGGGCGCAGGCGTCGGCCGACCGCAGGCCGGTGAAGTCCGCGGATGCGACCAGCGTGCCCTCGCCCGGCCAGGCGGCGGTCCCGTCGTAGCTGCCCGCCGAGCGATCTGGCTCGATGACCTGCACGACCGGCAGGCCCAGCGCGGTCGCGAAGGCGAAGTCGCGCTCGTCATGGGCGGGCACGCCCATCACCACGCCGGTGCCGTAGTCGGGCAGCACATAGTCGGCCACGACCAGCGGCAGCCGCGCGGCGGTCAGCGGGTGGATGACCGTGACGTCGGTGACCACCCCCGGGCGGCCCGCCTCACCGATCTTGGTGTACCGGTCGGCTCCGACCCGCGAGCCGACCTCGGCGACGTAGGCGGCCACCTCGTCACCGTTGCCGGCCCGTGTGACCAGCGCGCCGGCGAACGGATGCTCGGGCGCCAGCGCGACGAACGTCGCGCCGAACAGCGTGTCCGCGCGGGTGGTGAACGCGGTCAGCCGGGTCCGGGGTTCGCCGGTGACCGCGAACACCACATCGGCCCCCGCCGAGCGGCCGATCCATTCCCGCTGCAGCCGTTTGGACAGCTCGGGCCAGTCTAGCCCGCCAAGGGTGTCCAGCAGCTTGTCCGCGTAGGCGGTGATCCGCAGGAACCACTGCTTCATCACCTTCGTGACGACCTCGGAGCCGCATCGCTCGCAGCGGTTCCCCTCGACCTGCTCGTAGGCCAGCACGGTCAGGCACGAGGGACACCAGATGACCGGCGCCTGTTTCCGTTCTGCCAATCCCGCCTTGAAGAACTTGACGAAGATCCATTGGGTCCAGCGGTAGTAGGACGGGTCGTCGGTGCGCAGTTCCAGGTCCCACGCCCAGTTCGCGCCCACCCGCTGCAGCTGGCGCCGGTAATTGGCGGTCGCGCGGTCGGTCACCGTTCTGGGGTGTTCGTTGATCTTTATCGCGAAGTTCTCGGTGTGAATCCCGGACGAGTCGAAGCCGATGGGCTGCAGGACCTGCCTGCCGTTCATGGTCATGTACCGGCCGAGCGCGTCCGCGCCGCAGTAGGTGTAGACGTGCCCGACATGCAGACCCTCGGCGGAGGGGTAGGGGAACTCGACGAGGTTGTAGAACTTCCGGGCCGGGTCGGCCCGCCCGACGTCGAATTTGGCCGGCGGGCGGGCCAGCCACGCCCGAAGCCACCGCGACTCCTGCTCGCGGAAGTCGTAGCCGGCCGCCTCACCCGCCATGCCGCTACCCGCGCGCTTCCGGATCGCCGTCCATACCGGCAACCATAGGGGCAGAGGCTGGTCAGGCGGCCGCCGCCAGCCGGGAAACCACGTCGGCGCGCAGCCCGGGTGTGTCCACGGCGAAGGCCGCCAGCAGCCCGAGCGCGCCGTTGTCACCTTGGTCGATGATCCCGATCAGCAGGTGGCCGCCGGAGATCTCCTTTTGCCGGAGTTTCACCGCCGCGTCCAGCGCGAGCCCCAGCGCCTGCTTCGCATCCGCCGTGACCCGCAGCCGGCCTGGCCTGCGGGCACGGCCGTGCCCGGCCCGGTCAAGGGCCCCCGGCCCGAACATCGCGTCGGTCGCCCGCCGGACCGTGTCCAGGTCGATGCCGACCGACGCGAGCGCGTCCGCGTCGAGCGGGTCCGGCTCCGCCTTGCCGCCGGCCAGCAGCCGGGCCCGCAGCGCCGCGAGCTCCAGCCCAGCCTCGGTCATCGCCGAGGCGGCGGGACCCGGCTCGGCCAGCAGGCCCAGCAGCAGGTGCTCGCAGCCGAGCCGGTCCCGGCCTGCGCGCACGGCCTCGTGCCGGGCGCGCAGCACCACGCGCCTCGCGTCCTGGGAGAACCTCTCGAACACCCCGTGTCTCCTCTCTCCGGGCTCGCCTCGTCTCAGCCGGGTGAGAGCCGGCCCGTGTGCTTCTTGTGCACGGCCTGCTTGCTGACGCCCAGAAAGAAGGCGATCTCCGCCCACGACCAGCCGTGCGCCCGGGCGTTGCCCACCTGGAGCGCCTCCAGCCGTTCCGCCAGCTCACGCAGCGCGCGCGCCGCCCGCAGCCCCTCGGCCGGGTCTCCACCGCTGGCCGCCTCGGCCAGCCGAGCCTCGTTCGCCATGTCGTCAATATAAGTTGACACCGAGGCCGTCGTCAACCGAAATTGACGCCCGGCCCGGCGCCCCGCGTGTCCGGGCGGGCCGGTGCCGGGCAACCCGCTCACGCCGTAGCGTCTGCTTGTGATCCGCTATCGGGTGCTCGCCTCCGGCCGGGTCCAGGGCGTGTACTTCCGCGACACCTGCCGGCGAAGGGCCCTCGAGCACGGCGTGAACGGGTGGGTGCGCAACCTTCCCGACGGCCGGGTTGAAGCGGTCTTCGAAGGACCCGCCGACGGCGTTCACCGCCTCGTCGCGTGGATGCACCACGGTCCGGACCTGGCCGTCGTGGTTGACGTCGTGGCCCGGGCCGAGCAGCCGGAGGGACTGCGCACGTTCTGTGTCCGCTAGCGAGGCATACCGATCAGCTTCATCGCCGGACGGCCCCGGGTGTATCAGCTGTGCCGTTCGGTCCTCCGCGTCTGCAAAGGCGAGTGCCGCTCGGATGCGGTTGCCGGGGCCCAGCCAGCTGCGGGGGCGGCTGCTGCCCCGCCCGGGGCGGTGCACACTGAACGGGGGCTACTGGTGGAAACTTGCATGGCGTTCCTGGATTGCCCGGCGTACATGGATAAGAGCGGCGCGGTACGGTGCGGGCTTCCCGCGGAGGTGGAGTGCCGCTACACCGTGCGCTCATCGGATGGGCCGCTTGAAAGCGCGAAGATCCGCTGCCCGCGCGGTCACTGGTTCAACGGCCCGATAGAGTTCCTCACCTGGGACAAACACCAGGGCGCGGGCACGGTGCCTGCCGCGGGCACTCGGCGGCAGGGCGCGGCTAACCGGGAATCGGGCAGCCGCGGGTGACGGTGAGATAGAGCCACTCGTCCCTGACTCTGGCCAGCGAGGAACCGGGCCGCCCAGCATGGGTGGCGATGTCCGCGACGCCGCGCAGGCGGGCCTCGTCCGTGATTGCGCGGGCCCAGGCGCGTGCGGCTTCGAGGTGGCTGGCGAAGTGGTCGCGGGACGTTCCCCCTACGGTGCCGCGGGCGATGGCCGCGTCCCAGGCCGGCACGGTCTCGGGTCGCAGGGCAAACATGATTTTCGATGCCGCGGTCGGGGCGATGGCGCGGTAGCCGGCGGGCGCGCCGCCCCGGGCCAGCAGCGCGGCGGGCCTCGCCGCGAGGTCGGCGTAGCCGTCGGCGAGCGCGCCGATCTCCGCGTCACCGAGCTCGGCGAGCGGGTCAGCCGGCAACCGTGAGCCGCTGATGCCCCACCACCGGGCGAGGCTGTCGGAGAACAAATCGGGCTCACCGGGCTGCGGATAACGCAGCCGGCAGCCCCACTTGTTCAGCCACCGCCGCAGTTCGTCACGCTGGCAGGCGACGGCCAGGTCGGCGCCCACGGCGCCGAACGGCTCGGCGGCACCGGCGCCGGCCTCCTGTGAGCAGCCCTGCAGCACGGCCGCAAGCTGGCTGAGCGTCGGATCGGTGTAGGACATGCAGGCCAGTCTGCCTGCTGGGCCGAGCGAGTACCCGCGGAGATCTGATCAGCCGGGCCTGGCGTTGCCCGGCCCGCCTGATGAAGACTGTCGCCGTGAGCACCCCAGAGCCGGAGCGCGCGCGCTGGCCAGCGCATCTTCCGGTGGGTGCGCTGCGGGTGGTGCGATGGAGCGCGCGGTACGACCAGACGGTCATCTTCTACCGGGACATCATCGGCCTGCCGGTGCTGGAAACGTTCCACGACAGCTACGGCCTGGACGGGACGATCCTCGGCCTGCCCGGCAGCCCGGTACACCTGGAGATCGTCCGGTTGCGGGGCGCGTCGGCCGATCCAGCGCAGGGACGTGATCAGCTCGTGTTCTACCTGCCCGATGACGCCGCGCAGGAGCGCATCACGGCACGGCTGGCCGCCGTCGGCATCGACCCCGTCGCCCAGATCGATTACTGGCAGGCCAACGGCGGCGTCACCTACAAGGACCCGGACGGGCGGGAAATAGTGTTCGCGTCCTGGATCTACGGCCGACCCTGACGGAGAGGCAAACGCCATGACGTACCCGAAACCGCGCTACCTCGGGACCGGCGGCGAGATCAGCGCGACCTACCGCCCGGCCGGCGGCGCGCCCGAACTCGCGTACCGGGGCGGCGACACGGTGCACTACCTGGCAACAGGCGCGTCCACGAACGGCGAGTTCGGCTTGTACCTGTGGACCATGGGCCCCGAGCCGAGCGGCCCGGACCCACACTTCCACCGGGCCATCTCCGAGTCGTTCTATGTCCTGTCCGGGGTGGTGCGGATCTACGACGGCGATCGCTGGATCGACACGCGGCGCGGTGATTTCGTGCACGTGCCCCAGGGCGGGATCCACGCTTTCCGCAACGAGTCCGGTGAGCCGGCATCAATGCTGCTGCACTTCGCGCCCGGCGCGCCGCGGGAGGGTTATTTCGAGGGGCTTCCCGGCCTGGCCGACGCGACGGAGGAGGAGCGGGCCGAGTTCTTCCTCCGCCATGACACGTTCTGGATCTGACAGGCCCTCGGGTGTCAGCCCAGCGGCGCCCCGACGCGCTGCCGGACCTCCTGCACGGCCCAGTTGTTGCCGTCGGGGTCGGTGAAGAAGGCGAACTTGCCGCCGTCCCGGGGGTCCAGCGTCTGGACGGCCGACACCTCGATCCCACGCCCGGTCAGCTCGGCACGGGCCGCATCGATATCGCTCACGACCAGCTGCATGCTGGCGCTCGAGCCCATGTCGGTGCCCTCGGGCACGCGCGTGGGCCCGATGACCACCGAGCATGCCGAACCGGGCGGAGTCATGTGCACCACCCGCATCGTCTCCGTGGGCTGGGTGTCGGCGTCGAGGTGAAATCCCAGCTTGCCTACGTAGAAGCTCTTCGCCCGGTCGATGTCCGTGACCGGAACCACCACGACTTCCAGCTTCCAATTCATGACGCACGTCCTTCCGGTTGCCGCGCCCGGCGGGCGCTTCTGCCAGTAGGACGGAGCCGCGCCGCCCATCTCGACACTTGCATGGCCGCCGGGCGCGAAGGTGCCGGTCAGGCGCCCGCCGTCAGGCCGACGTCGAACTCGACCCCGACCTCGTCGCGCAGCTTGAGTGCTCCCAGGAACGCCGTGTACGGGCGGATCCCCCACCGGGACTGGACGACGACGGCCGATCCGCGCGCGTGGCCGTCGGCCAGGCGGCCCTCAACGGTGACCGGCTGCGTGGCACCCATGATCGTGAGGTCACCATCGATGCGGAACGACTCCCCGGTCCCGCTGACCCGCCTCGAAGCGAACGTGATCGTCGGGTACCGGGCGGTCTTGAGCAGCTTGCCGCGAATGGTGTTCTTGATATCGGCGCGGTCCGCGTCCGTCAGTGGCTTGACGCCGCCAGTCCCCTCCCGGATCTCGAACGAGTCGACGTCGGCCTCGACCGTCACCGACGAGCCGGCCGGGTTGGCGGTGTCGATGACCACGTTCCCGCGCCAGCGGGTCACCTCGATCGTGAGATCGTGGCCGGCCTTCGCGCCCAGCCCGGTGCGGGCCGTCTTGACAAGCAGCCGGCCGGACTCCGGTCCGACCCGGTAGTTGCCATCTGCCGCGTCCACCACGTCAGCCTAGCTGCCGCTCCATCGCCGTTCGCGTGGTCCATCGATCTTGGCGTGGATACGGTCGGTGGGAGGCCCCAGAGGAACGATGATGACCGCCCACATGGATCAGGGCTGACGGCGCCGCCATGGCAACGAAGCTGGCGGTGGTCGTCAGGACCGACCTCGGCATGGGACGCGGGAAGATCGCCGCTCAGGTGGCCCACGCGGCGGTGGGTGCCGTGCTCGCCAACCTCGGTGGAGATGACTTGCGTGCCTGGCTCCGCGATGGGCAGCCCAAGGTGGTACTCAAGGTGACGGGTGCCGGGCAGCTGCAGGACGTGGTGCGGCGAGGCCAGGCCGCCGGGCTGCCCGTCGAGCTCGTCAGCGATGCCGGGCGCACTCAGGTGACACCGGGAACCGTGACCTGCTGCGCGCTCGGGCCCGCGGACGGCGGCCGGATCGACGCGGTGACCGGGGATCTGGCGCTGCTCTAGAGCCCCGGCCCCGCCACTGGCGGGATGGCAGCCAGCAGCGCACAGGCCCAGTCCCCGTACCCGGCCTGGCTGGGATGAAAGTAGTCGGACGCGAACTTGCCCCCCCAGGGCGGCATGAAATGCGCGGAGACCTCGGCGACCGGCAGGCCGCGGGCTCGCGCCGCCTCGTGGATCGTCAGGTTGATCCGCGCCACGTACGGCGCGCTGATGCGGCCGAGGACCCCCCACAGCCCGGCGGGCAGCGGCAGGTCGAGCATGACCGTCCCGTCGGGGATGGCGCCGATCAGCGCGCGCAGGTCACGCAGCAGCTTCGTCGGCGCCGTGTACAGGATGTCGTTGACGCCGATCCCGCAGGTCACCAGGTCGGGAGCGCCCGGGGCTGCGGGCAGCCGAGGCAGCTGGTCATTCAGCACGTCGCGGATGAGCGCGCCGGAGACGGACAGGTTGAGCACGCGCCACCGCAGCCCGGTCCGCAGACGCAGCTCGGCGAGCGCCTGGCCGACGTAGCCGCCGTCCGGGCTGGGTGCTCCGAGCCCTTGCGCCGTCGAGTCGCCGAGCACCACCCACAGCGGCCCGGTTTCGGTGAGAATCCGGTGGTTGTGCGCGTGCCAGTGGCTGGCGAACGCGGCGCAGTCCCCGCGCATCGCGGTGACGCCGTCGGTCCACCGGCCGAACGGACCGGCGCGAAGGCCCGACAGGTCCGCCGCCGGTGTCCGGGTCACGTAGGAGGCGGCCGTCGCGATGATCTCGACCGGCGAGCGGCGCGCGCCGCCATTCCCGCCCGAAAGCGCCGCCATCCAGGCTGGGCGCGATACCGCGGCCCCCCCGCGCATGCAACCCTCCCGAACCACCGCAGATCGCCAACTGGGATGAACGAAGGTAGGCGAACGGGTGGACAGATGTCAACGCGGCGGAAGACGCGCGGGGCAGCCTGCCAGGTAGCTACGGCCGCGGGGGCAGCTGCTGCAGCGACCACGTGTTCCCGTCGGGATCGCTGAACCTGACGAACGAGCCCCACGGCTGAGCGTCGACGCCGCTGGCCTGCACGCCGCGCGCGATCAGCGCCTCCCGGGCGGCCGCGACGTCCGCGACGACCACCTGCACGCCCTTCTGCGAGCCGGGCGGCATCTCGGTGACCCCGGTGCCCATCACGACGGAGCACGCCGACCCCGGCGGGGTGAGCTGCACGAACCGCAGCCCGTCGGACACCTGGTAGTCGTGGTCAGGGTGGAAGCCGACCTGGTCCACGTAAAACGCCTTGGCCCGGTCAACATCGGTCACCGGGATGGCCACGAGCTCGATCTTCCAGTCCATGCCTGGCACCGTACCCCAGGGGCCGGACAGAGGCGCCCTCGCCGACTATGTAAGATTTCGCTTACACAGCTCTGGACCGGATCGGAGGCGGCGCGGATGGACGCGACCATGCACGCGCTGGCAGACCCCACACGCCGGGCGATCCTGCGGCTGGTGCGCGACGACGAGGTGGCCGCCGGCCGGATCGCCCGTCATTTCCCGGCCATGAGCCGGCCCGCGGTCTCCCAGCATCTGCGCGTCCTCGCCGACGCCGGGCTGGTCGCGGTCAGGCGGTCGGGCAACCTGCGGCTGTACCGCTGGCGGCCCGAGGGGCTGGGCGATGTGACGGCATTCCTCGAAGAGATGTGGTCGGACCGTCTCATGGCGCTCAAGACGGCGGCGGAACGAGCGGAGTGGCCGGCCCGCGCGCGGGCGAAGCGCCCCAGGATCCGGGAGGCCAGCGATTGACCGGCCCGCAGAGCGGCGCGGTGGAGCGCACGATCCGGATCGGCGCGCGGCCCGAGACGGTCTGGCGGTTCTGGACCGATCCGGAGCGGATCTGTGACTGGTGGGGAGCCTCGGCCGAACTGGACCCCCGCCCCGGCGGCATATGCCTGGTGATGCTCGGCGGCAACGCCGTCATGCGCGGTGAGTTTGTCGAACTGGTCCCCTACCGCCGGATCGTCTTCACGCTCGGCTGGGAGCCGGCGCCCGGCGCCCCGCCGGTGGCCCCGGGCTCCACCACGGTCACGGTCACGCTCACCGAGGATGGCGGTGACACGATTCTGACTCTCAGCCACACGGGGCTGCCGCCGGCGGCGCGCGATCAGCACGTCTCGGGCTGGTCGCACTTCCTGCCCGTGCTCGCGAGCGCGGCGGCGCGACGGCCGCGGACCACAGCATCCACGGACTAGAGCGGAGAGCCCATGCCCGGCGTCAACGTGCTGACGGACATCATCATCGAGCGCCCAGCCCCGGCGGTGTCCGCCTACGCCGCCGACCCGTCCAACGCCCCTGCCTGGTACGTCAATATCGAGTCGGCCGAATGGAAGACACCGCCGCCGTTGCGCGCCGGAGCCAGGGTCGGGTTCACCGCCCATTTCCTCGGGCGGCGGCTCGAGTACACGTACGAGATCGCGGAGTTCATCCCCGGCGAGCGGCTCGTGATGCGAACGGCCCAGGGACCGTTCCCGATGGAAACGACCTACACCTGGGCACCGGCCGGCGGCGGCGCGACCCGCATGACCCTGCGCAATCGCGGCGAGCCGGCCGGCTTCTCGAAGATCCTGGCCCCCTTCATCGCCGGGGCGATGCGCAGGGCCAACGGCAAGGACCTGGCCAGGCTGAAGTCAATACTCGAAGCCACCTGACCAGGCGGTGGCACCGCCGTCGATCGCCGGGGTGGCGCCGTGGCGGCCCTGGCGGGCGCCGGGAAGCGGCGGCAGCAGCAGGCAGCTGTCGCCGAACTCGTGCCACAGGTAGCCCGCCTCCTCGGCCTCCCGGTAGGCCGCCCGCACCAGCTTCGGCCCGGCGACCGCCTGGAGCAGCGCGAGGTGCGAGGCGTCCGGGTCGTGCCAGCCGGTGATCAGGCCGCCCACCACCCGCGCGGGGCGGTCGGCGCCGAGCACCAGGTCGGTCCAGCCGCGGCTGGCGCGCACCGCGCCCTCCGCGCCGGCCGCGCTCTCCAGCGCCCGGGTGCAGGTGGTCCCGACCGCCACCACCCGCCGGCCCGCGGCACGGGTCAGGTTGACGAGCTGCGCGGTCGGCTCCGGCACCGTGAACCGCTCGGGCAGCGGTGGCTCGCTGGCGTCGAGCGATGCCACGCCGGCGTGCAGGGTGATCGGTGCGACGACGACACCGGCCGCCACGAGGTCGGCAACCAGGCGGGGCGTGAAGGGCCGGCCCGCGCTGGGCATCTCGGCGCTTCCGGGCGAGCGCGCGAACACGCTCTGGTAGGCGGCGAGCGGCCACGGATCCGGGACGTAGGAGTAGCGGATCGGCCGACCGTGCCGGGCCAGGAACGCGCCCAGGTCGCCGCCGGCCGCCACACAGGCCTCCCACATCCGGGTCGCGGTGGGCTCCGGGTAGGGACGCAGGAGGGTGAGCGAAGCGCCGGCGGGAAGCGCGACGGTCTGGCCGGGAGCGGCGTCGGTCACCCGCCCGGTCGCGGCGGAGGGCTCGCGCAGCTCGACGAGCCACGTCCCGTCCGCGATTGTCCCCGCCCCCGCCTCCCCGGGCGCTGCCTCCGCCAGCGGGGTGGACAGGTGCACAACGACCCGGCGGCCGTCGCCGCGGCGGCCGTCCACGGCCGCCGCGATCGTGGCCGACGTGTTGACCACCAGCAGGTCCCCTGCCGACAGGAAGCGGGGCAGGTCGCCAAACCGGGCGTCGATGAGGCCATCCGGGGTGGCGACGAGCAGCCGCACACCATCCCTGCCCAGCCCGCGTTCCTCCGGTGGCCGGCTGGCGGCGAGGCTCACGGCGCCACCGCCGGCACGGCGAGGTCGCTCGCGCGGTACCGGGCGCTGGGTGGCCGCTCGTCAAGCAGCCGCAGCAGCGCCGGAACGACGGCGTCCGGCTCGGGCCGGTCGGAGATGTCCTCGCCGGGGAATGCCCGCTGGTGCATGTCGGTGCGCATGTCGCCCGGGTCCAGCGCATAACAGCGCAGTGCGGGCTCCTCGGCGGTGAGGACCGCGGTCAGCTGGTCGAGAGCGGCCTTTGCCGAGCCGTAGCCGCCCCACCCCGGGTAGGCCTCGACCGCCGCGTCCGAGCTGACGTTGACGATCGTGCCCCCGGCGGCGGCGAGCGGGGCCGCGAGCAGCTGGATGAGGGCCAGCGGCGCGAGGACGTTGGTGTCGTAGACCCGGGCAAGCTCGTCCAGCGGGTAGTCGCGCAGGGACGGCTGCGGGCTGGGACCGAGCCGGCTGGCGTTGTTCACCAGCACGTCGAGCCGGCCGGCCCGGCCGGCCGCCTCCGCGAGGCGCGCACGGTGGCCGGGGTCGGTCACGTCGCCGGGCACCGCGACGACATCCGGTATCCCCCGCATCGCCTCGGCGAGGTCGTCCGCTCGCCGGGCGTCGACGATCAGCGACCACCCACGCCGGGTCAGCGCGCAGGCGACCGCGCGGCCGAATCCGCGGGACGCACCGGTGATGAGGGCGACGGGCATGGCTCCTCCTCGGCCTGTCGGGTTCCCGCCTGTCGGGTTCCCGCCTGTCGGGTCGATGCCATACTCGTAGTTGAAGTCAACTTCATGTCAAGGGAACCCGGCCCGGATGCACACCACCGACCCGCTCACCGTCGGCGAGATCGCCCGCCGCAGTGGCTTTGCCGAATCCGCCATCCGCTACTACGAAAGGCTCGGCCTGCTGTCGGCGAGCAGGACCACGGGGGGGCAGCGCCGCTTTGAGCGCAGCACGCTCCGGCGGCTGGCGTTCATTCGCGCCGCGCGCAACGTCGGGCTCAGCCTCGACGAGATAGCGGACGCCCTCGCGTCGCTGCCCGCCGGGCGGACGCCCACCCGGGCCGACTGGTCCCGGCTCTCCCGTGGGTGGCGGCAGCGCCTCGACGCCCAGATCGCCGCCCTCGCCGCGCTGCGGGACGGCCTTGACTCGTGCATCGGCTGCGGCTGTCTCTCGCTGGAACGATGCGCCATCTCCAACCCCGGCGACACCGCCCGCGACCATGGGCCGGGCGCCGCCTACCTGCCGGCCGGGCTGCGCCGCGGCGACGGCCGCCTCGCCGGCCCGCCCCGCGGCTGACCGGGGCGCCCGCTAGCGCTCCGCGCAGGCACGGACCGCGGCGATGCTCCGGTCGATGTCCTCCTCCGTGGTGTTCCAGCAGCTGACGCTGACCCGCATCGCCTTGCGGCCGCGCCAGGTCGTCGGGCCGCACCAGCAGGTCCCGCCGTCCTGGACCGCGGCGATGACCGCGTCGGTGCGTTCCGCATCGCCGAACGCCACGACGACCTGATTGAGCACGACCTCGTTCAGCACGTCGTGGCCGGCCTGCGCCATCCCGCCGGCGAACCGGCGCGCCAGCCGGCAGGTCCTGTCCACCAGCTCGGCCACGCCGTCGCGGCCGAGGAACGCGAGCGCCGCCCACACCTCGACGCCCCTGGCCCGCTGGGAGGACTGCGGCGTGAGGTTCATCGGCTCGGTGCCGCCCTCACCCGGCAGATAGGCGGCTGTCGCCTCCATCGCCGACCGCAGAGCGCCGCGGTCGCGGACCAGGGCGATCCCGCAGTCGTACGTCGTGTTGAGCCACTTATGGGCGTCGGCCGCCCAGGAGTCAGCCTCGCCCACGCCCGCCACCTGCGGGGCGGCGGCCGGCGACGCCGCGGCCCAGAGCCCGAACGCGCCGTCCACGTGCACCCAGGCGCCGTGCTCGCGCGCCCAGGCGATCAGCGGCACGAAAGGATCGCTGGCGCCGCTGTTGACGTTGCCGGCCTGAAGGCACACCAGGGCCGGGCCGCCGAGCGCCGGGAGGGCGGAGGGATCGATCCGGCCCTGGCCGTCGGCCGGCAGCACCGTCGCCCGGTCACGGCCGAGGCCGACCAGCCCGAGCGCCTTGCGGACTGCCGCGTGGACCTCGGCGCCCACGACCACGGTGACCGGCGGCGCCCCGGCAAGGCCCTGGCCGGCCGCGTCCCACCCGTGCCTGGCCAGCACCGCGTCCCTGCCCGCGGCCAGGCAGGTGGCGTTGGCCATCGTGGCGCCGGTGACGAAGCCGCCGGCGGTGCCGGCCGGCAGGCCCAGCAGCTCGCCCACCCAGCGCAGCGCCACGGCATTGAGCGCCGCGGCAGCCGGCGACATCACCGCCAGGGCCGCGTTCTGATCCCACGCGGCCACAAGCCACGCCGCGGCCTGCGCCGCCGGCAGCGTCCCGCCAGTGACGAACCCGAAGTACCTCGGGCCAGCGCTGGCGACCGTGGCGGGCGAGCCGAGCTCGTCCAGCATCGCGAGCACGTGGCTGGCGTCCAGCCCCGGCCCGGGCAGCGCGAAGTCGAGCCCTCTCAGGGCGGCGACGGCCTCCGCGGCCGGCGCCACCCGCCGCTCCCCCAGCCCGTCCAGATAGGCCAGCGCCCGCCGGCAGGCGTCCTGCAGGAGGGCGGGCCTGGCCGCCAGAATGGCCCGGACATCGGATACCGGCGCCGTCATGGCCCACCTCCCCGTCAGGGCCGCGTGGCGGCGAGCTGCCGGAGCCGGTAGCGCTTCACCTTCCCGCTCTCCGTCCGGGGCAGGGCGGCCAGGAACTCGATCGCCCTCGGGTACTTGTACGGCGCGATCACCTGCTTGGTGAAGTCCTGCAGCTCGGCGGCCTTGGCCGGGCCGGCGGTCACGCCGTCCCGCAGCACCACGTACGCCTTGATGATCGTTCCCCGCTCGGGGTCGGGCGCGCCGACGACGCCCGCCTCCAGCACGTCCGGATGGCCGAGCAGGGCCTGCTCCACCTCGGGCCCGGCGATGTTGTAGCCAGACGTGATGATCATGTCGTCGGTGCGTGCCTGGTACCAGTAGTAGCCGTCGGCATCCCGCACGTAGGTGTCGCCCGTGAGGTTCCAGCCGTCCACGACGTAGTTGCGCTGCCGCTCGTCGGCGAGGTAGCGGCAGCCGGTGGGGCCCTTCACGGCGAGGTGGCCGGCCGTCCCGTCCGGCGCCGGTTTCCCGTCGTCGCCGAACACGGCCGCCTCGTAGCCGGGCACCGCCACGCCGGTCGCGCCGGGCCGGATGGCGTCGCCGGCGGCGGAGATGAAGATGTGCAGCAGTTCGGTGGCCCCGATCCCGTCGATGATCCTGACGCCGGTGGCGCGGTGGAAGTCCTCCCACACCGCGGCGGGCAGGTGCTCACCGGCCGACACGCATCGCCGCAGGCCGGTCAGCGCCTCGGTCTTGCCGGTCGCCAGCAGCGCCCGGTACATGGTGGGGGCGGTGAACAGCGCCGTCACGCCGTGCGCCGCGATCGCATCCGCGAGCTCACCCGGCGAGACCCGCTCCAGCAGCAGCGAGCAGGCCCCCACGCTGAACGGGAACACCACCAGCCCGCCCAGCCCGAAGGTGAATCCCAGCGGAGGGGTGCCGGCGAACACATCGTCCGGGCCGGCCGCCAGCACGTGGCGGCCGAACGTGTCGTTGATGGCCAGCACGTCCCGGTGGAAGTGCATGGTTGCCTTGGGCTTCCCGGTGGTGCCGGAGGTCGGGGCGAGCAGCGCGACGTCGTCGGCGGCGGTGGCCACGGCCTGGAAGCTGTCGCCCCTGGATGCGCAGCGGCTCGCCAGGTCGCCGCCCGAGGCACCCGTGCCGCCGGAGACGTCGGTGCCGTAGAGCACGGTCGGCAGGCCGGGCACGGCGGCGGCCAGCTCGCCGGTGAACCGGTGATCGCATACCGCGAGGTCCGGCCGGGTGAGGTCGGTCAGCGCGGTGATCTCCCTGGCGCGCAGCAGCGGCATCGTGGTGACTACCACTCCCCCGGCCTTGAGCACGCCGAACCACGCGGCCACCAGCCAGGGGTTGTTCGGGCCCCGGAGCAGTACCCGGTTCCCCGGGACGAGGCCGAAATCGGAGGTGAAGACCTGGGCCGCCTGGTTCGCCCGGCGGGCCAGGTCCCCGTAGGTCCAGGTCTCGGTGGGGGTGAGCAGGCAGGGGCGGTCCGGCCCGAGGCGGGCCACGGTGGCGTCCAGCAGGGCTTCGGCGCAGTTGAGCCGGCCCGGGTACTGGAGCTCGGGCAGATCGAAACGCAGGTCCGGCCACTGATCCCCGGGCGGCAGGTTGTCCCGGCAGAAGGTATCGGTGTGCGCGGAAGGCGAGAGCTGCATCGCCACCACCCCCTCGAGGAGCCGCCCGCTCGTGGCGGGGTAGCACCAGTATTCACCCTTCCTGACGGCAGTCAACGAATCGCGACATCGAGCCGGTGAAGGCTAGGGTGTCTGCGTGAGCCCGTTCCGCGGATCGGTTCCGCCGACGCAGCAGTGGCAGCACTTCCGGTTCGAGAGCTCGGGCGGTATCGCGACGGTGACCCTCGACCGCCCGGGCAAGCTCAACGCCCTCACCTTCGAGGCGTACGCGGACCTGCGCGACCTGCTGGCCCAGCTCCCGCACGGGGGCGACGTCCGGGTGCTGGTGGTGCGGGGCGCCGGGCGCGCATTCTGCTCCGGCGGGGATGTCAACGAGATCATCGGCGCCACGCTGCGGATGGGGCAGGACGAGCTGCTCGCGTTCACGCGGATGAGCGGAGAGGTCATCCGGGGGATGCGGGAGTGCCCCATCCCGGTCATCGCGGTGGTGCACGGGATGGCCGCCGGGGCCGGCGCGGTGATCGCGCTCGCGGCGGACTTCCGGGTGGCGACCCCGGCCGCACGGTTCGCGTTCCTGTTCACGAAGGTGGGCCTGTCCGGCGGGGACATGGGTGCGGCCTACCTGCTGCCGCGGCTGGTGGGGCTGGGCCGTGCGACGCAGCCGCTCATGCTCGGCGACACGATCGACGCGGCGCAGGCCGAG
>Ga0126382_10000257_pt1 | contig 20183 bp, 19 predicted proteins | sample PanSoiMetPlot_30_FD_92548 | JGI IMG/M metagenome (GOLD analysis project Ga0126382, IMG submission 92548) | Tropical forest soil microbial communities from Panama - MetaG Plot_30 | ecosystem: Environmental > Terrestrial > Soil > Tropical forest > Bulk soil | place: Panama | collected 2016-02-17
CCGCGGCCGGCACCACATAAGCGACCAGTCGCTTGTTGCCGGGCACGTCCTCGCGCGCGACGACGGCCGCTTGCGCCACGCTGCCATGCCGCACCAGTGCCGCTTCGATCTCGCCAGGCTCGATGCGGAAGCCGCGCAGCTTGAGCTGAGTGTCCGCGCGCCCGAGGAAGTCGAGCACGCCGTTCGCCTGCCAACGCACCAGATCGCCGGTGCGGTACATGCGGCTGCCGGCCGGCCCGAACGGGTCGGCCACGAACCGCTCCGCGGTCAAGGCGGCGCGCCCGAGATAGCCGCGGGCGAGGCCGGCTCCGGCGATGTAAAGCTCGCCCGCAACCCCGGCCGGCACGGGTTGCAAGCCTGCGTCCAGAACATAAACCTGCGCATTCGATATCGGCCGGCCGATCGGTACGGAGTCTTGGAATTGCGTGCGGCCGGTCATGGCGAAGCAGACGCTGAACGTCGTCGCTTCGGTGGGCCCGTAGCCGTTGATGAGCTGGCCGCCGTTCTGCGCTTGCGTGACCTGGCGCACGTGCGGTGGAGAAAGCACATCGCCGCCGGCCAGGAGCTTCTTCACCGGGGCAATGGCCGTGACATCTTCGTCGACCACTTGATGGAACAGCGCAGCGGTGAGCCACAGCGCGCTGATCCCGGCCTCCGCAACAAGGCGCTTCAGGACCGGGAGCTCGAAAGGTCCATCGGGATAGACGACGAGCCTGGCGCCGTTGAGCAACGCGCCCCAAATCTCGAACGTGGAGGCATCGAACGACAGCGGCGCGAACTGCAAAAAGACGTCATCAGGGGTCAGATCGATGTAATTCGCATTCTTGACCAGCCGCACCACGTTGCGGTGAGTGACCACGACTCCTTTCGGCGTTCCGGTCGATCCCGACGTGTAGGTGACGTAAACGGCGTTTTGCGCATCGAGGGCGAGGGCAGGGGCGGTCGCGGGCTGCGCCGCGATGGCCGGCCAGTCGGCATCGAGCCGCACGATGCGCGCGCGACACCGGGGGAAGCGGTCGAGCAGCGCCGAGCGTGTCAGCAGCAGCAGTGCGCCGGCATCCTCCAGCATGAAGGCGAGGCGCTCGGGCGGATTGTCCGGGGCGAGCGGCAGATAGGCGCCGCCGGCCTTGAGGATGCCGAGCAGGGCGACCACCATCTCCAGCGAGCGCTCCAGGCACAGCCCCACCACCACCTCGGGGCCGACGCCAAGCGCGCGCAGGTGATGCGCCAGCTGGCTCGATCGCGCATCGAGCTCGCCGTACGAGAGGCGATGGCCCTCATACACGGCTGCGACCGCATCGGGCGTCTTCGCCACCTGCTCCGCGAACAGCTCCGGCACCGTCGCGGATGGGATCGCGCGCGCGGTGTCGTTCCAGTCGTGCAGGATGGCGCGGCGCTCGTCGGGGCTAAGAATATCGAGAGCGCTGATCGGCTGAGCGGGATCGGCAGTCAAGAGCCGCATGAGCCGTTGCTGCAGCTCGGCAAGGCGATCCCGGCTGTAGAGCGCGGGGTTGCCGTTGAAATCGAGGCGAAGCCCCTGACCGTCCGAGCGGTCATACAAGACGATGGACAGATCATCGACCGGGCCGTTCGTGAGGTTGTGGGCCGTGGCGGAATGGCCGCCGAAGCGCAAGTCGTAGTCGAACGGCATGACGTTGACCGTCGGGCCGAACGCTCTGCGGTCAGCCCCCCGTCCAAGATCGCGGCGCAGATTGGCGAAGTTGTAACGCTGATGCCGGATCACCTGGCGCATCTGTCGCGCCGCGTCGCCAATCAGTTCGGCCGTCGTCATGGTCGGGCGCACCGCCAGTCGCAGTGGCAGCACGTTCGACATCATGCCCGGAATGCGTCGCGCCTCGGGCGTCATGCGTGCGATCAGCGGCACCTCGAGCACCACGTCCTGCGCACCGGTCATCCGGTGCACGAAGATCGCGGACATCACGGTGGCGACTTGTGCCAGGCTCACGCCGGCGTCGCGCGCGATCGCGCGCAGATGCTCTGTGGTCGACAGCGGCAGCATGCCGGTGTGGCGGATGAAGTCCGGGGATTTCAGCCGCTGACCATCGCTCAGGCTCGCTGGCTCCGGCAGGTTCGCGAGGTCTTCAGACCAAAATCGACGATCCTGCTCGAACCGCTTCGAGGCGCGATAGCTCGCCTCGTCGTCGAGCAGGAGAGCGAGGGGACCAAAGGCTGCGGCCTCGGCTGTCGATCCGGCGGCGAGGGCGCTGTAGATATCCGCCACGCGCTGCGCAATGAGCGCGAAGCTGAAGCCATCCATCACGATGTGATGGTGCTGCGAATACCAGAAGAAGCGGTCGGGCGCAGCTTTGAGCAGCGCATAGCCGAAGAGCGGGCCAGACGTCAGGTCGGCCGGCCGCGCCAGATCGGCCTTCATCCACCGTTCGGCCGCCGCCCGCGGATCGGAGGCGCCGCTGACATCGACGAACGCCATCGACCAATCGGGCGCAGGGCCAATGATCTGCCGCGGCCCGTCGACGCCGTCCACGAAGCGGGTGCGCAGAGCCTCGGTTTCATCGACGACCTGTCGCAGCGCCTTCTCGAACAGCGTCGCGTCGATCGGTCCGCCGATCTCCAGATATTCGGCAAGATTGTACGCCGGGCTCGATGGATCGATCGATTGAGCGAACCAAATTCCGAGCTGAGCATCGGACAGAGGCAGCGGAGAACTCGCCTCTGCGGCTCCGCCCTGCTGCTCTCCTTGGCTCGCGGCGGACGACCACGAATACCGTTTGGTATGTGCCATTCGCCGCAGCGCCCTACGCCTGAAATGACCAGTTTGTGTTGATCCAGAAGGATTTATCGCGGATGCACAATCGACTCGTCAAGCGCGAACGGCCCCATGAAACCGCCGCAGAATCACGCTGTGGATGCGCCTCGGCGGGGCGCAACGGGCCGGGGAAATCGTCTCCCGATCGGGGCCCTGAGCCTGACGGCAGCCTGAGGATGAATGCAGCAGGTAGGCAGTCAGCCGAGAAAACGATAACATCGATTCGCGAGGATTCGTCGCTTCGCAGGAGACGGATGTGATGAGCTCGATCATCACGGTCGCGACCATGAAAGGCGGCAGCGGCAAGAGCACCGTCGCGAGCTGCCTTGCGGTCCACTGGCAGCTCCAGGGCCGCAGTCCAACCGTTATCGACGCCGATCCGCAACGCTCGATCGCCCGCCTGGCGACGCGCGATCGGGCGCTCGGCGGAGTGCCGGTGGTCGAGGATGCGACCGATCAGGCATGGAAAACCGCGCGCAGCGCCGCCGCTCGAGGTGGCCCGGTCATCATCGATACCCCCGGGTTCCGTTCGGAGGCGACGATGGCGTGTTTGGCCGCGACTGACTTCCTTCTGGTTCCGGTCAAGCCTTCGCCCTTCGACGTCGATCGCATGCTGGATACGCTGAACTTGCTCATCAACGGCGTCAGCGGCTGGCGGCCGATCTTCCGCTGCGTGCTCACCCAGACGACGCGCGATTCGGTCATCGCCAAGCACATCCGGACCGAGCTGGCCGAGGCCGGCTTCCCGCTGCTCGAAAGCGAGATGACGAACCGCGTCGTCTACCCGGAAGCCGCGCTCTGGGGCGCGACGCCAAGCCTGATCGACAGCGCGGGGCCCGCCGCGCGCGATATAGCGGCCATCGCCGCCGAGGTTGACGATATCCTCGGCATCAAACGGGCGGCGTGAGCGTGAACAAGAAGAAGCTACCCAAAGCCATCAGGCAGTCGACGCGAGACCTGCGCGAGACTCCCGTGCGGGAGGTCAGACGCGCGCCGGACATTGTCGAGGCCGCGCCGCCGGCACCCCAGGTCCCGCCGCATTCGCCCGAGGGCACCCTCGCGCCTGTCGTCACCGACCCCAATGCGGGGCGCCGGCGGTCGCTCGCCCGCGGGATTGTCGAGCGCCACGCCTACTATTCCGGGGTCGGCGGGATCATCCCGGTACCGTTCGTGAACGTCGCCAGTATCACCGCCATCATCATCCGCATGGTTAAGGTGCTGAGCGATCTCTATGGCGTGCCGTTCCAGCGCGACCGTGCACGCGCCATTGTGGTCGGCCTCATGGGCGGCACCATGCCAGCCGGGCTCGCAGCCGTCACTGCATCAACGCTGGTCAACCTGGTGCCGGGCAGCAACGTCATCGGCCTGGTGGTCTCGTCGGCCGCGGCGATCGCGTGTACCCGCGGCATCGGCCGCGTCTTCATCGAGCACTTCGAGAGCGGAGCGACGCTGAACGACATCTCCGCCGTCGAAAGCAAAAAATAAGGGTCGTCAGCGCGCGGGGCGCCGTCCAGACAGTCGTCAACGCTTTTCCACCGTGACCCGATCGGCGACCCGGTCCTTGTCGACGGTGTGATAGAGGATGGTCACCCTTGTGCCTTCCTTCAGATCGGACAAAGCCGCGTCCTTGCCGCCGGTCTTGAAGACCGTCTTGTCGGTGGTCTTGTAGGTGATGTCCTTTCCGCCCCACTGACAGATGAAGCTCTTGGCCGCATCATCGACCTTGATGATGGTGCCGGTTTGTTTTGCGCTCTTCGCGTCCGCGGTCACGATGAATGCCGCCGAGAGGACGGCGACCATCAAGGCCTTGAGCATCGCAAATCTCCCTGAAAGCGACGAGCCTCCGCGAATCGCACAGGCCATCCTGTTCGTTGCATAGTTATCACAGGCCGGTTGGGGCAACGCGAACCTCGCGTCAAAGGAATATTATCCTACGGCGATCTGAATTGAAATGCTCCGGTCATCCTGGCACGCGCACCGCGTCGCGGACCCGGTGGTAGTTGCCCTCGGGATGCAGCGACAGATGCCGGTCATGGAACGCGAAAAGCGTCGAGCGGTGGCCGATCGACACGATGGTGGCGCACGGCAGCCGTTCGTGCAGCAGCTTGTACAGCTTGGATTCGGACTGCTCATCCAGCGAGGCCGTGGCCTCGTCCAGAAACAGGTAGTCAGGTGCCTGCAGTATCGCGCGCGCGACGGCGAGCCGCTGCTGCTCACCCAACGACAGGATGCGGTTCCAGTGCGCCTCCTCGGCAAGCCGCTTGGCAAGCGCCGGCAAGCCGGCCGCCTCGATAACTTCGATGATGAGCGCGGTCGGGAATGCGCCCCGCTGTGAGGGATAGCACACCGCATCTTCGAGCGTGCCGATCGGGAAATAGGGGCGCTGCGGCAGCATCATCAGCTTGGTCCCGCGCGGCACCGCCACGGTGCCCTTGCCGAACGGCCAGAGCCCCGCGATCGCGCGGAACAAGGTCGATTTTCCGCAGCCGGACGGGCCGGTGATCAAAGCACGTTCGCCGGCCTCGATGAAAAGGTCCTCGGTGGCCACGAGCGGAGCGCCGGTCGGCAGCTGGACCGACATGCCCTCGATCGTAAGGCCGGTTTTTGCCGTCGGGCGCGCAGCCGCGCCTTGCGGCGCCACGGCTGCCGCCGCGGCGGAGGCGGTGGCGGCCACGCGTGCGACGTCGATCGAGCGGTCGAATCCGTCGAGCCGCGCAATCACGGCGCGCCATTCGGCGAGGTCGCGGTAGACGTTGATGAAGAAAGACAGCGCGGTCTCCACGCTGTTGAACGCGCCCGCGGTCTGCAACAGTCCACCGAGCTGCATGGCGCCCACGAAATAAGCCGGGCTGGCGACGATAAAGGGAAATACCAGCGCAAACCGCGTATAGGTCGTGGTGAAGAAGGTGAGCCGCTTCTGCCTGGACATGATGAGGTGCCAATTCGCCACCACCTTCCCGAAGCGCGTGAGCAGGCTCTCGGTTTCGGCCGTTTCTCCCCCGAGCAGCGCGATCTGCTCGGAGTTTTCGCGCACGCGCACCAGGTTGAAGCGGAAATCGGCCTCATACCGCTGCTGGTTGAAGTTGAGCCGGACCAGCGGGTAGCCGATCAAGTGGGTGAGGGTCGTGCCGAGGATAGCGTAGATGAGCGCCGCCCATACCAGGTAGCCGGGGATGGTGATTGAAACGCCGAATATCTGGGCAGGCGCCGCCGCCGAAAGCGTCCACAGGATCATGATGAAGGATGCGAGCGTCACGATCGCGCCGAGCAGCCCGACACCGATGGTCAACGTGCGCTCGATGAACAGCCTGATATCGTCGGCGATGCGCTGATCGGGGTTGTCCGCGGCATCGCCGAACAGCTGCATGCGATAATGCGTGGCGCCTTCCAGCCAATGCGAGAGATAGCGCTTCGTCATCCAGCGCCGCCAGCGAATCTGCAGCCATTGGTTCAGATAGAGCTGATAGACCTCGAGAACGACGGCAGTGCCCGCGAGGATGCAGAAGTACAGGAGTTGCTCGACGAAGATGTCCCAGTTGCGCTCCCCCAGCGCGGTGTAGAACCTGTTGTACCAAGCGTTGAGCAGCACCGCGACGCCGACCAGGCTGAGCTGGATCGAGACGACCGAGGCGAGCAGGATGCGGCCGGCCCAGCGGTCCTCGGAGTTGAAGTACGGGATGGCGAGCCGCGCGATCGTGGATAGCGTGGACATGAAGCCGGTCACAGGGACCTCCGATAGTCTTGAATCGGGGTGGGGGCAGCGGCGCGGGTGGTATTTCGAGCAGGCATCTCGCCTGGGCCTTTCGGTTCAAGCTTCAAACCGTCGATGATGCCGATCGACAATTGGGCAATCCGGCGAGGACCACAGCCCCGGCGCCGGCGCCATTTTGCGCGCCGGTGGCTCGGTCTGCATCGTCCGTCATGGGTGCGCGCTGCCTCCGTCACGGCCGCGCTCTTAAGACTAGTGCTTGGTCTCGGCATCCCGGCTCGGCGCAGCACCCGTCGGATCGATCGCAGTCTGAGACAGATTGCCGCTTCGTTGCTCGCCCGCGGCCAGCTCCCGCATGCTCTCGATCAGGCTGTTCGGCCGCATATCGGTCCAATGCTTATTTATGAAGTCGAGGCAGGCGGTACGGCTGTCCGACTTGTGGATGATGGTCCAGCCCTGGGGGACCGCGATGAAGCTCGGCCAAAGCGAATGCTGCCCCTCGTCATTGACCAGGACATGGTAAACGCCGTTTTCGTCTTCAAATGGATTGGTCACGTCGTCCTCCTTTGACACCCGCCTCTGGGGGTCGATCGCTGTGGACCGATCTGGTTCGGGAAACGCTGCCGATTCCGCGGCTGGCAGCGGATCCATGCTTATCCGCATAAATACGGTCGATGCGGCGGGAATGCTTGGGCATGGACAACAGCATTCACACAAATCGTTACGGTGGTAGGTAGCGTTGTCAAGTGGACTATCATGCGGACAAATCAGCGAATTCCGGACAAACACCTAGCACGGCCCGGGTGCGTGTGTTAGGGTCCGATTGCGGGCGTGTGCAGACGCGGCTGAAACTCCAAAATTGCGTGCATCGATCAAATTTGGTTGATTAAGCTTGATCGACTGCGGCCCGATTGCGGGCGGCGAGCGTACGGGTGACGAGAAAGGATCCACATATGGCACAGGACACGACTGGGTCTGGGACGCCCGAAAAAAAGGACCCGGCGGGGGCACCGGTTGGCGCCGAGACCGACGAAAGTCGCGATGAAGCTGCATCGAATCTGGTCGACCGCTTCTCGTTGTGGTCGGGAGCGGCCGGCCTGATCCCGGTGCCGCTGGTCGATATCGCGGCGGTCGGCGGCGTCCAGATCCAGATGTTGCGCCGCCTGTCCGAAATTTACGGCGTCCCGTTCTCCGAAAATCGCGGCAAGTCGATCATCGCCAGCCTGGCGGGATCGGTGCTGCCGGCCAGCACCGCGACCACCACCGGAATGGGCATCGCGAGCGCGCTCAAGATCGTTCCCGGAGTCGGGACGGTCATCTCTGCGCTTACAATGCCGGTGTTCTCGGCCGGCGCCACATGGGTGATCGGAAAGGTCTTCATCCAGCACTTCGCTTCGGGGGGAACGCTGCTCGACTTCAATCCCCCGGACTATCGCGAGTTCATCAAGGCTCAGAAGGAGAAGTGGAACGCCCGATCCGCCGCCGGCGCGGCGCCCAACGCGCAAGGCGCCTCCACGACGCGCAGCACCAGCGCGAACAAGGGGCCGTAGGGTCAGGCACGTGAGCGGCACAGGGCTCCACCCCTTGCCCATGTTTCCGGGGGCGATCCCGCCGAGCCCGAGCGACAACGGACAAGGAGACATGGCGTAATGGGCCAATCGATCGCCATTGTCCTGTATCTCGTATTCTGCATTCTCGCAGGGCTCTGCGGCACCCACCGCCGCATGGGCTTTTTCGGCACATTTTTGATATCACTCGTCGTCACCCCCGTGGTGGTGCTGCTCGTTCTAATACTGACGGCGCCATCACGCCGCGATGAAGGTGATCGCGCGCAGAGCAATTGAGCGCTGTTGCGATCGAAGCGGCTGTTCCTGGCGTTCGTTGGGGGTCGGTGCCCTGCCGAGACGTAAACGGACCACATCCGAGAATGTCATTCTTCCAGCTCGTTCGCCGCGAAATGCAGGGGTCGCTTGACCGGCTGATCGTCATGTCGGCCCTCGGGGGCATCAGCAACGCGGCCATCCTGGCCGCGATCAACGCCGGCGCCCAGGCCGCGGGGAACGGCGAGATCAGCGTCTTGTCGGCCGCTTTGTTCATCTCCGCGCTGATGCTTTTCATCAAGACGCAGCACTACATCCTGATCGCCGCGACGGTCGAGATCGAAGCCATCATCCACAGATTGCGCATACGGCTGATGGACTACGTGCGTCGTTCCGAGCTCCTCCCGCTCGACGAGATCGGCCGCGCCGAGATCGTCGCCGCCATCACCAAGGAGACCACGACGCTGACCCAAGCGGTCAACATGGTGGCCTTTGCCGGGCAGGGCGTGGTGCTCGTCTTCTTCGTGGCCATGTATATCGCCTATCTGTCGCCGCTGGCCTTTGCGTTGAGTGCCATCATCGTCGGCGCAGCGGGCGCGATATTCCACTTCAGGAGTCGCCAGGTCGCCGCGCGGGGGCGCGAGGCCGTGCAATGGGACAATCGGTTGTTCGATCGGCTGATGGATCTGCTGGACGGCTTCAAGGAGGTGAGGCTTAACCGCTCACGCAGCGACAACCTGTTCGACGACGTCGTCGAAGTCTCCAGAACCGCGGCCAACATCAAGATTCGCAGCCAGAGCGAATCCTACAAGCAGTTGGTCTTTTCGCAGAGCGCGATGTACCTGCTGCTCGCCACCATGGTGTTCGTGGTGCCAACCTTCAGCACGACCAAGGGCGGCTCGGTCCTGCAGGTCACCACGGCGCTGATGTTCATCGTCGGCGTATGCATGGGCATCGTGCAGACGGTTCCCGTCCTGCAGGCCGCGAACGCCGCGGCGGACAACATCGACCGGCTGGAGGCGAGGTTGCGGGCGATTTCCGCGGCGGTGGAGTTCGACGGCCGCGAGCTGCGCAAGAGCTTCGACCGGATCGAGCTGCGCCATGTCATGTTCCACTATATCCACAAATCGACCGAAGCCGTATTCCAGGTCGGACCGGTGGATTTCACCCTGCGGGCGGGCGATCTGGTCTTCATTACCGGCGGCAACGGCTCGGGCAAATCGACGCTGCTGAAGGTGCTCGCCGGCCTGTATCAGCCGGATTCCGGCGAGATTCTGCTCGACGGGGTGCCTGTCGGCGACCACAACCGGGACGTCTATCGCTCGCTAATTGCAGCGATTTTCGTTGACTATCATCTGTTTCAGCGGCTCTATGGCATAGCCGATCCGGACCCGGCAGAGGTCGATCGGCTGCTGACGGAGTTCCGCCTGCGCGAGAAGACGCGCCTGACCGGCGGCGAATTCGGCACCCTCGACCTCTCGGGCGGCCAGCGCAAACGCATCGCGCTGCTCGTGAGCATGTTGGAGAAGCGTCCGATCCTGTTGCTGGACGAATGGACCGCGGATCAGGATCCGGATTTCCGGCGCAAGTTCTATGACGAGCTTCTGCCGGCGTTGAAGGAGGCCGGCAAGACGGTGGTGGTGATAACGCACGACGACCGCTATCTCGACGAGCTGCATCTGCCAGCCCGCAGGCTTCGCATGGACGAAGGCCGTTTCGTCGAGCAGCATTCGGTGGAGAGTGGCTCATGAAGGCGTATCTCTGGTCCGCAGACGACACGCCGCCGCCCACCAGGAAGCGCTCGAGATGGCGACGCTTTCTCGATCGGCATCTTCCGACGCTGGTGATCTACCTGATGGTGCTCACGCTCGTGGGCGTCGTGCTCTATCCCTATACGCTGGTAACGGTTCCGAGCGGCGAAGTCGGTGTGTTGTGGAAACGTTTCGGCGGCGGCACGGTGCTCGACCCGCGCGAGCTCAAGGACGAGGGCCTGCACTTCATCTGGCCCTGGAACGAGCTGTTCCTCTACGATCTGCGCGTTCAGTCCTTGACCGAGACCTACAACGCCATCTCCAGCGATGGCGTGAGCCTGACCGCGACCATCAATATCCGGTTTCGATTGAAGCGCGACGCGATCCCGACGCTGCATCAGGTGATCGGGCCGAACTACATCAAGCTGCTGGGGCCGGAAATCGCCAGCCAGATGCGCGAGGTCATCGCGCAATTCACCGCCGAGCAGGTCTATTCGACTGCGCGCCAGGAAATCCAGGACAAGATCCGCGAGCGCACGGTGGAGCGGCTGGGCAGCAAGATGATGGAGCGCGAAGGCGAGACTTCATACAACGTCGCGATGCGCGATACGATCATCCTCTATGACACGCTGCTGTACGGCATCGAGCTGCCGGCGCTGGTAGTCACCGCCATCAATCGCAAGACCGAGCAGTACTACATCTCGGAGGAATACAAGTTCCGCGTCGAGCGCGAGAAGCGCGAGTCGGAACGCAAGAAGATCGAAGCCGAGGGCATCCGCGAATTCCAGCAGATCGTCAGTCAGGGGATCTCGGATTCGTATCTGCGGTGGCGCGGCATCGAGGCGACGCTGCAGCTTTCACAGTCTACCAATTCGAAGGTCGTCGTAATCGGCGGCGGCAAGGACGGCCTGCCGATCATCCTCGGCAACGTGGACGGGCCGCAACCGGCCGCGGGCGGAGCGCCGGCGCCGCCCAGCGAAGGCGATACGGCGCCCAAGGAACGGACGACGGCGCCCGCTCCGGCAATGCCGCTCGAGCAGACGCCGGCCGCCGGCCTGTCGAAGCCGGCGGAGAAGCCGCCGGCCCCGGGCCAGGCCAAGCAGGGAGAGAAGCCGACGGATAAGCCGGCGGCCGCTGCCCCGCAGGAGCCGCGGGCTTCGTTGCCCTCGACCTTGTCCGATATCGACGCCTTCCTGTCCCGGCTGATACGTCCGGCGGAGCCGAAGACCGAACAGAAAACGGGACCGTCGGCGAGGGCGCCGGCCGGGGCGCAGCCGAGATAGCAGCGACGCCGCGCATCGTTCGATGCGCGGCGCCTGATCCTTGAGAATCCCAACTATTGGCTGAGGCGGCGTCGTCAGGTACCGCGGCCCCACAGGCCGCAATAGCGCCGTGCGACGAACTGCAGGCCATTCTCATAGCCCGGCCAACTGGCGTAGGCCGGCAGCTTGAATTCCTTTTCGGCCGGCTCCCAGCATTTGCCGTCCTGCCCCATCTTCTTCATCTCGGCCGAGGCTTCCTGCATCAGCTTGAGGATGTCCTGCGCGTCCTTCTTGGTGCCGAGCCGGCCGCCGGGCGCGCCGGGATGGCCGGGGATCAGCCGCTCCCAGTCCAGCGCCAGCACCTTCTTGATGAAGTCTTCGGTTTCGAGCGGATAGATGTCGATGAAGCCGCGGCCGGGGAAGGATCCGACCGGGATCGTGTCGACGATGAAGACGATCTTCTCCTTCGGCAGATACATCACCAGGTTCGAGTCGGAATGGTTGAGGCCGAAATACTTCAGCTCCAGCGTAGTGCCGCCGAGCTTGATGCTCCAGCCGTCGTTGCTGACGACCTGGTCGGGCAGCGGGGTGTGCGGGTCCTTGAGCTGAGCGAGACGCTCCTTGGCGCGCCGGTGCGCGACGATCGTGGCGCCGGCGTCCTTGAACGGCTTGCCGCCAGCGATGTGGTCGAAATGGTGGTGGCTGTAGACCAGATACTTGATCGGCTTGTCCGTCACCTTCTTGATCTCGGCGATGTAGTCCTGCCCGCCTGTGGGGCGGCCGTAACCGATCGGATCAGTCGCGATCACGCCGTCCTTGGTGACGATGAACATCGACTGATGATTGCCATTACGGAAGATGTAGACGTTGTCGGTCCCTTCGACCTTCGTAGTCTCGATCTGCGGCCGCGCCGGCTGTTGTGCCAGTGCCGCCGTCGTAAGCCCTGCCGCGACCAACGCGGCCGTCATTCCTGCGAGATACACCCGCGACATGTCATTCCTCCCTTTCATTCCCGGATCGCGGCACCGGCTCTCTCCGGCGTCGCCCATCGACGAGGGTAGCATGGGCGTTGGTGGTGTTCCACGGCTCCCCGCCGAACCGCCGCGTCAGCGTGACGCGTGCAGGAATGCCAGCGCGACCAGGTGGGCGGACGTGGAAAATCGCAGCTCGACGACGCGGCTGTTGCGCACGACGGCCTTGCGTTGGGCAAGATCGACTTCGACGTCATGATGCTCGAGAAAGGTCTGGTCGAGCGGATAGACCGCCTTGTACACGGCCTCCTTGGCGACAAAGAGCAGCCGTCCCTGGAAGGGATCGTCGGCGATCTTCGACAGCTCCTGCGGCGTCGCCACCAGATCCAGGAGGTCGGACGGCAGCGCTTCTGCCGGCTCGACGTCTATTCCGAGCGCAGAAACGTCGCGGGTGTTGCCGACGGCGGCGACCGCCACGCGATAGTCGTGTGCCAGCGAGCCGACGATGCCGGCCGGCCAGGCCGGCGCTCCCGAGGGGGATTTCGGCAACGCGCAGTCGCGATGCCCTAGCCGGGTCAACAGCTCACGCGCGATGATACGAGCAGCGCCGCTTGCGCGACGCACCTCGACGACGCTGGCGGCGAACGCGGCCGCTTCTTCCGGCATCAGCGCGCGCTCATCGCCCGGCGAGATCAGGCGATGGCCGATCAAGATGCCGGGCAAGGAGATTGCATCGATCGCTGCCTGAAATGAGGAATCGACGCTGGCGATCATGTCTCGACCGGAAGTCTCGAGAGCGTAGCATTGCGTGGAGAGGTAACCCGCGCCCCGCGCGGGGTCCGCTTTGTTGCCACGAAGAACACGTACCATGACTTGCAAATCGCGCAAGCGGGGCGGGGGCTGCACGCATGCCGCAAAGCGAATTCATCAGTCATCTCGCCCGCAAGGGCGTGCTGCGTGATCCGCAAAGTCTCGACGGCTTGGCCACGGGGCGCCGCCGCGAGGTATCCGGAGACCTGGATTGGGTCGGTTTGACCAAGCTGACACAGTCGGCTTTCGCCGACGAGCTCGCCGACTTCTACCAATGCAACCGCGTGGAACGCGGGGAACTGGTGGGCGGCCGCTTCGCCGGCGAGCAGCTGTCGCCGCGCTTCCTGCGGGAGGAGCGACTTTTTCCGTACGTGGACCGATCGGGAACTCTCACGCTCGCGATCGCGCGTCCGATCGACGACGAAACCGTGCGCGCGGCCGAGATTGCGCTGTGTCGCGCCGTGGCGGTCGCGGTCGCCACGGCGGACGACATCGATGCGGCCCTTGCCACCACCCTCGAAGCGGCGCGGCCGAGCGCCGTCGCGCCGGCCGAGGTGACGGCGGCCGAGGACGACCTCGATGATCTGCGCGACCTCGCGCGCGGCGCGCCGGTGGTCCGGGCGCTGGACGACCTGCTCCGGCTGGCGGTCGAGCAGCGCGCCACCGACTTGCACATCGAGCCGTTTGGCGGCGTCCTGCAGGTGCGCATTCGCATCGACGGCCTGTTGAAGGCGTTGACGTCGCCACCCATGAGCATGGCCAAGGGCATCCTGTCGCGCCTGAAGATCATGGCCGGGTTGAACATTACGGAACGTCGCCTGCCGCAGGATGGACGTGCACGCATTGTCGTCGGCGGGGCCGAAATCGATCTGCGCGTCGCCACCATGCCGACGATGCACGGCGAGAGCGCGGTGGTCCGTTTGCTGCGCAAGGGCTCGGGCCTGGTCGCGCTCGATCAGGTCGGCTTGTCGCAGCGCGATGGAGCAATCCTGCGCTCCGCGCTGCAGGCGCCGTTCGGGATGATCATCGTCACCGGACCGACCGGTTCCGGCAAGACCACGACGCTGGCCGCGTCGCTTTCGATGATCAACGAGCCGACGCGCAAGATCCTAACCATCGAGGATCCGGTCGAGTATCATATTGCCGGCATCAATCAGACACAGGTTCACCCTGCGATAGGCCTGACTTTCGCCACGGCGCTGCGCTCATTCTTGCGTCAGGATCCGGACGTGATCATGGTGGGCGAAATGCGCGATGGGGAAACAGCGCGTATCGGCGTTCACGCGGCGCTGACGGGGCATCTTGTTCTCACCACGCTCCACACCAATACCGCCGCAGGAGCGATTCCGCGCCTGATCGATCTTGACGTCGAAAGCTTTCTTCTCGCGTCGAGCGTTCGGGCGATCGTTGGCCAGCGGCTGGTGCGCGTGCTCTGCGAGCATTGCAAACAGCCGCGGCGTCTCTCCGCGCGCGATATCGCGCAGGAACAACGCTACACCGCCCTGGGATTTGCGGCCGGCGACACCGTCTACGAGCCCAAAGGCTGCGAATGGTGCAGCGCTACCGGGTTCCATGGACGGCTCGGCGTGTTCGAGGTCATCGAAGTCACGCCGCGCGTGCGGCAGGCCATCGGTCCGAAGACCGACGCGACCGACCTCGAGAAGGTCGCGCTGGCCGAAGGGATGACGACCATGACCGACGACGGCGTGGCGAAATGCCGGGCCGGGGTGACGACAATCGACGAGGTCTTTCGCGTAACCGCAAGCTTGTAGGCGGATCAGATGCCGAATTTCCGCTATCGCGCCGTCACGCCCGCAGGCGAGATCGTCATCGGCGAGGTCGAGGCGCCTTCGCGCGACGAGGTGGTCCGGCGCATCGAGTATCTCGGGCACCTGCCGATCGATGCCGAGGTTGTTGGGTCGGGTGTTCTTGCGCGCGGCCGCGGTATCGGCAAGCGATCGCCGCGCACCCGCGACGTCACCATCTTCCTGCGCCAGCTGGCGCTGCTCATCGCCGCCGGGTTGACGCTCGAGGCTGCGCTGCAGACGCTCGGCGACGACACCAGCAAGGCGTTGGCATCGTTCGCCGGCGCGATCCGCGCGTCGATCTCGGCGGGGGACAGCTTCGCCGAAGCGTTGGAACGCCATCCCGCGATCATCGAGCCCGCCTATGTCGCGATGGTTCGCGCCGGCGAGGCCTCCGGAAAGCTCGAACCGGTGCTGCGCGCGATCGTCGAGGACCGGACCCGCCGGGAGCTCCTTGGGGATCGGATGAATTCGGCGATCCGGTATCCGATCTTCCTCATCGTGTCGGCGGCCGTCGTCCTGCTGTTCTTCTTGATCTACGTGGTGCCGCAGTTCGAACCGGTGTTCAAGGACCTCGGGGGGCGTTTGAACGCGGGCGCAGCCTTCGTTCTCTCGGCGTCGGCGTGGCTGCGCGCCAACCTCGACGTGCTTCTGGGACTGGGCCTGGCCCTGATCCCCGGCATCTGGTTCGTCGCCAGCAAGGCGGAGTGGCGGGCGAGGGTGATCGCCGCCTTCGGGTCAATACCGGGAATCTCGGGGGCTATGCGTGATCGCCGCACCGCGCGCATCATCGGCACGCTCGGCCTGCTGATCGAAAACGGCGTGGCGTTGCCGGCCACGCTGAAGATTCTGCGCGATGTCGTCACCGAGCCGCGCTATGTCGCCGCGGTCGACCGCGTCCACGAGCAGGTGCGGAACGGACGCCGTTTCGGCGAGGCCTTGGCCGACACCGATCTCCTGCCGCCATTGGCGGTGCGCATGCTCAGGGTCGGAGACGAAACGGGCGATCTCGCCTCCATCGCGCACCACGCCGCGCAATTCTACGAGCACAGGCTAGGTTTGAGCCTCGATCGCCTGATGGGCGCGATCGGACCGGCGACGATCGTCGTCGTCAGTGTCGTTATCGGCGCTCTGATCATCTCGATCATGAGCGCGCTTCTGAGCATCACGGAGCTCGCACAATGACCAGCATCCTGCTTCCATTTTCGCCTGTTCGTGTTCGCCGCGCCTTCTCCGCCGCGAGCGCCGGCTACACCCTGATCGAGATCCTGGTAGTCCTCACGATCATCAGTCTGCTGCTCGGCCTCGTCGGGCCGCGCGTGCTGAACTATCTCGGCGAATCGCGCGTGAAGACGACGCGATTGCAGATCGAAACCTTCGGCTCGGCGCTTGACTTGTTCTACCTCGACACCGGGCGTTACCCCACCAGCTCGGAGGGCCTCGATGCTCTCACGCAGCGGCCATCCAACGTTGCGATCTGGAACGGGCCCTATCTCAAAGGGGGCCGCGTGCCGGCCGACCCGTGGGGGAATCCCTATCAGTATCGATCCCCCGTAGAGCGGATTCCTCCCTATGAGATCCTGTCATATGGCTCCGACGGTCGCGAGGGCGGCGCGGGCACCGCAACCGACATCTCGAACGTGCAGCAATGAGCGCAAGGCCGGTTTCACGCTCATCGAGAGCGTGGCGGTCATGCTCATCATTGCGTTGGTTGCGTCGCTTGCGATCACGATGATTCCAGGCAGCGGGCGCGCGCGGCTCAAAGCCGTCACGCTCGAAACCGCCGCGCTGATGCGTCGCGAGCGACTCGGCGCGATGCTGACGGGGCGCGAACGCCACGTGTCGCTTGACGGTGAGCGCCGCATCCTGATCGGCGACGGCGGCGACGTCGTTGCAGTCCCGCGCGACGTGACAGTCGACGTCCTCGGCGTCAACGAACTGCGGACGGACCGCTTCGCTGTCGTCCGCTTCCATCCGGACGGGGCATCTTCAGGAGCCGTGCTCAAGTTTTCGCGTGAAAAGGCCGAATATGAGATCCGCGTCAACTGGTATACCGGCGGCGTCGCGATCGAGCCGCGCTGACGGCCGAGAGCGGCGCGCGGGCTTCACGCTGATCGAGGCGCTCGTCGCCCTGGCGCTGGTGCTCGCCTTTGCGGCAGCGCTGGGTCCTTACCTGTTCCAGGCGCGCCGCATCATGACCGACGCCGAGAACCGGGTGGCTGCGCAGGTTTTGCTGCGCACGTTGCTCGATGCGCCATTCGATCGCGCAGGCCTGACGAACTCCTTGCGCGAAGGAGAGATGGGCAGCTTGCGTTGGCGCGTTGTCACCGAGCCCATGGTCGTCGCAACGGCTAGCCCGCGTGATCGCCCGAGATGGTCGGCCTATCGGGTCGTCGCAAGCGTGGCCTGGGGGCCGCAGCAGGTCGTCGTTGCCGAGACGATGCGGCTCGGCAAAGCGGAGTGACGCGGATGCGACAAGCGGGGGCGCGCGACGGTTTCACCCTGATCGAGGTTGTGGCGGCCCTTGCGATCGCATCCGTGATCATTATGGCAACGGCCGCGCTCATCCACGATGTCGCGCTGCATTTCGACCGGGGAACCCGCGGCGTAGGCGAGGCCGAGCGGCTCATGCTGGCGGTCGAACGGCTCACCGCCGATTTCGGGTCGGCGCGCTTCGTAGCCCGCAGAACGGACAACGGTACGGCCGTCGCCTTCACGGGCGAGCAAGGGGACGGCGACAAGCCGGCGAAGGTCGTGTTCGTCGGCGCCGCGGGCGTCGCATCGGCGCCGCCGGGAGACGAGCTTGTCGTGTTGACGGTCGAGCAGGAGGACAAGGTCATGCGTCTGGTGCGGCGCCGTGCTGCCTGGCCCGGTCCGCGCACCCGCTTCGAAGATATCGCGCCGCAAGATCCAGTCGTCCTGATCGAGGGCAAGCTCGATATCACCTTCGTATTCGGCCGGCTGACGCCGGACCGCGGGCTGGCCTGGTATTCAAGCTGGGTTGGAGAAGCGGCGCTGCCGCGCTTCGTCCGCCTGATCCTGCGCGACCGGGCGACCGGCAACGACTTGCTCGGTGAAGCCGATTTCGTCGTCCGCGCCAATGCGCCAGCGTCGTGCGGGCGCGCCACCGCCGCCGTCTCGTGCCTGGCCGACGCCGCCGGAGCAACGCGATGAAGCGCAAGAACCCACGTCGTGGCGTCGTCTTGGTGACCGTGCTGTGGTCGATCGCGCTCCTGTCGGCGCTGGCGATGGCGGCGTCGGTGACCTTCCGCGGCTTTGCCGGTGTAATGGTCGTCGATCGCAATCGTGTGCAAGCCGACGCGCTGCTGACCGCTGGCCTCGAGGCGTCCGCGAACACGATCGAGACGCTCGGCGATGCGCCGCTCAGAGAGGTTGAGATCACGCTCACGCTCTCGACCGGCTCGGTGCGCGCGCACCTCGACGACGAGGGCGGCCGTATCGATATCGGCAAGGCTCCTGTGGAGGTCCTCGCCGCACTGCTGCGCTCAGTCGGTGCGCCGCCGGCGGCAGCGGACGGCGTTGCCCGGCGTGTCGTCGAGCTGCGTGCTCCGAGCAAGCCGGCCAGCGGCGCGACCAGGCCCGGCCCGGAGCAGGCATTTACCGATGTTCGGCAGCTGGGCCAGATGCCCGGAATGCGGCCGGAATGGCTGGCGGCGATCATGCCGCTCACGACGGTCTATGGCAGCGAAACCGTCAATCCGCTGACCGCGCCGCGCGGCGTGATCGCGGCCTTGCCCGGCGTCGATGGCGCGCGGCTCGAAGCCTTCCTCGCCGCGCGTCGCAGCTCGCCCGCCGATGCCAATCGGCTGGCGCAAATTCTGGGGCCGGCGCAGCAATTTCTCGGATCCAAGCCGCAGCGGGTGGCCGCAGTCGAGCTGATGGCCAGGCTCGAGGACGGCTATGTCGCCGCCGCGCGGGCCGTGATCGCCGTCCTCGCGCAGGACAGCGAGCCTTATCGTGTTCTGGTCTTTACCCCCGCGCGGTCGCCCAGGCTGATGTAGCGAGGATGAATAGAGAGATGCAGGTCGTTGCAATCATAATGCGCTGGATCGATGTCCTCGCCGCGCTGCTGCTGGCTTGGCGCGCACGCCGGCGCGAAGGACGCTCGCTGATCATCCGTGACGAGGGCGGACGGCTCGTCATCCGGCCTGGAGAGCCCAACCGGGACGCCATCATTCCGGATGCAGGATCGCAGGAGGCATCCCCGGGCGTAGTCCTTACGGCGGGAACGGCGGTCCCGGACGACATCGCGCGCGCTGCTCGCGACGGCTTCGTGGTCCTCGAGCTTCCCGCCGACCGGATCGTCACACGCCGCACCAATGTTCCCGCGCAAGCCAAGGAATTTCTTGCGGGAATAGTGCGCAACCAGCTCGAGCGTCTGTCGCCTTGGCCGGCCGATCAGGCGGTCTACGGGTTCGCGGCTGAGGCCAGCGCGGAAGATGCCGCGGCCCTCGACGTGCGCGTCCTGATAACCTCGCGTGCCGTCATCGACAGCGCATGCGACGAGCTTGCCGCGATCGGGCTGCGGGTCGATCGGATTGTGGCACGCGAAGCGGGCGTGCAGGCGGCCGGCCCGGTTGCGCTATGGTCGCGGCTCGCAGACGCATCGCGCGAAAACCTCGGCGGCATGCGCCGGCGGATCGCCATCGGCATTGCCACCACGATCGGGACGGCCATGGTCCTGACCTTGTGGGCGCTGGTCTCAGCATCCTCAATTCGCGACGAAAACGGGGCGCTGGCGGCCCGCTCCAAGGCGTTGCAGAAGCAGATTCAGACGGGGCGGACGCCGGCTTCGATGGCGTCGCTCCCTCCGGCGCAGCGCGCATGGGCCGTAAAGGAAACCTCCGTCGCCAGTGTCATCGCGATCGAGGCCCTCTCGCGCGCCCTGCCGGATACCGCCTACCTGACCGAAATTCGCCTGGAGGGCGGGACGTTGCGCGTCATCGGTCTGGCCGACGATGCGCCCGCTCTGCTCGCGCCGCTCGAGCAGTCCGGCCACCTGAGCAATGTGCGCTTCTTCGCACCCACGACGCGAGGGCCGGACGGCAAGCTCTTCAGATTTCACATCGAAGCGCGAGTCGAGCCGCGCATCAAGGTGGCGGAGGAATGAGGGACATGCAGCTCGACCGGGAGCAGTTGATGTCCGTTGCGGCGCTCGCGCTGCTGCTCGTGGTGTGCGTGCTTGCGCTGGACCTTTCATTCCGGGCGCGATCCGACGCCGCGACCGAGCTTGCCGAGCGCCGTGA
>Ga0126382_10000258_pt1 | contig 20117 bp, 10 predicted proteins | sample PanSoiMetPlot_30_FD_92548 | JGI IMG/M metagenome (GOLD analysis project Ga0126382, IMG submission 92548) | Tropical forest soil microbial communities from Panama - MetaG Plot_30 | ecosystem: Environmental > Terrestrial > Soil > Tropical forest > Bulk soil | place: Panama | collected 2016-02-17
ACACCCCAATTCATCGGGCGATGATAAACACCATGTCGCAAGATCCCTTCATAGCGAGGATCGTGATTGCCTAAGAATCGATCTCCGGTCAACGTATTAAGTATCGTGAGGGCCGCGTTACGATAAACATTGGGGGCACGCTCAGTGACTTCGATGCTCTTCAGTTTCCAAAATGCTCCCGCAACGATTGCTGCCGCCGAGCTGTCCAGCGGTTCATCTGGAATATTTGGCGCGCCATAATCCCAGAATGGGACGCCCCCCTCCGGTGTATTCTCCAGGTAAAATCCGGCACACCTTTCTGCAGTCTCTAAGAAAAACCGGTCACCGGTGAACAGGAACGTGTCGGTGAATCCGTAAATCGCCCACGAAAGACCCCGAGCCCAACACGTGAACGGCGAGTAGCCCTGCTGAGTTGACAAGTTTCGAAATTCGCCGCGGACCGGATTGAAGATGCCTTCGTGAATAACCGAACCCTCGCAATCCATGATTCTGTCGCCGCGCTTCCGCACAAGATATTTCTCGGTGGTTCTGGCGTGCGTCGCGGCTCTGCGGAAGAGCTCCTCATCACCGCCCAGTTGGTGCGCGCGAAACAGCAGCCGGATGTTCATCATTATGTCGATGAACAGCGACTGCGGACCATGAAATGAATAGATGTAGTGATCTTCTCCGGTATCCTTCCAGCGAAAAGACTGAGTAGTTCCCGCGGTGATAAGAATCTCTTTAATCCATGAGATCGCGGGATCGTCGCTGTCGAGCAGGCGATACCAGCGATCGAAAGTCGACATAAAGATGAAGCCAAGATCGTGAACATCACGATCGAACTTTCGAGATTCCAACGCGCGAGTAAATTGCTCAGCTGCTTTTCGCCATCTATCCTCGCCGGTTCGCTCAAAAGCCAGCCACATCATCCCCGCGTAGAAGCCCGGACACCAGTCTGTCCAGATGAACTCAGGCCGGTACCAGACGCCGTGTTTTGTATGAATCGGAGCAGGCTGATTTACAGGCCACCTGGGTAGTATCCGTTCGAGCTGAGAGACGCCGAATTGAAATGCGCGCTCCAAGCGCGATTTCAATTGAGTTTCATCTATATTCTCAGGAATTTTCACTTTCGAAGTCAGAACGGATAAATTCGTTAGCAGGTTAGACGACAGCTTCTGCGCAATCTGTGTAATCTGAATCAATCTAAGCTCATCCACAGATTACGCAGATTACGCAGAAGAGAAATGAGAAATTCAAAGTCTTCGAATGTTCATACCGCCGCTAACTTCGATGACCGCGCCAGTCGAATACTCGAATGCGCCTGACACGAGCGCAACAACCGCTTTGCCTACGTCTTCGGGCAAACCCCAACGCCCTTGCGGCACAAGACCTTCTTCGATCAATTTGTCGTACTTTTCCTGAACCTGTCCGGTCATATCAGTCTTTATTATTCCTGGACGCACTTCATAAACGCTGATTCCGTGCTGCGACAGGCGATCCGCGAAGATCGCGGCGGTCATGCTGAGTGCTGCCTTTGAAACACAATACTCAGCTCTCGATGGCGACGACATATACGCCGAAACCGAAGTAACAAACACAATCTTTGGTTTGACCGTATGCTCGGCCTGAAGCTGTGCGATCATCTGCCGGGCGACCCGTTGAGTTAAAAAGAACGGGCCTCTCGAGTTAATCGAAAACACTCGATCGAAGCCTGTCGCTGTGGTCTCGAGCACATCGAGTCGCTTCTCAGGAGCGATGCCGGCGTTATTGACCAGGAGATCAATTCTGCCATAACGATCGAGTACCGCATTGATCATCCTTTCGTGGTCATCGAGGAGAGAAACGTCTCCCTGAACCGGCAGGAACCCTGCCTCGAGATCCTCGACGCAGCGCTTGACTTCAAGAATCCTGCTCTCCGGGTCTCGCAAATCTACTCTGGTAGTGCCGGCAATATCGTACCCGCTCCGCGCAAGCTCTATCGCAATCCCGCGGCCTATGCCGCGACTCGCGCCAGTAATCAATGCTACGGGTCTAGTGCTGCTCAATGTTCAAGCCTCAGCTGTTTTCTTGCGATTCAGATCTTTTATCTCACTTAGTTGAGCCCCAAGCTCCGACTTCTTGTAGAAAGCGTCCAACGGGTAGCACCCTGAAGGAAGCCCGCTTCTCGGAGCGGTGGTGCAGTCGCTGAATGTACGACAAAGGCGTTTACGATCGGGTCTGCGGCCCTGAAGAATATGCAGCGGCAACTCGGGGTAGGCCAGCACCATTCTTCCGAGCCCTACGCAGTCCGCCCAGTTCTCACGCACCGCCGCCTGAGCAACATTTGGTAAGAAATCCTGAAGATAAGTGTAAGCGGTTCCAACAATCAACAGATCCGGGAATCTCTGTTTCAAGACCCGCGCGCAGTGCATTTGCCGGGCAACGCCAACCAACGGATCTTCGGGAGGCAAGTAGCCATCCGAGGGAGGAAACAGCGTCGGACGCTGGATATGTGGATTGTAGTACGGCGATCCAGCTGAAACATTCACCAGCCGTATTTTTAAGTCTTGCAGCAGAGACAAGAATTGGGTCGCATCATCAAGATCGCACTCGATCGGATTGTTTATGTCGACACCGAAACCCCAGCGGTACGGCAAAGCATTGTTGTAATCCTCTGGAATGCCCGGTCCCGGTTTGCCAGGCGAAGAACGCGTAGGATCAGGACGAAACGGAACCACATCAAAGGCCGACAGCCGCACGCCAACTTCGAGGCTCGGCGCAACAGATCGCACGCCCTCGACCACCTCTCTCAGAAAACGCGTTCGGTTTTCGAAACTTCCACCGTAGTCGCCACCGCGAGTGTGCGCACTCAGGAACTCGTGTCCGAGATAACCGTGGCAATGCTTTACATCGATAAAGTCGAATCCGATTTGATGTGCAATCAAGGCCGCTCGATGGAATGCCTCAATGATTTCTCGGATATCGCCGTCGGTAAGCAACGCGTAATCTGAGCTAAGACCCACTCGTTTATCCAGGAAAGGATGATAATAGAGGATGCGCGGCTCGGGCCGTCCTTTTATATTCGGCTGGCTGTAACGTCCGGAGTGGGTCAGCTGAAGGCCGATCAACAAGTCATCAGTCGAGCCGGCAGCCTGTCGATGCTCATCGATCAAGGCTTCCCGCAACCTGGCGAGATCGTCACGGGTGTGTTCGTTTATCAAAAGCTGATTGGGATTTGCGCGTCCGTCGTGTCTCACTGCGACAGCTTCGCCTCCCCAGATCAACTTCGCGCCGCTTCTTCCGAAATTGCGCCACCGGCGTTCGGTCAGCTCCGTAGGCTTTCCGTCAATGGTCCCATCCCATCCTTCCATTGGATGGATCGCGAATCGATTGCCGATCCGGCGGCCGTTAAGTTCAAGCGGCTTTGCGAGCGGCGAGTTCGTACCTTCAATCATCTCGGCATCGCAAGGGATCGCAATGTTGTATTCACGCAGATGACCTTGAAAGGCTTGAACGCCGTGAACACTGCCGAGGTGCAAGTAAGTTTGAGAGGTCATCCAGGCTCTTACCGTAAACCAAACGTTCGGTACAACGTCAAATGAAATTGTCTGATAACACTGTTCGTAGTTCGGCATTTAGGCGGAGGTTTGTAACCTACTTGGCCGTTAAGTGGTAGCGTACAAACTTCCGCCTGAAGGCCGGACTACGAACTTTTCACACAGTCTCAAATCAGGTGGTTTCAAATAAGTACAATCCAAAGGGGCTCAAACAATTTTTTACTGAGCCAAAGCCGGCGATGTTTCCAAAACTGGCTCTTGTCGTTTTCTCGGCAGCGATGCAACCGCGATTGCTCCAATAAGCGCGATACAGATTAACGTAACAAAGCCTGTCTGGTAATTAGTCGATCGGTCGCGGAGATATCCTACCAGCATCGGGGCAGTTGCTTCTGCTACGCCGTCAGCAGTCAGAATTACGCCCATCAAGCGGCCCAACACCTTCACGCCAAACAACTCAGCGGCTATCAATGGGATTATCAGGTACTCACCGCCGAGTCCTAACCCAAATACGACTGCAAACGCATACATAACCCCAGGCTGAGATGCGAAGAACAACAACGGAATTGCGCTGGCTACCAGCAAATAAATCAAAAGCATCACGTACTTCTTAGGCAAATGATCAGAAAGCCAGCCCATCAGCAGCCTTCCGATGATGCTGAACGTCAACACAAGCGAGATTATCGTCGCTGCCTCTCCCTGCTCGTAGTGCTGATCCAGACTCAGAAAGAGCTTCAGGTGTTGATTCGTGCCTCCGACTGCCCCGATGGAGCACATGCTTCCAAGCGCGAGCAGATAAAACGCTCTGCTTCGAAACACACTGCCCATCGGAGCAACCGTCGCCTCGTTGCGCTTCTCTACCATTCCGCGAGGCGAATCCTTTACGAAATAAGCCATCGGCAATGCGAGCACGATCATGATGATGCCAATCGTTCTCAATGAGCCTCGCCAGCCAAGCTCATCTGTCAGCCACTTTGAAAGCAGAGGCACCAGTGCGCCACCAACTCCGATGCCGAGATACGCAAAACCCATTGCCTTCCCGCGGGCTTTATTGAACCACCGCGATAGCAACACTTGATTTGGCAGCGGTCCTCCGCATACGTAGCCCACAGCATTGAACAAATAAAAGAGATAAAACATCCACAGCGCGGACATTCCGCTGAGCCCAATGACCGCGCTACCAGCCATCAGGATTCCAGCCATCATCAAACGACGAGGACCAAATCTATCGACAACCCAACCGGCAATGAACCCGAACAACGGACCAATAATAAGCTTGCTTAGAGCATTCCCGGATGTCACTTGAGTTCGCGACCAACCAAACTCCTTCACCATAAAATCGTAGTAGAGCGGAAGACCGTAAAGCGCCAGGCCGACCACCGAGAACAACGACAGAAAGCCGGTGATCGCGACTAGTACTTGCCCTGTCTTTGATTCTTCAGCGATAGTCATTGCGAAATTGTTACCGTTACCGGATTCGCATAGTCGTTCCACACCCGATCCAGCTCGGCCCGGTCGGGTGCACCATCGTAAACAACAAACCGATATCGCGAGACGTAGGACTTCCCTGGCTCAATTCTCCAATCTCCAGTTAACGACGGCGAGTAGCAGAAGAACGGTTGATCCGGATTTATCCTCATCGCCTGCGGCGCTCGGAAATTACTCGGATGATCAAGAATTGCAATGCCCGCTGGCTGGCCGTCGATCTTTCCACCGATGTGACACCAACGCGCGCGAGTACCGTGACCGTTGCTGCGGTCCTTACCTTCTGAAGTGAGAAACTCACAATTGTCTTTGGCCAGCCACTGTCGATGCCCTCGAAATCCAAGACCGCCGTAACGATATTCAGGCAAGATCAACGGGCTGTCGGTCGCCAGGTCCTGCGTTGAAACCAGATCAAACATAACAAACGGTTTCGAGCCCTGACCGACGTTGTAAACCGTAACAAGCCACTGTTCGTTAAGAACGGTGACCGGAGAAGGAGCACTAACGTCAAGGGAACGATTCCGCGATTTGAAGCCGGCGTGAACCGGCCCACTCCAGCTCTGATCTAATGCGACAAACTCGACCTTTCCGGTCCCGTCACCCACATTCCAAAAATCCGGGTGACGCCCCTGAAATTCAGTCTTAGTCCAGGCGAACCAGATTCCATGATGATGAAAATGATCGGGAGGATAATCGTCGGTCACGATGCGGCCGGATGGAGTAAAAACCGGATGAATGTAACCACCCTGGCGAAACACCGGTTTTATTGAGGAGCTGGGCAATTCGCCAGGGCCGCCCTGAAACGTAAGCGCTTTTCTGCCTGAAACGGTGACGGTCAAATGGTCGCCGTCGCGGATCGCCTGGGCGGCATTCGACGATCCATTCGTAATGCCGCCTTCAGGAGCCTCTTCAAGCCGGAACCGTTTTGTGGCGCTGGCCTTCAGTTCGGGCAGGACGAACGCTGCGGTCCCATCAGCATCGACCTGCACAGGAAACGCTTTTCCTGCGTCATCTCGCAGCACGTATGACTTGGCCTTCAGCGTCTTCGGGATGGCGAATCTAACGATACTCTCTCTACGATCAAGGTTCCCGGCAGCTACGGTCAGATAAGTAGTCTTGAATACTGGTTTGGAATCAAGCCGAGGAGCAGTCAAGAACAAGCTAACGAGCCCACAGCATGCGATCGAAGTCTTTTTCATGACTTTCACAGGATCTTTGCGAGCTGAACCTTTGCGAGCTTTGCGGCTTTGCGGCTTTGCTCGAACCTGAATCCAAATTCTACGGACTCGAAGTTATTGGTTCGCGCGCAAAGATGCAAAGTACACGCCAAGACGCCAAGAATATGAAACACTGAAACCAGATTCAAACAGAATCGGGAGCCCAGGCCACCGAACGTGTCCAGGCCAGGGCTCCCGAGCGGGTCAGTAGACGCATTACAGCGCCTAGAAGATGAACTTGATACCGAGCTGAATTCGACGCGGGTAGTTCGCTTGATTGGATTGAACCACCTGGCCGAATGTCGCCGACGTAGGTGCCGTTATCACGCCGTTGGTCGTTACACCCCCAGCCGGCGGACCTCCGAATTGAGTCGTATTCAAACTCCCGGTAGGGAATTGCGGATGATTGAAAGCATTCGTGGCTTCGAATCTCAACTGCAGCTTGGTCGTCTCGGTGATTGACGTATTCTTGACCAATGAAAGATCGAAGTTATTGTATGCATCCCCGCGCAAGAAATCGAAACGCAACGGGAACGTACGGATGTTGTGATCCAGCTGGAATGAAGCGTCGCGATTGAAGCCAGTAGGATTTGTCAGCACCTTCGCGCAGGACGGATTCGTTTTGCAGGGATCATTGAAGTCAACCCAGACTGGTTGTCCGCTCGGATCGGTCACCACTGGACTGTTGGGCTTACTCGCGTCTCGCAACGCAACGAAGCCGCTGTTGTTGAACCATTTCTCAACTGTCTTCTTATCGAGCTTGATGTTCTTGAAGTCGCCGAGATAAATGGCGTTGCCGAAAGCCAGCGGCGGACCGCTTTGATACGCGTATATACCTTGTACCTGCCATCCCGAGACGAGCTTGAAAACAACCGCACCTTTGTTGTTGAGGAAACCATGTCCGGCGCCGAAGGGCAGTTCGTAAATTCCGCTCACACTTAACCGATGAGGGAAGTCCTGGTCCGAGATGACCTCGGTCGGAAACTGATCATCCTGGTTGAGGAGCTCTGTCGACTGATTGAATTTGGAATAAGTGTAAGTGACCCCGAGCGTAAAGCCCCTCGACAAACGCTTGTCGAGCCGAAGCTGCAGACCGTTATATGTCGACTCGCCTTCATACGTCGTGCTGTTCACCTGATCGAATGCCGGGAACGGGCGCATCAGTCTTTCCCTGGCGATGTTGGTGCCGGTGAAAGTGCCGCTCGCGCTCGCCGGCAGTAAGCCGCGAAGCGGGTTCGGTACGTTCGCAGTCAGATAGTTAAGCTTCGCCTGGTCGCGAGTCAGGCTGGTGCTGAGATATTTCTGAGGAGTGACATTGAGGTTTCGATTGATCTCGATGTTCGATCCTCGATTTCCAACATATGCTGCCTCGACCAGAAACCCACCCGGTAGCTCGCGCTGAACGCTGAACTGGAAGCGTTGATTGCGAGGAGCGAGCGGAGCCTGGTTGAAGTAGTTGATAGTCTGCCCGAGAAATGTCTGTTTCCCGGCCGCTGCACCAACGGGCTCCTGAATGCCGTTGGGGAACGGATTGGAGAGCGTTGCTATGAAATGCAATCCATTATCCTGAGTCGGAATGAACGGTGTGTTCTGACTGAACCCACTCTGGATTACATCACCGCGCCGCTGGCCAAGGAATCCATAGAAGAGGCCATAGCCACCGCGCACAACCGTCTTGCTGTTGATTTGATATGCAAATCCCAATCGCGGCATGAAGTTGTGCTTGGGAGTGTTGTAGAGGCCGCGATCATCTTCGGTGGCAAACAACAATCCGCCAGGGACCTGGAAATTAGTCACCTCGGGAGTCGCAGTCGCGGGATTGCCTTGCGAAGCCGCGAATGCCGCCGCAGCTTGCGCACTAACCGGTTGGATGTAGACGTTATCAAATCCGCTGACGCTGCGATTGTATCTCTCGGTCAACGGAGTCTCGTATTCGTATCGAAGCCCCAGGTTCAGCGTCAGGTTCGGAGTAACCTTCCAGTCGTCCTGAAAGTAGAGACCAGAGGTGGTCGACTGCTCGGCATAATCCGCCAGTCGTGCCACATAGCTATTGGTCGTTGTTGGCAAGCCCAGAAGGAACGCTGCGAACGACTGTCCCAAACTCCCGGGAGCGGTCGCGGAATTGTCCAGCGGTCCGCGTGTCCAGGTCGAATCGAAATTGAAGCGCCCGGTCACATCGTTAATTGCAAATGAGTCGGTCTCACGATAGCCGCGAAACTCATACCCCGCTTTCAACGAGTGCGCGCCTAATGCTTTGTTGAGCGTGACAATCGCGGAATGAAGATCGTTGGGCCTGAACTCCTCGTTCTGCCTTGTGCCCTGATAACCGGTTATGTCAATAGCCGGGAACCGCCTCTTATCCTCCGGTATCGAGTTGTTATAAGAGGCTGGGAAGCCGACCGACGTGAGATCAAATCCGTGATTTTCCGGATTGGCTACCGTTGCTCTGATAAAGCGATTGTAGCCGTACCTGAGATTCAATACTGTGGTTGGATTGATGCTCCATACTTCATCGATCGCTCCTTGCCGTGAGCGGAAGTAGAAAAATTCGCCGGTCGCAAGGTTGTGAAAGTAATTATTGTAATCGCTTTCACGGTCATACCAGCTCGCGCGACCAAATAGACGATGCTTGTCCCCGATGCTCTGATCGACGCGAATCGTGTTGGTGGAGTACTTGGCACGTTCTTTCAGGTTTGGCTGCAGGAAGTTATTGGTGCCGTCGGCCGCGCCGGCGGAGGTAGGCTGTGGCCAGTAGTTTTCAACCAGCGCCTTTGCAACCGGGTCGATCAAGTTTGACGGGATAATGTTGTTGGGAAAAGGATCTTGCTGGAACCGACCGCCGGCCACTGCCTTGCGAGTGAACGGGTTGTAAATTTGATACGCAGGGCCGAGTTTCAACAGTTCCGAAAAATCGCCCTTCAGCATCGCCGCAGACGCGGTAGTTGGCGTGCCATTATTTCTCGGTCTGGCGTCTCTAATTCCTTCATATGCCCAAAAGAAAAAGGTCTTATTGCGGCCATTGTAAACCTTCGGGATCCAAACCGGACCGCCGAGCGATCCTCCCCAACGATTCGAGAACGAATCAGGCCTGCCTTGCTTGGTGGCATTGCCGAAGAAATCATTGGCAGTGATGCCGGCAGGCTCCTCCCAAAAATACGCCGAACCGTGAAATGAGTTGGTGCCGGACTTGATTCCTATGCTGGTAACCCCTCCTTCGGTATTTCCGAACTGCGCGTCAAACGTCGCGGTCTGAACTTTGAATTCCTGGATGGCATCAGTCGGCGGCACGTATGAAGCAATCACTTCGAAGGCGTTGGCGGTAGCGGTGCTGGGTACTCCGTCAATCGTAAGATCGCTTCTGTTTGCTCGCGTACCATCCACTGTGTAACCGACGATGTGGGTAGGCTCGAATGGACGATCGAGACGTGGGTCACGAGCGAATGACGCACCGGGAGACAGTGCGATCAAGGTGTAAGGATCTCCGTGAACCAGAGGAAGCTCGGCCACTCGCCTCGAGTCGACCGCTTGTCCCAATGAGGCCGTCGCCGTCTCGAGCGGAAGGCCCGTGGCCGTCACATTCACTGACTCCTCTGCGCCACCCGTCTCCAGCGAAATGTTGACGTCAAGTGTTTCACCAATGCGAAGCTCGACGCCATCGCGGACATACTTCTTGAATCCGCGGGCTTCAACGACCAGCTGGTATGTTCCGGGAACGAGGTAAGGAGCGCGAAAATAACCCGCCTCGTTTGTTGCCATTGATATGCTTGTGCCACGCGCCAGGTTATTCACTTTCACAGGAGCGTCGGCGATAACTGCCTGATTGACGTCTCTAACGGTTCCGGATATTGACCCACGGGCCTCCTGCCCGAAGACGAGGGCGGGAGGACACAGCAGGGTCAGCAGGAGTGCCGTTGAGAAAAAGACCTGAGATGCTTTCCTCGGTTTGCGGTTCATTGTTCTCCTCCAATTGAGCCTTGAAGACCGAGTCGCATCGATCTCGTTCTTCAATCCGTGACTAGCCGATCGACGCTGTTCCAAGCGAGTCGATCAACAAGCGAGCAGGATGGTAAAGACGCGAGAAGTGCCGGCGAAGCGAAGATCTGCCTCAGCTTGTGGCTGAGGCCCGTCTTGCTCGAGGCGCCGGTCAATCGAACTCGCGTAATTGAATTGAATTTATATCGCCAATCAGATAAGTGGCGTCGAACAGTCATTGGTCTGACCAGTCCAGCTTGGCGCGCCGCTTCTAAGATTACAGTTCTCACTGGTGTAAGACTCATTTGACCTTGGCAGGGATTATCAGAGCTTCTAGTGCGTTCCAGCGGCGCCCATTCTCTAATAGACGCCGCAACGTGTCAAGCTCTTTTATGACCAATTTAAGGGCACAAGCCCTGACGGTAAGACCAATCGGCTATTCATCCATCTGCGTTAATCTGCGTAATCTGCGGATCAGGAGTTTCTGCAGACTTAAAAACTGCCTGTCCGCAGATTACCCTGATGAACGCAGATTAAGCCCAGAAGAAAATGCAGTTATTTAGAAATTGAACGCATCTATATTGCTTTTATTGAAGATAAATGGCGCGCCAAGACGAACCTCGTCATTCTGCACCTCGATCTTTCCAAGCCTTCCAGCGGAAACCGTCTGATCTCCTCGCTTCAACTGCCCGCCCGCAAGCGCTCGCGACGCGTACACGGATAGATAACCCAGATCAAGCGTGTTCCAGAGCACTATGCTCTCGATGACCCCATTGTGAACATACGGTTTGCACATGTTCGGAAGAGACAGCCCGGTTACCTTCACATCCGTTCGACCAGACTGCTTCACTGCTTCTGCCGCGCCAGGCACAGCCGGAGCCGCAATCGCCATTATCAGCTTCACATTCGGATATACCTTCAATAAGGTCTGCGTTTCGCTAAATGCACGGTCGCGATCACCGTCGCTGGGCTGAATCGCTACGAGCTTCATCGCAGGATACTTTTCTGCAAGCCGGGCTTTGATGTGTTTTATCCATTCGTTTTGGTTGGCCGCGCTCAGGCTCGCAGTGACGATTGCGAACTCGCCCTGGCTGTTGAGTATTCTCGCGGCCTCGTCCGTTAACGTATAACCAATGCCTTGAGGTGTAGCTTGATTTATGAAGAAGTCTCGCGCGTCTTTTTGAGCATCCGCATCCCAGGTGACGACCTTGATTCCCCGCTCGCGGGCTTTGTGCAGAACGGTTGATACAGCGACTTCATTCTCGACGCTCACCGCAATGACATCTACTCCGCTGGTAATCCATGCTTCGATTACTTCGTTCTGTTTTGCAGGATCGAGATCGGTTGGGCCATCCCACACCAGCTCAACTCCGAGTTCTTTGGCGGCCTCCTCGGCGCCCTTGCGGCAGCTTATGAAATACGGATCACCTTTCGCTTTCGGCATCATTGCGATGACGGTTTTGTGGGTGCCGGTGGGTTGACCACTCGAACCTGCACTGGCAGTCTCGCGCCGTAGTGAACCAACCAGATACCAGTTGCTTCCGGCTACTATTAAGGCTCCGAGTATAATGACCGCGCTCAAGACCGCGACTTGAGAGTTCTTCACCTGGATCTCCTCTGAATCAATCTGCACCTGAGCCCGAGCTCCAGCTCGAGACGATATTCGATCTGCGAGTATCGTAGCCAACAGCAGAGCTCCCGTCAGAATTCCGGTTAACTCTGCGGGCTGCGAGCTCAAGCGCAAACCGTTTTGTAGAATCACAATTGCGAACAGACCAATCACCGTGCCTAAAACCGTGCCGCGCCCGCCAAATATTGAAGCCCCGCCGAGGACGACTGCAGTTATTGCCATCAACTCGTATCCAGTCCCAGCGTCCGACTTCGCCTGACCGAGATGCGCTACATAAATGACCGCTGCAAGGCTGGCTGAAAACCCTGACCACATGTAAACAAGCCCCACTCGACGCGCCACCGGCAGCCCAGCATATCGGGCGCCATCGGCTGAGAAACCAATTGCATACAGGCTTCTACCTAATGCCGTGCGGTGTAATTGCCACGCCAAGCCGACTATCGCAACCGCAAGCACAAACAACTGAGGCGGTATCGCACCTGCTACATAACCTTGACCAAGGAATAAGAACGAAGACGGAAAACCTGAGTAATTATCAATGCCGCGAGTCAATCCCTCAGCAATGCCGCGAAACAGAGAGAATGTTCCAAGCGTGACAATAAGAGGCGGATAGTTCAGCCTCGCAATCATGAATGCGTTCAATGCGCCGCCAATCATACCGACACATAGCGTCACCGCGATTGCGAATGCGATAGGTAAGTGCGCATCCCTCCACAAACTGCCGAGTACAATCGCAGACAGTCCCATCATTGATCCAACGGACAGATCGATGCCGCCGGTGATAATCACCGGTGTCAGCGCCAGCGCCAGCAATCCAAGCTCGACCGACAGCCTGGCGACCTCGAATGCGTTTCCCGCTGTCCAGAAGTTAGTCCCGGTCACCCTGAATATGCCGCACTCCACCGCCAACACGATCAGCAGCATCCACTCTTTGTTGGGAAAGAGACGCGCTCGAAGCGGCGGGACCAGTAGCAGACTCACTTGCTCCTCTCTGTTGCGAAGCGGAAACCGGCGACCCGCAGTTTCTCAAGACTCGCAAAAGCGCTGTCTGACGCCAGCGCCGACAAAATGATTGCGCCCTGAATTGCTTTCTCCCAAAACGGATTTATCCCGAGAAAGGTCAGCGCAGTTCCTATTGTGCCCAGCAATGCTACCCCGATCAGAGTTCCAATCAACGTTCCGCGTCCACCGGTGATCGCCACGCCTCCAACGACTACCGCAGCAATCGCTTTCAACTCGAGGCCGATTCCGGGATTACCCGGCACAACTGAAAAACGGATCGCATTCAGATACGCTGCAAACCCGGTCAATTCACCCATCAAGATGAACACTCCCAAAACAACTTTGGTTGAATCGATCCCGGCGAGCCGCGTTGCTTCTGCATCTGAGCCGACCGCATAAACAGCGCGTCCAGCGCGAAGCATTCTCAAGGCCCATGCGAAGATGCAAAAGGTGATCAATGCAGCCACTGCGATTACCAATTGGCCGCTGCCCTGGCCCAGACCTAACCATTGGAAGTCCGCTGGAAGGTTCTGCACCCAGGCTCCTTCAGTGATCCACCGCAATCCATCGCGCAGGCCGACCATTGCCGCCAGAGTCACAATAATCGAAGGCAACCGCAGCCATCCCACCAATGCGCCGTTAATCCCACCCAGCGCTGCGCCGCCAAGCACAACGCAGGGAAGCACCAGGGGAACAGGAACTCCGATCGTCGCAAGCCATCCAGATGCGATGCTGCAAACCGCGAACTGAGATCCAACAGACACGTCGATCTCTCCTGCAAGAATGACCATCGTCATTCCGATCGCAACAATCAGAGTCGCGATGTTGTTTAAGGCGAGGTCTCTAAGATTGTTTGAGCTGAAAAATGATGGAGCCGCGACGGCAAGCACCAACAACACAGCCGCCAGAGCCGCGGCGGATGAGAATTCACGTTTGTAGCGCCCACTTTGCATTCCGTACGGTCACCGTTGCCCAAGGGAGAACTGCGGGTCCTGGTGTCCAAGCGCGATCGATAACAATCGCTCCTGGGTTGCATCCGCGCGATCCAACTCGCCGCAGATGGTCCCGTTTCTCATCACCGCTATGCGATCGCTCATTCCGAGTATTTCCGGAAGCTCAGAGGAGATCATCAGTATCGCCATACCCTGTTCCACAAGTTCCATCATCAATTCATGGATCTCCGCTTTGGCGCCGACATCGATACCCTGAGTCGGCTCATCCAGAATTAATAACTTAGGATCTGTTGCAAGCCATCGACTGAGCGCGACTTTTTGTTGGTTGCCTCCGGACAAAGTCGATACCGGTGAGAACGCGGCGGGAGTTTTTATTCCGAAGCGTCGAATATAACTGCTTGCGATTTGTCGCTCGGCACCAAAATCAAGTCCGGAAAACATCTGCCCAACGATCTTCGGTTGGTCGCTCTTAAGCTCCGTTCCAAGCGAGGCCAGTGTGATGTTATCTGTAATCGATAACTCTGCAATAACTCCATGTTTCCTGCGATCTTCAGGCAGATATGCGATACCGTGTCGAATCGCCATTTCGGGGCTGGCGATTGTTACAGGTCGACCAGCAACTAGAATCTCACCTTGATCCGCTGGAGTTAGTCCAAAAATCGTTCTCGCAAGTTCCGTTCTTCCGGCTCCGACCAGTCCCGCAAGCCCGACGATCTCTCCCTTGCGTACCACCAGATCAATATTGTTTATGCCTGATCGGCTGCATCCGACTTTTCGTAACTCGAGCGCAGTCTCTCCCGCTTCAACTGCGCGTTTAGGGAAAATAGATGACAGTTCGCGACCTACCATTAACGTGATCAGCTCTGCTTTAGTGACGTCCTGCATTGAGCGGGTCTCGATCGTGCGACCGTCACGAAGCACGGTCACCCGATCAGCAATCTCCAGTACCTCATCGAGACGGTGGGAGATGTAGATAATTCCGACTCCCGCTGATCTAAGTCGCGAGACCACCGCGAACAGTTTTTGGATTTCATCGTCGGACAGAGAGGCCGTCGGCTCATCCATCACAATGACACGAGCGTCCGCGCCAATTGACTTCGCGATCTCCACCATCTGTTGCTGAGGCATCGGCAAATCAGAAGCCGTGGTATCTGGATTTATCTCGGCGCCAATTTTCGCGAGCAGGTCGACGGCGTGACAACGCATTTTGCTCCAGGAGACCCGCTTCCATAAGTTCGCGCCCTCTAGTCCAAACGCGAGATTCTCAGCAACGCTCAGATCGGGAAAGAGCGCAGGTTGTTGATAAATCGCCGCAATGCCATTGGCCTTGGCTTGCGCCGGTGAGTTGTCAACGATGTGTTTGCCGTACAGTTCAATCTGCCCGGCGTCGGCTTCAATTGCTCCGGTAATGATTCGAATGAGGGTTGACTTGCCGGCGCCGTTTTCTCCAACGAGGGCATGCACCTCACCGGCACGCAATTCAAACGAAGCGTCGCGCAACGCCTGCACGCCGTCGTAAGATTTGGATAAACCAGTTAGTCGAAGTAAAACAGAATCACGCATTAGATTCTCCGAGATCTGCTCTGCGAAGCTCTGTGTGCTCTGCGCCTCTGCGGTGAAGCCTACCGCAGGGAGGAATCACGGCAGAAGCGCAGAAATCGCGGAGGTAACGCAGAGAATTCCGGACAGTTACTGGAGCCGATGCCGCAACAGCTCAATCTTCTTCTATTGATACCGACTTTCCATCTCCTGGTATCGCTTCGCGGTTTCTTCCCAACCGTGTGATGGAATTGGCTGATATTCCTTTATCTGGGAATGCTCGCCCACATAATTCCGTGCTCCCGCTAGGGATTCAAATCTACCGGCGGCAATCGCCTGAACAAGCACATTACCGGTCACGGTCGCTTCTACAGGACCGGCTTTTACCGGCAGACCGGTCGCGGTGGCGGTCGCCTGGTTTAGATAATCATTGCGGCTTCCACCTCCGACAATATGAATACCCCGGATCTTGCGTCCGGTCAGCGATTCAATCGTCCGGATCACTGATGCGTATCGAAGAGCCAATGAGTCGAGAACTGTCTTGGCAACAGTAGCCGCATTTTGACAGCTGAAATCAACCGTGCATTCGTTTTCACTCAGTTGTGTCGATATGGCCATAATCATCGAGCGCGGATTAAACAACCTCGGGTCATCCGGGAAAATGATCGCGGCGCTGGTTTTTATCGACGCTACTTCGTTCAATAACGATTCGTAATCCACAGTGCTTCCGTTTTGAGCCCATTCGTTTCTACACGATTCCAGAATCCAGAGGCCCATAACATTCTTCAGAAATCTGAACGATCCGAAAGCACCGCCCTCGTTTGTGAAGTTGAATCCTGCAGTCTGACTGTTTATGAGCGGGCTTTCTCCCTCAATTCCTACGAGAGACCAGGTTCCAGACGAGATGAATGCCCAATCGTCTTCAATCGCAGTACCGGCGACCGCACTGGCAGTGTCGTGCGTCGCAGTTGCGGTTACTCGCACATCTTCAAGACTGAGTTCCCGGCGAAGCGAGCGTGTCACCAGCCCTAAGTCACTACCTGCAGGTACAACTTCGCAACATAGCCTCGTTGGCAATCCCAGGCGCTCCATCAATTCGTGATCCCAGTTACGGTTCGTTGCATTCAGCATCTGCGTAGTGGTCGCATTGGTGTATTCGGAGACTGCCGTTCCGGTGAGAAACAGATTCACCAAATCGGCGATCATCAACATTCGAGAAGCACGGTCAGGTATGCCACCCTCACGTTCACTCTGGGCATAAAGCTGAAAAAGGGTGTTGATTTGTAGAAACTGTATTCCAGTGCGCTGGAATATCTCTTCGCGAGAGACTTTTGTGAACACACGCTCCATGACACCCTGTGTGCGCTCATCGCGATAGCAGACAGGATTCGCGATCAGCGTGCCCGTGGAATCTGTCAATCCATAGTCAACTCCCCAGCTATCGACACCGATGCTGCAAATGCGCCGGCCAAGATTTTTCGCTCGATTTCCACAGGCTGATAGCCCGTTCCTTATTTCATCAACGATCTTGGGAAAGTCCCATCTGAGGTGCCCGTCAACGTACCTGGGAGGATAGCTGAATCTCCGAAGCTCCTCGAAACTGAATCGTTCCGCTGAGAGATCAGCTAAGAAAACGCGCCCGCTTCCTGCGCCAAGATCGACTGCAATATATAGAGGATCATCGGTCACAGCGGGCTCATGATTTTGGTTAGAATCCGTGATGCTTCAAAAACACGTCTGCATCAGTGCTCGAGAAGAATACAAGACGCACCTCTTCTAACGTTGCGTCCTGCGAAAGGAACGCAGCAATTGCTTTCGACGATACAAGCGCTGCCTCGTGGCGCGGGTATCCGAACGCGCCGGTCGAAATCGACGGAAACGCGATGGTTTTTAGGCCGTGCTCAATCGCAAGCGTCAGACAATTCCGATAACACGCTGCTAACAATTCTGCATCTGCATCTCCAGCTTGTCCTTTGATCGGTCCAACAGTGTGGATGACATATCGCGCCGCAAGCCTCCCGCCGCCTGTTATGACAGCCTCACCGGTTGGTAGCCCATTTGGGAAACGCGTGCGCCGGATCTCCTTGCACTCAGTCAGAATCTGCGGGCCGCCTGCGCGATGGATAGCTCCATCAACCCCGCCTCCACCCATCAGCGATGAGTTCGCAGCATTTACAATTGCATCTACGCTTTGCTGTGAAATGTCCCCCACAAGCATGATGACTCTGCCGTCGCAAAAAGATTGCTCAATTGAAGTACTCATCTTTACATCTCGCTACTGTTCTGCCTCGAAGCTGTAGGATCCGGATTGCACAAGAAAGACAGCGGTACCGCCTTCCATTCGCAGGAACTTTATTCCCGCGGCCGAGTCCGCAGCCTTTCCGCTCTCCTTAACAGTCCTGGGATCCCTGGCAGGGACATAAACCGTCGCTGTCGTGTTTGTCGGGACTGCTACATCTATCTTTAGTTTGTCGCCAGTAATGCTCCATCCGGATTGTATCTTTCCACGAATCGAGTTGTAGGAGCCTTTTGCCCATTTCAAACCGTCGCCCGGTTGCGGCCGGATCACAAAATGCTCATACGCCGGATGGGTGTCATCGTTGTTGATTCCAAGTATCACTCGATACATCCACTCACCCACAGCTCCGATAGCGTAATGATTGAATGAGTTCATTCCTTTATTCTGAAACCCGCGACCTTTTACGTAGCCATCCCATCTTTCCCAGATCGTAGTCGCGCCATTTTCAATCGAATATCCCCACGACGGAAACGTGTGATTGTTGATCAATTTGTAAGCGACATCATTATGACCGGAGTCCGTAAGCTCGAGCATCATTCGATAGGTCGAGTGGAAACCTGTGGACATGTGTACTTTGTATCGATCAATACCTTCGAGCATGTATTTCACTACCAGCGGGCGGATCTTTTCCGGCAGCAGATCGAAATGCAACGCAATCGCATAGCCCGCCTGCGTGTCTCCTTGAATTCGCCCATCTTCGGCAACATAGGCCTTATTGAAAGCTTGCTTGATATCCTCAAATAACTGCCGATAGTGCTGCGCCTCGTCCTTCTTACCGAGCACTGTTGCCATACGCGAAATCAGGTCCGCTGCATAAGCGAACATCATTGTGGCGAAAATTTCCTTCGGCACCTGGCCGCCTTTTTTCGGAAAGCCTTCATAGATAAACGTATCTGAGTTCAGCCAGTCGCCGTAGTCGTTACCGCGTTTGTTCTTCCAAAGCAGCTCAGGATTGTTGGTTCTGATGAACTCGACCCAGCGTTTTCCGGACTCAAAACTCTCAGCGAGGATGCGCCTGTCGCCGTATTGTTGCCAAACGCGCCACGGCACAACTATTCCTGCATCACCCCAACCCGGAACGCCGGTGAAGATTTTGTCCTTTCCAAATGGATGTGGGGAAAAATCGGCGAAGCGCCCATCAGTAGCTTGAGCATCTCTGACGTCTCGCATCCACTTGGTAAAGAACGCCGCCATGTCCATATTGAAGATGCCGGTCCCGACAAAGATCTGAATATCACCCATCCATCCTTGCCGTTCGTCACGTTGCGGGCAGTCGGTTGGGATGCTGAGCATATTGCCTCGCTGCGTCCAGAAAATGTTCTGCCAGAGTTTATTTAGAGTCTGGTCGGAGGCCTCAAAAGTTCCGACTTCAGACATTGCTGAATGAAATACGCGTCCGAGGATGGCATCGGCGCTGGGTTTGGATTGGAGACCGGTGACTTCGACATACCGGAAACCGTGATAAGTGAAATGCGGTTCGAAGGTTTCTATCCCGCGCCCGTGGAATGTGTAGGTATCTGTCTGTCGAGCAGTTCGCAGATTATCGGTATAAATGGTTCCGTCATCGCTCAGCATTTCAGCGTGGCGGATCGTCACGATGGTACCAGTCTGGCTTTGAGCCTTCAGCCTGCACCACCCAACCATGTTTTGCCCCATGTCAAAGACAAAAACATTTGGCTTTGGTTCGGTCAAAGAAATCGGTTTGATCTCCCGAGTAATGCGGATGGGTTCATTGGGCTGGGCTGTCAGGATCGTACGTACTTCGGGCGCGACGTCGGCTATGGTCCAGGTCTTGTCACCGAAGCCTGATGAATCCCAGCCGGGCATCTCGCGCCGCGCATCATAGGATTCGCCATCGAGGATATCTGACCGCGTAATCGGTCCTTCGCGACTCGTTCGCCACGTTCCATCGGACACGACCCGTTCTGTCTTTCCGTCAGCGAGCTCGATTTCCAGTTGAGCCAAGAAACGCGGATGATTGCCGTAGATATTTCGAGGCTTCTTCACCAGGGATTGGGCCAATCCCAGGCTGCCGGCATACCATCCGTCTCCGAGCAGGGCGCCAATTGCGTTTGATCCGGCTTTAAGAAGATTGGTTACATCGTAAGCCTGATACTGAGTGCGGCTGTGGTAGTCGGTGAACTCAGGAGCCAGCAATTGATCGCCTACTCGTTGGCCGTTTATGTGCAGCTCATAAACGCCCAAAGCTGACGCGTACACGACCGCGCGCTTCGGTTTCGATGAGACCTTAAACTCTCGCCGAAGCATTGTGGCAGCAATGTTTTCGACAGAGGGGAGTTTGTCACCGATCCATTTTGCGGACCAATCAGTGGATTCCAACAGACCCATCGTCCATTGAGCAGGCTTGCTCCAGCTCGACACTTTGCCGGTCTGATCCCACACGCGAACTTTCCAGAAGCACCGTTGGCGTGATTGAAGGGGCCTGCCTTTGTACTCGATTTGAATCGTTTCCTTCGAGGTGACTTTGTCTGTGTCCCAAAGATCACC
>Ga0126382_10000259_pt1 | contig 20091 bp, 16 predicted proteins | sample PanSoiMetPlot_30_FD_92548 | JGI IMG/M metagenome (GOLD analysis project Ga0126382, IMG submission 92548) | Tropical forest soil microbial communities from Panama - MetaG Plot_30 | ecosystem: Environmental > Terrestrial > Soil > Tropical forest > Bulk soil | place: Panama | collected 2016-02-17
GCCGCCAGCGCATCGTCGAGCGATACGAACGGCTCGTCGAGCAGCAGCAGGTCGGGCTCGACTGCGAAGGCGCGCGCCAGCGCCACGCGCCGGGCGAGGCCGAGCGACAGCTCGCCGGGATAGTGGTCGCGGTGGGCGGCGAGGCCCAGCGTGTCGAACAGCGCCGCGAGCGTGGCGTCCGTCACGGCCGGCGCGGCGAGCCGAACATTTTGCTCCACGGTGCGCCAGGGCAGCAGGCGCGGCTCCTGGAACACCATGCCGAGGGTGCCATGGGCGGGCAGATGAACGCTGCCCTCATAGTCGCGATCGAGCCCCGCGATGATCCGCAACAGCGTGGTCTTGCCGCAGCCCGACGGGCCCACGAGCGCCGCGACCTCGCCGGCACCCAGGCTGAACGCGAGCTCGCCCAGCACCTGGAGCTTTCCCCCGGACGCGGCCGAAAAGGATTTTTGCTTGATGCCGACGTCAAGCCGGTTTCGGACGCCAGCGGGCGACATGTCGTTCAAGCGGCTGCACCAGGAAGGTTTCGATTGCCAGCATGACGGCGATGAAGGCGAGAGCATAGGCCAGGATGCGGGTGACGTCGAATAATTGAAAGGCGACGCCGATCTCGAAGCCGACCCCGTTGGGCCGCCCGAGCAGCTCGACGATCAGCACGATCTTCCACACCAGCGACAGGCCGGAGCGGGCGGCGGCGGCAAGATAGGGCGCGAGCTGCGGCAATATGACATGGCGCATGCGCGTCCAGGTTCCCATGCGAAACACCTGCGCCATGTCGTCGAGCGCGCGGTCGAGCGAGCGCGCACCCTCGCGCACGGTCACGGTCGCGATCGGAAGCTTGTTGAGCGCCACCGCAGCGATCGCGGCGGTTTCCGTGAGCCCGGCCCAGACATAGGCCAGCACGATGATGACCAGCGCCGGCAGGTTGAGCAGCACGATCAGCCAGGGATCGCCCAGGCGATCGGCGAGACGCGACCGTCCCATGACGAGACCGATCACGGAGCCGACCGCCATAGCGATGGTGAAGGCGACCACGACGCGCGCGAGCGTCGCGGCGAGATTGAAGGCGAGCGCGCCGGAGCGCGCCTCATCGACGATCGCCACCGCCACGGTCTGCGGATCCGGCAGGAGGCGCGCGCCTGCCAGCTGCGAGCCCGCGTACCAGGCGGCGATCAGCAATGTCAGAGAAACCAGCCTGGCGACCAAATTACTCCCCCAAATTCACTCCCCGGACGCCGGCTGGTAGAACGTGCCGGGCGCGAGCTCGCGGGCTGGGCCGACCAACTCGGTGCCGGCGACCTCGGCGAGCACGCGATACAAGGCGCGTGCATCGGCCTCCTCGTCGGCGAGCGGCCGGCGCACGATGCCTTCCCCGTACCTCCGGCGATAGATCGCCAGCGTATCCGCGTCTGTCGTGCCGATACGTCGGGCAAGTCGCTGCCATTCGGCTTCGGACCCGGCGAGGATGTCCTTGGCCTGGCGGGTGGCGATAAGAAAGCGGTCGACGGCGGCGCGGTTGCGCGCGGCCCAGGCGCCGTCGAAGGTGTAGCCGACGATTGCGATCGGCGCCTTGGCGCCGAGGCTCGTCATGATCTGATCCACGCCGAGCGCGCGCTTGAAGCCCTTGCCCTCGAGCTCGGCGCAGAAATTCCAGAACGTCAGCGTCGCGTCGGTCTCGCCCTGCAGCGCCTTCTCCGTCAGCAGCGGCGGCGCGCCGTAGACGACGGTCGCCTGTCGCCGGAGATCGACGCCCGAGCGGCGCGCCAGCGCCTGCAGCAGGAGCCAACTCTTGTCGAGCGGGCCGCCGGCGACCGCCAGCTTCCTGCCCTTGAGATCGGCGATCTCGCGGATGGGCGACGGCCCCGGCACCATCACGGCGCCGAGCGTGCTCGACGACGGATAGAACACCATTGCGTCGCCGAGCGAACGTTCGCGCGCCACCCACAACCAGTCCGACAGCATGAGATCGGCGGAACCGCCCTTGAGCGCGATCTTGCCGGCTTCGGTCGATGCGAGCTCGATCGCTTCGATCGCGAGGTCATGCTTGCGATCGAGGCCGTGGGTCTTGATGACGTCGAGTTCCCACGCCAGCGTTCCTGTTCGCTGCACTGCGAGACGAATGCGATCGGCCCGCGCCGACGAGCCCGGTGGAGGGCGAGTGTCCGGCGCGGGCACTTCAAAGGAGTTGCCGCGCTGGCTGCTCGCTTCGCTCGCCAGCGCGGCAGCCGGCGCGGCGGTCGCGCCAAGCGTGACGATGGCGGTCAGGGCTATGCGAAGTGCCGAAAGCATATCCAGACGATGCCATAGCGGACGCGCGTTGCAAATGCCGTGAGGGCAAATGCCGCGTCCCGTCGGGATGTGACCCGCATACCGACGGTCTTTTGGGTCCACATTCGTTTACGCGCGCATTATAGTCCAGGCATTGGCGGCGGCGCCGTGCGGTTGACACGAGACATAAACAAGAGCCGCCGACCGAGGACGAGGAGGAAACCATGATGCGATCGACGCTGTTGGCCGCGCTCGTGGGCGTGGCCGTCCCGATGCTGGCGTTCGCACAGACCGCGGACGAACTGAAGAACGACGACAAGACTCCGGGTGACGTGCTCACCTACGGCATGGGCTACAGCCAGCAGCGCTTCAGCCCGCTGACGCAGATCAACAAGCAGAACGTCAAGCGGCTGGTGCCGGCGTGGAGCTACAGCCTGGCCGACAATCGCGGCCAGGAGGCGCAGCCGCTGCTCAAGGACGGCGTGATCTATCTGACCGATCACGAAAAGACGGTGGCCGTCGATGCGATGACCGGCAAGGAAATCTGGAAGTCGGTGATCGAATATCCGCCGGACACGACGCGCGTCGTCTGCTGCGGCATTGTCAATCGCGGCGCGGCGCTGATCGATGGCAGACTGTTCCGCACCACGCTCGACGCCAACGTGATCGCGCTCGACATCAAGACCGGCAAGGAAGTCTGGCGCACCAAGACGGCCGATCCCAAGGACGGCTACTCCATGACGGTGGCGCCGCTGGTTGCCAACGGCGTGGTGATCGCGGGCGTGTCGGGAGCCGAGTATGGGCATCGCGGCTTTCTCGAAGGCTTCGACCCGCAGACCGGCAAATCGTTGTGGCGCACCTATACGATCCCGGCGCCGGGCGAGAAGGGCTCCGAGACCTGGGCCAACCAGTCGAGCCTGCAGGGCGGCGGATCGACCTGGATTACCGGCTCCTACGATCCGGAGCTCGATCTCGTGTTCTGGGGCACGGGCAATCCGGCGCCGTGGAATCCGCTCCATCGCAAAGGCGACAATCTCGGCTCGAACACGATCTATGCGTTCAAGCCCAAGACCGGACAGATTGCGTGGTCCTACCAGACCACGCCGGCCGATCCGTTCGACTACGACGGCGTGAACGAGCTGGTGCAGGCCGATCTCGCCATCAACGGCGGGGCGCCGCGCAAGATCGTGATGCAGGCCAACCGCAACGGCTTCCTCTATGTGCTGGAGCGGGCGAACGGCAAGCTGCTGGCCGCCAACAAATTCGTGAAGGTGACCTGGGCCGACTCGATCGACCTGGAGACCGGTCGTCCGGTGCTCAGCGCCGACACCAAGGCGGCGATGGAGGGCAAGAAGGTCACGGTCTGGCCGTCGGCGCCGGGTGGCAAGAACTGGGGGCCGATGTCGTTCAGCCCGCAAACTGGACTGTTGTATATCAACGCGCTCGAGATCGGCTGGGAGTACGAGGCCGAGCCGGTGGAGCAGGTCGCCAGTCTCAAGCCGGGCCAGCCGCACTACGGCGTCAAGCGCAAGTTCGTCTTCGACAATCCGGAGGAGCGCGGCTACCTGCGGGCGGTCGACCCGAAGACCGGGAAGGCGAAGTGGCAGGTCCCGCTGCGGGTTCCCAACTGGGGCGGCACTATGACCACCGCTAGCGGTTTGGTCTTCGCCGGCCGGCAGACCGGCGAGTTCGAGGCTTACGATGCCGACAGCGGCAAGCTGCTGTGGAAGTTCCAGACACCGTCGGGCGTCACCGCACAGCCGATCAGCTGGGAAAAGGACGGCAAGCAGTACATCACCGTCGCAAGCGGAACCGGCGGCGTCTATTCGCTGCGGTTCGGCGATCCGAACCTGGCCCCGGTGCCGCCCGGTGGCTCGCTTTGGACGTTCAAGTTGTTCGAGGACTGATCAGGGATCCCGCAAGCAGCGCACGCAGTCCGTCTGCGTGCGCTGCTTCACGTCCCGTGACACGAATCAAGAATGAAACAGAATACGTTGCGATCCCTGCGCGCTGCGGCCATCCTCTTCATTGTGATCTTGCCTTCGGGGTTGCTTGCCCAGACCGCGGACAAGGTTGCCGCCGGTGAGCAGCTTTACACCGACTACTGCTCGACCTGTCATGGCTTCGAGCTGAAGAATACCGGCGGCGTGACCTTCGATCTTCGCCGCCTGCGTCCCGACGATCACGACCGGTTCGTCAATTCCGTGCTCAACGGCAAGAGCCAGATGCCGCCGTGGCGCGGCGTGCTCAACGGCGAGCAGATTGAGTCGATCTGGGCGTTCATCCGCGCCACGGTGGATCGGTAGGCTCAGTACGCCGCGTCGTGCGACGAGATCGCGATCGTGCACGGCCGATCCGAGCGGTTGCTCCAGGCGTGGTTGGTGCCGCGCTGCACCACGGTGTCGCCGGCGGCGAGGTGAACCTCGGCGGTGTCGAGCACCAGCGTGATCTCGCCGTCGAGGATCAGGCAAAAGTCGAGCGTGCGCGTCCTCTGCATGTAGGGGTGGGGCGCGCCGGCCGCGCACGTGGACGCGCCGGGCGAGCCCATGGCGCGAAAGAACGCCGCCACCTCGTCAGCGCCGACCCGGTACGTGTCATCCGGCGGGAAGGTGACGATGCGGCACAGCGATCCGCGCGCCGGCGGCTCGATGGCGTGCGGCAAGAATTGCGCGTCGCGCACGCGCGCGATCTGCACGGGTGTTGCGTCGGTGACCCAGATGCGCGTCGAGGCAAAGCCGGGGCGCGCGGGATCGGTGCGCACGTCGGGCGCCGGCCCGTCCGCGACCGCAAGAGACTTGCCGCTCGCGTCGTCGACGGTGATGATGCGGCGGACGGGTTTCGGTGTTTCAGTCATCGAATTTTGCGCCCATCATCACGAAGGCCATGAGGCTGCCGGCGCGCGGGTTGGTCCAGCCGTGCCAGTTGCCGAGCTGCACCACCACGTCGCCCGGCTTCATCACGATCTCGCCGCTGTCGAGCACGAGCGCGCGTTCGCCCGACAACACGATTCCATAGTCCACGGTCTCGGACTTGTGGACCGGCGAGGAGAAAGCGTTCTGGCCGCCGCGGTCCCACACCCCCTCGGGGCGTTGGCGCGGCGCATGCAGCGGCACGGCGGCGCGGTCCTGCGCGGGATCGTAGCCAGCGGGCTTCGGCGGCGACTGCACGATGCGCAGATGGCCACCGGCTGGTGGAGGTTCAAAATGGAACGGCAGGTTGCCGTCGTCGCGCGTGCCGGAGATCGGCGCCGGCGATTGCTGGTACACCCAGAGGTCCGTCATGCAGGTGCCGCGCACGACCGCGCCGGGATTGACGTTGGGCGCGGCGCTGTCGAACAGCACGCACGAACGGCCCTGCGCGTCGTTGCCGGTGACCACGCGCCGGATCGGTTTCGGTGTGTCAGTCATGGCGGCCTTCCCCTTTTTGTCCTTGACGCTCGCAAGAACCTTCTCTGACATAGGCGGTGTAATCACGCGCGTGAAGTGTGGAAGCAAGATGCTGCATCCGGTCAGGGCTCGGCGAGCAAGAATTGCGATTTATACAGTATCGGGCTTGCTCGCAGCATGTTTGTCGGCGGGCGACGCATGCGCACAGGATTTTCCGACGCGCGCGATCCGGCTGATTGTCGGCCCCAGCCCCGATATCTTCTCGCGCATCATCGGCGAGCACTTGCAGCAGGCCTGGGGCCAGCCGGTCGTGGTGGAGCCGCGCCCGGGCTCCGGCGGCAAGCTTGCGGTGACGGCGGTCACCAGCGCCGAGCCGGACGGCCATACGCTGCTGTTCGCCACCCCGACCTACACGCTCAACACCGCGATGAAGCTCGCGTCCTATGACCTGGTGAAGGAGTTCGAGGCGGTCTCGATCATTGGGCTGATTTCCTATGCGCTGGTCGTCAATCCTGAGCTTCCCGCGCGTTCCGTCGCCGAGCTGGTCGCGCTGGCGAAGTCGCGTCCGGGCCGGCTCAACTGCGGCTCGGCGGGCATCGGCACCGTCCCGCATCTCGCCTGCGAGACGCTCAACAAGTCGGCCGGCGTGGACATCGTGCACGTGCCCTATCGCGACGTGAATGCGGCGATGATGGGGACGGTCAGCGGCACCGTGCAGATTTTCGTCGGCGTCTCCACGACCGCCAAGGCGCAGATTCAATCCGGCACCGTACGCGGGCTTGCCGTCACCACGGCGGAACGCTCGACGCTGATGCCGGACCTGCCGACGCTCGCCGAGTCCGGTTATCCGAATTTCGTGATGCCGGGGTGGGGCGGCTTCCTGGCGCCGGCCGGCACGCCCAAGGCGGTCGTCCAGAAACTCAATGCCGAGATCGCCCGCGCGGTGCGCAAGCCCGAGGTGCAGCAACGCCTGCTCACCGTGGGAATGGAGACGCCGCCGGTGCTCGCGCCCGCGGAAGTTGCCGACTTCGTCCGCAACGACGTGGTGCGCTGGACCGCGCTGGTGGAGGCGGTCGGCCGCGATAAGCTCGGGGCTCCACCGCAATAATCGCAGGCCCCCGGCGTTGCCTCGCCCGCGCAAATGATCAAGATGGCTCGGTGACCTTTCTACGCGGCGGGGCAAAATGGAATTCGGTGTCTTCGATCATCTCGACCGCTACGGCACGTCGCTCGCGGACTACTATGAAGACCGCCTGCGCATCATCGAGGCCTACGACCGCGCGGGCTTCTACGCCTATCATCTGGCCGAACACCACTCGACCCCGCTCGGGATGGCGCCGTCGCCGAGCGTGTTTCTGGCCACCGTCGCGCAGCGCACCATGCGGCTGCGGTTCGGCCCGCTGGTGTGGGCGATGCCGCTGCATCATCCGCTGCGGCTGCTCGAGGAAATCTGCATGGTCGACCAGTTGAGCGGCGGCCGCCTCGAGATCGGCTTCGGCCGCGGCTCGGTGCCGATCGAGATCGAATATTACGGCGCGGATCCAAACGTGGCGCAGGAGATTTACACCGAGGCCGTGGAGATCGTGCTCAAGGGGCTGACCGGCAAGGTGCTCGATTTCAAGGGCAAGCACTTCTCCTTCAGCAACGTGCCGATGGAGATCGAGCCGCTGCAGAAGCCGCACCCGCCGATCTGGTATGGCGTGCACATGCCGGACAGCGCCGAGCGCGCGGCGCGGCGCAATCTCAACGTGGTCAGCCTCGATCCGCCAAAGGAAACCCGACTCTCGATCGACCGCTACCGCACGATCTGGCCGCAGGTGCACGCGCCCACCACGCCGTTTCCGAAGCTCGGGCTCGGCCGCTTCGTCGTGGTGGCGCCGACCGACGCGGAAGCGATGCAGCTCGCGCGCCGCGCCTACCTCGTGTGGCACGCGAGCTTCACGCATCTGTTCCGGCGGCACGGCCGGGAGCAGTCGCATCCGCGTCCGGCCACATTCGACCTCGTGGTCGAGCGCGGCCAGGGCATCGCCGGCGCGCCGGCCACGGTCGCGCGTTTCCTGTCGGAGCAGCTCGATGCAACATTGTGCAACTACTTCGTCGGGCAGTTCGCCTTCGGCGACCTGACGCGGGAGGAAACCCTGCGTTCGATCGGCCTCTTTGCCAGCGATGTCATGCCGGTGTTGCGCGCAAAGGTACCGGAGGGCGTGCGCGCGCCTGCTGACGTTGCGGCCGTTGGCGGCGGTTGATATCGTTCTTGTTGCGCGCAAAGTCTCCCGGAGCACCTGTTTGAGTACGATGGAATCGAGCCGGATCCGGCTGTCGGCGGACGTGGGCGGCACCTTCACCGACGTCGCCGCCTTCGACGAGACCACGGGAGTGCTGCAGCTCGGCAAGACGCTCACGACGCCGGCACGGCTGGTCGACGGCATCGAGAACGGTGTCACGAAAGCCGGCGCGAGTTTCCGCGCCGCGCGGCTGTTCCTGCACGGCACGACCGTCGCGATCAACACGATCCTCGAACGCACCGGCGCGAAGTGCGCGCTGCTCACCACCCAGGGCTTTCGCGACATCTACGAGATCGGCCGCGTCAACCGGCCGGAATCCTACAATCTGTTCTTTCACCGGCACGAGCCGCTGATCGAGCGCGACCTGCGCTACGAGATTCGCGAGCGCATGGATTCGCAAGGCACGGTACTGATCAAGCTCGACGAGGAGCAGGTGCGGGCGGCTGTAGCCGATGCGGTCGCGCAAGGCGCGCAGGCGATCGCCGTGCTGTTCCTGCACTCCTACCGCAATCCCGCGCACGAGCAGCGGGTGAAGGCGATCGTCGAGCAGGCGCATCCGCAGCTGTTCGTCACGGCGTCGCATGAGCTGTCGCAGGAGTATCGCGAGTTCGAGCGCACCTCGACGGCGGCGGCCAACGCCTATGTCGGCCCGCGGGTGCGGAACTATCTTGGCGAGATGGGCGAGCATCTCGCCGTCGCCGGCTTCGACGGCGACTTTCTGATCGTGCAGTCGACCGGCGGTTTGTTCGGCGTCGACGAGGCGCAGAGCGCCTGCATCAAGATGCTGGAGTCGGGGCCGGCGGCAGGCGTCATCGGCACCAAGGCGCTGTGCGACAGCATCGGGCTCAGGAACGCCATCGCCTTCGATATGGGCGGCACCACCGCCAAGGCCGGCGTCATCCACGATGGCGAGGTGCTGATGACGGGGAGCGCCCTCATCGGCGGCTATGCGACCGGGCTTCCCGTCCAGATCCCGATGATCGACATCGAGGAGGTCGGCACCGGCGGCGGCTCGATCGCGCGCGTGGAGCTGGGCGCGCTGCATGTGGGGCCGGAAAGCGCCGGCGCCCAGCCCGGCCCGGTGTGCTACGGCCTCGGTGGCAGCGAGCCTACCATCACCGACGCCAACCTCATCCTGGGACGGCTCGGCGTCGATCGCTTTCTCGGGGGCGAGATGACGCTCGACCTGGAAGGCGCCAAGCGTGCGCTCGAGGTGCGCGTCGGCAAGCCGCTCGGGCTCGACCTCACGCAGGCGGCGGACGGCATCCTGCGCATCGCCACTACCAAGATGTCGCACATGGTGCGCTGGGTCACTACCGAGCGCGGCCTCGATGCCGCCGATTTCACGTTGGTTGCCTATGGCGGCGCCGGACCGCTGCATGCCGCGATGCTGGCGCGCGAGCTGCGCATCGCCAAGGTCGTGATCCCACGCGCGCCCGGGCATTTCTCCGCCTACGGCATGCTGGTCGCGGATCTGCGCCGCGATTTCGTCAACACCTGGTTCACGCCGCTTGCAGAGGCGTCGTTCCCGGCCATGGAAGCGCTCTATGGCGAAATAGAGCGGCGCGGGCGCGAGGCGGTGCAGCAGAGCCAGGTCGCGGTCGCCGGAATCGCCGTGCAGCGCGGGGCCGACATGCGCTATGTCGGGCAGGAGCACGCCGTCACCGTCGAACTGCCGATGGAGTTGTTCCAGGGCGAGGATCGCGATGGCATCAAGAAGCGCTTCGATGCCGTGCACGAGACGCGCTACGGCTACTCTGCCCCGGGCGAGAAGGCGGAGATCGTGAGCCTGCGCAGCGCCATCACCGGCCTGATGCGCAAGCCGTCGTTCGAGCCGATCGCCCAGGGCGAGGCGGAGCCGCCGCAGGCGGCTTTCCGTGGCAAGCGCCCGGTCTATTTCGCCGAGGCAGGGCGGCACCTGGACACGCCGACCTACGATCGCACGAAGTTGCTTGCCAAGAATCGCATCGCCGGGCCGGCGCTGATCGAGGAATACGCTTCGACCACGGTCGTGCACCCCGGCGATATCCTCACTGTCGATGCCTTCGGTGACCTGGTTATCGAGATTCTGCGGAGCTGAGCATGGATGCCGAGCTGAAAGCCAAGACAAGCTCCGCCGGGTATCGTACCGATCCGGTGACGACGGAAATCGTGCGCAACGGTCTCATCGCTGCGACCGAGGAGATGAAGACCAACCTGATGCGCACCGCCTACAACATGATCATCTACGAGGCGCTCGACTTCACGGTCGGGCTGTTCGACGCGCAGGGCAACACGGTGTCGATCGGGCTCGGGCTGCCGATGTTCATCCGCGGCATGAGCGACACGGTGAAGACCAAGCTCGACCATTACGGTATCGAGAACCTCGATCCCGGCGACATCCTGCTCACCAACGACGCCTATATCACCGGCAGCCATCTCAACCACATGACCTTCACCGTGCCGATCTTCCACGACGGCGAGGTGGTGGCGTTCTCCTGCTGCATGGCGCATTGGCCCGACGTCGGCGGCACGCTCGACGGCGCCACCACTGACATCTTCTCGGAAGGCCTGCAGATGCCGATCGTGAAGATCTACCGCAAGGGCGTGCCGAACGAGGAGCTGATCTCGATCATCAGGACCAACGTTAGGCTGCCCGAGCGCGCCATGGGCGACTTCCGCGCCCAGATCGCTGCGGTCAAGACCGGCGAGCGGCGCTTCCTCGAGATGATCCAGAAGTACGGCCGCGACGCCGTGGTCGGCGGCATCGAAGCGATCATGGACCACAGCGAGGCGGCGGCGCGGGCGCGCGTCACGCAGATTCCCGATGGCGTCTACGAGGCGGAATCGTTCATGGACGACGACGGGGTGAGGATCGGCGAGCGCGTGCCGATCCGGGTGCGAGTCGAGGTGAAGGGCGACCAGATGAAGGTCGACCTCACCGACGTGTCCAAGCAAGTCGCGGGCTTCTACAATTCCGGCGAGACCGCCGGCCGCTCCTGCTGCCAGGTGGCGTTCAAGTGCCTGACCTCGGCGCTCGATCTTCCCATCAACGACGGCCAGTTCCGCGCCCTGGAGATCGTGCTGCCGCCGGGGCGGGTGGTGAGCGCGCTCAAGCCGGCGGCGATGCGCATGTGGATGACCTATCCCATGACCATCATCGACACCATCTTCAAGGCGTTGGCGCCGGCGATCCCCGACCAGGTCATGGCCGGGCACCACGCCGATCTCGTGGTCGGCCGGGTCAACGGCCGCCGTCCCAAGGACGATAGCTTCTACATCTATCTCGGCGGACTGATCGGGGGAGGGTGGGGAGCAAAAAGCACGAGCGACGGCCGCAACTCCACCATCGCCATGAACGACGGCGACACCCACAACGGGCCTTCGGAACAAGTCGAGGCGAAATACCCGCTGCTGGTCGAGCGCTATGCGCTGCGACCGGACTCCGGCGGTGCTGGCCACTTCCGCGGCGGGCTCGGCTGCGAGCAGGTGGTGCAGGCGCGCCACGACATCCGCTTCAACTCCCAGATGGACCGGGTGAAGTGCAAACCGTGGGGCCTGCAAGGCGGCCTCTCCGGCTTCGGCAACTCGGTCGCGATCCATCGCTTCGGCAAGACCGAGGAGCAGCGGTTCCACAACGGCAAGGCGCTCAACCAGGTCCTGCACGCCGGCGACGCCTATATCCTGCGCTCGGGCGGCGGCGGCGGCTTCGGCTCGCCGCTCGACCGCGATGTCGACAGCCTCGCCCGCGACGTTCGCTGCGGCTATGTCAGCCGCGAGGCGGCGGAGAAGTATTACGGCGCGGTGTTCGTGTCAGGCACGGGCAAGCTCGACGTAGTGGCGACGCAGGCGCGGCGTGCCGAGATGCGCACGCAGGGGCTGCCGCATGACGAGCCGATCGCCGACACTGGCGTGCCGCCGCCGGCCCCCGCGCACGTCCATGCACACGATCACGAGCACGAGAAGCTTACGGAAGAGGAGCGGGTGGCGCTCGCGATGACGGGACGCTGTTGTTCGTAGCGCCGGGAGTCTGCTCCGACTCCGCCCTCAGCATTCGTAGGGTGGGCAAAGGCGCGCTCTTGCGCGCCGTGCCCACGCGTTGTGCACCATGTGGCGATATCGTAGGGCGACCGGTTATGCCGAGCGAGCGCCGCGTAGCGGCAGCGGTTGCTCGTCGATCATCGCCTGAATGGCTGCGCGCGTGGTCGTGGCGTTGAGGCCATGCTCGGCGATCAGGTCCTGGCAGTCGGTCGCGATCGCATCGACGTCCTGCAGCATCTTGAGCCGCTTGAAGTGATCGTCGTGGTGCAGCCCCATGCTGTCGCCGACGACCTCCAGCAGGTTCATGATCCGGAACGGATAGTCGCGCTCGTGCGCGCAGAGCTCGCGATGGTCGGCGTGATAGACCGCAACCAGCGCATCGATGCCGGCGGCTTCCGCCGCATCGAGCTCGTTCTTCTGCAGCTCGCGGCGATAGGCCGGCAGCGCGCGGAAATAGTTGCTCATCATGCCGACCGCCGGCTGACGCAGGTCGACGAGTTCGACGCCGGGCACGGCCTGCAGCAGATCCTCGGCGGCTTCGACCACGCCCTTGAGCCCGGGATGGCGATGCAGGGCGACGCGGATGGGCACGCGCTTGTTCAGGAACGGCCGCAGGCGGTCGAGGTTCTCCCGCAGGAACAGCATGAACGGCGTCATTTCGAACGGCCGCGAGCCGCGGGTCTTCTCAACCGTGGGCAAGGTCGTCTCGGTGAATTGGGTGTGGCAGCTCGGGCACCAGGACAGCACCCGGCCGGTCTTGCTGGCGGCGAGCTTGTCCATGGTGGCCTCGGCGAAGCGGCCGGAGGTCGCGACGTCGCCAGTGCGCATCTGCACCACGCCGCAGCAATGCGTCGGGCCGCCCATCACGTGGTAGGTGATGCCGAGCGTATCCATGATGTCGAGTGCCAGCAGCGCAATGTGCGGGGTCTTGAGCACGTTGCAGCCCGTGTAGAACACGAAGTCCGGGACGGTGCCTGACGCGGGGCTGCCACCGGGCTTCTGCCCCAGCCGCGCGAGCACCTCGTCGCTGAGCTGCATCTGGGAAATGTGCGCGACCTCGCGCGCGACCTTGCGGAACCCGTCGACGCCGTTGCGCCGTTGCGCCGCCGGCTCGTTGGTGTGCTGCGCCATCATCACCCGCGCCATGTTGAGCATGAAGCGCGGATTGACGCCGTAGTCGCAGGCCTTGATGCATTCACCAGTGAGCACGCAGGCGTTCGCCCATTTGCGCGAGGCTTCCGGACCGTCACCGGTCTTGAGGATGTCGATGATGCCGGAGATGACCGCGACCGGTTCCGCTTTGACATCGCCGGGGCCGGTCACCGGGCACACTTCCACGCATTTGCCGCAGCGCGTGCAGGCATCGGCCATGTCCGCGACGCGAGCGGCCAGCGCGGTTTCGAATGTGTCGGTCATGCGGCGCGACCCTTGTTCGCCAGATCGCGCGCAGACTACTGCTTAAGCGGGCGCGGCGAAACCCCGTCCCGGCTAAGGGCGCTATCGTGGGACCGAGTAGTAATAGACGTCCTGTATGCCCGTCGGGCGAATGTCGAGCGGCAGCCCGGGCCGGCTGCCCACACGGGTCCCGTTGCCGGCAAACGCGTTGGCGGGAACGTCGCGCGGGTTGTCTCCGAATCGCCGCACGACGTTCAGGGCCTCGTTGGTCGAACGCTTTGCGGTCCGGCTGCGGATGGGCTTCTTCGCCGCAGGCAGGCTGGCGTGCACCTCGGTCAAGGACTTGTCGGTGGAGGACTTGTTGGTCGCAGATTTGGCTACCCGCTGCTCCGGCGTGGCGCGGGCCGCGCGGTGGCGTCGCGGCGCCGGGGGCTGCGCAGCGGGTTCCCGCGTCACGGGTTCCAGGGCCGTCGGTTCCCTGGCGGCCGGCATTTGCGACGCAGGCTTGTCGGGCGCCTGATCCTGCGGCGCCAAACCGTGCAGGACGAATTCGGGCGGCGTCGACCTTCGGGCCACGGGTTCCCAGGACGCAGGTGCCTGCGACATGGGCGTTGCGGACATCACCTCCTGCGGTACGTGCTCCGGCGTTGGCGCGGCGGCGTACCGACTTTCCGTCGAAGGCTGCTCGGGCGCGGGATCGGGCTCGGCTTTCACCTCGACCGTGCCGCCGTTCGGAACGCCGCGTCCCATTGTCCAGGGCATGTCGCGCTTCGACAGGCAGCTTCGATCGAGCTGCAGCCAAGTCTGCTGCTTGCAGGGGTTCGCGGGCGAGTCGGAAATGTCGGCTTTGGCCAGCAGCGTCCGATCGGCGTTGGAGACGAGCAGGACGGGCACGCCGACGCCGATCAGGCCTCCGAACGCAAGCAAGGAAGCTGCGGTCGCAAAACTCAGATGCGAGTACAAGGCCCAACTCCCTCCGGACAGGCCGCCCCCCGCGCCACACCGACTGCTGGGCACGAACACTGGCGCTATGGCGGGACTATGTCCGTTCGCCGTCCTGGTTCCCAGCGAAATCGGAACTGTGCTTAACGCTGCATGATGCCAACAGCAAAATCAACAACTTCGTATCTGTTTGCCAAAGTTCGAGAACTGCGCTCAATTTCCTGGGACTGAGGTCACATAGAAAAAAAGTTGCCAGGGAGATCCGATGCCAACCGCCACCATCGCGACGATAGACACCATCGCACTGCGCATTCCGCTGGATATCTGGGCGCCGCCGCCTCAATTCGCCGGCCGGCCACGCACGCATGTGGAGATGCTGCTGGTGCGCGTCGGCACCAGCGGCGGTGTCGTCGGCTGGGGCGAATCCTACGGCAGCAGTTCGCCGCTGGTCCCTGCCGTGTTCGAATCCTGGATCAAGCACGTCGCCATCGGCCAGGACGCCACCGATCCTGGCGTAACCGCACGGCTCGAACGTCTGCTGCATGGCTTCGGCCGCTGCGGGCCGACGGTCCACGCCATCAGCGGCCTCGACATCGCGCTGTGGGATATCCGCGGCAAGCTCGAGGGCAAGCCGGTGTCGGCATTGCTCGGCGGGTCCAAGCGCAATCGCGTGGAGGCCTATGCATCGCTGCTGCAGTACGGCGGTTCGGTCGAGCATGTGCGCCGCAACGTGGCCCGCGCGCTCGAGCGCGGCTATCGCCACATCAAGCTGCACGAGCGCACCGCGGACAGCATCGCGGCGGCGCGCGACGTGGCGGGGCCGGATATCCCGATCATGGTCGACACCAATTGCGCCTGGACGCCGGCCGAGGCGACCGCGCCAGTCGCCGCCATGGCCCCGTCGAAGCCGTTCTGGGTGGAGGAGCCGATCTGGCCGCCGGAGGACTTCGAGTCGCTCGCCACGCTGCGGCGCGCCACCGGCGTGCCGCTTGCGATGGGCGAGAATGGCACCGGCGTGCTTGATTTCCGCAAGATGGTGGCCGCCGGCGCCACCGATTTCGTGCAGCCGAGCGTGGTCAAGATCGGCGGGCTGACCAATCTCTGGCAGATTGCGACCGAGGCCGAGCGGGCCGGCGTCACCTGCGTGCCGCATGCGTTCTTCTTCGGGCCCGGATATCTCGCAACCCTGCATGCGATCGCCGCCAAGGAACGCGCGGCGCCGATCGAGCGGCTGTTCGGCGACGTCGGCTATACTGCCTATGCCAAGACCGTCCCGGTCAAAGACGGCGCGGTCGAGGTGCCGGAGCGCCCAGGCCTCGGCGCCGATCCGGAAGAAGAGCTGATATCGCGCTTCCGGGCTTGAGCTGCGGTCCCAAGGAAAATAGCGAGGAAACGACAATGATCATGATGAGCAGGCGCGCATGGCTCGGTGGGATCGCTGCTGCGGCCGGTGCCACGCTGTGGCGGGCCCGGCAGGCGGCTGCGCAAGCGTATCCGCAGCGGCCGGTGAAGATCATCGTCCCCTATGCGCCGGGCGGCGGCACCGACGTGTTCTCGCGCCTGCTGGCGACCCAGATGGAGCGCGAGTTCGGCCAGACCCTGATCATCGACAACCGCGCCGGCGGCGGCAGCATCATCGGCACCCAGGCGGTGGCGAACGCACCGCCCGACGGGCACACCATCGGCATGGTGGACAGCGCCTTCGTCACCAATCCCGGCCTCTTCAAGGAGAAGCTGCCCTACGACACCCGCAAGGACTTCATCCCGGTGTCGTTGCTGTCGCGCACGCAGCTGGTGCTGTGCGTGCATCCGTCGTCGCCGTTCAAGACCGCGCCGGAGCTGATCGCCTATGCCAAGGCCAATCCGGGCAAGCTCACCTTCGCCTCCGCCGGCATCGGCACCGGCATCCACCTTGCCGGCGAACAGTTCCGGCAGGTGGCGGGCATCGAGATCGTGATCGTGCCCTATCGTGGCGGTGCGCCCGCGCTCGCCGACTTCCTCTCCGGCAAGGTCGATTTCACCTTCGGCGCCGTCCCGACCATCCGGCCGCACATCATGGACGGCAAGGCGCGCGGGCTCGGCGTGACGCGCGGCCGCGCGCCGCAGCTCCCCGACATTCCGAGCATGGAGGAGCTGGGCTTCGGTCGCGTCGATTCCGCAAGCGAGATGGGCCTGATCGTGCCTGCCGCGACGCCGGCTGCGATCGTGGAAAAGCTGCAGCAGGCCTCAGCGAATGCAGTGAAGGACCTGGCATTCAGCCAGAGCCTGCTCGAGCGCGGCTTCCAGCCGATCGGCAGCACGACCGAAGAATTCCGTGCCCATGTCGACCGCGAGATCGACAAGTGGATCCGCATCATCGCCGCCGGCGACATCAAGCCGGACTAGCAAGTCTACGCCGCCGCGATCACGATCCCTTCCTGCTCGCAGGAAGTCGCGACGTCGCTGACCGTGGCGCGCTGCACGTCTCGCTTCCAGCGCAGATCGTCGAAATCGGTGCCCCGGTGCATGGTGCAGCGGTTGTCCCACATCACCAGGTCGTTGAGCCGCCAGCGGTGGGTGTAGACGAATTGCCGCTGCGTCGCATGGGCGACGAGCTCGTCGATCAGCGCGCGCCCCTCCGCCTCGCCCATGCCGAAGATGCGGCCGGCGTGCGAGGCGAGATAGAGCGACTTGCGGCCGGATTCCGGGATCGTGCGCACCACCACCTGCGGAACCGGCGGCAGCTCCCGGCGTTCCTCGTCGCTGAAATTGCTGAAGCCGATGCGGGCGCGGGAGGTGAAGATCGAATGCTCGGCCACCAGCGATGCCAGCCGGCGCTTCATGTCCTCGGGCAGCGCGTCGTAGGCGGCCCGCTCGTCGGCGAATTCGGTGTGGCCACCGACCGGCGGAATCGAGCGCGCATAGAGCAGCGAGGCGAGCGCGGGCAGCCGCTTGAACGAGCTGTCGGTGTGCCAGATCCGGTTGGCGAGTTGGAACATGCGATGCCGGCTGTCCTTGCCCCAGACCTCATTGTCGTGGCTGAGGTTCGAGACGTCGGCGAATTCCTTGCGCACGCGCAATGGCTGGTCCTTGCGGTAGACCCCGATCGTGGTCTCCAGCGGCCCGAAGTGCTTGGCGAAGTCGAGGTGCTGGTCCTGCGAGAGATGCTGATCGGGGAAGACCAGGACCGAGTAAGTGAAGAACGCGTCCTTGACGGACTGGACGTCGGCGGGATCGAGCGGGCGCGACAGGTCGATGTCGCCCACCTCGGCAGCAAAACTCGGCGTAACCGGAACGACGGTGATGGCCATGGTCCAATCCTCCACGTTCGCCGTGGGAATTGAAACACCGCAGCATGAGAGATGCAATCGGGTCGTCGCGGTACGCGACAGCCGGCTTCACGCTGTGACCGCGATCCCCTGCACCTCGATCATCATCTCCGGCTGCGCGAAGCCCTGCACCGTGATCGCGGCGCTGGCCGGGAAATCCTTGCCGAACAGCTCGCCGCGCAGCTCGGTCATGCGGGTGGTGTAGCGGGCATCGATCAGGAACACCGTCATGGTCACCATGTCGCTGAGCTTGGCACCCGCTTCCGCCAGCGTCTTCTCGATGTTGCGGAAGGTCTGCTTGAACTGGGCGTCGAAGTCGCCGGCCAGCGACTTGCCGGACTCATCGGTGTGGCCGGTATGTCCGGCGATCCAGAGGATACGCCCGGCGCCTTCGGTGATGACGCACGGCGAGTAGGCGCGCTTGACCTGCCAGGTGCCGCGAACGAATGATTTTTTCATGGGCATCAGCCTCCATTCGCCTGCCGGATCGCCCGCCACAGCCGCTCCGGTGTCGCCGGCATTTCGACGTGGCGGATGCCGAGATGCGCGAGCGCATCGACCAGCGCGTTGGCGACAGCGGGCATGGCGCCGACGCAGCCGGCCTAGCCGGCGCCCTTGACGCCGAGTGGGTTGGTTCTCGTCGGCACCGGATTGCTCTTGACCTCGACCGCACTGATGTCGGTCGCGCGCGGCATCGCATAGTCCATGAACGAGCCGGTGAGGATCTGGCCGTCGCCGTCGAACTGGATGTCCTCCATCAGGATCTGGCCGACGCCCTGCGCCACGCCGCCGACGATCTGGCCCTTGAGCAGCAGCGGGTTGAGCACCGTGCCGACGTCGTCGACCACGCTGTAGCGCACGATCTCGACCGAGCCGGTGTCCTGGTCGATCTCCAGCTCGCAGATGTGGCAGCCATTGGGGAAGTTCTGCACCGGCGCCACGTAGGTCGCGGTCGCGATCAGGCCGACGTCCATGCCCTTCGGCAGCTTGGCGGGATCGGTCGCCTCTTTCGCCACCTCCTTGATGGTGAGGGTGCGGTTGGTCTTCGGGCTTGAGAACACGCCGTCGGTGAAATTGACGTCGGCGGCATCGACCTTGAGCAGGTGCGCCGCGATCTGCTTGCCCTTGGCGGAGATCTTCTCGGCGGCCATGTCGACCGCCGAGCCGCCGATGGTGGCCGAGCGCGAGCCGCCGGTGCCTTCGCCGATGAAGACCTGGTCGGTGTCGCCCTGCACGTAGTGCACATCGCTGGGATCGAGGCCGAGGCGGTCGCACATGATCTGCTTGAAGATCGTTTCGTGCCCCTGGCCCTGGGTGACGCTGCCGGCGAGCAGGGTGACCGTGCCGGACTTGTCGAAGCGAATCTCGGCGCCCTCGAAGCCCGCGGCCGCGGCGCGCTCGATGGTGTTGGAGAGGCCGATGCCGCGTAGCTTGCCCTGCTTGCGCGATTGCGTGCGGCGCTTCTCGAAGCCGGCGAAGTCGGCGAGCTTGAGCGCCATGTCCATGCTCTTCTCGAACTCGCCGCTGTCGTAGGTGAAGGTGAGCGCGGTCTTGAACGGCATCGCGTTCGGCGGAATGTAGTTCTTCCGCCGCAGCTCGGCCGGATCCATGCCGAGCTGGTCAGCGGCGAGATCGACCAGCCGCTCGATCACGTAGCCGGCCTCGGGGCGGCCATTGCCGCGGTAGGGCCGCACCGGATTGGTATGCGTGAACACCGCCGTCACGTCGGCGTGCATGGCAGGGATGCGATAGACGCCGGCCAGCGTGCCGATATTGCCGGTGAAGGCCTGCATGCCGGTCTGCAGGTAGGAGCCGATGCTGGCGACGACGTCGGCGCGCATGCCGAGGAAGTTGCCGTGCTTGTCGAGCGCGAGCGCCGCCTCGGTGACGTTGTCGCGCGCCTGCGCATCGCAGAGGAACGATTCCGAGCGGGTGGACACCCATTTGACCGGGCGGCGCAGCAGCTTCGACGCCAGCAGCACCAGCGCCACCTCGTTGTAGACCGCCGATTTCATGCCGAAGCTGCCGCCGATGTCGCCGGCGACTACGCGGATCTTGGCCTCCGGGACCTTCAGCACCGGCGAGAGCTCGGAGCGGAACGGATGCACGCGCTGCAAGGTGGCGTAGATGGTGTAGCGGTCTTCCGCGGCGTTGTAGTCGCCGAGGCAGCCGCGCGGCTCCATGCAGGCCGCGGTGACGCGGTTGATCACGAATTTATGCTTGACCACGTGGTCGGCCTTGGCGAAGGCCGCCTCGGTCGCGGCCTTGTCGCCGAACAGCTGCACGAAGCCGATATTGTCGGCACAGCCGTCCCATACCTTGGGCGCGCCGGGTGCGCTCGCCTCCGCGGTCGAGACCGTCGCCGGCAGCGGCTCGTAGTCCGCGGCAATCAGCTCGGCCGCGTCCATCGCCTGGTTGAGCGTCTCCGCCACCACGAACGCGACGTAGTCGCCAACCCAGCGCACGACATCCTTGGTGAGCGCCGGA
>Ga0126382_10000260_pt1 | contig 20090 bp, 17 predicted proteins | sample PanSoiMetPlot_30_FD_92548 | JGI IMG/M metagenome (GOLD analysis project Ga0126382, IMG submission 92548) | Tropical forest soil microbial communities from Panama - MetaG Plot_30 | ecosystem: Environmental > Terrestrial > Soil > Tropical forest > Bulk soil | place: Panama | collected 2016-02-17
ATGCGACTTGCCAATTGCGCAAGTTAGTTGTGCTCATCTCAGCGAAGGACATCAACTGGGTCCAGTAGAGGATATCTGTGTGCATAACTGATCGGTGATTCATCTGGTAATTGACCAAGGAGGTATCAGCAAGATGAAGCGACTTCTCTCCGCAGCAACGACTTGTTTGCTGCTGTTTACTTTGTCCTCGCCTCTGTTCGGTCAGAGCGCCGGCAAAGGGGCTCTTACAGGGACAGTGACCGACTCAACAGGCGCGGTGGTAGTTGCCGCCAAAGTTACGGCCACAAATACATCGACAAACGTATCATTTGATACTGAAACAACTGATGCCGGGCTGTTTCGATTGCCCGACCTTCCGGTTGGAACCTATACCGTAACCATTGAGGCTTCGGGATTCAAATCAGCAAAGATCGAAAACCTGGTAGTGACCGTTGGACAAATCGTCACTCAAAACATTTCGCTCGCGGCAGGAGCACCGAGCGAGAGCGTCTCAGTCACCGCTTCCGGTGAACAATTGGTTCAAGCTTCTGAATCAAGCGTTTCCACGCTTCTCAACCGAAAGGTTTGGGAAAGTTATCCACTCGAAAACCGCGACTCCAACGAGTTCATAAACCTTCTTCCGGGCGCCGTCCCAGACGCGATTGCCGGAAGTACTCGAGGCGCAGCGGTCAATGGTGCCCGCGGCGGAATGGGAAACTTCATGGTTGATGGATACGATAACAACGACCAGGGCCAGGGCGGACGGGGGTCCACAGTTGCCGGCGGCATAACCAGTATCTCTCCTGAAGCGATCCAGGAGTACCGGATCGTCACAAACACTTTTTCAGCGCAGTACGGAAAGGCGGGCGGCTTTGTCGCGGACACAGTGCTCAAGTCAGGTGGGAACAAGTTTCACGGTTCTCTATTTGAGTACAACCGCGTGCAGGCACTGGCAGCGAATGATTTCTTCTCCAACCGAGAAGGGATCGAAGACTCGCTTGTACGAAACCAGTTTGGCGGCTCGGTAGGCGGCCCGATCCGCACAGACAAGACGTTCTTCTTCGCAAGCGTCGAATGGCATAAGCTGCGACAGGGGTCGCCGGTGACGACGACGAGCTTTACGAAGGACTTCTTCGATTTCGTTAACAGCGGCGCCTTTGCCACGTTTATGGAATCGGCTCCTGGCGGACTGTGCCGAGTGAATCTGGGCGCTGCATGTCCGGGCGCCTTCTCCAGATCGCGCAGTGTCGGACCGCTGTTTCAAAAAATCGCAGCAGCGACATTCCCGGGCGGAATTCCATTCGCCACTCAGAACCTGTCCAATGAGGCTGCCGGATTATTTACCGGAGATCCGGTTATAGTCTATCCGGTGCCTGTCTACGGACAAGTATCCGTCACATCGCACAACGTCTTCGACCAGTACCGGATCAGTACCAAAGTCGATCACGCCTTTTCAGATCGTGATCGCATTAACGGAACCTTCCTGCTGGAAAATCCTGACACAACGACAACCGCGATCGGAGGTGACAATACGCTTGGTCCGCCGATCGTAAACGATGCCCGTCGCATCAATATCGGCATCACGTATACGCATACGTTCAGCACAAGCATGGTCAACGAGGCGAAGATCAGCTATCTTCGAAATCGTTCAGACTTTCCGCAGATAGCCGGGCTTGATGGAGTTCCGTCGGTCGTCACGGCCGTGGATCCTTTAGGACTCGCGTTTGGCCAGTCGAGTGCGCTCCCACAATTCTTTACAGACCGTCAGTTCCAGGTACAGGACCATCTATCTTTCATCAGGGGTGTTCACAGCTTCAGAGCCGGCGGAGAGTACCGTAGAACCTTTAACGCTTCTGCGTTCGAGGCAACCAAGAACGGTCTCTTCCTGCCACACGGCGTAGAGGAACTGTTGACGGATGGATTCTTCGGGGATGAGGCAGATCAGCTCTTCGGCACCAAATTCGGGGCGTTCTTTCAAGCTCAAGCATCCATCAATCCGACTACAGGGACTTTGCCGGAGTTCTACCGTGGTTATCGCGCTAACGAAATGGCCTTCTATGTCCAGGATGACTGGAAGATCCGGCCAAATCTAACTGCGAATCTTGGTCTTCGATGGGAGTACTTTGGTCCTCCGCACAATTTCCGAGAGGGAATCGATTCAAATTTCTATTTCGGATCTGGTGTGACCCCGGTTCCCAATCCCTCCTCAAACGTCTTTTTCCCATCTAACAGTCCGCTGATTGCGCGGCTGGTCACCGGTAGTTTCCAGCAGCGCGATCACAGCATCTGGGAGAAGGACAACAATAATTTTGCTCCCCGCATTGGTGTCGCATGGGATGTATTTAGCGACCAGAAGTTAATCGTGCGCGGCGGCACCGGAATGTTCTACGATCGAATCTGGAATAACCTGTTCGAGAACATTCGGTTCAATGCTCCGTTCTTTGCGTTCAGCACCCTTGGTGCCTTTGGTAATGGGGTCGCAGCGGGTCCTCTTTCTACTCCAGGTCTATACACGGTCCCGTTCACCAGCACCAGTTTGTTTGCTGACCCGAGGAACTTACCCGCCCCATCCCCGCGTCACATGGATCAAAACCTGGTGACGCCGTTCCTTTACCAGGGTTTTCTCGGCGCGCAGTGGGAGTTTGCAAAGAACACAGTCGTTGAGGTCAATTACATAACCACTCTCGGTCGAAGGCTGACTGGCGTGGTGAACATCAACACGTTCAACGGCCGCACATCGACTGGTGGCCGAGCAAATGGAAGCACCCGCCGGCCGAATCCGAATATCGCCAGCGACAACTTCCGTACCAACGCCTTCACCTCCAGCTATCACGGCGGGCAGGTAGTTTTGCGCCACCGAGTTCGCTGGGGCTTGCAGTTGAACGCCAACTACACCTTCTCTAAAGCCATCGACACGATCAGTGACGCGTTTAACGCTAGGCTTGGCCTGAATCCAACGGACAACTTCAACATCGATCTGGATCGCGGCCGAGCGGATTTCGATATTCGCCACAAATTCGTGACCGATTTCAATTACGAGATCCCCTTCTACAAGGAGAATCGGTGGATCGGCGGATGGGAGCTAACTGGAATCTTGACGCTGCAGACCGGTGCGCCCTTCAGCGTATTCCACGGCGGTCAGGATCCGAACGCCGATGGGATTCTTACAGATCGAGCGTCGTTCATCGGCAGCGGTTCGTACAACAGCACAATTGACCATGACAAGAGCCCGGCCGACGGCTATTTCGACAGCAGCCAGTTTGTTGGGCTCATAACCCGCGCGGCGCAGGTTGGACCAGCGTCGGCTTGCGGTCCCAACAATGGTGTGATTCTTAGCAACACGCAGTGGTGGTGCGATGGGACGACCGGTCGGAATATTATGAGCGGACCCGGTTTCGTCAATATGGATTTTGGAGCGCACAAACGCTTTAAGATCACTGAAGCCACGTCGCTTCAGTTCCAGGCAAATGCCTTCAACATCTTCAACCATCCGAATTTTGGCTTGCCGAACGGAAACTTGAACAGTCCGGCGACTGTTGGCAAGTCCACAACCACATTCGGAGCGAGAGTTATGCAGTTAGCACTTCGCTTCGACTTCTGATTCTCGTTGGAAGTAGAACTAGAAAAGGGGCGGCTCAGTGGCCGCCCCCTTTTTTCTGTCCTTGAATCAGTCTCGCAGATCGGGCCTAACCTATCATCGCAATTTATTCGCTTGCTCCTCGAGCCATTTGCTCACACTTATCACTTTCCTCAATCGAATACTCGCCTCCATTGGCAGGTCCCTCGTTGAATCGTTAATTTGTTGGAATAGCGGATTGCTTGCAAACGCTTTTACGTTGACGTCGAGTTCCTTGATCTGTTCGAGCAATTGCTCCGTTGCGGCTGAACCAGATGCTTCGATCTTGGTTGTCTCCCTCGGCGGCGCCGGGAGCGAGAGCGATGTCTTCAGCCTGCTGGCTCGCGTAATAACCTGTTTGGCGGCCGTAGCAATCTTATCGAGAGTTAAAGGTTTCACTTTGGACATCTGCTGTATCTGCTGATTCAGCTTCTGTATCTCCAGGAAATCCTCCATCGCCTGTTTGGTTGTCGGACTATTGGCCGAGGGACGGCGTTCCCCAACTGTCTCATTGGTGACTTTGTCTTTCCTGAATCCAACGGCGTCACGGCCCGTTTCATCTCCCGGTGTTGATGGACGGCGCACTTGCGCCAACGAAGTTACGGCGACGACCACACTGATCGCCAGGAAGAATAATCGTTTAGTATGCATGGGAGACCTCCGGGTCCTGAGTTCAATATTAGCGCCACGATAATAATAGCGTTGCGCCGCGGCGAGCAATTCGGAAACACGCGACAATCCACAGATTACGCAGACTAACGCAGAAGAAATGCAGAAAAGGATTAATTGACGAGCAATGAGGCGGCAGTCTGCGAAATCTGCGCCATCAGTGATTACATCTGCAATTCACAAGAGCTAGCGATTATTGGAGTCGAGATAGCACTCTCGAATATTAGTTCAGAGTACGTTCACGTGCCGTGAATTGCCGGCTCCACGAGCGGAGCATTACCAGGAAGATAAAAGAATGCGATGGCAAAGATCACATAGACCGCCAGCAGCAGTATGCCTTCCATCCAGTTGGACTCCCCGTCCGCAGCTACAAGGCTCACTATTGCAACCGCAAGCCCGACCGTTATGACTTCGAACGTGGTGAAAAGCAGGTCCATTGGTTTGCCAATGGCATAGCTCAAAAACACCAGCACCGGGGCCACGAACAACGCGATCTGCATGCTCGACCCAACCGCGATGTGATATGCCAGGTCCATCTGATTCTTCATCGCCATAATGATTGCAGTGCTGTGCTCCGCGGCATTACCGATTATTGCCACGGCGATAACTCCAACAAAGATTTCAGTGAGACCGAGCGCCTTCGAAGCCGGTTCTACGGCATGAACCAGTAGCTCACTCATCCATGCAATCAGTCCTGTCGCTACGACTAGCACTATAACCGCGGTTCGAAGGCTCATCGCTTCTCCCGCCTCCCCTTCCTCATGCGAGCCCTGGTACAAGTCCTTGTGCGTGCGTAAGGCAAAGACGAGACTGAGAATATATGTCACGAACAGCACAACCGAGATCTCGATGCTGATGTTCTTCTCGGCGGTCCCGGCTGTGCCAAGCGTCACCCAGTGAAAGAGAGCCGGCACCAGCAAACCTATTGCGCTAAGCGCCATAAGCGTGGCGCTCATCGTCGCAGCAGTCCTGTTGTATCTTTGATGCGTGTACCGGAGACCGCCGAACAGCGCACTCGCTCCGAAAACCAGCAGAATGTTTCCGAGAATGGATCCAGTCAATGAAGCTTTTACGACTTCGCTCAGTCCTGCGCGCAGCCCCTGAAACGCAATAATCATTTCGGCGGCATTACCAAACGTTGCATTCAACAGACCCCCGATGCCCGCACCCAATCGCTCCGCCAGACCTTCGGTTGCTTTTCCCATCCAGCCCGCCAAAGGAATGATCGCCACTCCCGATGCTATGAAAGTCCACAGCTCATTCGCGTGTGAGTAATGCAGCACCACCGCAACAGGTATAAACACGAGCAATCCATCCAGCGCGTGTTCGATCATGAATTGTTTGCTCTGTGATCTTTTCACTATTATTTCCGGCCTCGCTCAATTGCTGCAGCCATCTGATCCATCAGTTCTAGTTCGCTAAAAGCCATCCACCCGTGTCCCTTGCCTGGCCCATAGACGATCTTTCCTTCATACGGCGGCTCGGCATTGGAAAGAAATGCGTCCAGCATATGCACCGCGTTATTGAGAAAATATTCATCTGCTTCACCAACCCAAATCGTCAGCTTTCCTCGCAGTTTTGGTCCGAGCGTCTTCCAATTCTGTTCCAGGACCATTCGAAGGTCATATCTTTTCCAATGATCCACAAAGTCGCGATTTATCTTTCCGGTCTTTGGATCCCACAGAGGTGCTGGACGGCCGTCAGCGCCGCGAGAGCCGTAGGTTGCATTCCACGCACCCCATTGCTCACCGGACATAACGTAGCTGTCGCCGAGACCCATCGCATTCTCCATCTGGCATTCATGGCGGATCGTGAATCGAACATCTCCGTTAAGCTCACGAGCACTCGGCCGTTCAAATCCATTCCGATTTACATACGCATTTTGATCTTCATAGATATTGATAAGCTGAAAAGCTCGAAAGTCGACGCCGTCGGGAAAACCGGACCAGGTGCCGTTGAAGAAATCAGGATAAAAGACCTGGAGTGCGAGAGACACCCAACCGCCGGTTGATCCGCCGGTAAGGAATCGCGCCCAGGGTTGCCCTATACACCTGAACTTCTGTTCGACAAAAGGAATCAGCTCCTGAGTGATGGCATCACCGTAAGGTCCATTATTGTCCGAATTAACCTGATAACAGTCGCCGTATGGACCATCGCCGTCGAGATGGACGAGGACCATTCGCGGCGTTTGGTCGGCCAGCCAAATACTTCGAAAGCTGGAACCCTCTCTCATCATCCGCTGAACACCGGTAAACCGGGAACCATATCCTCCAATCTGAACGCGCAATGGATAACGTCTCGAAGCCTCGTTCTCGAACCCCTTTGGCAGGATAACGCCTGCTCGCAAATAAATAGGCCTACCGTGAAATTTCGAGAGCAGCGTTGACTGAATTTTTACGTACTTAACGTATTCGTTTTCCGTCGGAGTCTGCTCAGCCGGGACCCGTTCAGTGAGCTCAATTTTGACTGTTGCACCTTGCTTGGGATCGAGATGGATTGTCTGTGGCTTGCTATAAAGATTGCCGGGAGCATTAACGGACTTCAAATCGGTATTTGAATCGAATAGAGCCTGCACGAAGTACTCTCCCGGTTCGAGACGCGAGAGGCGGTCGATTGGAAATGCAGCACAGGTGTCGTCGATTATGCCGGAAACTCCAGGCGCAAACCCGTTTACATCCCGGCCAAAAAGAGGCGACGCATCAAGTCCGGTCTGACCGATCGTCAGGCGTGGTTCCGCCTGCCCTTTGAGGCTCATCACTACAAACAGCCGTCCGTTTTGGGCATTTGAAACCAAGCCAGGTGCGATATTGACTTCAAATCTGAGTGGTGCCGACGGAGAAGTCTTCGCTGGCACATACAGGATGGTGGCCAGCAGTACAATGCCAAAATATCGTAGCTTTCTCATCTTTTTTGAGGTCTTCAGGAGAAGACAATGGGCGGCGGCGCCTGTTACTCAACCTGGGCCAGTAAACCGGGATCAAGCAGCAAGAGCAGTTGATCACGTGCGCGCTCAACTGCAGCCTGCTCTTTAGATTCCAGGGTTATCTTTACTCGATAGTCATCTCGCGCAAAAGTCGGGTATGAACCGATATCGACTTCGGGGTTACGCGAGGCGACATCGTCAAGTCGCGGGGCGATATCGAATTCGTCCTCGCGGGTATAAATAACATTCGTAAAGAAAGGCTCAGCTCGAAAACGCTCACGGATGGCCTCGAACTTCTTGCTGAATAGCTCGGGCACGCCTGGCAGCACATAGACATTCTCAACTGCGAGCACCGGCCAACGAAGGTCGCCGCCGCGGATCAACTCGGGGTTTTCGGGAGTATCGGCCATGCGCAGCCGAGCCGCGTCAATTCCATCACCGAAGTAGCCGCGCAGCATCGCCTCAAGCTCGGGATGCCGTACGACTTCACGCCCGAACGCGCGAGCCACTCCTTCGATAGTAACGTCATCGTGGGTTGGTCCGACGCCGCCCGAAGTAAAAACGTAATCGAATTTCTTTGCACATTCGCTTACTGAGCGAGCGATGACATCAACATCATCGGGGATAATGACGATCTGCCGAAGGGCCACGCCTAGCCCGTACATTTCACGGATCAAAAAACTGGCGTTCTTGTCCTCTGATTTTCCAGTCAGAATCTCGTTGCCGATTACTACGATGGCCGCGGTCTTCTGTCGCATAGCAGACATATTAAGGGATGAAAGGATGGTTGTCAGCCGCAAGGTTTGGTTTCTGGTTATTGGTTTCTGGTTTCTAATCTGTGTAATCTGCGTAATCTGCGGATGAATTGACTAACTCGATTTTCAGAGTCTATAAACCGCCCTAAGGAAAAATCACGCAGCTAACACAGGAATAAACAAATCAAAGCCCTTATCCGCAGATTACACAGATGAGAAGAATAAACTCCGAACGATGAACGCTAAACGCTGTACGCTGAACGCGCAGCGTTCGCGTTCGCTGCTTGAAAGACCAATCTCTATCCCATAGAATCACAGTCCAACCTCTCAGGGTAGTGGAAACGAAAGGAGCCATAATGCGCTTTAAGAGTTGCCTCATAGCAGCAGCGCTCGGGTTGTGTACGATCGCCGGTACATTCGCTGCCGGACAGTCTTCCAAAGGTGCGGCAAAGACTATCGCCAGCGGAAACGGATCCGGCTCTGCCGATTGGCCTATGTACGGCCGAGATCTCGCCGGTTCGCATTACAACCCCCACGAAAAACAACTTACCCCAGCAACCGTTTCGCGGTTAAAAGCAAAATGGGTGTTTGAAGCCGGAGGCGATGTCTCAGCTCAACCCACCGTAGTTGCTGGAGTCGTCTACTTTGGGTCGTGGGACGGCAAAGAGTACGCCGTCGACGCAAAGACGGGTAACAAAATCTGGGAATATGAGTGCGGACAACCGTCGCGAAGCGGTGCTGCCTTTGGTGAAGGAACTCTGTTCTTCGGCGATCTTGGCGGCTCGCTACACGCGGTGGATGCAAAGACCGGTACACTAAAATGGAAGATCAAGATCGACGCTCATAAGGATACCGTAGCGACGAGTTCACCGATCTACCATAACGGACGAATCTACATCGGCGTTGCATCACACGAAGAAGGCGGGATCATGAAATACGGTCCAAAGTACGAATGCTGCACTTTCCGTGGCGGAGTTGCGGCGTTCGACGCCAAGACCGGAGCGCAAGTATGGCGCTGGTACACCATACCAGAGACACCCGCGGACAAGGGAAAAGATAAGAAGGGCGTAACAATAATGGGTCCTGCGGGTGGCGCAGTGTGGTCCACCGTAACGATTCATCCTGATACGAATCGCCTTTACGTAACCACCGGGAATCAATACACGCCGCCGGCTTCCAAGTTTCCAAATGGTATCGTCTCGCTCGAGCTCTCAACCGGAAAGCTCGTCTGGTCCTACCAGGCAACACCTGGAGACATCTGGACATTCGGCTGCGCAAACCTGGCGGATTGCAGCGATCTCGATGTGGACTTCGGTTCGACGCCAATGCTGTTCAAAGGACCCGGGGGCAAGCCTGCGATCGGCGCAGGACAAAAGAGCGGCTGGTTCTACGCAGTGGACCCAAAGGACGGAACGTTACTTTGGAAAACTGAAGTAGGACCGGGTGGGAAGCTTGGTGGCATTGAGTTTGGTGACGCGACCGACGGAGAGCGCGTTTATGCCGCAGTGTCTGCCTTCCCGAAACAGGGCTCGGTGGCTGCGCTTGATGGCGCTACGGGGAAGATACTCTGGCAGACAATGGCTCCCGACAACGGTTCGAATTTTGGGCCAATCACCGTAACTGGTACGGGCGATAACCGACTGGTATTCGCCGGAACGAATCGCAATTTCATTCGAGCTTACGATGCGAAGGATGGCAAGATTCTTTGGGAGTTCGATACCGGAGGAGCAGTCGGTGGCGGGCCGACGGTTGTCGACGGAGTGCTTTACGTCGGTTCAGGCTACCAATTCCTTCGAGTGGGAAAGCCAAACAAGAAGCTATACGCGTTTTCGCTTGACGGTAAGTAATCGAAGTTTCGATCTAATTGGGTATCCCATCATTATCGTGTTCGGGGAACCTTAGCTAGAGTTCCTTTACACGAGATGAGTTACTACGATTGTTCATCAGCACTAGGACCATATATCGAAGGAACGGTCGATCCCATCGGCCTCAAATAGGTCGAAAGCTGACCTCGGTGATGAACGGTGTCAAAAAGGAACTCCCACGCAAAGTGGTAACCGGTTCCACGAGATATCTCATACTCTTTGTACACAAACCTGAACTCCTTTTCCCACACCGAGTGATCCACCGCACTAAGTCGCTTCGTGATATCGTCGTGGTTCCTGTCATAGGTTGCTAAGATCTCTTCAACGCTAGTTGGTGTCGGGAAGTCACCCCATTCGATCATTCCCTTCTCCAACCCCTCAGCAAGAACCACCTCCTCCATGACGATCAGCCACGCAATTTCGCGGGCCGTGCGCGATTTTGGCTCAGGCTTATAGTCGGATTGCTGCTGCGGAATTCTGGCAATTACTTTCCGTGTCGCAGTTGCTTCTCTGTTCCAAAACTTCAGGAAAAGCTCCTTCTCATCCACCCTTTTTCACTCCGGCTATTTGATCTTCTTGCCCTTCATTGTCTCGCCGTTCACTGTAACGGAGATCTCAACGACTTTACCCTTGTCATCACGCACAAACCTGGCCACAGCATTCACGTTGGTGACGGAAAAAGTGCCATCGTCCTGCGGCACCAACTCCTCTTTCGACTCACCCTTTGGTTGTCCAAAGAGCTTGTCCCCTTCGTGAGTTATAACCAGGATGCCTATTGGAGCCTCGTACTCGCCGACATAATCGTCGTATGTTTTGGGATCTGGCTTTCCAGCTTTTGCAGCGGGCTTCGAGGAATCCGCGGGCTTTGCAGCGTCCGAAGTCTTTTGAGCTTCCGGTTTGTAGTTGGCCAGCCACTCGACATCCACCGTATCGGCTCCACGTCGCTCTTTTTCCTTTATCAGCCATTGCCCGCGCTCATTCCAGGGCGGACCGCCTTCGGGATCGACATGGCAGAACGTGCAATCCTTTGCGCCGAACTTCTTAGCCTTGGCGAGCAACGGAGGATAGCCGAGCGATTTACCTGCAAGCGCGGCGATAACCCCAACGAGAAAAATCACTGAAATAACAATCTTGATTCTTTTCAACTTAATTCTCCTTAACCGATCGGCTTTGTGACACAGAGCATAGTGCCCTAAGCAACCGCTTATCGCAACTGCTGAATCGTATCCAAAATCAAGCTCTCAACCTTGTCCCAGACTTGTTGATCGTACTCCATTTTTGTGTGCGCTACGCGGAAGGCTTTTTTCATTATTGAAACGCCGGAAATATCGATGTTCTTGTTGCTGTAGTCAAATTCGAAGTTACCTAGGATCAATGTCCTGGCGGGGTCTCCAGCCCGGATCTCAGGCTCGCCCTTGATGAACCACCCATTTCGTTGGAAAAGATTGGCCGCGCGGATAACGTTGTCTGGAATTATGCTGTCGTTCCGACCGACGCTATCTATCTGAACGGTTAGCGCAATCGGAACCTCCATCTTCTTTAGCTGTCTGGCCAGTTTAACCACAGCCGCTCCGCCAAAACTCTGACCGTAGACAATGAGCCGCACCGACGACCGTTCCCGTTCATCCAGGATACCGTCATGGTCCTTATCAAAAGCGTTATTGATGAGCTCGATCGCAAGAAATCGTTTTTTATTCTCAACGGTCTCAACGCAGATCGTAGGGTCATTCATCGAGCGAAGCTTCAATGCGAGTTTTCGAACGTTTCTTTTCTCATTGTCCCAGGGTTCACGCCCGCCCATGAAACCCAGAACCAAAATCTGATTCTGTCGAAGAGGTGTGGAAACGGTGAAGTTTTGATAGCGCTGTCCTCTCGGAATGATGCAGCCGCCCAGAGAAACGAGAATGACGAGACCAACCGTCAATACCGGCCACAGATGCTTGGAACCCAGCGTGGACATCACGAATCGGTCGATGCGAGCTTACCGATCAGTACGGTAGTAGCTCGCCCACAATAGATATTTACTCATCTAGCGCAGGTTAAGGCCCGCCCACCATCGATACTCACCGTTGCTCCCGTAATCCAACCAGCCTGGTCGGATGCCAGGAAGTAAATCAGATCGGCAACCTCCTGTGGGTTACCGACACGCCCCAGCGGGTGAGTCGTTTTGCTATGCTCCAGAAAAGCCGCGTATGCTTCCTCACTCATCCCTCCGGCCCGATGAAGCTCGGTGACAACCACACCCGGATTGACCTCATTAACTCTAACGCCTTTGGCAGCCAGCTCGAGCGCCGCGCATCGAGTCAACTGATCTACCGCAGCTTTACTCACACAATATGCCAGGACGCCGGGAAAAGAACGCGGGCCAGTTACACTCGACACATTCACGATATTCCCACGTGAACGCTCCAGATATGGCAGCGCGGATTTCATCATGTGAAAAACCGAGCGCAGGTTGATGTTCATCATTTCATCCCACAGCTCTAATGATGTGTCTTCAATGCGTCCTGACTTGAGGATGCCGGCGGCATTAACCAGTACGTCGAGCCCACCCAACGCATCGACTGAGGTAGCAATGCAGCCTTCGGTCTCCCGTTCATCGGTAAGATCTGCGGCGATTACAATCGCTCTCCTGCCAGCCTCGCTGCGCGAGACTACCTCCTCTAGCGTCCCTTCACGTCTGCCCACCAGCGCGACATTGTTACCGTCGCGTAGGAAACGTTCAACAGTAGCGCGTCCGATGCCGCTGGACGCCCCGGTAACGATTACATTCTTTATTTTGTTATTCATTATAGATCCCATATGTGCTATTGGCCCCTTAATGTTCAACTACGATGCACGGTTCGTCAAATATTCCGTTCTATGGTTGCGGGTGCTCTGGACGACATCTAAACCGACCCCGGTACTTTCATGTATCTCAAGCAGATCTTAATAACGCCGGCTCTGATCGGGATTACCGCAGTCTCAGTTCGAGCTCAAGACCGCTATTCCCCACTAGCTCCCCCGTTGACGTCGGCTCTGACTCGCAGCGCTCAGCAGTTCAGGCTTGGGGACCTGACAATCACCGGCAACCGCCATACGAAACTCTATGTCATCTTACGGATGATTCCTATTTCACCGGGCGAAATATTCAATACATCGCTATGGGAGCTCGGACTCGAGCAGATAAACCGCTCAGGCTTGTTTGAGCCGATCGAGCAAAAGGACGTTGTGTTGAAGCCGAATCCGGCAACGGGCTTGATTGATGTCGAGCTGCACCTGACCGAACGCGATCGCCAGCGCGTGGATTTCAGCGGAGGTAGTGGCACAACCGGCGGATCATCGATTTCCGTAGACTACGCGAATACGAATCTGTCGGGTCGAGCCGACCGCCTCACTGGTCGAATCCGTTTCGGCTCTCGCGAACGCGCCGCCGGAGCAAGCTACTCGGTAATTTCCTATGGAAAGCTTCCGATTTATTTTGATCTGTCAGGTTTCTTTGAGCGGCTGGAATTTGTTAACGCCCGGACGGTCACGCAAGAAAAAGAACCTCTGTTTGTTCAGCGAAGCGGCGGCGGCAGTATCGGCATTTTTGTACCGCTCAATCGCTCGCGGTTTACAATATCCTCACCCACTCGCGTTGGTGTGGTCTACGCAATCAGTTCTACAAACCTGGCCGATCTATTGTTGGCGACGACTACGGGGGTGCGGTCGCTCGAGGAAGGTGGGTTGCGAACCGCCTCTCTAACATTATTGTTTTTGCATAACACGTTAGATCGCGAGCTTGATCCGCAGCGCGGAGAGAGTGTTACGCTGGGAGTAGAACTCGGGGGGCGTGCGCTCGGCGGAAGTCTTAACTCGTTCAGGCCCTACCTGGATTACCGCCGATTCTGGTCACTTAGCGCCAGCAATGATTCTCGCGAACCAACGGCGGTAGGAGTTCGCTTTCGCGTATCGCACGTTCGCTCTTTCGGTGAGCCCTTCACAGAACAGGCACTATCGACGGTGCGAGGAGTACCGGTATTCAACAGGGTTTTTCTTGGGGGCGAAACCGAAGTCCGCGGCTACGACGTGAATTCCATTGCGCCATTAGCTCGGCTCCAGCGCTTCGTGGTAGACCAGCCGAACGCGGAGCCGTTTCTTTCGAGCGAAGTCCGTCCGGTTGGCGGCGATACAAAGCTGCTATTTAACGCCGAGTATCGGGTTCCTGTTATATGGCAACTCTCAACCGCGGCTTTTTTTGACATCGGCGCATCGTTCAACGCACGGCGCCTTACCAAAGAGAGCTTTGAAACCATGACCACTGTTCAGTCCACCGGCGCTCCGGTAACTGTGCTGACTGTGCTAAAGCCGCTGAAACCCGAACAGGACTTTCTTCCTGCCTATCGAGCGTCACTTGGCGGTGAGCTTCGATTTCCGATCCCATTAGTGCACATACCATTGAGGCTGATTTTTGCATGGAATCCTAATGCTCAGAAGGTGATCCCGGAGGGCGCTCTGGTGGCTCCGGAAAAAAGATTCGCATTTCGGATTGGGTTTTCAAGGACCCTTTGAGAGACTAACCATGCATAAAATGGATCAAACCGACCTTTCATTGCTAAAAGTGGCAATCCCACCAAATGGCCGTGGGTGGGATTTAGGATTTTCACACAGCCTTTCCGTCGGTGGGTTTTGAGGTTTCTTTCGAGTAGGATCCCACCCTTGTGGTATGTCTCTCGATTGGTCATCATAGACTACTATGGCGAAACCGAAACTAAAGGGACCGCGGCCTGAATGGCTCAAGATACGAATTCGCGCTAATGAGACTTTCGACAGCGTGAATCGGATGATCAACGACTTGAGTCTCCATACCGTCTGCCAGGAGGCACGCTGTCCAAATATTTTCGAATGTTGGAGTGAAGGCACCGCCACCTTCATGATCCTTGGCGACATTTGCACTCGGCATTGTGGTTTCTGTGCTGTTGGCAAAGGCAAGCCAACTGCACTCGATCCGGACGAGCCCCATCGTGTAGCGGAGGCGGTTAAACGCCTCGGCGTTAGACATGCGGTCGTCACAAGCGTTAACCGAGATGAGCTGCCAGACGGCGGAGCCCTTCATTTCGCGCAAACAGTCTCCTGGATTCGACGTTTAAATCCGAGAACTCGTGTCGAGGTGCTGATTCCGGATTTCTGCGGCAACCAGGAGGCCCTGGACACCGTACTCAATGTCCGGCCAGACGTGCTGAACCACAACACCGAGACCGTCGCACGGTTGTACAAACGCGTTCGGCCAGATGCGAAGTATGACCAATCACTGGAACTCCTTCGGCGCGCACACGCTTTTAAAGATCAGCAGCCTATGCTTACGAAGTCCGGCTTGATGGTTGGTCTGGGTGAATCGCGCAATGAGTTGCTGGAGACTTTTCAGAATATAGCAGATACCGGCTGCGACATCCTGACCGTAGGCCAATATCTTTCGCCTACTCCCAAACACATACCGATTGAAAGGTATTACACTCCCGAAGAATTCTCTGATCTGAAGACAGAGGCGATGAGAATGGGATTTCGCTACGTAGAAGCGGGGCCTCTCGTACGCAGCTCCTACCATGCAGGGCGACACACGCAGGATGACGCTCTTGATTACGGCAACGACCCGATATTCGCGACGCCGTTCACTCCTGGAGACCTATCGCTCATTCAACTCAAAGGCCGAGACGGACAGAGCGGTTAGAGCGATACATTGCTGGTTTGCAGCCAAAAATGACGAGAGGCCGGATCACACGATCCGGCCTCTTTGCGAATTGTGCTGTGTATAGGTTATTTTCCGCGTGCTGCAGCCTTGGAGGCTTTGAGCGGGTTCTTGGTTCCTTCGCCGGAACGTGATGATGCCAGCATCTTCTCGTGCCCTGCACAGTCGTGCTCTTCAGCCCTGGCTTTCCAGTACGCGTTTGCGTCGATTCCCTGGGAGATGAATGCGACAACCGTGAAAGACATAAGACACTTCGGGCAGTTCAGGCGTACCCCGCGCGCTGCTCCTCTTCTTGCCATTTTTTATTGCTCCTTTGTGGTAATTGATGCGCCATGACGCAAATCGCGCGTGGCAAACAAAAAGACAGGGTAACAGATTTGGCGGACCGATTTCAATTAAAAGAAAATAGTATAAATAGGCCATATTGGTCCTATTCGTCCTATTTGTCCTATTTAGTTCTTTTTCTTGAGATCTTCCTGAAGTTTGGACCCGTCGCTGTTAACAATGTCATTGACGAGCCAACCAGTCGCACCCTTGGTTGCCTCGACCGTGATATCCCGCTTATCGACCCCTCTGCTCGTCCGCGCGCTCCATTGAAATGTCACTGTAACTCTAGCGACATCGCCAGCCATTTCCGTTTTTACAACACGGAACGAATCAGGATATTCCTGAGAGTCTGTCAAAGGATCCCCTTCGTAATCTGGAGCCTCATCGGGGTGTGCTTTGCTTGCTGCAGCCTGCCGCTTTAGTTCTTTCAGCAACAGATTATATAACTCGGGCGTGAGCCATCGTTTCCGAAGCTGAACATTGCGAACCGTAAAATCCTTGTTGTGCGCCAGGTGGTATGTGTAAAAGGCCCGCACTGACCTCGAGGCTGCGTCCTCCGGTTTAGCGGTTTGGGCGAACGTAGGATTTCCCACCACCAACAGGACTGCGGACAAGAGTCCCAATAAAAGAACGAGCCGTGACGTATTAGTCATCTTTGCTCCTGCTATTCTTTGATATAGCTTCTTCCAGGCGGGCGCGGATTGCGTGAACAACCGAACCGATTTCCAAATCTTCGGAGGCCCGGGTCGCGCGGGTGAACAACTCCGCCTTACCTTCCTTAACCTTCTTGCCAAACGTTACTCGGTAAGGAATGCCGATAAGATCGGCATCGTTGAATTTTACGCCGGCGCGTTCGTCCCGATCGTCAAGCAATACATCTATGCCAGCCTTGGAGAGATCCTCATAGACCCGCTCAGCGGCTTCGACGAGCTGTTGATCCTTTATGTTCACTACGGTCAACACAACATGGAATGGCGCAATTGAAAGTGGCCAGCTTATGCCGGCTTCGTCGTTGTAAAGCTCGATCGCCGCGCTCATAACACGCTCGACACCTATTCCGTAGCTGCCCATCACGATCGGAACCTCCTGACCGTCGGGCGTAAGGACTTTCGCGCCCATGCTGTCGGAGTATTTTGTTCCTAGTTTGAATATGTGTCCGGCTTCGACTGCCCGAACCACTTCCAGAACTCCGCCGCAATTAACGCAAGCCTCGCCCGCTTTGACTGAACGAAGACTGGCCCACTTGTCCACCTTGATGTCGCGGTCGACGTCAACGCCTCGGATATGGTGATCGTCTTTGTTCGCGCCAGTGGTCATGTTCCGCCTTCCACTCAACGCTTCATCAGCAATGATGCGGCCGATTTTTGGGTGAGAAGTTGCAGTCACGCCAACAGCACCGAGGGAACCGGCGGAGGCGCCGAGGGCCTCGCTGATTTCCTCAGGTCGGGCAGCCCTGACATTAATCGCACCGCTGGCATCCATCAGCTTAGTTTCATTGAGCTCGTGATCACCGCGCAAAAGTACTAACGCTACATTGTCGTCAAGGATGTAGACGAGAGTCTTAATTTGGCGATCTGCAGAAGCGCCACCCGGAAAGCTTGTAAGGTCCTCAATCGTTCTAACCCCTGGCGTTGGGAACTCTTCAACCCCAGTTGGCCCTCCGCTGTCGTCTAACGTCGCGAGCTGAGAGGTCGCCTTTTCGACGTTTGCGGCGTAGCCACATTTCTCACAAAAGACGATGTTGTCTTCGCCGGCGTTGGTACGCACCATGAATTCGGTGGACTTCGTTCCGCCCATTGCACCAGAGCTGGCTTCCACGGCGGTGTATTTCAAGCCGCATCTGGTAAAGATTCTGCAATATGCGTCGTAATGATCCTGGAACGACTTATCCAATCCTTCGAAATCAACATCGAAGGAGTACGCGTCCTTCATTGTGAACTCACGCACGCGCAGGAGACCGGATTTTGGCCGGGCTTCATCACGAAACTTAGTTTGAATCTGATACCAGACCTGCGGCAGCTGTCGATAAGAGTTTATCGAGTTGCGCGCAATTGACGTAAAGACCTCCTCGTGCGTCATGCCGAGCGCCATATCGGTGCCCTTCCGATCGCGCAAACGAAACATGTTGTCGCCCATTACATCCCAGCGACCAGATTCTTTCCATATCTCGGCAGGGTGAATGGCGGGAAGCAGGAACTCCTGCCCACCAATGCGATTCATCTCTTCGCGAATGATCTGGATAACCTTGAGGCGCACGCGTTGCGCAAGAGGTAGCAGAGAATAAACGCCTGCGGTTAGCTGACGAATATAACCGGCTCGAACCAGCAATCGATGGCTGGCGACTTCAGCATCTGCCGGATCTTCTCGCAGGGTTGGAATAAAGAAATTTGACCAACGCATGTTTTCTCCCGGAACCGTCTCGCATGTAAAATTGAGGCAAATAGACGGAACGAAAGAAACTAGCAATTGACAAGCGCGGGAGTCAACTTCCGGTACGATGTATCCAGTACGATGTAAGAAATCGTTTTTGGTTCAGCGTTCAGCATTAATCATCTGCGTAATCTGAGTAATCTGTGGATCGCACTAGCACGAAAGAGTAAAGAATTGAGGTGCCAGTGTTATCCGCAGATTACGCAGATTACGCGGAAGACAGGATGGTAAGCGCGCAACCTGAACGCTAAACATATGACTTTCAGACTTCTTTGGTATATTAATGTCACTCTGATTTCCCCTAAGAGCACAGTTTCCAGGAGAGAAGAATTGATCAGAGACTTCATCAACGAGTACGCCCGATACCGCAGCATCGGTGAAAAAGCCATCGGACAGGTTTCGGATGATGCGTTGAACAAAGTTCTCGGTCCAGAGAACAACTCAATCGCCATCATTGTCAAGCACATAGGCGGCAATCTGGTTTCGAGGTTCACCGACTTTCTAACCAGTGATGGTGAAAAGCCCTGGCGAGATCGAGATTCCGAATTCCAGAATGCAAGATATGACAGGTCAGAGGCGGAACGCATTTGGTCAGAGGGTTGGAGCGTTCTCGAGTCGGAGCTCTCCAACCTGACCAATGAAGATATGGATAAAACTGTCTACATCCGAGGGCAGGCCTGGACTGTGCACGATGCTCTCTGTAGATCGCTCGCGCACTTGTCTTATCACGTCGGACAGATAGTATTGTTGGCTCGGATCCTTAACGAGGGAGAATGGCAGTGGATAAGCATCCCAAAGGGTCAATCGCGCGAATACAACCTGCACCCGACCAAGGAAAAAACACTCAAATGAGAGGAACTATGCAAATGTGGATCGCACGTACCTTTTTAATTCTTGTGCTCACATCAATGATAGGAGCTGCAGCAATGAGCAAAACACCGCAGGAGCCTCAGCCATTTCCATCACCGAAGAAGGAACCGCCCATCGTTACCCCTGGAAAGACAGACAGAGAACCACCATCGGATGCGATCGTGCTATTTGATGGCAAGGATTTGTCCAAGTGGCGCAGCGGCAAAGACGGCGGCGAACCGAAATGGTTGATCAAAGATGGCTATACCCAAGTGGTTCCGCGAACTGGAGACATCGCCTCCAAGGAAGAGTTTGGCGATTGCCAGTTACACATCGAATGGGCGACTCCGTCCGAAGTAAAAGGCGAGGGTCAGGAGCGCGGCAACAGCGGCGTGTTTCTGATGGAACGGTATGAAGTGCAGGTGCTGGATTCTTACGACAACAAGACCTACTACCACGGTCAGGCGGGCGCGATTTACAAACAATATGCGCCGCTGGTCAATGTTTCCAGGAAACCGGGTGAGTGGCAGAGCTATGACATCATCTTCACGGCGCCCAAGTTTGATGAAGATGGCAGAGTCATCGAACGCGCTCGAATCACTGTGCTGCACAACGGAGTGCTCATTCAAAACAATGTAGAGATCTACGGTAACACGTATCACGACCGTGCGGCGCTTTACATCGCGCACGGACCCAAGGCATCTCTGAAGCTTCAGGATCACGGCAATCCGATAAGATATCGCAATATCTGGATTCGAAAGTTGTAACGAGCCACATAACGCAACCCGAACGAGCATACTGATGCCAAATCCTTCCCAGCGTTCGTACATTAGAGATCCGGTTGAGGCTCTTGAAAGGTCCGAAATCCAAAAGCTGCAACTTTCGCGCCTCCAGGCAGGAATTGAGCGCATAGCTACGAATGTCCCTTTTTATCGCGAGCGTCTGGGAGCGAACTTTTCTGCCGATAACA
>Ga0126382_10000261_pt1 | contig 20089 bp, 29 predicted proteins | sample PanSoiMetPlot_30_FD_92548 | JGI IMG/M metagenome (GOLD analysis project Ga0126382, IMG submission 92548) | Tropical forest soil microbial communities from Panama - MetaG Plot_30 | ecosystem: Environmental > Terrestrial > Soil > Tropical forest > Bulk soil | place: Panama | collected 2016-02-17
ATCTGGAAATATGGAAGTCCGCGAGGCTTTAAATCGTGGATATCAACCAGATGAAATTGTAGATAGGATTCTTTTTGCTACAGAACCGAAAAGAGAGCCTCTTAAATATACTCCTGAAAAACAACAAGAGGAAGAACCAGTTCAGGGAGCAGAAAATAAACCTTTCGATAGTCATCCTTCAAGGCTTCTGAAATACGCTATTACTCCCACTAAATTGATGGGAGATCTTTATACTGGCAAATATAACTTAAACGAATTTCTTGCAGATATTCTTCCTGTTACTAAATTTGGTGCTGTTGGAACTACTGGAGCCGCAGTAACAATGGGAACAGCAGGATTAGGAGCGGGTCCATTTCTTAGCGGATTGGCTACTTCTGGAGCAATGTCAACAGAGGATACATTGCTTGGAAGATATATTGGAGAAAAACCTGAATCTTTCCTTTCTCATCAAGGTGAACCAACTATTCCAGAACAAATTGCTGAAGGAACTGTTCTGAATGAATTAGGAGGAAGAGTTCTTTCTACTGCATTTAGAGGAGGAAGGGCAATTTTCAAAGGAATGGATGCTCTTTTAGGAAGAAATGTTGTTCCTGAATCTTTGGCTGCTTTAGAACCAACTTTTTCACAATATGCAAAACCCGGAACACGTAGGTTTACGCAGTTTCTTGAAGACACTCTTGCGGCGGGAGAAAAAGCAGCCCGAGGAGAAACTAGCGAGGCAATTGCCAAACAAACCGCACAAAATTTCGTTACAGATTTATCAAAAAGAAAGATCGTTCTTGGTTCTTCAAATGAGGCTATTACGAAACAAGCCGAAGGAAGAATTCTAGAAAATTTCCAAAAAAGTGTAGAAGCTTCTGGACAAACTGGGGAAGCAACTAAACTTATTGCGGAAACAAATCCGTATCAAATTCGAACAATGACGCAGGGACCACAAACTGTTCCTTCTGGAATTCTTGATAATCAAGGAAATCCAGTAATGAAAGTAATTCCTGCCCAGTACAAAGTCGATGAAATTTCTGGTCCTGTATTTCTTGAAGAAACAATTCAGCATGCCAAGAGATACGTTGATCAATATGAAAAAGCAGCAGTAAAGGATCTCGAAGCTCCAACATATCAAGCAGCGAAATCGGTTCTTGAACAATCAAGAGCCAAATTTGATACTAATGGAAATTTGACCGATTATGAGCCGATTTCGTTTTCTCAAGCATGGAATTGGAAACAAGAATTTGGTAATTACGCTTACGGTTCTCCGTCATACGAATTAGCGAAAGTTGATGCTCGATTTAAACCTCTTTTCAAGTCCATTGATACAGATATTCAAAATTCAATGGCGACGGCTTGGAATAACAATGGACAGGATGCTTTGCAACTTTATCAGAAAGCAAAGGATCTAGTTAATACCAGACACATTTTATTTAATCCCGGAGGAAGAACAGGAAAAGCTACTCAAGTTCTTCTTTCAAATTTGGATCAACATGATGAAATGATTGATCCTGTAATTCAGCAAGTTAATAGAATACTGGATAACCCCGGTGTTCTTCGCAGAGCATTAAAAGCTGGAAATCTCAAAGTAGTCTTGAACAAACAAGCTCCAACAATCAAGACTATGACAAATCTCAAGAGAGATCTTCAGGCTTATCAGTTGAAAAGATTCTTTGATAATGCTCTCGATCCAAAAACAGGAGTATTTGACACTCAAAAGCTATTTGGTTTTTGGAATGATACAGAAAAATCAGAGTCGATGAAAATGCTCTTCAATAATGCAGATAGAGCAAAGATTCATCAATTCTTAAAGGATTTGACTCATTTCGAACAGAAACCAAATTTTGCTTATGGAACTGGATTAACTCTTCGGGCAATTTCCGGCGGTTTAGGATTAACTGGAGGAGTTGGAACTGCTTTATTATCTGGCGGAAATGTTCCAATGGCTGCTTTAGTTGGAGGAATTTTTCCGGCTATTTATGTAAGCGGCAGAATGGTTGCCCGAGCACTTGTTAATCCAACTTCTGCAAAAATTCTTCAAGCAATGGTTTCTGGACAACCTTTAGGAATGTCTCATCAAGCAGCAGCAAGAATTTTAGCCCAAGCTTGGAGAAGTGAACCAATTCGGGCAATAATTAATGGTTCGGAAATAAATGGAACTTTTGATGCTCAAGGAAAGTTTCAAGAAGTAGATACAACGAATCAAGAGGAGAAGAAATAGGGGGAGAAGCAAATCCCCCTTGGATTCGTCAGGATAGCCTAATTAGTCTAGAAAACTAGCACTAGACTGGCACAATTGAATAAGCCATCCTAGAAATTCCATATTTTCACCCCCTTTCTTTTGGTTCTCCAAGTTCTTCAGTGAATTTAATCGCTTCATTTTTAGTAAGCAATTTATTCTTATGATCCTCTGGAAAAGTTCCGTGTTCGTGTGGGATTCCGACAACTTGACCGCCTTTTATGGGACGAATTTTTAATTTAATTGCAACAGTTACTGCTTCAAGAAAATCTTCTGCATCAACAATAGCTGCTCCATTAAATCCCTCTGCATCTGCCCAAGAAAGCCACCATTCTGCCATATCTTCTCATTTCTTCTCGAACAAATCGAGTGCTTTTTGAGTTAACTCATAAGCTGGAACTCCATCGACAGGATTAAGATGAATCATTTGCGCTTGAGTTAATCTATCAAGCATTTCATCTAATTCTGTAATTGATCCAATTTCATTCCAGTAACGAGTCATCAATTCTGTTCTCTTTATAGGAATACTGCCTACTCCATTCCTTGATTCATAAAGAGCTTGAAGAATCATTCCGCCGATCTTAGCTTTATCATTCATACCACTCACCATTGAATAGACGTTGTAGTTCGGTTTGAGTTTCGTTACTTCATCAATCGCTTGATCAAAGTCCAATTCATTGATTTCTGTACTGATTCGATTTGCAGCTAAGATGATACTTATTTTCAGGACATTCGTGTGCATTCCTTGCAAAACACCTGATTTATCCCCGTATTTCTTATATAATTTGTGGATATCCTTATACCACGAATCATAAACGCGGGCTGCTCCATCGGTCCTTGTTATACAGACTGGCCGATTCGTTAACTTGATAATTTCTTTCAAAGGTTCAAGCAAAACGTCAATTTTGTACTTGTCAAGGTCAATATACATTAAAGAATTGGGAGGTCTGCTTTCATCGGCTTTGACCATTAAAGTTCTTCTTAACAATCCACCATATGTTGCCCTTCGTGTGTAAATTGTTTGTAAAAGTTCTTCATTTGATCCTCCGAGTAAGCTAAAACACAAATTAGGAACGATGAATCGTCCGCTTCTTAGACTCCTTTCATAATTCTCTTTGTAATCCCACCAATCTGTGAGATATTCAATGAGCTTTGGATCATCCAAAAAGAACCCTGCCAATTCAGGAGCAATTACAATCCCTTGTCCTCCTCGAATTGTTATTCCCTTCTTATTTGGAGCAACATCATGACTAAGATAGTCAAGGATTGCTTCTTTACTTCCTGAACCTGCTATCACTTTTGTGTGAAGCAGATTATCAAGTAATTTATTAGCTAATTTCAAAGGGGGATCTTTTCTTCCTCCTGAATCTGCTAATAAAATTACATAAATGTTTGGGTACACTTCCCCTGTTCCATGTTTATAGAAACAATTGTTTCTTAACAAGGCTCCAATGGTAGAGAAAGCAGCCCACTTCCAAAAAGAAGTAGGACTTTCGTACTCTTTCGTATACGAAATTACATTAGAAATAAAATCTGGCATTTCGCAACTAATCCTCGCTTTGTTAGTTGTGAAAATGCTTTACAATCTTATTTCATTATTAGGATTTGAGACATCCTGCCAGTTATCACTTGAAGAACTCTGTTCACAAGGTATCACTAAATCTATATTTCGAGACAAAGAGCAATTGATAAAATTGATTGGCCTTTCATATAGTTTCTTGAAGGTCTTTGCGTATTCCATCTTCTTCTCGATCCTTATCTCTGTCAAAATAGAGTCATGAGCTTCATTCAGAAAGAAATAATCCCTCATATATCCATCTAAATTGCTAACAACCCTATGCATTGTAAATTTTGTCAAATCGGAAATTGTACCTTGTTGAATATTACCGATTGCTTCGTTATAAAGAGCTTCATCGGGCCTACCAAAAAACATTCTCCTTCGTCCATTTGGATTGACTAAAGTTCTTGTTGAATTGATATGATCCCGAATTTCCTTGTGAAAAACGCCACGAATACTTGGATGCCTTCTATGAAAAACTTCAAGAATTCTTTGACATTCAGCTAATGGAAGATGACTCATTTGAGCCAATCTATTAGCTTTCATGTTATTGTTTCCCGCGTGCCTTGAGATTTTTCCTAGATGATAATACGAAGTGCCGATTTTTGGAATGTAAGGTTCTTCTTTGCCAATAGTTTCTGGATCACAATTGAAGATTAAACCGGCAGTTTTTTTGTGGATATTAGGCTTTTCGTCAAACATCGCCAACATTTCCATATCATCCGCCAAAACAGCGACAACTCTTGCTTCGGCTTGACTTCCGTCTCCTTCGAGAAAACAGAAACCATGATGAGGAACAAACATACTTCGTATATCTTTAGCAATTGCTCGATCTGAAAATCCTGTAAATATCTCCTCGTCAATTGAAAATCCGTGCTTCGTAATAGTTTGAAGACTTCTTCCAAGTCGTTTAGTAAACTTTCCTTCACTGCCTTTTGGTTCGTCCTCATAAAGCCATCTTTCGTCAATTGATTTCGAAGAAGTTGTTCTCCCTGTTTCTGCTCCTACCATATTAGAAATTCCTCTCCAATGTCCATCAGGATGAAGAGGAGTTTTAATATATTGCATAATCATTCCTAATTTCTTACAAAGAATGATTTGCGAAACTGCTATATAACCTAGACGACCAAGAGCATTCTGCTCACCATAATTAATGAGCAAATCGTCTAAAGTATCTTTGTCAGTTTTATAGGAGACTTTTCCAGTTGGAGAGGTTTGAGTTCTTTTAGGGAATTTAAGAATTTCATAAACAAATTCCCCAACTTGATCAGGACTGCGCGGGTTGAAATCGTCGTTGTTTACTCTACTTCTGAGAACCTTTAATTCTATTTCATAATGATTTGTGTACTTCTGAAGAAGTTTTTGTCGCTGTTCTTGATCTATTAGGATTCCAGTTTCATCCATATTTGCATAGATCATTATGGAAGGTGCGACTTCATTATCGTATAGATTTTTAAGGTTATCATCGACCAAATCTTTATCCTGCCCCTTGCTGACTCGATTAGTCGAGATTCCATCTTTACCATTATAGAGATAAAGTTTATCACGAGTATACAACCTATCATTATAAGCTTTACCTTCATCCTTATAATAAGGCATGTCAGTGTAAATACTCGTGTAAAAATCCAGTCCGCCGGGAAATTCAGGATAAACCAATCTTCCTTTAAGATTAGTATCAGACTTGATGTTATTGACAGCAAAACCATGACGGTCAAGAATATTTCTGTCATATTTAAAATTCTGCCCTTCTTTTTCGATTTCCCAAGAAGCTAGAACTTTTGCAACAGAAATCCAAATCATTGCCATTTCTCCAGATGGAATTTCATCTGAAATCATGGGAATTGAAATAGATTCTTCTCCGTCAAAACAAAAACAGATGCAAGTTAAAAGTCCGTAATAAGTTTCAACGTCAACTGTTACTTTACGAAATTGGAGTTCGTTGATAAATCTATGAAAAAAGGTATTGACGACTCGAACGTTCTTTGCAATTACAACTCTTCCAACTTCTCCAATTGGGCTTCTTTTTGTAGCATTTTCCGCAATTCGCTTATAGTCTAATTTTACATAAGCATTAGCAGAATAATCATGCTGAAGCATTAGAGGAGAAAGAGTAGGAATTACTCGAACGGTTGGCATATGCATTTGCCAATCATATCTCAAAGGTAATATACTGCCACGATAGCAATAAACCCAATGAGATCTTCCCCGAGGTTTTCGAATTTGATTGATATGAGGAAATACTGCTGAAAGAGCAATATCATCCATCGGAACAACTACTGTAGGCTGGACATACTTTAGCTCATCAAATAAAATGCTCTCATACATGGGAACATTTACTTTGTCTAAAGCTTCTTTTAACTTTTTAGGCGAGGTTCCAGAATATTCTAGTTTTTCTTTAATCAGAACACTTCTGTAACATTCCCTTAAAGATAATCTGTTCGGGCGCAGTAAACGGTTAATGGTTGATTCATTAAATCCGGTTAAAGCTGTGCCTGAAGCAAGATCATCATTTAAAGGATACCCGCCTAAAAAGAAAATTGCCGCCGTACTTGCTCCGTGGGCTGCAACTTTTTGTTTATTACTTTCCTGCGCGCTCATGTTGTCTTTTCGTTGAAAGCACTTTCCAACTCATAAAGTTGGGTTTAATAGTATCTTTCGTAATTTGAGTAATTGGTTCAGAAGCACGTTTTTCAACAACAATTTTAATTGTTTTGTTTCCTGTGTGCTGAACCATATCACCGGGTTCCAAACGATCGAATTCCTCAATTGTCATTACGCTCCTTTTTCTTTTGCCTCCTCCGGAATCCCTTCGGCCCAATGAGGAGATTCTTTGAATTCCTGAACGCCATAATAAACTGGTATTCCTTTGTCATATGCCATAGAGACTTCTCTATCTGCTCCAGAAGATTCTCCGGGCAATCGAACAATGATGTCACAAAACTGTAACCAATGACTTACTTGTTCAAACATGAAAGTCTGATTCTTTTTAACTGGAGACATTAAAGCCCACAGATCAAAAAGATGAGGAGTAAAAGGAAAATGTCCTCTTTCTGAAATCACATCAGCCGCTTCAATTGCCTGCCGCATGTTTTCGACATAAATTCCTTTTGTCACCGGGCCAGCAATGTAAACTCTGTAACGTTTAATTTCCATGACAACCTTTTGAAAGATAGACAGGGGAACTTAATCCCCTGCCTTGAGAGTTACAGTGGTAAGAAAGTTTCTCCAGAACCAACTGGAACTATCTTCTTTTCCAGTATCTCTATTTCGGTCTGGATTTCTTTCTTGCTTCTAATTGGTGTCACTTCTTCATCTTTCAATTGTTATCACCTCCTTCCCGAATTGCTAGAAGGGAACTTTGTCGTTGTAAGGAAGATAACGAGTAACTTTCGGCATTAAACCGCCAGAACCGTTGTCTCCCATTTCGATGTAAACCTGAAGACGTTTTCCGATCAAATCTTTGGAATCAAGTTTTATTCCTTTTTCCTTGATTCTTTCTTGCAATTCGATCACAGTGACTCCTTCAATTGCTGCGAGAAGAGGCATCAAAACTCTTTCTCTCATTTGCGAATTGAAAGAAGTTGCACCCAATCCGCCGATTGTTCGATCTTGATAATCATCGGCCAATTGATTGTTTTGCAATTCGACGACTTTGTAAGTCGGAACAGTATTGATGGATTTCTTGTCTTTCGACTCGGCATCTTTCCAATCAATGATTTCGACTTTGTAATAGTCGCCAGTCCAAGCCATTCCGCGTTTTACTTCTTGCGGAGTCAATTCAACTAAAGCCATCTTATTTTCTCCTTCGATTTGTACTTTGGGCCATGTGACGGAGGAAATTTCCAAGATTCTTTGAATTAGGATCTCTTAATTCCTGTTCAGAAACTCGAAAGTTCTTTCCTCGAAAATTAAAATCAAACGTTTGCTCTTTCTGTTCCGGTGTTACTTTAACTTCCTCTCCATCCACCTCCATATAATTGATATTGTGTCCTCGATATCTTTGAGAATCATATAAATGATTATCGAGTTCACTTGCGGTCATTGCAGCTTTAATGGCAGCATACAAATCTTTTACAGTCTGAGATTTCGCCATATTCTCAGCTTCAGACTCGAATAATTCGTTGACAGTCTTGTATTCTATCCCTGTAATAATTTGATTGCCAGCGGGCAAAACTATATTCAAATCATTACAAAGTGCTTTGATAGTTTCTACAAGAGCATCTTCGCATTCGATCTTCAGATAAAAAATTCTATGTCCTGCCGGACTTTCCTCTTTCACAGTCGTCGTTTCTTTCCTGAATAATATTCTTTTCTGCGTCTGTGATAGATTTCTCATACCCATGCCTTTGAGTATAATGTCCTCCATCATGATGAATAACAGCAAGAAGATTATTCAATCCCACAAGTTCATTGTGGTTTAGAAGTTTGGAATGTTTGTCGATTTCGATCATTGCTCTACGAAGATACTTGCAAAAATCAAGAGATTCTTCATAAGCATGTTGGAGCCATTCCCGAAGAGTTAAATCATTTCTATCGAGAGTAACTCCATACTTTTGGAAACCGTGAACTACTCGATTCCTCAAGTCCTGAATGACTAATCGACTGACTTCTTCATCAGGAATTCTTTCCATGCATTCGTTCTCTTGTCAGATTGAAGTTATGCTTTGCGATAATTGCTTCGCCAATTCTCAGATTTCTCCTCTGACAAAATTCGAGAATTCTGATTACTGTATCTGCGAACTCAATTTCGACATTCAGGAAATCAGGACAATGTTCGTCCATTGCATCGGGATTCTTCCGATATCTTTCCAAAGCTTCAGAAAGTTCAGAATGTGAAAGAGCAATCTTTTCTGCATTAAATAGCAGAATAATTCTCTTATACAATTGAGAATTTTCATGAGCCTTCAAAAGAAGTTCATCTTCGTCATCCCAGAAACCTTTACCTCTGGAATTTTCATGAAGTTCATGGGTCAAAATGTGAAAAGCAGAAAGAATCAAATTTTCTTCCTGCATCTGCATCGGCTTTGGCATTTATCCTCCGAGAATTGAAGTGTTTTTGAAACGATATTGTAAAGTGGTCAAGTCAACTCCTGCTTTCTTCTTTTCGATCAAATCAATGTAAAATTTGTGAAAAGGTTTTCCTGTAATGTCGAATTTTCCCGGAGGAATTCCAAACGCATTCTTTGCAAAATCCGTATTGGCGAATTCAACAAAATAGAACATCTTCCCATTGATTACTTCACGTTCAAAACGAAAGATGTTTGAAAATCCAGATTTGAATCCTTCTGCAACTTCATCTCGAAGTAAGAGTTTTTCTCCGATTACTTCGTTTGGAGCATATTGATTAAGAATATTGCCGCGAGAATCGTAAATGGGTTTAGGTTTTCCCCATTTTTGTATGATGTGAACTGAGAAGATGATGTTGCATTTGAGAGCAATCAAATCTTCATAGATCATATTGATTGAATTGATCTCAAGTTTATAATCTTTTGGTCCGGGCAGAGTAACTTCTCCAACTATTTCATGCCCACCCATCTTTTCTAATCCTTGTTGTTTAATTGCAGCAACAAGTTTAGTCATTGAAGCAAGCTCGACGGTTTTGTAAGGGAATTGACGATTAGCCGCTTTGATTTTGTTCTCCCTTAGCCAAATGATGAATTTGTCAATTCCCTCAGAAGGATAGAATCTTTCGAAGAATACCTTGTCGTTTCCTTCTTCAAGATATCCTCCGTTTTCTTTGAAAGCTCCCCAAACTCCATCAAATCTTCCATCGAAATCAATTTGAAGATATGGTTTTGGAAAAGAAGCAGCTCCAGCACTCTTTCCATTTGCTGACTCAGAAACAAAAGCTCCGATAAATCTCTCTTCTGGAGAGAATTGATTCATTGCAACTGGCATTCGAATCCTTTCTAATTCATTGGTTGGAATACTTGCTTAATCTCTTCATCTTCTTGTTTGTCAAAGATTCCAGTAAGAGTTTCGACAACTTGTTGCTGAACAATTGCCTTTGGACTCTTTGTGCAAGTGAAACAAACAAGATTCTTCCGTCCGGGCTTCTTTTGTCCCGCTTTTAATTGACTCTTTGGAATGATGAAAGATTGATGACATTTGCAGCATTCCGCTCTTTTTCCAATGAGAAATTCTCTCTTAATATAATGAGAGCAATCGGGATGAGTACACCGATAAATTTCGATGTTGGAAACTGATCTTTCGTAAATATGAAGATCATGTTTTTCAATGTGATTCTCTACTGCTGACATATTTGGCTCCTACTTCTCTTCTTATCTTCCGTGAGAAGAAGATTTTTAATTCGTTTTTCTCCTAAGCTTAATTGCTCTCCTAATTCCTTTTTGAAGAGCGCAGTTATTGCCTTCATTAAATCATTGTCACTTAACTGTCCTACCCATGCTCTTGCGAACTTCTTCTTTGCTCTAAGTTCTACTTGTTTTAGATTTGCCAAATAAACACTCCAGTTGCGTTCTCGCATAGGATTCTGACAATCATCTAAACACCGGATTGTTGTAAGATCCATTAAATCGGTGTTTTCATAAAACTTATTACAAAGCAAACACGTCCAAACAACTCGAATTCTTGTTATCGGTATTCCAAAGTTATTGGACTCCGAAATGATTTCTTGTTTGAAGATTTTGCAATTGTTAAGAGTCGGTATCTTTTTCAATTCTTCAATAATCCAATTATTTAGAAAGTCCTCTTTTTGAGAGCGATCTAAAGCATAATTTAGATTCAAGAAATCATCTTGAAACAGATTCATTTCTCATGTTTCCACGGTTGCCAAGGTTCAACTTTAATGTAATTGAACCATTTGACTAAATCTTGCTTCTCTTTTCTTTCATCACAAATTGACGTAAAGAAACATGGATGCGTGTCATAAGTTCCCGGACATGCTCCTCGATTTTTATCAAGAGGAACACCATACTTTCTAAAATTATAAACACGATGAAACTTATTGATGACATACGCTTTCCATTCTGTGATTAAGTGTTCCGGCATTTGAAAGATTTGTCTTCGGAACACATTTTCATTTTTCGAATCTTGTTGTAATCCGAAATAATTTACTCCACAATAACGATAGCCTGTAGCTAAAGCATAAGTTTTAAATTGAGGAGTAAATTTGTAAAAGTATGCCGCTTTATCTTGGGACTTATGATCCCAGAAAATTGGGAACCAAGCATATTTATTCGAGATTCTCGAAAGTAAATCAATTCGCCCTTCGATGATATAAACTCTCAGTTTGTCCTGAAAGAGTATCTTTGAGAATCCTACTTCTACTGCCGGTTCTCCTTTGTTTACAATTGGGAGAAAATCAACGCTCGGAGGATAATTAATTGCATATTCTCCAAATCTCTTTCGAAGAAATCCTCCAACTTCATTCAAATCAAAACCAAAATTCTGAATTTCATGACTTGCAATAAAATCTTCGAAAGCCCAATGTGCATCCATCAAATAATTCTGAGAAGGATTGATTGCTCTCCTAGTATAATAGCGGGCTAAAAGAGAATGAACCAAAGTTCCCATATCCATCTTAGAAGTATCTGCAAATGGAAGTCTTAAACATTGATTGTAAGAAAGATCCCATTTAGTTTCACATTCAGAAATGGTATCAATTTGTGAAGAGTCTAAAGTTAAAATTAGCCGTTCTTCTTTTCGCATATTCGTTTGTGAATTAGGCCGCCGCCATTATAGCACGGACGACGGCCCTTGTCAAGCGAAATCTTTTATTTAACAGATTCCCCTTTTTCTGAATTGCTCTGAATAACTGCTTCCAATCTTTCGATAACATTTTTGGAAGTATTATCCAATTTCTTTGCTGCCGATTTAACTCGGGCAATGAATCTGGCAATGTCATTTGTTTGCGCTCCGCCGTCTTCGAATAATTCAATAGCAACTTTCGCTTTAGAAGCCCAATTGTGAGACAGGGACCGAACTGCAAATTCGACTCCAGAAAGAAGATTGTCGATACTTTCTTCTCTCTGCTTCTTGCCTTGCATGGATCTTTTAATGTCTTCCACTTGACAATTGTATTTCTCTGCTGCTTGCTTTACTGTAATGTTTCCTTTCAGAACAGCATCAACAGCATTTCGAACAGTCCGCTTGTAAATTTTACTAAGCGTAAGTTTGTAGACTTTTTGAGTAACTGTTCGAGGAAGTGGAAAATTCTCAAGAATATCTTTCTTGCTCATTTTTTGAGCAATTAAAAGTTCCATCGAATGTTCCAAATCTGCGAGCGTTGGAGGTTTTGCTCCTCCGATATTTCCCAGGACTGCTTCAAGAATCTGATCTTTTTCTGTTGTTGCTCCTGAACGAATTGCTTGAATTGTATTGAATCCAGCATCTCGGCAGGCTTCCATTCTGTGTCTTCCATCAATAACATCCCAAAGATAACCATTGGTATTCTTTGTTTGATCAATAGAAGAAACAAGAATTGGATCAACTGGCTCATCAGATTCATAAAGATCTCGAAGAAAAGAAACGTGTTCAAGATCTATTCCAGTCCTTACATGGAAAGGAACTCTAATCTGCGTCAACGGAATTGAAATTTGTTTCTGTGCCATAATACTCCTTTGAATTGTTATCACTAACGGACAAAAAGTTATTCTGCCTCTCTTTCTTTGTGCCAATCTTCGCAAACCAGTTCGGCACTTTTTGGATCAATTCGTACAAGAATCCCAGAAGAATGATAATTACCACAAAAACAACATCTTTCTGGGTGAACCATCCTTGCGCCAATTCTGTGTGGTACTCTCCCATTTCCTTCCTTTCGAAACCAACAAGGATCACAAATTGAATGATTCCATTTCATTGTTTTGCCTCTGCAATCTTTGCTCGAAGTTCATTGTAATAATTGAACATTCGATCATATCTTCCTTCTGCAAGTTTCAAGCATTTATTTGCTGCTTTCACAGAAGTATGATAACTGTGACATTCGGGACAAGAATAAGTTAACGGACCTTTAAAGACTCCTCCTGCGTCAATTTTATTCTGGGTTTCCGGTTTCATTGTCGGCATCTTTCTTCTCTACTTTCTGCATCCAAAGGCAATAAAGTTCATTGTATTCTTGGAGCTTAAATGGTATTTCTGAATTCCAACAACTAAAAATGCAACGAAGAATTCTAAGAGTAGCAACAAGAAACATCCAACCTGCAATCGGCTCGGGCATATGTCCAGCTTTATATAAAGTAATTTGCTTGATCATATTATCCAAAGCTTCATTGAAATGAGCTTTTTCTTTGATTTGCAGATTTTTGTTTATGTTTTCTGGGTCCATCACATCTCCGAAATCATTCTTTGCAGAATTCTTGTGATCATAGAAGATAATTCCTCATTCATTCCAATGGACATTGAATTACCTTTCTTGTCCGTCATTGCAAAAATCAAATGAGGAGTTCGAGTGTTTTGAGCACGAAAGAATTTGAAAGTTATTCCTTTCTTTTCTATCTTGAAAGTGTCGGAATTGAAATTGAAATCAGCTTTTGTTTTCCCCTCTTCTGCGCTCATTCATTCTCTCCCGTCGCATTCTTTGTCTTGAAAGGACATAATCTCTGTTCTGATCATAATGCCGCTTTTGTATTTTACGAACGCATTCCTTGCAGTAAGGTTTTCGTCCATCGACTCCACTCCACATCTTATGGAAATCATCAAGCAATTTTGTCCGTTTACATTTAAGACAGAATTTATGCTTTGTCTTGACGAACGGTCCTTTGGGTCCATCATAAGAAAATCTCCATTCATTTTCGATTCTTCTTTTTACAACTCCATATTTTTCTAAAAAGAACATATCTCGCTGAATTGTTTTTTTGTGCCACTTGCAATTGAACATTGCATGAATTTGATTTATCGTATAAGTGGCGTCTGCTCTTGCGAGAAAGAAAAATATGTCCCATTGCCTCTCGAATGCTGTATATCTACTGTGTTGAAAGAATTCCTTCACTGTAGAATATCAAACTCCTGAAGTTGTTCTCCACAATTCAAGCAACAAATTGCAGAGATATACATTCTTACTGGAAAAGCCATATCCAGAACACCACGTTCTGAATGTTCTCCGTGTTTATGACAAATCATGCAGCAAATATCTACATATCTTCCTTCGTCTGCTTCAAAGATAATTCGATCATTTACTACTTTGACTTGCTCTCGTTTCTTATTGAGATTCTTCCCACAGAAAGGACAATAAGAAATCGGAATACCCGAACCTTCCACAAAAAGCATCCAAACATGATCTTCTTTCTCTTGTGTGATTTCATTCTTGTATTCGTTTTCTTCGCATTCATGAATTCTCATGGTTTAAATCCTGTTAATGGAGCACGCACAATTGCGGCTATTTTTTTAAAGAGTTCGTATTCATCGTTATTAGCAAATTTGACAGATTTTGAGAATTCAGGATCATGCATAATCCCGTAAAGAAACTTTCCAAAGATATCAAGAAATTTGTCGAAGTCAACGCCCGGAGTTAAAGCATGAAAAACAATATTCGATCCATCGACTACGGAAGCAATATCTTGCACCATAATCTTGAAAGTATCTTGTTGATCATCCGGAATATTAACTTCGACAAAAAACTTGATCATCTTATTCCTCTGAGTACTTCGGATACTTTGTCATTAAAGTGTGAAGAGCAGGAGTAAGAATTACAATGTTATCTTCATCTGCTCTCAAACAAGCCTCTGCAAAAGCTTTGATAAAAGATCCTCCGCGGGCCGAAGCATTGTTACACCAGTTTCTTTCTTCGAAACTCATAAAAGAATTCCTCCTAGAATTTTGTTCATCAATTCAATCGACTTCGAAAAGGCAACTTTGCGCTCACCTAAATTCTTATTACCTAAAGCAAGATTCTTCATCTTATCGAACTTTGTAATTTGTTTCTCCAAGTCGGTAAGATCTTTGATCATTTCGTTTTTGTAGTAGTAAACAAACACATCCTCAAGCTTTGTATAAGCGAGAATCATGTTTGTCGAAGTTAAAGTTCTTTCGCACAAAGCTAATCGAAACTTTAAAGCATTAACATGGTCTTCGATTTTGAAGGAATTATCCATGTTATTTCTTTGCAGAATTCTTTCGAGGACTCTTTTCTGTTCCGTCCGTGACTGGAATTGTGAAAGTATCTACTGGAAAGAATCCAACTGCATATGGAAAATTTGTTCCACAAAAAGGACAGATTGTCATCATGTTCCATTCTTTTGGTTCAGGTTCTTTAATGGACTCGACAACAAAAATGTTCTTACATTCGTGGCAAGTGATTTGTCCGGAAATCATTCTAACCGTTTTGGGCATAGAGTAAACTCCTTTAACGATAGCGGGCTTCTCTAACCATTGGAGAAGTCTCGCCAAATTGGTGTTTGATTAATTCAATTGCTGCATTGCGTAAAACATTATCCCATTCTGGCATTCCAAGAATACGTTGAAAAACATAACAAGAAGCAATTAAATGTTCTGTTAACATACAATTGGAATTACAAAATGTGACAATCAAATCTTGAGCTTGAGAATTAGGGAATGTCATCATTACAAGATTCTCCTCTGTTCCAGTGAGTTGTTTCTTGCAATTCAGACAAACCCTATTCTCGAAAGAAACGTCTATCTTTTGGTCAGGTTCTCTTGACATTTATTTGCCGAGGAGTCCTTTAATTTTTGTTCCAAGTTCTTTGAAAATGTCAGAGTCAGCTTTCAACATATCGACTCGTTGAAAAGAATTCCCTTTCACATTTCCAAGTTTCAACAAGAAATCAGGAATAGGAGGCTCTCCGATATATACGATATCGAATTGAATCTTTGTTTTGTCTGCTGCTTCAAGAGCAGTCTTTGGATCATTAGGTTGTCCATCAGTGACAAGAATGCATCTTTCGACTCCTAAAGAGTCCATTTTATAAAATGCCATTGTCATATCTGTTCCGCCGGAAGGATAAGGAATTTCTGACGGAGGTTGTCCATAATAATTTTGATGAACTACTCCGCGTTTGATTTCCTCAAAATCATCATTGAAGTTAAACATCCTCATTTCTAATTGCTGAAGATGCTCTTTATAAACTTTCTTCACTACTTCATGACGATTAGTATTTCCGGGAAGATAATCAGTCATTGAAGAAGAACCGTCAATAAGAATGCAACGTTTCAATCCTTGAATCTTTCCAAGCAAAGAACCTTTTTGCATATCTTTGACTTTGTTCTGAATTGCAGATTGAGATTTTTCAATCGAGTTTTCGTCTGACAAGTTAAACCTCCATTTCTATTTTCATTTGGATAACTAGCTTTTTGATACAACGAAGGAGAATATTCAAAGCTAAAGAATTATCTCCGCGTGCAATGTGCGCTTGCAAATCAGCAACAAGAATAATAGACAAACGATTTAAATCCTCAGAAGAATGTTCGCCTATCAAAGATTGATCAACACAATTGAGTAATTCCTCAAGAGTGTCAAGTTTCGCTTTAAACTGTTGTTTTTCTCGAAGATTCATAGCCGATTTTTAATAACCTCTTCTGCAAAAGATTTCAAATGAGAAAGAGACATTGTGATATTTCTACCTTCACCAATTCCTGCGCTTGCAGTGTTATGGGATTTATCAAAAACATAATTGTGAAGCAATTCGTCAATTGTTCCTGCAATCATCAAATATGTTCCTGTTACTGCAATCTTTTGTCCGTCTCTCCAGAATCTTGCTTCAAATTGTTCTTCGTCCGCATGATTCCATTCTCTTTCCAATTGGATAAAGTTTGGACAACATTGAATGTTTAATCCGACTCCGCCGGAAAGAGAATTGATAACTAAAACTCTTGCTTCGCCTCTTCTAAATCTTTCGAGGATATTATCTTTCTTGATTGCAGAATCTTCACCAGAAAGTTTAAGAGTTTTAATTCCTGCCGCATTCAATGCGTAATACAAAGAATCGCGGACTAAATCGTGATGAATTCCAATTGCAATTGGTTCATCTGAAGATTCAAGAAAATCTTTTATCCATTCAATGCAATTAGGAACTTTTGCGACTCCAGTAATTGCTCGGAGTTTTGCTAACCAACCTAAAATTCCTGCTGCATTAACTTCTGCTTTGTTTTCCATCCAATTCTCAAAGACTGTTAACGTTTCATTGTAAGAGTCTTTGATTAATTGATCAGTGATTTCGATGAATTGCCAATCTCTTGTTAATGGCGGAAGATTCTTCAAAACATCCGTCTTTTCCCGACGGATAATATATTTTGAAGTAATTCTCTTGAATTCCTCTTCTCTTTCCGGAAGGATTCTATTCCATTTCGGATTCCTTCCATTTTCATCTGTTGTTCTTTCGCACCAATTAGCACGGAAATAGTCTAGTGAATACCATTGAATAGGATCTAACAAATGCAGAGAAGGATAATATTCATCTGCTCTATTCTTAATGGGAGTACCAGACAAAAGAAGAATTCTTTCAATCTGATTAATGCCAACAAAATTGAACAATGCTTCCGTTCTTTTGGAATTCATGTTCTTAAAGTTTTGGCATTCATCAACAATCAATTGAGTTATTCCGCAAGCGTTCAATTTGTCAATGATTCCTTTGCGACTAAGCAAGTCCATTGACATAATATAAACTTTTGCTCCGGGAACAATTAGAGTCCTATCGAAAATTGGAAAAACATCAAAAGGATGCATAGAAACCCAATCATGATATTCTCGCATCCATTGAATAATAGTGCTTTGTTTAACAAGAATTAGAGTAGTTTGCGGATTTCTTTTTAATGTAACTAATGCTTCGATTGTTTTTCCTACTCCCATTGCATCAGCAAATAGAATTCGGAATTTTCCTTTTTCTGCAAATAAAACTCCGACTTGCTGATATTCATAGGCTCTTTTCGAACAATCAACATTGAAGAAAGACATATAATCTTCGTCCGCTTTAATTTCTTCATCGGACTTTGGTTTAGTCAATCCTCCGTCAGAAACCCATCTATCTAAGTTTGTAAACAAATCATTGATAGAATCAGGCGGACAAACAATTTCTTCCAAAGCTTTGTTTTGATTCCCATTAGGAAAAACATAATTCTTTGTGAAGATATGCCCGCAAAGATAAGTCTTGAAAAAAGCTGATTCGCTTTTTAACTCAAGAGGTTTTTGACATTTTGGACAGAGAATCATTTTACTGTATCCTCCGTCAATCCCATCTTTTTCAAATGTTCAATAATCTCTTCGTCTTTTGCAGTAGGATATTTTGCTTTAAATTCTGCTTTCATCTTTTCGAATTTAGAAAGCTTTGGCCGTCCTACTTTATTGTGTCCATTGTTATTTTGTTGCGCTTGTTTGTCTCTTTCTTGAATCTTCTGTTGTAATTCGTCCTCTTTACGTTTCTTCAAATTCTGCTTTGTTCCCATTGTTTGAAGAATAGTAAAGATTGCTTTCATTGCTTCACTAAAGACTTCGCCAACAGTCTCTAAAGAATCAGGATGACATTTTTCCCATCCTTCCATTCTTGCGCGAACAAAATCTTTAGGTGAAGTAGAAATGTTAAGGACTCCGGATTTAACTAGATTATCAAGCTTGTCTGCTTTTAATCCAAGAATCCGGAAAGAAGAATTAACAACTTTGAATTGTTCGAAATCATTCTTTGTCTGCAAAAATGCAAGTTTCCAAACATTAGCAGCCCAAAGACTTTGACAAACAACCTTATTACAAACGGTATCACGGAGGATATCTAATCCTAAATCAATTTGAATTTGTTTTCCGCGAACAATTTTAACTTCATCGGCAGAGACTTCAATTCCGAATTCATTCTTTAAATCTTTCGGAACAAAATCTTTGTTGATAAAATCGCAATCTTCGGTACAACAAGAATGAACAAAATCCTTACAATAGAAACAATGCATATTGTGATGATAATCACTCTTGCATTCAATCTTTAAACAGTAAGGACATTGATTATCTGCTAATTGATTAAGATTAGATTCATCATTGTTAGACATTGAAGAATCCTTTCTCTAATCGAATTGAGAAAAAGAAAGGGAATTCTCCGACAGTTAAAGAAGAATTCCCTTTGTGAAAATCCTTTCCAAACAAAAGACAAGCAAGAGAAAGTCTTTCTAGTAAATTCTCAATAGATTCTTTTGCAAGAATGTTAGCTTTATTTAATTTGTTGGGAAAAGAATAGATTGTCAGTCCTCTAGACTGCTTTCGACGCATCGAAATGCAAGGTGCTAGGGAGGACTGAGCAGAGTAGGACATGGGAGGACGATACGATAGCCTCAGAACATTGTCAAGAGGAGAAATCGCTTTAGAATCATAGGCTTACAGCGTAGGAGCCTAAAACCCTCTGTGGTCCTCGAAAGCCTTGCACGTAGGCTATTCCCTACGTAATTGATTCTAAAGGACTTAAACCCTATTATTGACGATAGCCTAGAGCCTTGCTCGACAGATTGAAAGGTCTGTAAGTTGTTGATTCTAAAACAAATTAAAGTCAATAGAATGAAATATATAGATAAATATATAATAATAAAGGACTTAAACCCTCTCTTTCCGTCCTCTTTCCAGAAGGCTCTATGCAAGAGGCTTTCGGATTATGGATACTTTGTGTCTATCGACAGTCTAAGACGTTCTATATCAAAGCCTAGAGCCTTCTAGCTATGTCCTAGAGCAGTCCTCGCAAGCATCTGAGGACGTTCCAAGCATGTCCGAAAAGAATCTATTGATTCTAGAGCCTAGTCCCTATTTCGGGGACTCAAAAAGAATGGATTATTTAGGCAATGAATTAGAGAGAAAATAAAAAGCATTATTTTTTTGTCTGTAATTGTCACGTAACAGAGGACTTGCAAGCGTACCAAATTTGACAAGTAAAAGGGACTCTGCTAGACTGTTCTCATGAATCGCGGTATCAAATCAAGTCCAGCTATCCGGACTAGAAAGGATAGCAAAACAAGAAAGGGAATTCCCATGTCTAAGACCGAAACCGAAAAGACCACAAAGACTCTTGAAGGCTCCATCAAAGCCTATAACCTCAAAACCCTTTTGCTTGAGGACGCAAAGTATAAGGTTGAATTCGAACCTGCAAAGTCCTCGGCAGAAGCAATTGAAAGACTCGGTAATGATGAAGCGGTTTTGATTGCTCTGTTGAATTCGGCTCTTGAAAGCAAGGCTCTTGAAACTGCAAAGACTTCTGCTTTCACTGCCGACATGGTAGCAAAGCAATCGGTTCTCAAGCATGTCAACGTTTACCGTAACAGTCCTCAGTATAAGGACATGGTTACTGTGGAACGTGGACACAAAGACTGGAAAGAACAATACGGAAAGCAAACCGAAAAGATTCTTTCCGATGTCAAAGACGTTCCATTCA
>Ga0126382_10000263_pt1 | contig 20063 bp, 11 predicted proteins | sample PanSoiMetPlot_30_FD_92548 | JGI IMG/M metagenome (GOLD analysis project Ga0126382, IMG submission 92548) | Tropical forest soil microbial communities from Panama - MetaG Plot_30 | ecosystem: Environmental > Terrestrial > Soil > Tropical forest > Bulk soil | place: Panama | collected 2016-02-17
GAAAAGATTGCTTTGAAAAGAAAGTTTGAAATTGCAATTTGAAATAAATTTGAAATCTGCAATTATCTGCAATTTGAAATCTGCAATTTGAAATCTGCAATTTGAAATCTGCAATTTGAAATATGAAATCTGTGCAATCTGAATCTGCAAATCTGAATCTGCAATTTGAATCCGAATCTGCAACCTAATCCGACCAAGTCTTCAAATTCCCAAAAGGATATCCCCCCACAACCCCCTCACCGAAAACTCACCCACCCTCAGACTCCTGGACCGTGTGCGCTCGCGACTGTTCTGACTTTCGTTTTGGCCTCGCCACGTTGGCAACCGCAATCGCCAGGGTCGCCGGTCCGACCGGCTTCGGAACGTGGTGCTGAAAGCCTGCTGCCAAAACACGTGCACGGTCCTCCGAGCGTGCATAAGCGGTCAAAGCAATCGCGGGTATGTTGCCGCCCTTCTCCGGTCCCATCGCTCTTACCTGGCTGATCAGCTCAAAACCGTCCTGGCCCGGCATTCCGATATCGCTCACCAGCACGTCTGGCATTGATCCATTTGACGCTTTGGCAAGCAGCTCCAACGCCTCCGCAGCGGATGAGGCCGCGATCACTTTTGCGCCGCGCTGCTGCAGCATAACCGTCAGCAGCTCGCGGGCATCGAGCTCGTCATCGACAATCATTACCGTCAGCCCGGTCAGATCTTTCTGCTCGTCCGACAAAGGCGGCTGCTCGAACTCCAGACCTTCTCTGTCAATTGAGTCTCCTGTCTGTTCCGACGCGAGCAACGGGAATGAAACGGTAAATGTGGCGCCGAGTCCCTTTCCGTGACTCTCGGCACTAACAGATCCGCCGTGCAATTCGACGAGATGCCTGACTATCGCCAGTCCGAGCCCCAGCCCTCCGTGCGGGCGGGTGAATGTGCTGTCTGCCTGACTGAAGCGATCAAAAACATACGGCAAGAAGGCCGGACCAATGCCTTCGCCAGTATCAGTAACCGTAATACGAGCCCGAGATGAGACGCGCTCCAGTCTGACGGTGACCTGGCCGCCGCTGGGTGTGAATTTTATTGCATTCGACAAGAGGTTCCAGACGATCTGCTGCAGCCGGCCTGCATCCCCCGAAACCGCACCCACTCCTGAGCTCAGGAACACGTCGAGCTTGATGCTCTTGGCATCGGTCGCCGGTCGCACGGCCTCCAAAACAGATTCAACGACCGTTGCCAACTCTACCGGCCTGACATCCAGCCGCAGTTTGCCGGTGATTATTCTCGAGACATCCAGCAGATCATCGATTATTTGCGCGAGAGTTTTGGTGTTCCGTTCTATCGTCTTTAAAGCTCGTGATGAAGATGCCTCATCAAGCGAGCCTGACTGCAGGAGTTGAGCCCATCCAAGAATGGAGTTGAGGGGCGTTCGTAATTCGTGCGACACAGTCGCCAGGAATTCGTCCTTGAGCCGATTCGCGGCTTCCGCCTCTGCACGAGCGCGTTCTTCTCGCATGAGCAGTTTGGCGCTCAATCGTTGTGCATCTTCCGCTTCAATGCGAGCCGCCTTCTCGCTAACCAGTGACCGCTCTTTTTCTTCCTGGGCCTGTTTTCGAATCCTCACCTCGGCGAGCAATTCGGCGGCGTGTTCCTGCGCTTCGGCGTAGAGCCTCGCATTTTCGTAGGTCACCGCAAGTTGACCGGCAAGAGTCATCGCCAATCGCTCATCCCCTTCGCTGAACTCCGGCGCATCAATCTTGTCGACCAGGTACAACCAACCAATTGTTCTATCCACCAAAGAAATCGGAGCCGAAAGGAGCGAGCCGATCGAATTGTGACTCGCCAAAACTGTGTCCTGGGTGGAGCTCTCATTTTTCGACACTCGCAAGGGACGCACCTTCAAAGAAAGGCTATTCAATGTGTTCTCATCGATGGGTCTACCTTCCAGCTCAACGGATTGTTTTGTGAGGCAGCCTTCCTCGACGGTCTCGACCTGCCCTCCTGTAGTTTCTGTAATCCTGACGTAAGCCTCTCGCGCACCGACGATATCGCGTGCGGCGGCACAAAAGAGCTTTAAGAGCTCCCCGGGATCTCGTTCGGCCGTGAGGCGTTGGCCGAGATCGACAAGTTTGCCGAGCCGTTCGAAATTAACTGTCTCCAATTGAATATTCTTCTCGTGGAGCAGAGCAGCCTGATGCTTGACCTGTTCAGTTTTCTTGTACAGCTCTACGAAGACGTTGACTTTGGACTTCAGCGCGTCTGGATCCAGCGGCTTAACAATGTAATCAACCGCACCAAGCGCATAACCCCTGGAAAGGTCTTGACTGTCGGTGCTGTCGTAGGCTGTGAGGAAGATTATCGGAACGTCTCGAGTCCTCTTGCTGCCTCGGATCAACTCAGCAGTCTCGAGCCCGCTGATGCCAGGCATCCGAACATCGAGCAGAATGACCGCTGCGTCATTTTGCAGAAGGTACTGCAGAGCTTCGTCTCCGGAAGCAGCACGAACCAGGTTCCGATCGCTACCTTGAAGGATCGACTCGAGAGCAAGGAGATTGCTCTCATTGTCATCGACCATCAAAATATTGACTTTAGCGGAATCTCTTTTCATGCCTTATCGCTCAACACGCTGCCGATTGCTGTCCCCCCAACCAAGCGTCGCGATCGCGGTGGAACCGAGCTTCTGATAGAGCCCGCCATCCTCGTTGATCAGCTCGTATCGGGAACCAAACGGCATCCAATCAAACGACTCAATACGGCCAAGTGCCAATATCCCGAATCGGCTCAAGCTCTCATTAATTAGCTTGCCGACTCGTTCCCTCAGTGTATGGTTAAAAAGCCCGAGCAGGTTTCGGCAAACGATCACTTGAAACTCGTTAAAGGAACCGTCGGTAGCAAGATTGTGCTCGGAAAAAACAATATTCTTTTTGAGAAGAGGGTCGATAAGCAGTCGATTGCCTCTTTTCTTGAAGTAATCCGACAGCGAAACGGCGCCTCCAGCGTCTCGATAGTCGCGCGCAGCCTGATCTATCGCCGATTCTGTGTAGCTGCCAATCCTGGCCTGTTTCAATGCGATCTCACTGAGGTCGGTCGCGTAAATTCGAGATCGCGCATAAAGACCCTCTTCTTTAAGCAAAATGGCCATTGAATAGACATCTTCGCCCGTTGAACATCCGGCGTGCCAGACGCGAATAAAAGCATATGTTCTTAGCGTCGGAACTACTTTCAAGCGAAATGCCCTAAAGAAGTTAGGATCTGAGAATAGAGTGAGACCGGTGCTGGAAAATGCGCGAAGGAACCGGCTGAGAAACATCGGTTCGTGTAACAGCTTCTCTTGAAACCTGGAAATCGTCGAGACGCGGGTCGCCAGCATTGTTTCGCGGACTCGCCCGCGAACCGCGCTCGGTTCATAGTTACGGAAATCGTATCCGTAGTAACGATATACCGCTTCAAGCAGTAGATCGGTTTCTAAGGACTCAAGTTTGTTTTCTACGCCTTCGGAGTTCATGCCTGCGCTGCTTTGCGTCCGTACAACCAAACTCTCAACATCGATAGTAGCTGGTCGATATCCAGAGGCTTCGAGATGTAATCGGATGCGCCGGCCTCGATGCATTTCTCACGATCCGCCTTCATAGCTTTTGCCGTTAATGCGATGATCGGCAGTGTGGCAAAGGTGTCTATCTTGCGAATCGCTTCCATCGTCTCATACCCATCCATCTCCGGCATCATTATGTCCACTAACACTACATCGATGTCCGGGTTCTCCTGCAGGATTTTGACCCCCTGCAGCCCATCCTCAGCATAGAGCACCTCCATCTGATAACTCTCTAATGCGCTGGAAAGGGCGAAGATATTGCGGACATCGTCGTCTACAATCAACACTTTCTTCCCTGCGAGCACCGGATCCTGGCGCATAACCTGCTGAATCATCCGTCGTTTCGGCTCGGGCAAATTTGCTTCCACGCGATGGAGGAACAGGGCCGTCTCCGCCAGAAGTCTTTCTGGAGAGTTAGCCTCCTTGACGACAATGGCATCTGTGACCTTCCTCAATTGACTCTCTTCTCTCTCGGTCAGCTCCTTGCCGGTATAGATGATGATTGGCAGATCGGTGCGGCCCAGATCTTTTTGAATCTTCTCAATCAAATCGAATCCACTCATATCCGGCAATCTTAGATCGAGAACCATGCAGTCGAATTGTTTAGACTTGATCGCTTCAAGAGCTTCCGCAGCAGTAGCTACGTCGGTCGTTTCGACATCGCCGCCGCCGATGAGCTCCACGATACTCATCCGCTGCGCATCGTCGTCTTCCACAACAAGCAGCCGTTTCATATCTCGGTCGGCAAAAGCCGCTATCTGATCGAACGCATCAGCAAGCACCTCGCGCGAAACCGGTTTCTGCAGATGCATAAATGCGCCGAATGCACGCGAATGCACCTGTTGTTCGTAGGCTGTAATAACGTGCACTGGTATGTGACTTGTCTCGGAATCGTGCTTCAAGCGATCGAGCACTGTCCAACCTTCCTGGTCGGGCAGCTTGATGTCCAGAGTGATCGCGTCCGGCTTGTATTTGCGTGCCAGCGCCAAGGCCACATCGCCGCGGCCCGATACCAGGCCTTTGAATCCTTTTTCGTGTGCAAGGTCCAACAGGAGCTGCGCGAACAGAGCATCATCTTCGACGATCAAGACCAATCGTTCGCCGGGCTCGATGTTGCCGCGATCATCGGCAATTTCAAATACCTCGTTGTACTCCACCGACGGATACGGGTTTGCCAGTGATAACGGTGTGCTCGAACCGGACGCCGCCCTTGCGCGAGTTAATGGCTGTTGAGCCGCTGCGATCTCGGCTGCCTTGTGAGTCCTCGGCAAGTAAACCGTGAAGGTGCTTCCCTCACCGGCGATGCTTGCCATTCGAATCTCACCGCCCAGCAACCGCGCAATCTCTCGACTAATCGAAAGGCCCAGTCCGGTTCCACCATACTTCCTGCTGGTGGTACCGTCCGCCTGCTGGAACGGTTCGAATATTATTTGTTGTTTATCCGCGGCAATCCCGATCCCCGTATCTACCACCGAGAATCCGATAACCATATCGGTCTGGTTGAGGCTGTCCAATGCGAAGTGGCCGCGTCGCTCGACCGGTTTGATCTGAAGCGATACCGCGCCCTGCGCGGTAAACTTGAACGCATTCGACAACAGGTTCTTGAGGATCTGCTGCAGTCGTTTCTGGTCGGTCAATATCGACGGGGGCAGGCTTGGATCGGTCTCAATCGTAAACTCAAGCCCCTTGTCCTGTGCTAGCTGATGGAAACTGCGGTTCATCTGATCGGTGACATCGGCGAATGGTACCTCGCTGGTCTCGATCGCCATCATTCCGGACTCGATCTTCGATAGATCCAGAATATCATTAATAAGCGATAGCAGGTCATTGCCTGACGAGTGGATCGTCTCGGCGAATTGCACCTGCCTGTTATTCAGCGTTCCCTCCGCATTCTCGGCCAATTGCCGCGATAGGATCAGCATACTGTTAAGCGGCGTTCGCAATTCATGAGACATATTGGCCATAAATTCGGATTTGTATTTTGAGGTAAGAGCAAGCTGTTCGGCTTTTTCTTCTATCGCCCAGCGAGCCTCTTCGACCTCGCGATTCTTGGCCTCGACTTCCGACTTTTGTTGCGCCAGAAGTGTTGCCTTTTCCTGGAGCTCTTCGTTGGTGTTTCGAAGCTCTTCCTGCTGATTTCGCAGCCGCTCTTCGGACTCGCGAAGCGTGAGCGCCTGCTGCTCCAGCCGTTCGTTCGTCTTCTTGAGCTCGTCCTGCTGGCTCTGCAGCTCCGAAGCAAGAGACTGAGACTGAATGAGCAATTGCTCTGTACGAGTGTTTGCCTCGATTGTGTTCAACACGATACCGATGCTTTCGGTCAAGGTATTCAGGAAGGTCATATGAATCTCGCTGAACCGGTTGAAGGAGGCAAGCTCGATTACTGCTTTGACCTCCTCTTCGAAAAGCACAGGCAGCACGATAATATTTAGAGGAAGCGATTCGCCAAGTCCCGAGCTGATATAGATGTAATCGTTCGGAACATTGACCAGCAGGATCCTCTTTTTCTCCAGAACACATTGTCCGACCAAACCCTCTCCCGGTCTGAATTCATTCGAGAGATTTTTGCGATTGGTGTAGGCATATCCACCGAGCAGCTTCATTAGGGGCTGCCCGTCCTCTTGTGGTTGATTCACGTAGAACGCACCCTGTTGCGCATCAACCAGTGGGGCCAGATCCGAAAGAATCATATTGGCGACCGTCGTCATATCTCTTTGACCCTGGAGCATGCCAGTGAACCGAGCGAGATTAGTCTTGAGCCAGTCTTGCTCAGTATTCTGCTGGGTCGTGTCCTTAAGGTTGCGGATCATCTCATTGATGTTGTCCTTCAGGGCCGCGACCTCGCCTTGCGCTTCGACGGCAATTGATCTTGTTAAGTCACCCTGAGTAACCGCTGTGGAAACCTCAGCGATCGCTCGAACCTGAGTGGTGAGGTTTGCAGCGAGTTGGTTCACGTTGTCAGTAAGGTCTCTCCAGGTTCCGTAGGCGCCGGGCACGTTAGCTTGTCCGCCCAGCTTTCCTTCCACACCTACCTCGCGAGCAACTGTGGTTACCTGTTCTGCGAAAGTGGCCAATGTATCGGTCATGGCGTTGATGGTGTCCGCCAGCTCGGCAATTTCGCCTTTCGACTCGATGGTCAGCTTACGCTTCAGATCGCCGTTAGCGACCGCCGTCACGACCTGCGCAATACCGCGAACCTGTCCAGTAAGATTGCCGGCCATGAAGTTCACGTTATCGGTGAGATCTTTCCAGGTTCCGGCGACTCCGCTCACTTCGGCCTGTCCGCCGAGTTTGCCCTCAGTTCCGACTTCACGTGCAACTCGGGTAACTTCCGACGCAAACGAGTTGAGCTGATCAACCATGACGTTGATCGTGTTCTTCAGTTCCAGGATCTCTCCCTTTACGTCGACCGTAATTTTCTTTGACAGATCTCCGTTAGCGACTGCGGTGGTGACGTCGGCTATGTTACGAACCTGAGCAGTGAGGTTGCTTGCCATGAAATTAACGTTATCAGTAAGGTCTTTCCAGGTGCCGGCTACGCCTCGCGCTTCGGCTTGTCCGCCCAACTTTCCTTCTGTACCGACCTCGCGCGCCACGCGGGTCACCTCGGAAGCAAATCCGTTGAGCTGGTCGACCATAACGTTGATAACTTCTTTGATTTGGAGAATTTCTCCGCGCACATCTACGGTGATCTTCTGAGTAAGGTCGCCGTTCGCGATTGCGGTTGCGACCTTGGACATATCACGAAGCTGAACCGTCAGGTTGCCGGCCATGAAGTTCACGTTGTCGGTTAGGTCCTTCCAGGTGCCGGCGACGCCGGGTACTTCTGCTTGTCCGCCGAGCTTGCCTTCCGTACCTACTTCGCGAGCGACTCGCGTAACTTCGGAAGCGAATGCGTTGAGCTGGTCCACCATTCGGTTAATCGTGTTCTTGAGTTCCAGAATCTCGCCCTTCACGTCTACGGTGATCTTCTTGGATAGATCGCCGTACGCCACGGCGGTGGTGACGTCTGCGATGTTTCGAACTTGTGCGGTGAGGTTGCCGGTCATGAAGTTTACGTTGTCGGTAAGATCCTTCCATGTTCCGGCGACCCCGGGCACCTGAGCCTGGCCGCCCAGCTTACCTTCAGTTCCGACCTCTCTCGCCACGCGCGTCACTTCCGAAGCGAATGAGTTGAGCTGGTCGACCATTCTGTTGATCGTGTTTTTCAGCTCCAGAATCTCGCCCTTCACGTCGACTGTGATCTTCTTTGACAAATCACCGTTAGCAACGGCTGTTGTAACTTCGGCGATATTACGAACCTGGCCCGTAAGGTTTCCGGCCATCGAATTAACGCTGTCGGTCAAGTCCTTCCAGGTTCCGCCGACGCCACGTACATCAGCCTGCCCGCCGAGCTTGCCGTCCGTTCCGACTTCCCTTGCAACTCGAGTTACTTCCGAAGCAAAAGAGTTGAGCTGGTCCACCATTCGATTGATGGTGTTCTTCAACTCCAGAATCTCCCCCTTCACGTCCACGGTGATCTTCTTTGAAAGGTCGCCGTTTGCTACGGCGGTCGTCACTTCGGCGATGTTTCTCACCTGACCGGTAAGGTTACCTGCCATAGAGTTCACATTGTCGGTCAGGTCCTTCCAGGTTCCGGCGACATCGGGCACTTGCGCCTGGCCGCCCAGCTTGCCTTCGGTTCCGACCTCCCTTGCTACTCGGGTGACTTCAGAAGCGAACGCGTTTAGCTGGTCGACCATGACGTTGATGGTGTTCTTTAGTTCGAGGATCTCGCCCTTAACGTCGACGGTAATTTTCTTTGAGAGATCGCCTCGGGCCACGGCGGTGGTCACCTCAGCGATGTTGCGGACCTGGTCGGTGAGGTTCCCGGCCATCGAGTTAACGCTGTCAGTGAGGTCCTTCCACGTGCCGCCTGCCCCACGGACATCAGCCTGGCCGCCCAGCTTACCCTCGGTGCCGACCTCGCGAGCTACTCGCGTAACTTCCGAGGCGAACGAATTCAGCTGGTCCACCATGACGTTGATCGTGTTCTTTAGTTCGAGGATTTCACCGCGGACGTCTACGGTGATCTTCTTGGAAAGATCGCCCTTTGCCACTGCGGTACTGACCTCGGCGATGTTGCGGACTTGGGCGGTCAGGTTGCCGGCCATGAAGTTCACATTGTCGGTGAGGTCCTTCCAGGTACCGGCTACTCCTGGCACTTCGGCCTGCCCGCCGAGTTTGCCCTCGGTACCGACTTCTCTCGCCACTCGGGTTACTTCCGAAGCGAACGAGTTCAACTGATCGACCATTCGATTGATCGTATTCTTTAGTTCGAGGATTTCGCCCTTGACATCTACGGTGATCTTTTTGGAGAGGTCTCCGTTTGCGACTGCGGTTGTGACTTCCGCGATGTTTCGCACCTGACCGGTCAGGTTGCCGGCCATCGAATTCACGTTGTCGGTGAGGTCCTTCCAGGTGCCGGCTATGCCTCGTACCTCTGCCTGTCCGCCCAGTTTACCTTCAGTTCCGACCTCTCTAGCAACGCGAGTCACTTCCGAAGCGAATGAGTTGAGCTGGTCCACCATTCGGTTAATGGTGTTCTTGAGTTCCAGGATCTCGCCTTTAACGTCTACTGTGATCTTCTTGGAAAGATCGCCGTTGGCTACGGCGGTGGTCACATCGGCGATGTTACGAACCTGGTCGGTGAGGTTACCGGCCATCGAGTTTACGTTGTCGGTTAAGTCCTTCCAGGTTCCGGCGACATCAGGCACCTGCGCCTGGCCGCCCAGCTTACCTTCAGTTCCAACCTCCCTTGCCACGCGTGTGACTTCAGAAGCGAATGCGTTGAGCTGATCGACCATCGTGTTGATCGTATTCTTAAGCTCGAGGATTTCCCCGCGGACGTCTACGGTGATTTTCTTGGAAAGATCGCCGCGCGCGACCGCTGTGGTCACTTCGGCGATGTTTCGGACCTGAGCGGTGAGGTTTCCTGCCATTGAGTTGACGCTATCGGTCAAATCTTTCCATGTGCCTGCAACGCCTTTTACTTTCGCTTCACCTCCGAGTTTGCCTTCCGTTCCGACTTCTCGGGCCACTCGTGTTACCTCAGACGCAAAGGAACCGAGTTGACCCACCATTGCGTTCACCAGTTTCACGGATCGAAGGAAGTCACCCTTCAGATGTCTGCCGTCAACTTCGAGGGCCATTGTCTGGGAGAGGTCACCGTTTGCCACTGCTCCGATTACCCGAGCCATCTCAGTAGTCGGGCGGGCCATATCGTCGATAAGCATGTTGACGCTATCAATCAGGCTGGTCCACGAGCCATCAGCCGCAGGCAGTGCTGCCCTTTGGGTGATCTTGCCCTCCTTGCCGACGACCCTGCTGACGCGCTCGAGCTCCTTTGTAAGACTGTCATTTCGGGCAATGACGTCGTTGAGGGTATCGGCAATTTTTCCGTGAACTCCGACCCAGTCACCGGGGAGGCGGACGGAGAAATCGCCGCCCTTCAGGGCGACCACGGTCTTCAAGAGCTCCTTGTCGACGGCGGTAGACCCATTTCTCATCGCTTTGAGAGTGGGTGTGGCCATCGTTACTGCAATGGTGTCTAACGCGCTAAAGGACTTAGCCCATTGACCTCTCGCCGGTGGAGACTTTTTGTTGGGCGAAATCTTCTCTTTCGATTCCGCGCCGCTGCTAACCCGCTCGAGGTCGCTGGCCAACCTCCTGTTAAGCCTCACAATACCGTTGAAGGTCCGAGCTATTTCTCGCTCGATACCGCTTGCATGCTCAGGCAGCTGGGCGGAGAAATCGCCTCGCTCGAGAGCTTTCAATGCCTGCAATAAGTCCGCGTTGGAAGAACTGGAGTCTGCTTTCTGATTTAGCATTTGTGCCCCTTTGAAAGTTTTCTGTCGAGGGACAGCGCAGAGTCTGCGAAGTATCTGCCGGAACAGAGTTTAGCTAGTGTGAGGTCAGGATTGATGTAGTTGTAAATGATGTGTCAACTCTCAGTCTGGGAGTTGAACGCGCTGAAGAACCGTCCTTGGACTGAAGTCTCGGTCCGAGGCACGTCGCGCGAAGTAAGCGTCCGGCGTAGATAGTATGAAACGACTACAAGGTTGTCAACAGTTACACAGGTTACTGACCGTTAGAGGAGGCACTAGGCAGAAGGCAGTAGGCAGAAGGCAGAAGGCAGTAGGCAGAAGGCAGTAGGCAGAAGGCAGTAGGCAGAAGGCGGTAGGCTGTGGCAGCACGCACGGCTTGGAATCAAAGACTCAATGCGCAACGGAAGCCGTAGTCACTGTATTTAAAATCCGGCGGGATGCTACTGCGCGCCGCTACTCGGGTAATCTTAACCTGGTGACGCCAAGAACCACCTCTTGAAGCACGTCTGAGTCCGTTCGCAGGTCCCTGAGGGTTTAAGCGGTCTGACTCGATATAATAATGTCGTTCGTACCAGTCGGCACACCATTCGTGGACATTCTCGGAGATATCGTGAAGTCCAAACCCGTTTGGGGGCCGCTGACCGACGCGCTCCGGTCCGTTCAGCCAACGGTCAAAGTAACCTGGCTGTCGCTGGGGCGCTTCGTCTCCCCACGTGTAGAGCCGTTCTTCAAGTCCACCTCGCGCTGCTCGTTCCCATTCGGCTTCAGTGGGAAGACGATAAGTTTTTCCGGTTTCATTCGAGAGCCATGTGCAGAACCCCGCTGCGTCGAACCAGCTGACGGAGGTTACTGGCTGTTCTGGATGGTTGAACTGAGGATCATTCCAGGTCTGAGGAGCTTGGAATTTGGTTGCGTCTATAAAGAAGCTATAGAGACGATTGGTGACTGCGAAGCGCCCTATTGCGAATTGATCTACATAGACTTGATGGATAGGTTTTTCATCTTCGGCGCCGGTGTCGCAACCCATTAGGAATTCGCCGGATCGAATAACGACCATTTCTGGTTCGATTACCATCGTGCCTAAGTAATGCTCATCACTCCATCTAAACATCCCCAAGAATCAACTTCGCAATTGTTTGAAGCTGCATGTTCGACGTACCTTCGTAGATCTTTCCGATCTTGGCGTCCCGGTAGTACTTTTCAGCCGGATAATCTTTCGTGTATCCATAGCCGCCGTAAAGCTCGACTACCTGGGATGTGACGTGCTCAGTCACTTGTGACGTGAATAGCTTGGCCATGGCCGCCTGCTTAACGAAGTCCTCGCCTGAGTCCTTCAACCGAGCGCAGTTGTATACCATCAACCGGGCCGCTTCGAGTTCGGTGGCAATCTGAGCTATCTGAAACTGCACGCCCTGATTGGACGCTATCGATTTGCCAAACTGCTGGCGTTCACGCGAATAGTTTATGCCACATTCCAGAGCACCTTGAGCGACGCCGACCATCTGGGCTCCGATCCCGATTCGCCCTTCGTTCAGTGTCTCAATGGCGATCTTGTAGCCCTTCCCGATCTCGCCCAGAACGTTCTCCTTCTTCACCACGCAATTCTCGAGAATCAATTCGCACGTGGAACTCGCACGAATCCCGAGCTTGTTCTCTTTTTTTCCGACAGTGAACCCTGGGAAATCGCGCTCAACAAGAAATGCAGTGATCCCTCGATAGCCCTTATCCGGCGCAACATTCGCAAAGACGATAAACAGACCCGCTTCAGCACCGTTAGTGATCCAAAGCTTGTGTCCATTCAAAACAAAATGATCGCCCTTATCCTCAGCCTTCGTCGCAAGGGCGAACGCGTCGCTTCCCGAGCCAGCTTCCGATAGTGCATAAGCCCCTACCGAATTTGCTGCCTGCCGCGGGAGATATTGCTTTTTTTGATCCTCAGTACCCCAACGCAGGATGGCATTATTGACCAGCGTATTCTGCACGTCGACGATCACTCCAGCCGAAGCATCGACACGTGACAGCTCTTCAACCGCAAGGATAGCGTTAAAGAAAGTGCCGCCCTGTCCGCCGTACTCTTCCGGTATCTCAATCCCCATCAGACCAAGATCAAAGAACTGTTGAATAATCTCAGAAGAGAATTTCCCCTTCTCATCCATTTCACCTGCAAGCGGTCGGACCTGCTGCTCAGCAAACTCGCGGACTGACTGCTGAAAAAGAGACTCTTCGTCACTCAATGAAGTGAGCGCGCGAGGTGCGCTTTCAGATATAGAAGATGCTGGTTGTGACACGGTATTTATCCTCGGGTCGGTTTTAAAAGTCTTTCACTAATGTACCTCAATCTAGCACGCTGATTTCGCGCGCCGCAAGTTTTGGTAACGATCCGATATTGTGCTGTATGCAAAAATGCGTTGGCGGCTGGGGGAGTTCACGACTAACCGCAGTTTTCGTTGTTTTCTTTTGCCTCTGATCTCGGGTTATTATGTTGTTTACCGCTGAAGCTTGGATCATTGAAGCGAACCTCTGATCCACATGGTTCGTAGTAACACTGGGTCCCCTTTTGAGTAAAGCGCTACGTCGGATCTCCCAATAAAGGAGGCGCAAGGAACCAATATGTATTGTCCGGCTTGTGGGATCGACTCGGTCGAAGGATTGAAATACTGTAAGCGCTGCGGCGCGAGTCTTACAACATCCGAGTTCGCGCCTGCCAGGAGACCGGTCTCACTGATCGTCCTGTTTCTGCTCGTTATCGCCTGCATTGCCGCTCTGGGTCTCAGTCTTCCGTTGACGATGGCTAGAGACCTCATAGGGGCCGGGTTTCGGACCAGGGAGGTAATGCTCTTTTTCTTTGGGGGTGCGATCTCTAGCGTGATGATCATCAAGATTCTCTCTCAAGTGCTAATGAAAATGGTTGAGTCGCATAAGTACGATCGCGCAAACATCGAACATCGGCGCGCGGTGACCTACGAAGCTCATCAATTGGCCCAGCCGTTACCCATCGGAAGCGTCACCGAAAACACAACGCGTTCATTCGACCAGCGCAGACTCGATGAAGCGCGCTTTGACGGGCGGTAGATCAAGAGAGCTGACGCGGAGGCGGAATGTATTGTCCAGATTGCGGCGCCGAATCTACACAAGGACTAAATTACTGCAAGCGGTGCGGCGCTGGATTGAGCGGGCCCAATGCCCCAATAGAGGCGAAATCATCGTTTGGCAAGATGTTTGGCTTGATATTGCCTGTCGCTCTCGTTTGTATTGGCGGATTCATTGCGCTTTTTTCTACGGTTTACAATCTGGGAGAACGTACAGGTTTTGATACGCGAGCACTGATCGCGATTATGGGATTTGGCGGTGCTACGGTCGTTTGCGTAGTCGGCTTATTAGTGTGGTTGCTCTTGCGTCTTGCGGGCTACGAGCCGACTCCTCATTACGGTAAAGGGGAGCGATCTCTTCAGCGCGACTACACTGCTCAACAACTGCCGGCTTCGCCTACAAGCATGCCGAGCGTTACGGAAAACACTACTCGAAATTTTGATCCTGGCAGATACAGTTCGATCCAGCCAAATGCTGAGAACAGATACCGAGAGAAGAACGAATAAGGAAAGAACTCTCAATCAGGTCCTTTCAGGAACGGTTGTAGAATCGCGTCGTACGGGCTTCTCAAATTCGTCGATTAGAAAGTCAGAACAGCGCCGGAGGACATTTGATGAATGTCGTAGAGCTGAAGAGCGTCACTAAACGGTTCGATCAGTTTATTGCCGTTAAAGATTTATCATTTGAGGTAAGACAAGGGACTATATTCGGACTGCTCGGACCGAACGGCGCCGGCAAGACCACCTCGATCCGAATGATCGTCAATATCTTCGCGCCGGACGACGGCGATGTACTCGTTATGAGCAAACAGGTTTCCCCCGAGTTGCAGCCTTTCATCGGATACTTGCCGGAAGAGCGCGGTTTGTACAAAAAAATGAAAATTGGCGACCAGCTTGTATTTTTCGCTAATCTGAAAGGTGTGAGCTCGTCGGAAGCCTCGCGACGCGTGGACGACTGGCTCAAGCGGCTCGAACTCTCCGATTGGAAGAATAAGAAACCGACTGATCTCTCAAAAGGCATGCAGCAGAAGGTTCAGTTCATCGGTAGCATAATTCACAACCCTGAAGTGATGATTCTCGACGAACCGTTTTCCGGACTTGATCCGGTAAGCGTGGATTTACTCAAGAGTGTAATCCTTGACTTAAAGCAACAGGGCAAGACGATCATCTTTTCCACCCATCAGATGGAACAAGTTGAACAGATGTGCGACGACATTTGTTTGATCAACCATGGCAGGCAGGTACTGTCCGGCAGCCTTCGAGAAGTAAAGAGACGTTATGGGAAAAACACGGTGATCCTTGATTACGAAGGAACGGACTCATTCCTCGGAGTCGATCTGGTCAAACAACATAAGCGTTTCGCAAATTACAGTGAGATTCTGCTAAGCGACGGCGCAGATGCCCAAGAGGTGCTCCGACGAGCTTTGGAAGCGGGCGCACGCGTAAATCGCTTCGAACTCGTTGAACCCTCGCTCAACGAAATCTTCATCGAAACCGTAACCGGCTCAAGGAACAGGGCCCAGGTCGCGGAAGCCGCTCGGTAAAACATATGAAAAAAGTTTGGGTGATCATCAAGCGTGAATACCTCGTGCGAGTGCGAACGAGGGCGTTTGCTATAGGAACTGTAATAAGCCCTCTGTTACTTCTCGGCCTCATCATATTGCCAGGCTTCCTCGCCCAGCGAGGCGGTGGCGGTGAACGATACGTAACCGTGCTTGATCAGAGCGGGGATCCCGACTTGTTCGCAGGACTCAAAAGCAGAGTGGAGTCAAAGAACGATTCGAATTCCGATGAGGAATTTAATAGCTCCACGCGATTTGTACTAACCCGACAGGTCGTCACCGCCGAACAAGACCCGCGCGAACTGATACAGAGCCAGTCAAGCGGATCCGGAAACAAGGGCCCAGACAAAGCATTCCTGGTCTTAGGCCCGAAGATCCTGGACGATGTTCCTCCCGAATATCATGCGAAGAACCTCAGTGATTTCTCGATTCGCGCGCTCGAGGGGGCAGTGAGCGCCACAATCGCGGAACGCAAACTCATGCGTGCTGGGTTCGACGCGAGCAAGATCGGCCAATACATGAAGCCTATCGATCTGAAACAGTTCAAGATCGGGGCCGGCGGAGAATCCACAGAAGGCGGAATGCGTCAGGATTTTATGGTCGCATTCGCTCTGCTTTTCTTCCTCTACATGTCGGTTTTGTTTTATGGCATTTTCGTCATGCGAGGAGTGATCGAAGAGAAGCAGTCTCGAATAGTTGAGGTGGTAATCTCATCTGTAAAGCCGACCCAGATGATGTTGGGCAAAGTTATCGGCATTGGTCTGGTGGGACTCACGCAGATTGGGATCTGGGCGCTTTCAGCGGGACTGCTTTCGATGTTCGGCGCAAAATTGTTCGCATCGCAAGGAGGTCGTGTACCGAGCATTCCATTAAACCTGTTGGTCTATTTTGTTCTTTATTTTGTGCTCGGTTTCTTCCTGTATGCGACGTTATACGCGATGGTTGGTTCTACCGTTTCGAGCGAGGAGGATGCCCAGCAGGCGCAATTTCCAGTTACGCTGTTGCTCGTAGTTCCCATGATGATTTTTGGCCTGGTGATGTCGAATCCCAGCAGCACCTCATCGATCGTATTGTCGATGGTGCCATTCTTCGCCCCTACGTTAATGATGTTGAGGATTGCAGTGATTAATCCACCGGCGTGGCAAGTCTTATTGTCGATGGCCATCATGCTTGCCACGATTTTGGGATTTGTCTGGCTCTCAGCGAAGATATACCGCGTAGGAATACTAATGTATGGGAAACGACCCAACCTTGCGGAACTCGGCCGTTGGTTGCGTTATAACTAATCAAGCAAAATCAATGCTGTAAGGCGGCCTCATTCAAACAGACGTTACGGTTGGTAGTCTCCTGTCTGGCGGTGATCCTTAAAACCACGACAATTGCCAGTAATGCGCAGGTAATGCTAACAACGTCGTAAACCAGACGGTACCGGCTGGCAACCAACTGCTGATTAGAAAGTCCCCCACCAAGGATCATGAAGGCGCTAAAGAAATCCAATAAGCCTGAGAGCAGCCATAGCCCCCACCATACACCGAAGTAAGCAGGAATATGTTCGAATTTCCAGTTGGCGCCACCTCCTCGACGGACGTCCTTAGCGCTCGCTTTCCAGATCTCGGCGATCACCTGGTATGGGCGGAAGATATTGAGCAAAGGGACAAAAAAACTTGCGACCGCCCAGGCTGGACTGTACTTCAGCTCGGTCGCGCCAAATACCTTAAGATTCTTATGCGCTCGATATATCCAAATCAGGAAAAAGACCGCGATCAACAACACAACCCCGGTGAGTAAGAACCGAATAACCAGCGCGAGTATCTGACTGTCACTTACTCCAGGGGAAGTTGTTCGTATGCCAGGTGCCTTTGACAAAACCTGTATCACAGAAATGTCCACTACTGCGCCGGCGATGCTTATCAGGATAAACACCGAGAGGCATCCGACTACGATTAACGCAACGCTGTAGCCCGACACAAACGTAGGACCAAACCCGAGGCCTTTCATCGCCTCATTGCTTATCTTGTCAAACATCGAACTATCAACAACAGCGAGGACTGCGTCCTGATCGGAATTGTTTGTGATTTCGGACTGATTGGATACGACAACCGCAGGTTCGGCCGCCGGGACAACGACAGCCTGTATAGAGGAAAAGACTGCGCCACACTTAGAACAAACACTCTCTGTCGGGGAATTCAGAGTTCCACACCAACTGCACCTCCTACCACTCACCAAAGCAGGGGCTTCCATATTTTGTTGTCCTCAGGGTGAAGATATTGACTGTTGGTGGCGCATAGATATCATGGCTCGCGCACCAATACAAGTCATCGGCGTTTAGTTTTAGATACTATCCGCTGGCTGCGAGTCATCGATCGATTTTACCGACATAGAACGCAATTACTCAGAAGCAAAAGATCTTATTTGATTCGATGGCCGCCTTCCTCGTTGTTGAAGATCCATCCCACCACTTCGCCGATCCTTATCTCCTCGCTGCGGTAGGCTTCCATTGTGATTGCGGCCGATCCCTGTCGATGAATGGTCTGCGCAGATCTAAGCATCCGGCGGAATCGCTCCTGCCAGCGCTTCATATTGCTTGTCCTCAGGTCGAGCCAACCTCGTTCTGCCCATTCATCAATCGCTCCTTCAGTAACCGGTAGTTTGGTTTGTCCTGCGTATTCGGGGACATTGATTCGCGGGCCGCGAACCAACCGATCACCCTCCGGGGGAAGAATCGGAATGCCGATCGAAATGATAGTGTTGCGAAGGTCGTTGTTTCGTTGGACATATCGCCACAGCGCGTCGGAGACTTCGGAAGCCTGCTGCTCGGTGACTGCCTGGAGAGTACGGTATTTTGTTTTTAGGAGGTGCGCTTCATAAAGCAGCTTTGTCAGCTTTGGTGGACCAAGCTCACCGGTTGCTATTGAATGCGAATTGGTCTCGTATTCGAGTCTCCGCATCGCTTCGATGGCCGAGCCGCGCAGGTAACCCGCGCGATAGCTGGGCACCATTATTGCGGCATCAATCGCGGCGATAACATCCACGCCGGTATTGCTCCCCTTAATCTCAAGCACCACGTTGCTGGCTATTTCCTCAGGAGTAACAAACTCCATCTGATCTATCGAAGTCACGGCTTCAAATTCACCTCGCGCAAAAAAGCCGTTCTCGCCGGTATCGACTCCAACCATCTCGAGCTCGCCGAGTTTCTTGAATTCCTGACTAGGCATCCCCAGCTCAAGCTCGCCGTCGAAGCGTTGCGTTCTCGGTGCGTAGACTACTATCGGTGTGTTGTCGAGATGGTGCTTTAGCGATTGATATGTGACTTTCTTATAACCGATCATCGCGCCGGGCTTAATCTCTTTGACTATCGGTCCTCCAGGAGTACGGGCCATCAGGAACATCAACCCGGTATGAGCGAATCCGATTGCGGTCTTGGACATCAGCTTAGCAGAAGGCTTGTCCTCCCCGTGGGTGTAGGGAATGTTAAGCCCCATTCCGCCAGTACCGGTAGTGCCTACCTTGACGTAGACACGTGTTCCAACCTCCACCATCGCACGGTAGAGAAGTTGCGTATGCCGGATCAACTGAGGGATCGATTGTGAAAGCAGCAGCGTTTCAAAGGTTCGTTCGACAAGCTTGCGGTTGTCCGAGATAAGCTTAAAGTCGCGGTCGTCAATCCGATCCGAAATAAAATCGAGAGATTTCCTAACCTCAATTGCATTTGTGTAGACGTCCTGGTAGCTGATGCCTGATGCGGTGTTCACGCAATCGATCAGCACGTCCGCTCCATGTTCCCGGACCGCCTTCGCAAGCATCGAGCGATCGTAGGCATCATCGAGCGAACCAAACAAATCATCGTACAACGAGCGGCGACGCGTTCGGCTCGCGAGTAGTTCATCTCGATCGGATCGTGCGAATTCGGATCGGACAAAGATATTACCCCAGAGCTCAACGAAGGTTATGGTGGAGAATTCCTTTCGAAGATCGTGAACAACGTCTCGAACTTCTTTCTGAAACAATGAAGCGATGATGATCTTTTCAGGCCTCAGGTCGCGAGCGATCTGGTACGAGATCTGGGTACCAACCAATCCCGCTCCCCCCAGGATAAATACGGTTTTGTCTAAGGGTTGGTGTGAAGAAGAGGACATTAACGTTTAACGTTGCTCGTTCAGGGTTCAGCGTTAGGCGTTTAGCGTTAGGCGTTCAGAGTTGCGTTTGGCGTTCATTGTTTTAGCTTCAACCACGAGGATAAGTTCAAAAGCTTAACCTTTATTACTCAGCTGTATGGTATTCGGTTCTCAAACACGACTTCGGAGAGCTTACCTGCCAAAACCTGACCGATGAACGCTAAGCTCTAAACGCTGAACGTTAAATGTTCAGTTTAAGCAAACTGCTCCAAAAACCTGATATCGTTTTCGAACAGGAGTCGAATATCATCGATGTCATACATCAGGCCCGCCATTCGATCGATTCCAAGACCAAAGGCGAAACCGGAGAACTCTTCCGGATCAATTCCCACCGTCTCGAGCACGTTAGGGTGAACCATACCGCTTCCACCCAGCTCAATCCAACCCGAGCCTTTACATATACGACAACCAGTGCCTCCGCACACGTAGCAGCTGAAATCGACTTCTGCCGATGGCTCTGTAAACGGAAAGTACGATGGCCGAAATCGGGTCCGCACATTCGGACCAAACATCATCTCCACAAACTTTTGAAGCGTTCCTTTCAAATCAGCGAGAGTAATATGTCGATCGACGTTTAGACCTTCTACCTGAAAGAACATCGGATTGTGCGTCGGATCCGGCGTGTCCCGGCGGAACACCCGCCCCGGCGCGATCACACGAAGCGGCGGCTTCTGGCGCTGCATCGTATGTATCTGCACGGTTGAAGTCTGGCTGCGCAAAGCGAGATTCTCTGAAACATAAAACGTGTCGGCGGAGTCCCGAGCGGGGTGACCAGGCGGAATGTTAAGAGCATCGAAGTTGTAGAA
>Ga0126382_10000265_pt1 | contig 20000 bp, 17 predicted proteins | sample PanSoiMetPlot_30_FD_92548 | JGI IMG/M metagenome (GOLD analysis project Ga0126382, IMG submission 92548) | Tropical forest soil microbial communities from Panama - MetaG Plot_30 | ecosystem: Environmental > Terrestrial > Soil > Tropical forest > Bulk soil | place: Panama | collected 2016-02-17
AGGAAGGTGTTGCGGGTCACCTGCCAGAACACCGCGTCGTGGGCAAGGTTGACGAAGTTCGCCAGCCCCACGAAGAGCCCGGGCTTGGCCACGGGCCTGTCTTGAAGACTCAGGTAGATGCCGTAGAAGAACGGATAGGCGACGAAAGCGAGGAGGAAGAGCACGCCGGGCGCCAGCATGATCCAGCTGAAGGCGCCCTCGCGCTCGAGCACACGGCGCGGCGACGCCCGCCGGTCCACCACCGGGGCCGGGCGGGCGATCGACGCGGGCCCTACCGCCATGGTTACTTCGCTTTGTAGATCTGCTTGAGCTGGGCGACGGCGGTGGCGATGACGTCCTTCGTGGCATCGCCGCGGCACGCCTTGGCGAACATGTCCACCACCACGTACTTGGCCACGCTCTCGGACATGGCATGGCTCGGGGGCCCGGGCCAGCCGGGCAACCGTGACGTCTTCAGCGACTCCTTGTACGGGATATAGCGCGGCTCCGGATTCCACATGGGATGGTTGTCGTACGCGTGGAGGTACGGCGCGTAGTAGGCATCGCCGGCCACCAGCCAGGCGGAGAGCTGCTTGTCGTCATAGAGCCACTTGAGGAACGCCTTGGCCGCCGCCTGATCCGGGGCATGGGTCAGGATGGCGTGGGACTGTGGGTTCAGCATGTGGTAGCGGCCCTTAGGCCCGTTCGGGTTGAGGGCGTGGTCGGTGACCTTGGCGATCTCGGGGAAGTCGCGCTTGCCCACCACGAGGATGGAGGAAGCGTTGTTGGTGCAGGAGATCTGCTCGCCGAAAAACGCCTTGTTGTTGTTCACGTCGGTCCAGCCCAGCACGTCCTCGAACATCGTCTCCTTGTAGAAGCGGCGGCAGAAGTCGACGGCGGCGGCCGTCTCGCTCGAGTCGAGGAGCACGGTCTTGCCGTCCTTGTCCACCTCGCGTCCGCCGTAGGACCAGAGCAGCGGGTAGAGCCAGCCGTGATTGTCGCCGAACCCGTGGCCGAGCTCGAAGCCGAACGGATGCCCGGCTTTCTTGAGGAGGCGTCCGGCGGCCAGCAAGTCTTCCCAGTTGTCGGGGAACTTGTTGACGCCGGCCTCCTTGAACCAGTCGGTGCGATAGACCTCGAGCTGGCCGATGTTCCCCCACGGCAAAGCCTTCCACTTGTTGTTGATAACCACGGCGTCCGTGACCGTCTCGTACCAACCTCCGAGCTTCTTCCCCGTGTCGTTCGCGATGTCGGTCACGTCGACCAGGCTCGGGTCGAACAGCCACGGCCAATTCAATCCGGTCGCCGTGATTTCCGGGCCCGACTTGGTCTCCACGATGGTGGTGAGCCGGGTGAGCATGCTGCCCACGCTCACCGTCTCGTAGTTGATCTTGATTCCCGTCTGCTTCTCGTAGGCGGGCGCCAGCTGCTTCACGAAGAAATCGTCGAACGGCTTGATGAACGAGCTCTCGTGGACGACGGACATGGACTTGGGAGCCGCGCTGGATAGCCGCGGAGCGAGAAGCGCACCCGTGGCGCCGGCGATGCTGACCGAGAGGAATTCCCGACGTGTGCTCATGAAGATGGCCTCCGCTTCGGTGGTTTGGGCCGTCTACGGGTTGGGCGGGATAGTAGGTGGACGCAATAGGGACTGTCAAGCCACGGAAGCCTACACGACCACCCCCGACACGCCCTCGTGGAGCGTTGGTTTGAGAGGGCCAAACTGGCCCTCGGTTGGCTCCGCTCAGCAGAACCAGGCTTCGGTGAGCCGGGGAGGCCGGCGACGGTCCGGCCCTAGCTCGAGAACCGGTCTCGCGGAGAGTCCTGCCTTCGCGAATGCGAGGGCCCTGATTCGATAGAACGTGACGGCCGGGTCGCCGGTTCCCGCCTCCTCCACGAGCCGACTCGCCTCGTGCTGTAGCTCGTCCATACGCGAGTCTGGGTGCGCCCAGCGGTGGATGAAGCTCGCCTGATCGAGGCCGCCGAGGTATGGCTGGATCGCCGAGCGGGTCAGCAGCGAGGAGCCGGGCGGCACGAGGAGCCGAAGGGTGAACTGCACCGGGTCGACGTGATCGATCAGCCCCTCCGCTTCCACGAAGTCGAACATCTCGAGATAGTCCTCGAGCGTCGTCCACGGCGTGAAGGCAACCCAGGTGGGACGGAAGGCGATGCCCGCCTCCCGCACGACGGCCAGGGCGCGGCCGACGTCGGCTCGCGAGTGCCCCTTCTCGAGGTTGACGAGCACGGTGTCGCTGAGCGACTCTACCGCGGAGACCATGAAGACGCAGCCGAGCCCGCGCAGCTCGGGAAAGAGGTCCGCGCGCTCGATGATGTGCTCCACTTTCGCGGTGAAGTCGAAGGTCAGGGTGGGCAGCTCTCGATGCATGGCCCGCACGATGGCCATGGAGTGGCCGGGGCCGTTGAGGAAATCGGGGTCGCCGAAGGTGATGTGAGTCGCGCCGTCTTGCGCGAGCCGCCGGATGTCGTCGAGCACGATCGTCTGGGGCACGACGAAGAAGCGCCCGCCGTACACGGGCGGGATGGGGCAATGCAGGCACAGGTGCAGGCAGCCGCGGCTCGCCTCGACGTAGCCGACCAGCTCCCTGCGCCCGTCGCGATCGAGATGCGCGTAGCGCTTGAGACCGGGGAGCATGTTTCGGCTCGGAGCCGCGAAGGGCAGCCGCTGCAAGACCGGCGCCGCCGCGTGTCCACGCTGGCGCACACCTTCGATGGGGCCGGAACGCCCGGACATCACCGCCTCGACGAGGGCGACCAAGACCGCCTCGTACTCTCCGCCGATGACCGAGTCGCCACAGCGCTCGAGCAGATACTCGGCGTTGAGCGAGGCGTAGAGGCCATAGAAGCAGATGTGGCAGCGCGGATTCACGCGACGGATCTGCTCCGCCACGCGCACCCCGAGGCGGAGCGCTGTGTGCATGGGCACCGAGATGGCGACGAGGCGGGCACGCGCGAATCGCGACGACTCGAAGGGCTCCACGGAGATGTCGAGGGCCTCCGCGGCGTGCCCCGCCCGCTCGAGGAAGGCGAGCGGCGAGGCCAGGGCCAGGGGCTGATGCCCCAGCTCGTAGCAGGAGACGAGGAAGATCGTCCCCTGCTCCATCTCAGCGGGCCTTGGCGATGATGAAGAGGCGACGGAACGGAAAGAGCGTACGACCGTCAGGCTGCGGCGGGTACGCGCGCGCCGTGCGCGCCGCGTAGTCGGACTCGAAGCCGCTCCGCTCCGGCTCGTCGAGGGCGGCGAGGAGCGGTCGCAGCCAGGTGCCCTTGGTCCACTCCTTCACCGGATTCTCGCCGTCGAGGATTTGCAGATACTCCGTCTCCCAGATGTCGAGGGCGGCCGCGCGGGGAGCGAGCAGACCGTAGTAGTAGGCCGGATCGCCCGTGGGCGAGGGGCGCAGGAGCGGCTCGAGCTTCGTCCGCCATGGTCCGTTGCGCGCGGCATCCGAGATGGCGGTGTGCGACGGCGCCGAGAAGTTTCGCGGCATCTGCACGGCCAACAGACCGCGCGGGGCGAGCGAGGAGAAAAGCGAGTCGAAGAGCTTGTCGTGTCCGTTGACCCAGTGCAGCGCGGCGTTGGAATAAATGAGATCGATGGGTCGCGTCGGACGCCACGCGCCCAGATCCGCGAGCTCCCACTGGATCTCCGGGGCCGAGGCGGCGGCCTTGGCTAGCATCTCCGGCGAGGTGTCCACGCCGGTGACGCGCGCATTCGGCCATCGCAGCTTGATCAGCTTCGTCACGTTTCCCGCGCCGGCGCCGAGATCCACTACCTCGCCAGGGTCGGCGAGATCGATGCGGTTCAGCAGATCGATCGCGGGACGGAGACGGTGGTCGGCGAACTTGAGATATTGCGCGGGGTCCCAGGCCATAGATTGCTCAGCATACTCCCTCCCGCGATTTGGCACCGGGTGACAGTTTTGGGATCGGGGATTTAGCGTACTCCCCCATAACCGGCTGATTCCGTTAGCTTCGTGGACGGGCCCGAGGTTTGCTTTGAATAGGGGCATGGCGAAGAACGGTGGTTCCCTTCGCGTCCTCGTGGTTGAGGACGATGTGCCGATCGGCCGGATGCTTGCGAGCATCCTGGCCGACGAAGGCTACGTGGTCGATCTGGCGAGCGACGGCCTCACCGCGCTCGGGAAGATCGAGGCGCGCGAGTACGATCTGATCCTCACGGACCTCCGTATGCCCGAGCTCGACGGCGTGGGACTCTACCGCGAGCTGGAACGGCGGCAACCCGAGATGCTTCGCCGCATGATCGTCATCACGGGCACGAGTGGGCACCCCGAGTACGAGAGCTTTCTCGAGGAGACTCAGGTCCCCTACCTGGAGAAGCCCTTCAGCCTCCAGGCGCTCCAGGCCATCACGCGCCGAGTCCTCGCCGCCGCTTGAGCGGCTAGCGAGGCTTCGCGCGCACCCGCCACTCGAAGCACGCGTCACCCTGGTCGAGACGGCGGCGCACATCGAGGTGCAGGTGTCGGTTGTGCACCGAGAGCGCGCCCTGCCACAGCGCGTTCCAGCTCTCGAAGGCCGCGGGGCTCGGTGACCGCACGCCCTGCATCAGCCGCCAGCTGTGCTGGCGCACCACCATCTCGTCGACCTCGCGCAGGCACTCCACGCGGTCCTCTTGCGCCTGGCCGAGGCGCGCGAGGTACTCGGCGAAGTCCTCGGGCCCGGTGCCCGTGACGCCGAGGAGGTCCGCCGTCTCAGCGTAGTACTGCATGCCGATCAGCGTTCCGGTGACACCGCCCAGGTGGCGCGCCTCCGCCTCCCCGAAGGTCTCCGCCAGGACAGGCAGGATGGTCCGCACGTAGTCCATGGCGTAGTTGCGTGTGACCTTGCGCAGGCGCTCGGGCGGCCAGTCCGCGCCCTCCACCCGCGGCGCGCCGGCCGGATCGAAGTCGGGGCCGTCCTCGCCCGGAGCGAAGCGCAGGCGTTCCGCGGGCTCGAGGTCGTGGTCGTGCTCGAGGTAGTAGCCCTCGAGGCCGGGCTGGCCGTCGGTGGTCTGCTTGGTGCACACGAAGCCTAGGCGCGGGTTGCCGAGCGACACGCCGTTGTGCGCGTGCCAGCCGCGGAGCATGGCGCGCGAGACCTCGCTGGGCACGCCGCAGATGGCCGTGCCCTCGTAGATCCAGCGCGGCGGCACGTAGCGCACCCACGCCTTCGTGTCCGACTCGTACATGTACTCGACGCGCACCCCGCCCAGATAGTTGGACAGGTAGTGGTACTGGGCACACGCCACCGCGTGGGGCAACTTCGCGAGACCGAGCTTCTCGAGCCCAGGGAGGAACTTCTCCAGGTGCTGGCGCCGGAAGGTGCGGAACACGAGCTCAGCGGCGGCCGCGCCTCCGCGCCGGCTCACCGTGGTCAGGATGAGCCCGGTGAGGTAGGCGTGATAGAGGACCTCGACGGCCCGGTATCCGCGCGTGATGCGCTCGTCCATCGCGACATCTTACGCCGGGCGAGCTGTCGCATGCGCCCCTCTCGCGCTATGCTGTGCCGCTTCCATCTCGAACCGGAGGTCGACATGAGGACATCGCGCCTTGCCCCCGTGGGTATTCTGATCCTGGCCGTGCTCTTCCTGCCGACCGGCCTGGAGGCGCAGCCGAAGGGGAAGGTGGTGCGGATCGGCCTGCTGGACTTTGGCGCCGCCAATCCCTCGAGCGAGGCCCGATGGAAGGCGCTTCGCAAGCGGCTGCGCGAGCTAGGCTACGTGGAGGGGGAGAACGTCGCCTTCGAGCCCAGGTGGGCAAACGGAGAGGTGGATCGCCTGCCTGCGTTAGCCGCCGAGCTGGTCAGCCTCAAGGTTGATCTCATAGTCACGGCCACTGGCGACGCCGCTCTCGCCGTGAAGCGGGCGACCAGCGTGGTCCCCATCGTCTTTGCGACAACCCCTGACCCCGTGCGGCTGGGACTCGTGCCAAGCCTAGCAAGGCCAGGCGGGAACGTCACAGGAGTGACCTCGCTGAGCAGCGAACTGTCGGGGAAGCGGCTGGAGCTTCTCAAGCAGACGATCCCGCGCGCCTCTCGTATCGCCGTCCTGAATGATCCCGAGAATCGTTCCTCGGAGTTCATCCTGCACGGCGTGGAGAGCGTGGCGAAGTCCCTTGACGTCGTCGTGCAGACGGTGGACGTGCGGAGTCAGAAGGAATTCGATGCGGCCTTCTCGTCCATGAAGCGATCACACGCCGACGCGGCGATCCTGGGCGTGAACACGCCTTTCCTCGCCCATCGCCGGCGCCTTGCCGAGCTCGCGATGTCCCAGCGCCTCCCCATGATGACGCCGTCGAGGGAGTACGCCGAGGCAGGAGCTCTCCTCAGCTACGGCACCGACTACCCCGCTCAGTTCGGTCGGGTCGCCGTTTACGTGGACAAGATCCTCAAGGGCGCCCGGCCCGGCGATCTGCCCATCGAGCAGCCGACCAAGTTCGAGCTGGTGATCAACCTCAAGACGGCCAAGACGATCGGGCTGACCATTCCGCAGTCGGTGCTGGGGCGAGCGGATGAGCTGATCCAGTGAGGCGCATGGCGGCGGGGCGCTGGCGCGGGTTGGCCTCCACGTATACACTCCCCCTGTGACCTCGCCTCAGGACCTGATCGGCGCCTCGCCGCGGCGGAAGGAAGACCGGCGGCTCCTCACGGGCGCCGGCCGCTACGTGGACGATCTCAAGCGCCCCGGCCTGTTGCACATGATCGTGGTGCGCAGTCGCCACGCTCACGCTCGCATCGTCAAGATCGCCCTCGAAGCGGCGCGCGCCCTGCCCGGCATTGCCGCCGTGTGGACGGCTCTCGATCTGCCCGAGATGAAGAACGCCATGCCTGCTGCCTACGGAGGCAACTACAAGGGCCGCGCCTTCCAGGTGCCCGTGCTCGCTCACGAGCGGGTGCGCTATGTGGGCGAAGGCGTGGCCGTCGTGCTCGCGGAGAGCGTCTATGCCGCGGCGGACGCGGCCGAGGCCGTGGAGATCGAGTACGATCCGCTGCCCGTGGCCTCGGACACGGAGGCCGCCGTCACCGCGGAGCCGCCGATTCACGAGTGGCCGGACAACACCACGCTACCCGTGGGCGGGCACTACGGCGACGTGGATCCGGTGTGGGGCCAGTGCGACCTCGTGGTGACCGAGCGCATGCGGCATCCACGCATCGCCGGCGCGGCCCTCGAGACACGCGGAGCGCTCGCCTATCGCGATGCGGAGACCGGCACGCTCACCGTGTGGTCGTCCACGCAGAATCCGTACTCGCTCCGCGACTCGATCACCGTCGTGCTCGAGCTACCCGCGGAGCAGGTCCGCGTGATGGTGCCCGACGTGGGCGGCGGCTTCGGTCCCAAGGGCTCGATCTATCCCGAGGAGATGCTCGTCGCCGCGGCCGCCCTCAAGACGGGGCGACCCGTGAAGTGGACGTCGAGCCGCGCCGAGGACCTGATGACAAGCGGGCACGATCGCGATCAGGTGCATCGGGCGCGCGTGGGCTTTCGGAAGGACGGCACTATCCTCGCGGTGGAAGACAGCTTCCTCGCCGACGTGGGCGCCTATCCGATCGAGGGCGAAGGGCTCACCCTCAACACGGTGAATCACTTCTGCGCGCCGTACCGCGTGGCCAACTTCAAGAGCGCGGGTAAGAGCGTCGTGACCAACAAAACGCTCAACGGCGCCTACCGCGGCGCGGGGCGGCCCGAGGCCAACTTCGTGATGGAGCGCCTCATGGATCTGGGCGCGCGCCGCCTCGGCATGGATCCCGCCGACCTGCGCCGGCGCAATCTCGTCCGGCCCGCGGACATGCCGTACAAGCCCGGCCTCATCTACAAGGACGGCACGCCCATCGCGTATGACCCGGCGGACTTCCCTGCTTCCTTCGATCGTGCCCTCTCGCTTTTGCGCTACGACGAGTGGCGCGCACGCCAGAAGGCGCAGAAGGAGGGGCCGCGTCGGCTCGGCATCGGCGTGTCGTGCTACGCACAGGGCTCGGGACTCGGCCCCTACGAGGGCGCCACCGTGCGCGTTGACCCGAGCGGCAAGGTGTACGTGTTCATCGGCGTCACCGCGCAGGGCCAGGGGCACGCGACCACGCTCGCGCAGATCGCCGCCTCCGAGCTGGGCGCGAACTTCGACGACGTGATCGTCCAGGCCGGCGACACGACGCAGTTTCCTTATGGCATGGGCACGGGCGGCAGCCGCGTCATGGCCAACTCCGGCCCCGCCGTGGCGCAGACCGCGCGCGAGGTGAAACAGAAGGCGCAGGCCGTGGCCGCCGAGCTGCTCGAGGCGGCGCCGGCGGACATCCGGATCGAGCGTGGCCTGGCTTTCGTGGCCGGCGTGCCGAGCAAGAGCATCACGCTGGCGCGTCTCTCGCTGGCCGCGATCAAGTCGAAGGCGCTCAAGCCGCTCGGCGAGCCGGGCCTCAACGCGTGCACCTATTTCTATCCCGGCACCGTCACCTGGGCCTTTGGCACCCAGGCCGCCGTCGTCGAAGTGGACGCGGAGTCGTGCCAGGCACGACTACTCAGCTACGCGGTGGCGCACGATCCGGGACGCGCCGTCAATCCTGTCATCGTGGAGGGCCAGCTCCAGGGCGGCGCCGTGCAGGGGCTCGCCGCCGGGCTCCTCGAGGAGCTGGTGTACGACGAGGCGGGGCAGCTCCTCACGGGCAGCTTCATGGACTACGCCATTCCCAAGTGCGACGACGTGCCGTCGATCGCCGTGGCCCTCACCGAGCACCGCTCCGTCATCAATCCGCTCGGCGTGAAGGGTGTGGGCGAGAGCGGAGCCATCCCGGGCGCGGCCGCCATCGTGAACGCCATCGAGGACGCGCTGGCCGAGCTCGGGGTGGTACTGCACGAGGGCCCCGCCACGCCGGCGCGCATCTGGCAGGCGATGCAGGACGCGCGGCGCGATGGGTAGCATTGGCGGCCATTGGATCACCCTCACCCTGCCCTCTCCCTGGGAGAGGGAGAGGGAACGTACAAGCCTCGCCCCCGGAGGGGGAGAGGGTCGCATTTCGAGCTGAGCCGCTCGCCTCGAGCGGGGAGGCGAGGGCTGAGATGGTGAGGAGGCGTCCCTGACCGCACGATGAAAGACAAGAAGCCCCCGCCCTCGACCATCGTCCTCCTCGTGCGCCACGGCCTCACCCCCACCACCGGCGTGAAATTGCCCGGGCGCGCCCGCGGTCTGCACCTCTCCGACGAAGGGCGCCGCCAGGCTGAGGTCACCGCTGCCCGAATCGCCAAGCTCGAGAAGGTGGTGGCCATCTATTCTTCGCCACTCGAGCGGGCGCGAGAGACGGCGAGCATCATCGCCAAGGGGCGCAACATGGCCGTGCGCATCGAGCGCGGCCTCCTGGAGCTCGACATCGGCAGGTGGACGGGCTTGGCCCTCAAGGAGGCGGCGGCCAAGCCCGAGTGGCGCGCCGTGCAGCAGCACCCGAGCGGCTTCCGCTTCCCCGGCGGCGAGTCCTTCACCGAGATGCAGGCGCGGGTCACCAGCGCGCTGGCGCGCATCGTGGCGCGCCACACGGGCAAGGTCATCGTGGCCGTGTCGCACGCCGATCCCATCAAGGCCGCGGTGGCCCACGCTATCGGCACGCCCCTCGATCTCTTCCAGCGCATCGCCATCGGCACCGCGTCGATCAGTGCGCTCGCCTATGGCCTGTCGAGCAGCGCGGCCCTCACCGTGAACTCCATGGACGGCGATCTCGCCCGCGTGGGCATCAAGTGAGCCAGTCCTTCGACTTCGAGCAACCCGACTTCTTCACGGCGGGGGCCGTCGGCAAGCCCGGTGAGCGCGTGTTCTACCTGCAGGCGCGCGAGCGAGACTCCGTCATCACGCTCAAGTGCGAGAAGGGCCAGGTCAAGTCGCTGGGCGACTATCTTGCCGGGCTCATCACCAAGCTGGGCGCGCCCAAGGGCAAGGTGCCGACCCAGATGGACCTGCTCGACTTCGCCGAGCCCGCGTGGATCGTGGCCACCCTCGGCGTGGGCTACGACGAGGAGAACGACCGCATCATCGTGGAGGCCCACGAGCTGTTCGAGGAGGAAGAGGAAGGCCAGCGCGCGGGCGAGGAGCCCGCCTCCGCCCGCGTGCGCATCACGCGCGAGCAGGCGCAGGCCTTCGTCACCCGCGCCGCCGAACTCATGAAGGGCGGGCGCCCCAACTGCCCCGTGTGCAGCGAGCCCATGGACACCAGCGGTCACATCTGCCGGCGCAGCAATGGGCATATCGTTCACTGATGCGCTGGACCTCCTGAAGCACGGCGCCGTTACCGTCAAGGGCCGCATGCCCTGGGCGAGCAACGTGACCCTCCTCGCCGAGGTGGAGCGCGACGGCGCCTGCGTGCGCGCCATCTACAAGCCCGGCCGCGGCGAGCGCCCGCTCTGGGACTTTCCCCCCGGCCTCTACAAGCGCGAGGAAGCCGCCTATCTCTTCTCCGAGGCACTCGGCTGGGGGCTCGTGCCTCCCACCATCGTGCGCGAGGGTCCCTACGGCGAAGGCTCCTTCCAGCTCTTCGTGGAGGCCGAGTTCGAGCAGCACTGGTTCACGATGCGCGAAGATCTACGCCACCGCGAACGCCTGCAGAAGATCTGCATCTTCGACTTTGTGGCCAACAACGCCGACCGCAAGAGCGGCCACTGCCTCCTCGGCCCCGATAACCTGATCTATGCCATCGACAACGGCCTCTGCTTCCATACCGATCTGAAGCTCCGCACGGTGATCTGGGACTACGCGGGCGAGACGATTCCTCAGAACATGGTCGAGGACCTCAAGGGCTTCGTGCGGGGCGGCCTCACCAGTCCCCTCGCCGAGATGCTCGCTCGCGACGAGCAGCAGGCGCTACTCGTTCGCGTGCAGGCTCTCGCCGACTATGCGCGCTTCCCCGAGGATAGGAGCGGCCACCGGTATCCATGGCCGCTCGTGTAGGGTTCGGTTCCAGGTGAGCGCGACACCCGCAATCGCGTGAGTTACCAATCCTTCGAGCTGGCCATCTACTCGCCGTCAGCACGGAAATAGAACCCTGCATTGCTAGAGCGCACACGGGTCGTCGCCACATTCCTACAACCTGGGTTCGGTAGATCCACGGTAGCCACGTGACACCGACAACGCCAGAGACCTTAGCCCCGAGCGTACACGGAGCCGTTGAGCTTGCACGAAGTGTGGTAGAGCTGCGACGGATCGGTCCACTCCACAATGAGGTAGCGCGCCGTACCGCCGTTGGGAATGATCACGAGCGTAAGCCCATCATGTTCCGACCAATCCGGCGGCGCCCATATGCCCTCCTCGACACGCTCGCGCGGCCGCGAGTAGGAGAACGAAGAAAAGGGCGAGGGCGGGGCGACATAGCCTTCGTAGGAGAGCTGTCGGCGAGAGTAGGTCAGGTCATCCTTGAATTCCCACGTCTCCTGCGTCCCGCTGACATAGACGCTGGGATTCAACCCCTGCGACTGCGCCGCCGTCCATCTGCCTAGGACCGCGGCAGCGGCCGTTCTCGCTCGATCAGCGGAGCTTTCGGTGTTTCGCGAGAGCACGACGGAGGCGTAAAAATCCGCCTGCTCCTGTTCGAAGCCCAGCCCCTTCACCAACCCATTGGCGAAGAGATCCCGGCCGTGCGTACCGGCACCCCACTCGAAGGCCTTCTTAATCACACCGCAGAGGGCGTCCACGTTGCGGAAGTTCTGCATCGAGCTGGCAGTGTAGCGCACCCGAGGCACCCTCGGGAGATCGGCTTGCCGACGGCGCGCAACCTCGCTACGCTCCGTGGGCGATCGTTACTACCCAGGGAGGCGCCGATGAGCCGATACGTATTCCGTAACGTGAAGCTGCTGGATCCCTCGCAGGACGAGCTGCTGGGCGGCCACGAGGTTCTCGTCGAGGGCGAGCTGATCCGCGAAGTGTCGGACCGGCCCCTCCAGGCCGGCAACGCCACCGTGATCGATGGTGGCGGGCGCACCCTCATGCCGGGGCTGATCGACTGCCACGTACACGTCTTCATAAGCGAGCTCAACATCCGGAACCTCGAGCACGTGCCGCTGACCCTCATGACGGCGCGCGCTGCCGAGAGCATGCGCGCCATGATCGACCGCGGCTTCACTACGGTGCGTGATACGGGCGGCGCCGACTGGGGGATCAAGGCCGCGGTGGAGAGCGGGCTCCTTGCGGGACCGCGGCTCTTCATCTCGGGGCGCGCCATCGGGCCCACGGGCGGCCACAGCGACTCGCGGCGGCGCACCGACGGCGGCTCGTCGTGCGGCTGCTGCAACGCCATGGTGTTTTGCATGGCCCTGGCCGACGGCGCCGACGAGGCGCGGCGCAGCGCTCGCGAACAGATGCGGCAGGGCGCCGACCAGGTGAAGATCATGATGTCGGGCGGCGTCGCCTCGCCCTACGATCCGCTCGACAGCCTGCAGTACAGCCCCGCCGAGGTCGCCGCCGTGGTGGATGAGGCGCGGGCCTTCGGCCGCTACGTGTGCGCTCACGCCTACACGCCGGAGGCGATCACGCGCGCCATGCAGGGCGGCGTACGCACCATCGAGCATGGCAACCTGATCGACGAGCCCGCGGCGCGGCTCATGGCGGCTCGCGGGGCGTTCCTCGTGGCCAACCTCGTCACCTACCAGGCCATGAAAGAGCGCGCGGCGCAGTTCGGCATGTCCGCGGACATGCTGGCCAAGAATGACCTGGTGCTGGAGGCGGGCTATCGCTCGCTCGAAATCTGCAAGCGCGCAGGCGTGCCCGTGGCCTACGGCAGCGATCTTCTGGGCCCGCTCCAGGAGGAGCAGAGTCGCGAGTTCCTCATCCGCGGCGAAGTGATGAAGCCCATCGAGGTCATCCGCGCCGCCACCACGGTCGGCGCCCGCGTCCTGCGCCGCGAAGGGAAGCTGGGCGTCATCGCGCCGGAGGCCTTCGCCGACCTGCTCGTGGTCGACGGCAATCCCCTCGTGGACCTGGGCCTCTTCCAGAAGCAAGGCGCGCATCTCACGGCCATCATGAAGGGCGGAGCGTTCCACAAGAACCAGCTCTGAGCGCGCGAGAAAAGCTTCGCCCCCGCGAGCCGGCCTGAGAGGATGAGCCCGTGCGGCTCTTCGACCGGAAGTTCGGCGCGAGCTTCCTCGCCGGCGTGCCGACCGAGCCTGGCGTCTACCGTCTCTACAACGAGGCCGGCACGCTCCTCTACGTGGGCAAGGCCGGCAATCTCCGGCGCCGCCTCGCCCAGTACGGCATGACGGGGCGGCGAAAGAAGGAGCGCAAGCGTCGCGCGCTGGTGAAGGCGGCGGCCCGCATCACCTGGGAGGTCTGCGACTCCGATCTCGACGCCGCCCTCACCGAGATCCGTCTCATCCAGACGCTTCGTCCGCCGCGCAACGTGACGAGCGCCTTCTCTTTCCTCTACCCCTTCGTGGGAATCCGTGTCGAGGGCAACGAGACGTACTTCTGCCTCACCACGTCGCCCGCGGCCTTCCCGACCTTCGAACTCCACGGCGCCTTTCGCTCTCGCGAGGTCACGGCCGGGGCCTTCTTCTCCCTGATGCGGCTGCTCCGCTTCGTCGGCCATCCCGTGCCGCGCCATCGGCGCCGGCGCTTCGGCGGCGTGCGCCACTCCCACGTGCTGGGATTCCGCCGCCTGCCGCGCGAGACGGTGGCGGAGTGGAGGCGACTGCTCCGCGGTGAATCGCGCCGTGCCCTCGAAGCGCTCGCTCTCGAGCTCACCGAGCACGCGGGCGCTCGGGCGCGCGCAGCGGAAATCCGCGAGCATCTCGTGGCCATCGACCGCTTCTTCGAGGACGAGGCCTGCGCGCTGGCCCGGGTCATCGCGGCAACCGGCCACCGAGGCTATCCTGTGACTCAACAGGAGCGGGACCTGCTCTTCGCGACACGCCGGGAGGCGAGGGTCCTCGAAGAGGTCTCAGCGAAGCGCGGCGATCGCTGAGCCGCCGGCGGCCGCGAAGGCGACGACGAGCCACGGCGGCGTGCGCCAGAGCGCGAGGAGGCCGAACGCCGCCAGGGCGAGGGCAAAGTCCGCCGGCGAGTGGATCGCGCTCGTCCACACGGGGTGATAGAGGGCGGAGAGGAGCAGCCCCACCACCGCGGCGTTGATCCCTCGTAGGGCCGCCTGGAAGGACCCGCGCGTGCGCAGCACGTCCCAGAACGGCAGCGCGCCCACCACGAGGAGGAAAGCGGGTAAGAAGATGGCGACGAGGGCGAGGGCGGCCCCGGCCCACCCGTTCATCACCGCGCCCAGGTACGCCGCGAAGGTGAAGAGCGGACCGGGCACGGCCTGCGCCGCCCCGTAGCCTGCGAGGAACTGCTCGTTCGACACCCATCCCGGCGGCACCACCTCTGCCTGGAGCAGCGGGAGGACGACGTGGCCGCCGCCGAAGACGAGAGCGCCCGCCCGGTAGAAGCTGTCGAAGACGGCGATCCACGAGCGGGGCGCGAGGTAGCGCCCGATGGGGAGGAACACGAGGAGCGCGAAGAACATGACGAGGGCGACCGTGCCGAGCCGGCGGCCGATCGGCGCCCGCACGTCGGCAACGGCGAGGCTCGTGGACTCGCGGAGGAGTCGCCAGCCGACGAATCCCGCAACCGTGATCACCAGCACCTGCGCGCCGGCGGTGGACCACGAGATCAGGATCACCGCGGCCAGCACGGCAATGGTGGCCCGCTCGCGATCGGGACACAGCGTGCGGGCCATTCCCCATACGGCCTGCGCGACCACCGCCACCGCCGCCACCTTGAGACCATGCAGCCATCCCGCGCCGGAGAGGTCGAGGCCGCGTATGCCTAGCGCGAAGAGCGTCAGCGCGAGAGCCGACGGCAACGTGAAGCCGATCCACGCGGCCACGCCGCCGAGCAAGCCAGCGCGCAGGATCCCGACGGCGATGCCGACCTGGCTGCTAGCGGGGCCGGGCAGGAACTGGCAGAGAGCGACCAGGTCCACGTAGGTCTGCTCGTCGATCCAGCGGCGCCGCGCGACATACTCCTGCCGGAAATAGCCCAGGTGCGCGACGGGGCCGCCGAACGACGTCAGCCCGAGGCGTGTCGCCACCGCCAGCACCTCGAGCGCTCCGCCCGGACGCGTCTCGACCACGCTCGCGTCGCCGTTCATGGTCGTCAGCTGTCTCGCGGGATTCTAGGAGTCTTTCCGGGATCCAGTATCGGACGCAACACGAATGCAACGAGGGGAGCGTGGCTCGAAGTCCGGGAGGCCGAGCCTACCCGGTTCCATTCCCGCCGAGCAGCCAGGCGTAGTCGAGGGCGATCTCGCGCAGGTAGTCGTAGCGGCCGGAGGCACCGCCGTGTCCCGCGTCCATGTTGATCTTGAAGAGCGCGGACTCCGCGCCACCGTTGAGGGCGCGCAGCTTGGCGATCCACTTCGCGGGCTCCCAGTACATCACCTGGCTGTCGTTCAGTGAGGTCTTGCAGAGAATCGCCGGGTAGGCGCGCGTGGCGAGGTTGGTGTACGGGCAGTAGCTTTTCATGTACTCGTACTGCTCGTGGATCTTGGGGTTGCCCCACTCCTCGAACTCACCCACCGTGAGGGGCAGCGTCTCGTCCAGCATGGTGTTGATCACGTCCACGAAGGGCACGCGCAGGATCGCGGCGCGGCAGAGGTCGGGACGCAGGTTGAGGACGGCGCCCATGAGGAGGCCGCCCGCGCTTCCGCCCTCGATCACCAAACGCTCACTCGACGTGTAGCCTTCCTTGGCCAGATGGTCGGCGCAGGCGACGAAGTCCGTGAAGGTGTTGCGCTTCTCCATCATGCGGCCGGCGTCGTGCCAGCGCTTGCCCAGTTCGCCTCCGCCCCTGATGTGCGCGATGGCAATGGTGTAGCCGCGGTCGAGGAGGCTCAGGCGATTGGAGGAAAACGTCACGGGGTAGGGCATCCCGTATGCCCCGTAGCCCGTGAGATAGAGGGGGGCGCGGCCGTCGCGCGAGCTCTCCACCGGACGGACGAGGGAGATAGGCACCGCCACGCCGTCGGGCGCGGTGGCCCAGATGCGCTCGGAGCGATAGCGCGCGGGATCGTAGCCGCCCAACACCTCCGTCTGCTTGAGGAGCACGCGCTCGCGGGTGAGCACGTCGTAGTCGAAGACGGAGGCGGGCGTGATCAGCGACTGGTAACGGAAGCGGTAGAGCCGGGTGTCGAACTCCGCATTGGCGTCTCCGCTCGCCTCGTAGGTCGGCTCGGGAAACTCGATGTGGTGGGTGGCTCCCGTGGCCAGCCACGTGATGTGCATGCGGATGAGGCCACTCTCCCGCTCGTGCACGACGAAGTGGCTGGAGAAGGCCTCCACCTCTTCGAGCATCACGTGCTCGCGGTGGGCGACCAGCTCGGTGAAGCGCTCGGGGCGCGGGTCGCTCACGGGAGCGGCCACCAGGCGGAAATTGCGCCGGCCCCCGCCGTTGGTGCGGATGTAGAAGCGATCACCACCGTGGTCCACCGCGTACTCGTGGTCCTTCTCGCGCGGCGTGAGCATGCGCCAATTGGCCGTCGGCTCGTGCGCGGAGAGATAGCGCCACTCGCTGCTCGTGAAAGAGCCTGCGGCCAGAAAGACGAAGGCGCGGCTCCGCGAGCGCTCCACGCCGATGCGGAAGAGCTGGTCCGCCTCCTCGTAGACCAGCTCGTGGCCGGGCAGTCCGGGCCGGTGGCGCCAACAGCGGTATGGCCGCTTCGCATCGTCCTCCGTCACGTAGAAGATGGTGGCGTTGTCGGCGGTCCACGTCACCGATGACACCTTCTCGATGGTGCCGGGCAGGAGCGCGCCCGTGCGCAGATCCTTCACGTAGAGCGTGTACTCGCGAAAGCCCGTGACGTCGGTCGAATAGGCGAGGAGATGTCCATCGTCGCTGATGGCATAGGCGCCCAGTGAGAAGAAGGGATGGCCAGCGGCGAGCGCATTCAGATCGAGGGTGATCTCTTCCGGCGCCTCCAGGCTTCCCGCCTTGCGGCAGTAGATCGGGTACTGCTTGCCCTTCTCCGTCCTCGAGTAGTAGAAGTGGCCGCCTCGGCGGTAGGGCACGGAAGAGTCGTCCTCCTTGATGCGATCGAGCATCTCCTGGTAGAGCGTGCCCTGGAAGGTCTCGGTGGGCTTCATCACGTCCGTGATATAGGCATTTTCCTCGCGGAGATAGGCGATGACCTCGGAATTGTCCTTCTCGCGCAGCCAGAAATAGTCGTCCTGCCAGATGTCCCCGTGGAGCACGTCGGTCTTGGGAATCTTCTTCGCGCTGGGTGGTGTCGGCATGGGCTCGACTGTACGGGCGGGCGGCGGGTTGTCAAGGCGCCCGGATGTGGTATATCCGCAACATGCCGCCGCCCAATCCCTTCCTCAACACGCCGTACGGCGCGTATCTCGCTCGCCACGTGCCACCGCCCGACGACGAGCTGACGCGCGTGGGGCCGGGGACGCCATGCGGCGAGTACCTGCGGCGCTTCTGGCAGCCCGTGGCCTTCGCGCGCGATTTGGGCGAGGCGCCTCTCCGCGTCCGCATCATGGGCGAGGATCTCGTGGTATTCCGCGACAAGAGTGGGTGCGTCGGGCTGCTTCAGCTCCACTGCACCCACCGGGGCACCTCGCTCGAATACGGCCTCATCAGCGAGCGCGGCATCCGGTGCTGCTATCACGGCTGGCTGTACGACGTGGACGGCCGCATTCTCGAGACGCCGGGCGAGCCCGCGACCAGCACCTTGAAGGATCGTCTCTGCCAGGGCGCCTATCCCATCCACGAGTTCGGCGGGCTCGTCTTCGCCTATATGGGCCCGCCCCTCAAGAAGCCCGCCTTCCCCCGCTACGACACCTTCGATCTCCCCGGCTACACGCTGTTGCCCGCGGGCAAGTTCGCGCTCCCGTGCAACTGGCTCCAGATCAAGGACAACAGCATGGATCCGGTGCACACCTCGTTCCTCCATGCCATCTCCAGCGGCTACCAGTTCACGGAAGCCTTCGGCGCACTCGCCGAGCTCGACTGGGAGGAGACGCCGTACGGGATGATGTACATCGCCACTCGGCGCATCGGCGAGCTCGTCTGGGTGCGCGTGGCCGACTTCATGGCGCCGAACATCCATCAGTTCACCCGTGAGATCGAGGATGCCACCAAGGAGAAGGTGGCGAGCCGTCCCGTGGTGATTCGCTGGGCCGTGCCGATCGACGATACCCACACATGGAACATGGAGCTGGCGCAGGTGGACCCGGCGTGGGGGCTCACGCCCGAGGAGGTCGCGCGGCCCGGCTTCGGTCAGTCAGACGACCGACCCTACGAGGAGCGCCAGCAGCATCCCGCCGACTACGACGCGCAGGCGAGCCAGCGCGAGATCGCCGTGCACGCCCTCGAGCATCTCGCCTCCACGGATCGCGGCGTGATCATGTTCCGCAAGATCGTGCGCGACGGCATCCGCGCGGTGGCCGCCGGCCGCGACCCACGCTACCTGCAGCGCGCAGTCGCTCCTCCCACGGCCACCGCCTGCCAGGACACTGTGCTGCGCATCCCGCAGGAAGCCGATCCCGCCGCCGACAAGCACCTCCTTCACGAGACAGGACGCAAGGTCGCCCTCGGCCGCTAGCAGGCCGCTGAAAAAGGCCTGCGAATCTTTCAGCATTCTGCTAGCGCCGCGTCGACGGCACCCGCGGCCTTGTCAACCGCGGCAGCCGGGCATAGGCTTGGCCTTCCCATGACCCTCGCCTCGATCGTGATTCCGCTCGGAAGCGCCCCACGTGCCTGAGCTCCCCGACGTTGCCGTCTACATCGAGGCGCTCGACGCGCGTATCCGCGGCGCCGTCCTCGAGCGGATGCGGCTGGCCAGTCCCTTCGTGGTGCGCTCCTTCGATCCGCCCGTGACAGCGGCGCACGGGCGCACGGTCACCGGGCTGCGCCGGCTGGGGAAGCGCATCGTCATCGCCCTCGACGGCGATCTGTTTCTGGTTATCCATCTGATGATCGCGGGGCGGCTCCACTGGAAGGCCGTGGGAGCCAAGGTGCCGGGCAAGGTCGGGCTGGCCGCCTTCGACTTCTCCACGGGCACCCTCACGCTGACGGAGGCGGGAACGAAGAAGCGCGCGGCGATTCATCTGGTCAAGGGCGAGGCGGCGCTCGCCGAGCTGGACGCGGGTGGGATCGAGCCGCTCGCCTGCACGGCAGAGGAGCTGGCCGCCGCCATCACGCGGGAGAATCACACCCTCAAGCGCGCGCTCGCCGATCCGCACATCCTCTCCGGCATCGGCAACGCGTACTCCGATGAGATCCTCCACCGCGCCAGGCTCTCGCCGGTGCGGCAGACGCGCGCGCTCAGCGACGGCGAGCATGTGCGGCTCTTCGAGGCCATCCGCGCCACCCTCTACGATTGGATCGTGCGGCTCCGCGAAGAGGCCGGCGGGGAGTTCCCCGAAGGCGTCACCGCCTTCCGTCCCGACATGGCCGTGCATGGGCGCTACGGGCGTCCCTGCCCCGAGTGCGGCGCGCCTGTGCAGCGCATCCGTCACGCGGACAACGAGACCAACTACTGCGCGAAGTGCCAGACGGGCGGTAAGCTACTCGCCGATCGCGCGCTGTCGCGCCTGCTCCGAGCCGACTGGCCGCGCACGCTCGAAGAGATGGAGGAGCGCCAGGGGCGGGCTGCCCGGAGTAATATGGGCGGGCCCACAGGGAGGGGGCGTTCATGATGACGGCACTCGAGTTCATCCAGGGCGGGCTCAAGCAGCTTCACGGCAACCTCGACAAGCAGCTCGAAAACATCACGCCTGATCAGCTCCACGCCGTCCCTGCGGGCAACCCCAAGGCCAACACGATCGCCTGGGGACTCTGGCACTACGCGCGCACCGAGGACAACGTCGTCCAGTACATCCTCCAGAACAAGAAGCCGCCCATCTGGGTCGAGGGCGGCTACGCCGCGAAAACGGGCCTACCCGAGACGGCGCAGGGCACGGGCATGTCGACGGCGGAGGCGCAGGCCCTCCGCATCAAGGACCTCGGCGCCTTCAAGGAGTACATGAGCAAGGTGTGGGCTTCCACTGA
>Ga0126382_10000266_pt1 | contig 19943 bp, 20 predicted proteins | sample PanSoiMetPlot_30_FD_92548 | JGI IMG/M metagenome (GOLD analysis project Ga0126382, IMG submission 92548) | Tropical forest soil microbial communities from Panama - MetaG Plot_30 | ecosystem: Environmental > Terrestrial > Soil > Tropical forest > Bulk soil | place: Panama | collected 2016-02-17
CCTCATCGATTCCGCGAGCCACTGGCGCCGGGCGTCGCCGCTCATCGAGAGGGCTCGACACCGTCGCTGGCGAAGACGCTGGCCGCGTACCGAGCGTTCTCGGACAGATCTTTGATCGCCGAGGGCGCCGGAGGATTGTTCGTTCCCATCGACGCGCGGCGGGAGATGATCGACTTGATCGAGCTGCTCGGCTTGCCGGTCTTGTTGGTGGCGCGCGCTGGGTTGGGAACATTGAATCACACGTTGTTGTCTTTGCGCGCGCTCGAGGAAAGGCGAGTTCCAGTGCGAGCGGTGCTGCTGACCTGCAACACCTCAGCTCGCGATCCTTCCCAGCGCGACAACGCTTACTGGATCCACCGCCGAGCTGGCGTGCGCGTGCTCGGTCCCGTCCCTTTTCGCGCCGATCCAAAGTCGCGACATGCAGCGTTTCGCAGCGCGCTTTCTCCTTTGCTACAGGGGCGATCATCGCACCGGCGCGCGAGCTGATTTCGCCGGCAACGAATTGGACGCGATGAACGATCCAGGCGAGAACAGGTTCGCATGGCAGAAATCATCGATCTCAACTTGATCAGCGACGCCAGACACCAGTTTCGAAAACTTCTCGATGCGCGTGGACTTTCCTACTTCCTTAAGAAGGATGGGCACCGCCTCTTTCAAATCGAGCAGTCCAAGGTGGACATGGTGGTCCGCAACGCGGCGCGTGCTCGTCCGACCCATCTGCCTCGCCCTCCGCGGCCGGCGCTCGAGCATTGCCGTCGGGAAATTCGCCGTGAGCTGATCCGACGCGTAGTGGAGGCGATGCTTCAAACCGGACTATGAACCGAAGGTCTTGCGATTCTCCCGACGCACCGCCTGGACTCGGGCGCTCAATCCAATCGCCGAGCGCCTCGAGCAACGTCGCCAATCCGGCGCGACGTGGATTGACCTGACCGAGAGCAACCCGACTCGCTGTGAATTCCGCTATCCGGTCGATGAAATCGCGGCCGCCCTGTGTACCCCACCGCTCGAGAGCTATGAACCTGAACCGCGAGGCTCTCTTTCGGCGCGCGAAGCGGTGGTGCGCTATCTGAGCAGCAAAGGCGCGCGCGTCAGCGCATCGGAGGTTGTGCTCTGTGCGGGCACCAGCGAGGCGTACTCCTATCTCTTCAAGCTGCTCTGCGACCCGGGAGACAACGTGCTCGTGCCGCAGCCCAGCTATCCGCTCTTCGAGTTTCTTCTCGGAATGGAGGGATTGGAAACACGGCCGTACTTCGCTTTCGAGCTGCGGTCAGTACAGGACGCTTCGGATCAGAGAACTCGGGCTGTCATAGCGGTGAGCCCAGCAACCCCGAGTGGCACCTTGCTCAAGCGCGCCGAATTTGAGTTTCTGGATCGGCTGTGCGCTGCGAATGCATGGTCGCTCATCGTGGATGAGGTGTTCGGCGATTACGCAGAGGACGCCCAAGCGCCGAAGACCGTTTTGGCATGGGCGTCGCGCTCCTTGCTGTTTTCGCTCTCGGGGCTCTCGAAAGTTGCGGGCTTGCCCCAGCTGAAATTGAGCTGGCTTGTCGCCCACGGAGAAGTTGGCGTGCTCGACGAAGCGCTTTCTCGGCTCGATTTGGTGGCCGACAGCTTCTTGTCCGTAAATGGCCCGGTGCAGCGCGCGCTGCCGAAACTGCTGGAGCTTGCACCCGCGTTTCAGCGCCAGGTGCGAGAGCGCGTCGCCATAAACCGAGAAGCGCTGAAATCGTTGCGCTCCAGCCAGTCTCGCTGGCGCCTGCTGCCCAGCGAAGGTGGCTGGTTCGGCGTCATCGAAATCGCCGACGCTCTCGACGAAGAAAGTACATCCTTGGCGCTTTTGGATCGAGGGGTGCTCGTACATCCGGGCTACTTCTTTGACTATCCGCAGCAGGGGCACCTCGTTTTCTCGCTGTTGCCGCCGCCTGAATTGTTTGCCGAGGGCGCCCAGCGCATGTCGCGACTGCTCGACGATGGTTGATCGGTTCCGCTTAGTCGGTCCATATTAGCCATGCCTGCTTGGGCACTCCTATGCAGATACTGGTGTTGACTCACGCCGATGTGGAACGCCTGCTCCCGATGAGCGAGTGCATCAGTTTGATGAGCGATGCACTTTCACAGCTTGCCCGAGGCCAGGTGCATCAGCCGCTTCGAATGATCGTCCGGCCTCCACAAGCAAAAGGGCTGCTGGCAATGATGCCGGCGCATCTCGCGGGGCCGCGCCCTGCGTTGGGAGTGAAGGCTCTGTCCTTCTTTCCATCCAATCCGTCGATTGGCAAGGACGCTCATCAGGGCAGCGTTCTCCTGTATGACAACGACACCGGTGAACTGCGCGCGCTGATCAACGCATCGGCAATCACCGCGATCCGCACGGCCGCGGTTTCGGGCGTGGCGACTCGGGCACTGGCACGAGAGGATGCTTCCGTCCTCGCGCTGATCGGTGCTGGAGTCGAAGCCCGTACGCACTTGGAGGCGATGGCGAGCGTCCGACCCCTCCAGCTGGCACGGGTGGTGAGCCTGCGCCAGGAACGGGCAGAGCAGTTTGCAAAAGAGATGGCGGCTCGCTTCCAGTTCCCGATCGTCGCCAGCCCCAGCGTTGAGGAAGCGGTCCGAGGGGCGCAGATTATCGTCACCGCCACTACCGCGCGCGAACCAGTCCTTCGCCACGATTGGGTGGCGCGGGGCACTCACATCAATGCCGTCGGTGCGAGTCTGCCCACGCATCGGGAGATTGATTCCGCGACCGTACGAGCTTCATCGCTGTTCGTGGATCGCCGCGAATCGGCGCTGGCCGAGGCGGGGGATTTTCTGCTCGCGGTAAACGACGGAGCGATTGGAAAAGATCACATCCGCGGGGAGCTGGGCGAGGTTTTGATCGGCTCCGTGCCGGGGAGACAGGCTCGGGATGAGCTAACGCTTTTCAAATCCCTTGGGCTTGCTGTCGAGGATGTGGCAAGCGCCGACTTTCTCTACGCCAAGGCCAAGGAAGTCGGAGCCGGCAGCTGGGTGGATTTCTAGTTCGTCCGAGGGCGCAATCCAACGGCCTGCTCCAGCTCTCTCGGGTCGTAGAGCACGCCGTCCTTCATCACGCTCGCAACCCGACGAATGTCACCAATCCGAATCGTGGGGTCTCCATCGATGATCACCAGGTCTGCCAGCTTGCCCGGGCCAAGCGATCCTGAGCGGTCAGTCATGTTCATGACCTTCGCCGCGCCGAAGGTCGCCAGTTGGAGGGCAGTCGCGGGGCTTAGGCCAGTATCGACATACAGCTCGAGCTCCCGCTGCAGCGCAAAGCCAGGCAGAGGAGCGTCGGTCCCGGCAACCAGCGGTACGCCTTTTCGCCAAAGCACCGCTACCATCTGCTCCAGAGCGTGGAAGGCTTTACGATAGTCCTTTTCTTTTCCATCCGGGCCGGGCAGCCCTCGGCCGATTAGGTATCGGCGAGAAGTCGGCGGCAACCGATCGGCAATGGACCGGTACGCGGCGGGAACCTCTCTGCGGTCGGTTGCAAATTGTTCCTCGAACACGGTTAACGTGGGGTCCACCACGATGCCCCGCTGTTGCAACAGCGCGACGAAGGACTCCACTCGCGCCGATTCGAGATTCAGCTCCGTGGCGTGTTCAGCCACCAATGTGAATCGCAGCGGAGTTCGAGTGTCCACGGTGCGATCCGCAAGGAAATTGAGGAAAATAAAATTGATGTGCTGCAGCTCATCGAATCCGGCTATGACCGCGTCCTCAGCAATCATCCCAAAGGGTATGTGCCCGCTAACGCGAAGCCCTCGTGCGTGGGCTTGACGCACGATGATTGGGACTAACCCGGGCTTGACAGAGCTGTAGATCTTGATCTGCGGGTATTGGAGATCTGCGTAGCGATCCACAACTGCACGCGCGGCATCCTCGGTATCCGCGAAAACCCCCGTCGGAGCAGCGAGGAGGCCGGAACCGTCGACCAGTCCAGCGGGGATTACCCGAGGACCGACCGCCTTAGCCGCCGCGTATCGTTCTCGAAGGTCTCCCAGAACTTCGATGTCGTTTCCAAGGTCACGAACGGTGGTGACGCCACAGCCCAAGTAGACAGGCCCATCCACCTCAAACAAGTGGGCGTGCATATCCCAAAGGCCTGGAATCACCACTTTGCCGCTAACATCGATGACTTCAGAATCTGCGGGAGCGTGGAGCTGATCCTCTCGCCCGACTGCGCGGATTCGATTTCCCGAGCCCAGAACCGATACGCCGCTGATCAGCTTGGCGCGTTCGGAGTCGAAAATACTTCCGCCGCGGAGTACCCAGGAATCCCTGAGCCGTCGACCGACGCTCCTGGCAATGGTCTCTGAATGCTTAGCCCAGGAACGCCTGTTGGCCGCAAGCAGCGCGGGAATCGCGTCCTTCCAGCCCTCGCGAATGATCGAAATCCAGGGACTAACCTGCGCGAAGAAGTTATTGTCCCGGTCCAGCCAGATCAGCCACGGGAAAAGCCAGATCCCGTGAATGGCATATTGCACGACCTTCTCTGGCCGATCTGGAGGCCCAACCTCCAATTCCTCCATTCGCTCGATCCGAGCCTCACCTTGTGGAAGCAAAGCCAGTCGGTGCGTCGGCGCAACGAGCAAAGCGCTGGCCAGCAGCGCCACCTCTTCCGGAATCGCGTTGGCGCTGGCGTAGAAGGCAGGCTGGGAAACAGCTTTTTCTCCCGCGTCGACAGGGCTCTGCCACGCGGCTTTGCCGTCCTTCAACGAGAAGCGCTCGGCGACCGCGGCCTTGAGATAATTGACCCCTGTGGTTTCGACGACGACGGGTGTGTGCTCTGGCCCGAGCACCACTTTGGTGCGCAGGTTCGGGCCACGCCCGCGATCATTGTACTCGTACGAGAAGGTCCGCTCGGTTCCGGAGACCTCGGTTACCTGTGAGCCGGCCTTCCGACCCACGATCCAGACCTCGTATCGAACGGTGATCGCTGTGCCAGAGCTCACCTCGCGGTGGGCGCAGCTCAAGCATGCCAAGATGAGGCTGAGGACTAGGCTTCGGACTGCTCCAGGGCGGCGTGGGCAGCGGCGAGGCGAGCAATCGGGACCCGGAATGGCGAGCATGAGACGTAGCCGTCAGCCGAATGAACCGTGGCGGCCAGCGCCACCGGTAAACCGCGCGGCGCCCTCGAACATCTCGCCCCGTCCGATGACTTGCATTCCACGGTAGAACTCGTTTCGGAGTGCGTCGGCCAGAGGCAGGGACCACTGCTCGTACGAGGAGAGCCGGTCCGAGCGCAAACACTCCTGGGGGAAGGCCGCGATGCCGTTCGCCACTTCAATTGCCGCGGGCAACGCCTGACCCGTCTCGACTAGCCGATTGGCAAGGCCGATTGCAAATGCTTCTTCACCGCTGACCGGCCTGCCGGTGAGAATCATGTCCAGCGCACGGCTGTGTCCGATGAGGCGCGCGAGGCGAATCGTTCCGCCGTCCATCAAAGGCACACCCCAGCGGCGGCAAAAAACGCCGAATACAGCGTCGCGCGCGGCGACTCGGAGGTCGCACCAGATGGCAAGCTCCAATCCTCCGGCCACGGCGTGACCCTCCACCGCTGCAATCACTGGTTTGGAGAGCATCAGTCGGCTGAACCCCATCGGGCCGTCGCCATGAACCTCCAAACGCAGCGTCCGAGTGGGGTCCGAGAGCGCCTTGAGATCCGCACCCGAGCAAAACGTGCGGCCCGCGCCGGTGACCACGGCCGCGGAGAGCGAATCATCCGCGTTGAAGCGGCGGAGGGATTCCGCCAAGGCGCGGGCGGTTTCTCCATCCACTGCATTGCGTGCCTCACTCCAACGGTTGAGCGTGATGATGGCTACGGGACCTCTGGTTTCAAACTGAATGACGTCGCGCATACGCGGGTGAATAACATGAATGACTGTATCGACTAACGCCCTCCTGTGAACCGACGGGTTTCTTCTTGCTTTTCGTTTTCTGCCATGGTGAAGCGCGCCGCCATGACCAAATACCTATTGACTGGATTACTGTTGACGTCCGCAGTTCCTCCAGCAGCGACGGCCGCGGCCACGGACGGGCGGATCACCGCCGAGGGCTTAATCGGATACGGAATCGGCTTTGACAGCAATAACATCTACGGGTTCGGGTTCGGCGCGCGAGCAGGTATTCGTGGCCCTTCCAGCTCTACGCCGGCGTTTCCTTCCAGTACTACATTGGTACATCGGTGGGGCCCGTAACCCTGAACATCTGGACGCTTGAAGGCGACGTTGGATACGAGCTTGCTGCTGGGCCCATCGAGCTCCGTCCATACCTTGGAATAGGGATTGGTGACCCCAAAGCCTCGGCAAATGGAGTCTCAGTGTCGACGGTATACTTTGCGCTGATGCCGGGTGCGGTGGCCAAGTACAATTTCAATGGGCCATTCGCCGTTGGGCCCTATGTTGGCCTCGATGTTCACATGACTTGGCTTGTCACAGCGGGTGGCGGCAACGGCCTCTCGTTCCTCGCAACGGGCGGATACCGATTCTAGGCCGCGAATTCAGCTTCGAGTGGCTCGGGACCTGTGGCTCGCAATCCACGGTGACCCGACGTCGAGTAGCAAGAGGTTAGCGACTACGAAATTGGCCGCTAGATGCAGGTGGTGTTCTGGGTTGTACTCAGCAGCGGACCCAGGCCAGGGCAACTGGCTGCGTTGAACGTGCCGGAGACGTGGTCCACCGTCCCCCCGCCGGCAGGCTGCGCATGAACGTCGAAAGTCCCCGAATACGCGCCGTTGTTGATGGTGCTGACCATCACGGTGCCGTCGGTGCCCTGCTCCGACGCCACGGCTGCGCAATTCGCGTCCGTACGTACGTAGGTGACGAGCGCCAACTTCGAGGGCAGGGTGCCAGTGCCGGAATAGACGGTGTAGGTCCCTGGTGTCGATGGTGCAGTGCTTTGCATGTTGGCGAGGTTCAAATCGGTGAGCACAACGACCAAGTATTGGGAGTTTTTCGGCTCCTTGTTCGCACTCAAGAGCCCACACAGCCCGCCATTGCTCGCAATCGCAATTGCACTTCCGTTGAGCGTGTTTATGGGCGGACCGAGAGGGATACTGACATTCCCGGAAATCGCATCCGCAGCTTGAAAAGCCCGACCGTTGATGTTTCCCACAACTGTTGCGCTTCCGGTGTTTGACCCACCACCACCGCCGCAGGCGAGGCAAAGGCCAATTCCCGAAATGCAAACCGCCGAAAAAGTTTTCATGGCGGCAACTTACGATCCGAGGCGGACTGACGCCAACAAGTAATTCCGAGGAAGCTGACGCAGATCAAGAGCAGGGGAAGGTACTCGAAAGATGCTTCCCAGTCTGACCAGGCGGTAGCCGCTAGCCGCCGAGACGTGAAAGCAACAACTTACGCTGTAGCTGGAGGGCTTGCGGCATTCGGTCGCCGAATTTCTCGAAGAATTCCTCTTGCGACTGAAGCTCGCTCCTCCACTCATCGAGATTGATCGAGGTGGCCTCGTTGACGTCCTCGGGCGGAACGTCGAGTCCCGACAAGTCCAGATCTCCCGCTTTCGGAACCCAACCGATCACCGTCTCCTGGCCGCTCACCTTGCCTTGGGCGCGATCGATGATCCACTTCAGCACCCGCATGTTTTCGCCGTACCCGGGCCATAAGAACTTTCCGTTCTTGCCCTTGCGGAACCAGTTCACTTGGAAAATTTTCGGAGGGTTCTGGATCTTCCATTGCATGTCCAGCCAGTGCTGGAAGTAGTCGCCCATGTTGTAGCCGCAGAAGGGAAGCATCGCCATCGGGTCCCTTCGCACCACTCCAACTTTCCCGGTCGCCGCCGCGGTGGTCTCCGAGCCCATGGTCGCCCCGAGAAACACGCCGTGGGTCCAATTGAATGACTGCAAAACCAGCGGGACGGTGGTGCTGCGCCGTCCCCCGAAGATGATTGCAGAGATTGGTACCCCTTCCGGATCATTGACCTGTTTGGACAGCGCCGGGTTGTTGGTCATCGGCGAGGTAAACCGGGAGTTCGGGTGCGCCGCCTTTTCCGGAGAAGCAGGGGTCCACTTTTGTCCCTTCCAGTCGATCGCGTCTTGCGGCGGATCTCCGTCCTTGCCCTCCCACCAAACATCGCCATCGGGGGTCAGGGCCACGTTGGTGAAGATGGTGTCGTGGCTGATCATCTTCATCGCATTGGGGTTCGTTTCGTAATTCGTTCCAGGAACGACGCCGAAGTAGCCGGCTTCGGGGTTCACGGCCCAAAGCCGTCCGTCGGGGCCAACGTGCATCCATGCAATATCGTCCCCGACGGTGCGAATTTTCCAGCCCTCGAATCGCTTGGTGGGCACCATCATCGCGAAGTTGGTCTTGCCGCACGCGCTCGGGAACGCCGCGGCGACGTAGGTCATCTGCCCCTCGGGACTCTCCACCCCGAGGATGAGCATGTGTTCCGCGAGCCACCCCTCCGTCCTCCCGAGGTACGAGCCGATGCGCAGCGACAAGCACTTTTTGCCCAGCAGGGCGTTGCCGCCGTACCCGGAACCGATCGACCAGATGGTGTTGTCTTCGGGGAAGTGGCAGATGAACCGCCGCTCGGGATTGAGATCTCCGACGCTGTGCAGCCCTCGGTTGAAATCATCCCGGTCGCCGAGCATGTCGAGCGCCGGTTTGCCCATCCGGGTCATGATCCGCATGTTCAGCACGACGTAGACGCTGTCGGTGATTTCGATCCCGATTTTCGCGAAGGGAGATCCCAGCGGCCCCATCACGTAGGGGATGACGTACATCGTTCGGCCCTTCATCGCGCCTTCGAAGAGCTTGCCCAGTTTCGAGTACGCTTCTTGCGGGGCCATCCAGTTGTTGGTTGGCCCAGCGTCGTCTCGATTGCGGCTGCAAATGAAGGTCAGGTGCTCGACCCGTGCGACGTCATTGGGATGCGACCGGTGGAGATAGCCATTGGGCACTTTTTGTACATTGAGGCGAGTCAGCACGCCGGCCGCGAGGGCCTCTTCGGTAAGACGGTGATTCTCCTGCTCCGAGCCATCGCAGAGGACGATACGGTCCGGCCGGGTCATTCGGGCGACTTCGTTGACCCAGTTCTTGAGATGGATGTTCTTGATTGGGGAGATGTCTCTGACGTCTGCAATCTGCGTCGCGCGCATATCCATTCCTTAAGTTGCGGTGGCGTCCCCTCCCATTGCCACCTTCAAGCTTTCGAGCGGAAGCCCGGTTGGCGCGTTTTAGCCTGGGCACCCTAATCGGATCCATCAACGAATCCCGCCGAGTTGCTCCCAGAACACCGCCGTATGGCTGGAGGGTCCCCCGTAACCCAATCTGCCGCTGCGCGTTACGAGCGTGAAGCGCCCTTAGGTACCGACTCCGGCCCCATCGGAGAATTCGCTCGGCAGCTCCGCAACCTCGCCGCGCGAGAAAGGGACCGGCGTTTCCCGGGTGGCTTCTTCACGCTGCAACGCTTCGCGGATGTGTCGCGATAGGCGCACGATGGTCTCGTCGTCCGGGTCTCGCGGCCTGGGTAAATGCACCTCCAGGTCCTGGAGGATTCGCCCCGGCCGGCTCGCCATCACCACCACCCGGTCGCCGAGCACGAGCGCTTCTCTTACGTCGTGCGTCACGAAGACCACGGTCTTGCGCGTTTTCATCCAGATGGATTGCAAAAGCTGGTGCATCCGCCCGCGCGTCTGCGCATCCAGCGGCGCGAACGGTTCGTCCATCAAGAGAACGGAGGGGTCCATCGCCAGCGCCCTTGCGAGGCTCACCCGCATCCGCATTCCTCCCGAAAGCTCGTGCGGAAGCGCGTTCTCAAATCCACCGAGGTGCACCAGCCCAATGAACTCGCGGGCTTTTTGTTGGCACTCGGAATTCGACAAACCCTTGGCGCGCAGACCGAAGGTGAGGTTTTGCTTCACCGTCAGCCACGGAAAGAGCGCCGCCTCCTGGTACATGAGAAGCCGCTGTGGACTGGGCCCCTCGACCGGATGTCCGTCGATGCTGACGTGTCCACCGCTCGGAGAGACGTGTCCCGCGAGCGCGTACAGCAAGGTGGACTTGCCGCATCCGGATGGTCCCAAAAGGCAGACAAACTCTCCCGCGTGGACGTCCAGATTCACGTCCTGCAGAGCCGCGACGTTGTTGCTGTAGCGATGGTCCAGCCCCTGGACTGCAATTTTGGCGATCCCGCCTCTGCCTCCCTGCCTGGGCACGAGGATGCGATGGGGACGAAAGCGGTCCGCGACCCTTCGAAACAAGGCTGGCACGAGGGCGAACCTATTGCCGCTCGAGCCGCGCGGCTTGCTCAGTCGTCTGCTTTGCGAGGTAGATGCCAACGGCGGGGTCTCTCAATCAACACTGCGCGAAGATCACCGGCAGTGTGCCTCAGGTGGTTGCCAATCGCCAAATCTCACAGAGCGGAGCCTGTGGGCGTAAGTCCCCCAGAGGGGGCCTAATGGATAGCCGGGCGAAGGCCGACTTGCTCCAAGATCTGTGCTTCGGCATCTAGGAGCTCAGAAAGCCGCGTAAATGCTTGATCTACCCCGCCTGCCCGGGCGGCCAGCCTAAGAAAGAGCACCTGGTGCCCTGCTTCCGCTTGGCGGAAGTGCTCGTAAACGCGCCGCAGCCCCGGATCCGGCAGGCCCTCAGCCAGCAATCCGAGCCTTTCGCAGCTGCGAGCTTCGATAATTGCTGCGACCAGCAGCCGGTCCAGTCGGCGCTGCGGGTGACCCGTACGAAGCTTTTTCATCAGCGCCTGGGCGTACGGATCTCCGCGATCGGGCCCCAACGAGAGCCCGCGCTCATCGATCATCTTCAGCACTTTCGACAGATGTGAGCTCTCCTCGCGCGCGAGCCTCGCCATCTGCGCTGGAAGGGTTGGCACTTCGGGGTAGGCCTGGAGCAACGAAAGCGCATGCACGGCAGCCTTCTTCTCGCAGTGCGCATGATCGATCAGCACTTCGTCGAAATTGCGGATCGCCAACGGCAGCCACTCCGGGGAGGTTGCCTGGCGAAGCGGGACGAATCCCCGCCGACGATCCACCTGATTCGAAATCACCCTCCGTGAGTTACCAGGAGCTGAACCACGGGTCTACACTGGTAACCCACGCGCCGAGCGAGGCGCGAGACCGTCTCGTTGCCTCTCAAGGTCAGCAGGGGAAGCGAAGAAAGAAGCTGACGCGAGAGTTGACCGAGCGCGAGCGTCGCCACCCCGCGATGGCGATGGTCCGAAACGGTGTAGAGACCGCTGATCTCTGCTCCGTGGAGCGACTTCCAGGCCAAGTCTGCTTTGAACACCAGCTTGCCGTCCAACTCGAATACGAACGTTCGACCTTCGAGGACGTTCTGCTCGATTTGCTGCTTAAGGGTTTCGACCCCGCTTGAGTCTGGCTCCGCCCCGAAAGCCTCGCAAAAGCCGTTGATCGCCAAGGGAAAGAGCTGCGGCAAGTCGCCCGGAACCGCGCTTCGCAATCGCGGCTGCAAGTATGGACCGAGGTGGTCGGGCCCGACCCAGAAGATGCGGTGGAGGTAACGCAGGCGCGGCCGACCGTTGGCGAGCGCTGTCTCCAGCGGCTCCACAGCGTTCTTGTCACCGACGATCGAACCCAGTTTAAGGCCCGGCTTGAGGTGCTCGCCGATGGCGCGGAACTCATCCGGATTCCCGCCCGCCGTGGGCAACACCCGGCCTCGGGGGCGGTCCACCCAAACCGCGGCGGTGATCACCTCGCCGGATCGACAGCCGTGCACCTCGAGGCTTTCGCCACCCTGCAGAAAGTCGCTGAGCAACCCGAGCAAGTGGAGGTTGCGAATCGGGTCGCGGGCCAGCAAGGACGTCAAAGGCTTTTCATCGGGCGCGCCCAGCTGCTCGACCGTGGCCATCTGGATTCTGGAATTCTAGCTGATCTCCCAAGGGGGCCCGCTCTTACATCGGCGCCAGATCGAGGTGCGCGCGCACCTGCTCCTCGGTGGTGCGTACCGGCTCGCGCGGCAGTCGATGCAGCGCAAACGAGGAGATGAGATCCGCGGCGGAGGTGGGCCTGCCATCGTGAATCCCGGCCCATTTCCCGAGCAGACCGACGATCCGCGCTGGCTCTACTCCCAAGGAACGAAGCTGCGACACCGAAAGGGGCCCCTCGCGTTTGGCGAGGCGCGCTCCCTCCGGGCTGACCACCAGTCCGACGTGCGCGAAGCGCGGCGGCGACAGCCCGAGCGCGCGGTAGAGCTGAATCTGGCGAGCGGTGGAGGAGAGAAGATCGGCGCCGCGAAACACGTGGGAGATTCGGCTGTACGCGTCGTCGATCACCACCGCCAGCTGATAGCTCGCAACCCGGTCGTTTCTGCAGATCACGAAGTCCCCCACTTGTGAACGCACGTCCTCGACACGGCGTCCTTGGACCTCGTCGACGAACTCGGTGGAATCCGGATCCGCGCGAAAACGAGTCGCCGGGTTTCGCTTGCGTGCCCGCTCGCGCGCCTGTTCCGGGCTCAACGCGCTGCAGGTACCGGGATAGCGCGGACCATCGTCGGCGACACCATGCGGAGCTGACGCCGCCCGCGAGATTTCGGAACGCGAGCAGAAGCACGGGTAGGTGAGGCCTTGCCGCTGCAGCGCCGAAAGAGCTTCCGCATAGGCCTCTTGTCGCAGGCTTTGGAAGATCGGCTCCTCGTCCCAATACAGGCCCAGATACTCGAGATCTCGCCGCAGCGAATCCAGATACTCGGCGCGGCACCTGGCCGAGTCCAGATCCTCGATGCGTAGCAGGAATTGTCCGCCGCCGGCTCGGACCTGCAGCCAGCTCAACAGCGCGGTGTAGGCGTTTCCGAGGTGAAGGTGACCGCTGGGGCTGGGCGCGAACCTTCCACGCATGTTCCCCTAATTAACCCTTTTCGCAGCATATTTGCCTGGCGGCGACGAACGGGTTATCTGCGGCCCCCAATCCGGAACTCCATGCTGATTCTCCACTGCTCGGACGTCCACATCACCCAGGACTATTCGAAAGTGCCCTGGCTCCAGCTGGGCTGGAGGCGGTGGATCGCGATGCTGGAGCTCAAGCTCGGAGGTCGAGGCAAGCAGTATCTCCAGGCGCGCGAGGTGCTGGCGCAAATTGCACGCGAGGCGGAGGAAAAGGGCGCAAGCCACCTGGTGCTGTCGGGAGATCTGACGGCCTACTCGATGGAGTGGGAATTCGACGGCGCTCGCGAGGCACTCGGGCCTTTGAGCTCGGACAAGCGCCGCTGCACGGTGATCCCCGGCAATCACGACTGCTACACGCCTCAGGTCGTCAAGCAGCGACTCTTCGAGAAACGCTTTGGCGCGCTGCTGGAGAGCGATTTCCCGGAATACAGCCTCGAAAACCGCTTTCCCGTGGTTCGACTCTTGGGAGAGGAAGCGGCGGTGGTGGGGTTGTTGTCCGCTCGGGTCCCACCCATGCCCGGCCTCTCGTATGGCATCGTTGGGCGAGCGCAGAGGGAAGCACTGCGCGCCATCGTCGCCGATCCTCGACTCCGGGGCCGAGCGATGCTGGTGGCGGTTCACCATGGACCGCTCACCAGCTCCGGGCGCAAGGACAAGTGGTCCCATCGGCTGCTGGATTCGGAGGCGTTGTTCCGAGTCATTCCCGGGCCGCGGTTTGCGCTGCTTCACGGCCACATCCACCGCCGCTACTACCATCCGGCAACCGACGAGCGCCCTCACATCTTTTGCGCCGGCTCCTCAACTCAAAAAGGCCGTGAAGGGTACTGGCTGATCCGGGTGGAGAAGGGGCAAATCGCGGGCGGGCTGCAGCAGACTCCCGCCCGCGTCAACGACTAGGCGACCAGGGCCTGGCTCGCGTAGCGGCGGATGAAGTGGATCCAACGGCGCTCATCCACCTCGACCCGCCATTCGCTGTTGGGCGTCAGCGACAAGCGGCCGCGGAGAAACCTCTCCAGCAAGTCCGCCGCCCGCAGCGGCGTTAGCCCCGGCCCCTGAAAAGCGATCCGAAGGAAAACGTCGAGAGAGGCGGTGACGTCCACGGAGGCGCAGATGCGCAACTTCCCCACCTGCCGCTGATAGTCGGCGTTTTGACCTGGGCGGGCGCCCGGCTCCTGTCGAAGGCGAGCCAACCAGACCCAATTCGCTGGACTGAGGATGAAGCGCAGAAGCTCCCGGCTGGCGTCTTCCAACGTAGGATTTTCGTGGACCGAGAGCATCTGTTTCGCATTGATGCCGAGGGTTCAGGAATTGTCAACGAACCTTCTTCGCGCGACAGTGGTTCACGTCGCACCCCAAAGAACAATTTGGCGCGAGGCGACTTGACGTCCTGCTTAAGGCGTGCGCAGCGCTTCGGCCATCCTGAAAGCGTTGCGAACGCAGTCGTTGATTCCCACGCCCCGATAGGCATTGCCCGTCAAGAACAAGCCAGGCAGATTGCGCAGCGACTCATCGATTCGCCTCAGCCGCGCCTCGTGGCCGACGTTGTACTGGGGAATTCCGCGCGGCCACTTCACGATGTCTCGGAAGCAGGGGGCAGTGTCTATCCCAAGCGTGTACTTCAGCTCGGACCGTGCCAATTGTTCGAGCCGTTCATCATCGAGCTTGGCGATTTGCGGATTGCGGGCTCCGCCCATCAGACAGGTAAGTAGGACGCGGCCCGGCGGAGCGCGCCAGGGAAAGGTGCTGGAGATGAAGAGCACGCCCAAGGTAGGCCTGCCCTCCTGCGAGGGTACGAGAAACCCAAGCCCCTCCGGCTGCGCCGCCAGCTCTTTTTCATCGTAGCCCAAGTGCACCACGCCGACCGATGCATAAGAGATGGCGGCAAGTTCATCCGCGAGCGGCGAGCTCAGCGGCCGCAGCAGCTCCGAGGCAACAAACGAGGGAACCGCGAGCACCAGTTTGCCGAAGCTCTCGGGCGCCTTGCCCCGAAATCGGAGGGCCCATTGGCCTACGACCCGGACAATGCTCTCCACCGGCGCGGAGCGGTGAATCACGGGCTCGAGGGCGCGCTCGAGGGCGAGAATCAACCGCTGCAGACCTCCCTCGAAGGAAGTCATCGCCCCGCTGGTTCCCATTCCCGGCGTCGGATCTCCATGGGGCTTCTTCCTGGGCCTTCGCATCATCGCGATGAGCAAGCTTCCGTGCTCGCGCTCCATCTGCTTGAGCTGTGGAAATGCGGACGCGGCGCTGAGCTGGGTGATGTCTCCGGCGAAGATGCCGACCTGGATCGCGTCGAGGAGAACCGAGGTCGCTGCCTTGCCGAAATGCCGCGCCCCAAACTCGGCGAGCGACTCGTCTTCGGATTTAGAGCGGCGACTGAAGATTTCCCCGAGAATGCGAAGCTTGCCCGCCGCGGAAAGCAGTTCCGAGTCGAACAGAGCCGCCGGTGACAGCGGGTGCAACTTCTCCCCAAGAAAGAGGAATCTCTTTTTCGCCGCGGGGCTCGCCCCCCGAACTTTGGAGAGCAATCCCAGCGATGAAAGCAGCTTGCCCATCGCCGGCTCGCGATCGAGAAAGGTATTGGGACCGGTCTCGGTCCAAAACCCGTCGCGTTCGTGGGTTCCAATGGTTCCGCCGACGCGGCTTGAGGCCTCGAAGAGGGCGACTTCTTCTCCCTGCTGCTTCAGGGCGTAGGCCAACGCCAAGCCCGAGATGCCACCGCCGACGATTGCCGTGCGAGCCGCCATCGGTCCTACGGGTACAGCAGCTCCGTCGACCAGGTCCCTTCCGTCCTGCGGAAGAGAATTCGATCGTGCAATCGGTTGGGTCGACTGGTCCAGAACTCGATCCGATCTGGATTCAAGCGGAAGCCGGACCAAAATGGCGGTCGCGGAATCGGCTTACCGGCATAGCGTTTGGCCAGCTCTTCCACCCGCCTCTCTAGCTCTTCGCGCGAAGGAAGTGGACTGCTTTGCGCGGACGCCCAGGCGCCCAGCTGACTGCCCGGCTCGCGGGTTGCGAAGTAGGCATCGGCCTCCGCATCCGGAACCTGCTGAACCCGACCCTCGATCCGCACCTGCTGGTGGAGGTTTGGCCAGTAGAAACACAGCGCCGCGGTGGGATGGACTCGAAGATCTCGTCCCTTGCGGCTTTCGAGGTTGGTGTAAAACACAAATCCCTCGGGGCCGAAGCCTTTGACGAGCACCACGCGAGCCGAGGGGCGACCATCGCCGCCGATGGTGGCCAGCACCGCGGCGTTGGGCTCTTCCGGGTAGCTCTTCTTCGCGAGCTCGTAAAGTGCTGAGAAGCGTTGAATCGGATCCGCATCCATGCCGGACACCATAACGAAAAACCGAACGCCTGCTTCGAATTTACTGAGGGATGGGCGGCGTTTGCGGCATCTTCGGGCCGGAATGAAAATTCTGTTCCTCAGCTCCGAAGTGGCTCCCTTCTCGCGAACCGGGGGATTGGCGGACGTGGCCCAAGCGCTGCCCGCCACCCTGGCGTCGCTGGGCGAAAAGGTCACCGTGGTGACGCCGCTCTATCCTTCGGTCCGCGATCAGCGGGTGCGGCTGCTGCGCCAAAATCTCACGCTGCGGTTTCCCTTCGGCGAAGAGACCGGTGCGTTGTACCGAGCCACGCTGTCGAATAACCACCGAGTGCTCTTCATTCGCCACGACGGCTTCTTCGACCGCCCTGGGTTGTACCAGCCGCCGGTAGGACCGGATTATGGGGACAACCATCGCCGCTTCGCTTTTTTCTCGATGGCCGCGCTGAGTGCCGCCCAGCTGATCGGCTTCGTTCCGGACGTCCTCCATCTGAACGATTGGCAGACCGGCCTGGCTGCGGTGGCGCTCAAAGGGGGATACCGCAAAACCGAGCTCCGGAACGCCAAGGCCCTTTTCACCATCCACAATCTCGCCTACCAGGGGCTGTCCCCGATGTCGGCCGCGAGTGAGCTTGGGCTGCCGTCAAACCTTCTCACCCCAGAGCAGCTCGAGTTTTACGGGCAGCTCAGTTTTCTCAAAGCGGGGCTGGTCTTCTCGGACGGGCTGACGACCGTCTCCCCCACCTACGCCCGAGAAATCCAAACGCCGGAGTTGGGTTGTGGACTCGACGGACTGTTGAGAAAACTTGGCCCGCGCCTGATCGGCATCCTCAACGGCATCGACGATCGGCAGTGGAATCCGACCAAGGATCGGGCGCTGCCGGCTCGGTACTCCCCGCGCGACTTGAGCGGCAAAGCAGAGTCCAAGCGGGCGCTGCTTCGGGAGCTGGGATTGCTGCGAGATCCCTCCGACGTGCAGTTGCCGTTGTTTGGATTGGTTACTCGATTGGCGGTGCAGAAAGGAATCGATATTCTTCTCTCCGCGATCCCGATGATGCTCCGCGAGCGACTCAAGCTGGCGATCCTCGGCAGCGGGGACATCACGCTGGAACGCCGTCTGCAGCGCTTGGCGGCCAGCGCTCCAAAGGATCTGGCGGTGCGAATCGACTTCAACCTCGGGCTCTCTCATCGAATCGAGGGTGGAAGCGATTTTTTCCTGATGCCGTCGCGTTACGAGCCGTGTGGGCTCAGCCAGCTCTATTCCCTTCGCTACGGCACCATCCCGGTCGTTCGCGCGACCGGCGGCTTGGACGACACCGTGGTGGACCTTTCGCAACCGAACGGCACCGGAATCAAGTTTCGCCAGTACTCCGCGGACGCGTTGATGGCCGCAGTGAGGCGGGCGCTGGCGCTGTACGACGACCCCGAAAAACTGCAAGAAGTGCGAATCCAGGGAATGAACCAGGACTTCTCATGGAAGGCTTCGGCGAAGCATTACCGGACCGTCTACCGACGCCTCGTCGGAGGGCGCTGGAAATAGGGCTTCGATGCGCTCGCGCCTGCTACTCGCCGCCCTGTCCGCCGTTATCGGATTCTCATGCTCCCGCGAGCTTTTACGGCATACGCCTCAGCCGGATCCGGTCCAGCTGCGAAGCGCGGCCGCGAGCTTCACTGGCGACGGTCGGGGCGAGTTTCGCCTGCTGCTCGCGGTGGCGAATCCCAAGCATTCTCCCGGAAAACTCACCGGGATCGATTGGGAGCTGTGGTTGAACAACAACTGGTTTGCTTCTGGCACCGCTCGGCTCGGCGACGACGTTGCTCCCGAAGGAGGAACCGTGGAAGTGAAGCTGCCAGTCGCTTTTGGGCGGATGGAGACCTCGAGCACTCCGATCGCGCTACAACTGACCGTTCGCGGCAAGTTGACGGCACAGCTTGGGGGCTCAGAGGAAGAGCTCGCGTTCCACGGCACCACCACCGTCGAAGCGAAAGACGCCCCGGTGCTGGGGAGAACCGAAACGGATTGAGGCAGCCTCGCTAACCGGTCGGCCGAAGCTCGCGCTCTCGGGCGGCGCTTGTCGAGCCCTTCGGTTTGATCAAACGAATGCGTTCGATTCGGGGTCCGTCCTTGGTGTGGACGATGAACTGCCAACCGTTGAAGGCGAAATGGTCGCCAACCTCGGGGATGCTTCCGGCGAGGGAGCTGAGAAAGCCGCCGAGAGTGTCGTACTCGCCGTCGGGGAGGCCGAATCCAAATGCCTTGACGAAATCAGCGACGTCCAGGCCAGCGTCGACGAGAAACGAACCGTCCGGCTGTTTTTCAATCATCTTCTTTTCGACTTCGAACTCGTCGCCGATGTCGCCCACGATCTCGCGGAGGATGTCCTCCAGGGTAACGATCCCCATGAACCCGCCGTACTCGTCCACCACCATGGCCATGTGGATCTTCTTCTTCTGCATCTCCCGAAGCAGATCCCCGATCGGCTTTACCCAGGGAACGAAGTGAGCCGGGCGCAGCGTGTCCGCCAGCACGATCAGCTCCGGGTGCTGCAGCAGGGGAATCAAATCGCGGGCGTGGAGTATGCCGACGATGTGATCGATGTCATCGCGGTACACCGGGATCCGGGAGTGGTTCTCCTCGGCGAGGATGTGGAGGATATTTTGAGGGGGCGTGCTGATCTCCAGCGCGATCACCTCGGTACGCGGCACCATCACGTCGCGACATCGCTTGTCCGAAAACTCGAAGATCGAGCGGATCAGCTGCGGCGCTCCCTTGTCGAGGAGCCGATTGGCGGCCTGGGCCGCGAGCAATTTCTCGAGCTCTTCCAGGGGCGGCGGCGGAGACTCGAACCGTATCCGCCCACCCATCGGTCGCAAGATCAGGTTCAACATCGCGACCAGGAAGCGGAGCAGCGGGTAGAGCACGGCCAACAGGGGCCGAACCAGGTTCGAGAGGCCCAAAGCCCATCGCTCCGGTTGGGAGCTGGCCATGGCGCGAGCCGTGACATCCAGCAGCGCCGCGATCAGCGCCAGCATCAGGACGCTGGTGGCTACCCGGAGCAGTAGCAGCCAGACGGGGTGGTAATCTGAGCCAAACTCGAAGATCGGCGGAGCCAAGCTGACCAACGCGGCGGCGATGAAGCCAAAAACGGTCATCCCGGTTCTCAGCACCGCGGCCGTCGCTTCGCGTTCGCTGCGAAGGCCGAGGACCCGGCGCGCCGCCCGGGGGTAGACCGGGGCGAGCTCCTTGAGCCGCGCGTCCGAGCTGCTGTAAAGCGCAGATTCGGCGGCCGCGAGGAGGGCCCGCGCGATTAAAAAACCGAGGGCTGCTCCCCACATGGCCCAAACTGGCATGGTAAGCCACGTTAGTACTGTGGCGTTGAACCGTATAGTAACCGGACCCCTTTCCAGTCATCTGCTTACTCAGCTGGCGAGAGAGTCGAGGTTCGACCTCTGTGGTTTTGCGCGGGCAGAGCCGATCCCTCCGGAATTCCTCGTGCCTTGGTTGGAAGCCGGGCTGGCCGCCACCATGGACTGGATGGCAGCACGAGCGCTGGAGAGGCTGGACGTCAGCCGCGTCCTGTCTGGCGCTAAGACCGTCGTGTCGCTTGCGTGCAACTACTATTTCGCGGACTCGGTCTCCTCGCCCCCGGTGGCTCGGTACGCGCGCGGCCGCGATTACCACGCGACGCTTCGCGACCGCTTGCGCAACCTCCGGCAA
>Ga0126382_10000267_pt1 | contig 19924 bp, 13 predicted proteins | sample PanSoiMetPlot_30_FD_92548 | JGI IMG/M metagenome (GOLD analysis project Ga0126382, IMG submission 92548) | Tropical forest soil microbial communities from Panama - MetaG Plot_30 | ecosystem: Environmental > Terrestrial > Soil > Tropical forest > Bulk soil | place: Panama | collected 2016-02-17
AGAACTGCAAAGCCACAAAGGTCGCCGAACAATGAAGGGAAACATTCCAATTTCTGAGCTGCCTTCGGGAGAAGACATCTGGCTCACAATAACTCTCGTCTCGACACGTGAGATCAGGCCTCAACAAGGTATGCCCTTCTTTCTTTGCGCCGCGCGCAATGCCAGCGGAACCATTAAGATTAAGATTCCAACCGAGATTCTCCAGAGCGGCGTCTCTCCAAGTATCGGCTTGTGGGGCATCGTCGGTCGCGTTGAGCCTTTCCAGGGACAGCCTCAATTCCTCGTTTCGGAACTCAGACCAATAACCGTTGAAAAGTATCGCGAATTGCAGGGCGGTGAGCCCATCCTGCCGAGAGCATTCACAATTGACATCGAAACAATCCCCTTGCCTGGTTTTAAAGAAAGAGCCGCTCAGCGTCTGAAGCGCAGCATCGAGCGCGGAAGAATGAGCGAAGAGCAGCAGCAGAGATACTTCGAAGATCAGGCTGCAGAGGAGGATCGCGCGTTCAGATCCGGTTCGTTAGCAGCAACTTCAGGCCGAGTCCTTTCGATCGGCGTGCACATTGGCTCGATTGCCGGGGAAGAAATAGAAGGAATCACTCAAAGCGAAAGCGAGCACGTTTTCGGGATCGACTCTGATGGGCAGGAACGGTCCGAACAAGAAGCGCTCTCCGATTTCCTGGCTTTGATGAGCAGCTTTGATCCAGAGATCGATCAAATTGTTGGTCACAACGTCGTAGGCTTCGATTTGCCGTTTATCTTTCAACGATGCCTGGTCAACCGTATAGAAATTGGACCTCTTGTAACAGTCTCTGACTTCAATGCGCGATGCGTATACGACACAATGCATCAATGGTGGCTGGGTTCGAGGAACCGTGTCGCTCTGGACGATTTGGCTTGGGTGCTGGGAATCGAATCGAGCAAGACCGATGAAGTAGAAGGCAGCCGGATATACGATTTGTACGAAGCGGGAAGACTTTTGGAGATTCGCGATTACAACTTGAAGGATGTTCGAGTGACGCGAAAAGTTTATGAACGCCTAGTCTCAGGCTTCGGAAGATGAAACAGCCTTTGAAGAATGCGTGCCCGACGGCGTAATATTGTTGTGGCTCTCAGATGATCCCCCGATCACGTAGCGAGTAAAGGGTGCGATGTGTCGGAATTAGCTGAAAAACTCATTCAGGAGGCCCTCAACCTACCGCCCGATGAGCGTGCGATCGTAGCCGAGCGGTTGCTCTCGAGTCTAGAACAGGAGTTATCAGAAATAGATCAGCTTTGGGTTCTGGAGGCAGAAGATCGGCTAAACGCATACGAGCGTGGTGAGGTAGATGCGATTCCTGCTGAAGAGGTGTATAAGACGATCAAGAACAGAAAGCGCTGATGAAGATCGAATTCCTCCCAGCGGCACGCGACGAGTTCTTAAGTGCAGTATCTTATTACGACTCGAGCGAGGAGGGCCTCGGGGATCAGTTTTTCGGCGAAGTTTGGAGCACTATATCCAGAATTGTTAAGCACCCTCACGCCTGGTAAAGAATTTCTGCAAGAACGAGACGCTGTCTAACCAAAAGGTTCCCCTACGGAGTGATTTATGAGACACGACCAAATTCAATACTGATTATTGCCGTGATGCATTTACACCGAGAACCCAAGAACTGGCAAGACAGAATTACGGAGGAACCGCTTCGTTGAGCGTGAATTTAGAGATTATTGTTGTACTGATTACTGGCATGGCGCTTGGTGCCTTCATCGTTTGGTCGCTACTCCGTCCCCGAATCAAGCACGAATATGACCGCGCTCGTAACGTATCCGAGACCGAACGGGCAACTCTTGTAGAACGCTTACAAGGTAAACAAGATCAAACGCTTAAGCTGCAAGGTGAACTGGGGGACCTTCAGTCGCGTCTTGCAGATTCTCAGAATGACAACGCGTCGCTGCTCGCTAGAATCAGCTCTCTTGACACCCAAATCTATGCCGAACGTCGAGCAGCAACCGAGAAGCTCGAATTGCTCGAAGACGCCCAGGGCAAGCTTTCCGACGCATTCAAAGCTTTATCAGCCGATGCCCTCACTGCGAATACCCAAAACTTTCTGAGCCTCGCGAAAGAAACATTGGGCAATTTTCAGGAAGCCGCAAAAGGGGACCTCGAGACTCGCCATAAAGCCATCGGTGAGCTTGTTCAACCGCTCAAGGAATCCCTGGACAAAGTCGACATTAATATTCGCGAGCTCGAAACAGTTCGCGCGTCAGCGTACTCATCGCTCACCGAGCAGGTAAAACATCTCGCAACTTCTCAAGTTCAGCTTCAGACCGAAACCTCCAAGCTCGTTAACGCGCTTCGCAGCCCGATCGTGCGCGGCCGCTGGGGCGAGATACAACTTCGCCGTGTTGTCGAGCTCGCCGGAATGAGCCATCACTGTGATTTCAGTCAACAAGAAACCATAGCAACCGAGGACGGCCGGTTGCGTCCGGATATGATCGTCAGGCTTCCAAACGAAAGACAGATCGTTGTCGACTCAAAAGCCCCGATCGAAGCTTACTATCTGTCGCTTGAAACAACCGATGAGCTTGTAAGGGCTACAAGGCTCAAGGACCACGCGCGACAGGTGCGAACTCATCTCACCAAGCTTGGAGCGAAGAGTTACTGGGAACAGCTGCCCTGCACGCCCGAGTTTGTAGTCTTATTCCTTCCTGGTGAAACGTTTTTCAGCGCGGCGCTCGAACAGGATCCGTCACTGATAGAATTTGGGGTAGATCAACGAGTCATCCTCGCCACACCGACCACTCTCATCGCATTGCTGAAAGCCGTTGCCTATGGCTGGCAGCAGGAGCGAATGACCGAGAACGCCCAACAGATCAGCAAACTCGGTCGTCAGCTTTACGATAGACTTCGAATTCTCGCCGAGCATTTCTCTGAGGTGCGTAAAGGCCTCGACAAAGCGGTCGAGTCATACAACAAAGCCGTGGGGTCATTTGAAGGAAGAGTGCTGGTGTCCGCCCGGCGGTTCAAAGAACTCGGCGCAACGACGAGTGAAGAGATCGAGTCTCTTGAAATTGTCGATCGTGCCACGCGTTTGCTGGACATCGGCGAAACCGGACTGATTCCCGGGTTGCTCGTCGAAGATGTGGAGTCGACCGAAGAGGAGGTTGAAATCAAGAACGAGAAAACGCTTAGCAAAGGTTCGTGATCGCCGTCTTTGCGGCTCTGCGACTTTGCGTCTAAGTGGGCATCTAATTCCCGATTAAAACGCAAAGACGCAAATCCGCTAAGGCGTTAAGATTTCCTGGAGTTATTTTGTCGAAACAGATCTGGCTGGCCCCCATCCTTAGCAACAATCAAGAGCGCCTGCTCGAGCGCGCATCAGAAGTTCTGGCCTCGGGTCCTTCCGAGGCGTTGCTCTATCTCGCTGCATCGCGACCATTGCTCGAACTCGCCGCCGTTCGTCTGTTTGATGGTGTTCGCACCCGCGGCGTGTGGGGATCTCTTCCGGTTCACCTGTTTAGAGGTTTTGCAAGGTACGTGCTGGCGACCGCGCTTGACGAAGAGACTCAATCGCCGCTCACTAGTTTGATCGCAATCGATCAGAAGGACCTCCCTCTAAAAAGAAGCCTCATTGCGCAAATAATAAATCGCCTGGCCGATGAGGAGAAGCTAAGGGCCATAGCGTCCCTCTCGCGCCGCGAGGGCTGCATTAACACTGTCACCGCCTTAATCGGGGAAATCCAGCGCGCCGGCAAGACTCCTGCGGAATTCTCTGCGATTGTCGCAGCCCTCGAAAGCGACGCCCATTCCGCGAGCGAAAGCACGGAGGAAATCGAGCGAAGATCTGTTCCACTGCAGATCGACTTCGATAAAGATATCGCGTTGATCTACGAGGCGTACTCTTCGGCGCTCGAGGAATGCGGCTTCACAGAAGACGACGCAGACCAGTTGCGCGCTCTTGAAGTGCTTCGCGGTGAAGCCTCCGGCAAGAAAGTCATCTTGCCCTGGCTATCGAGCGTGCGATTGTTAATCGTTGATGGCTTCTTCGACTTTACTCCGGTTCAAGGTGATATTTTGAGGCTGCTCATTCCTCAAATTCCCGAAGTAATCGTGAATTTAAGCCGCGATGAACGCAACACTGAGATCTTTCGCCCGTTCGGTCGAACGATTGAACAAATATCTTCGATGGCCAAATTCGAAGTCTTTCAGAGCTCCGATGTGAAGCTAGTTGCGCCCGGCCTCTCGTCTCTTCGCAAACACTTATTTAATCCGATCGATGAGCACGTTCAACCATCCAGAGACAGTCACTCGGACGATAAGCGGGATCAAGAAGCGCTTTACAGGGAAAACATTCGAGTCTTCGACTGCGGAGACCCCGAAACCGAACTGCGCGCGATCGCGAAAGAGATCAAACGACTTGTGATGCTTGATCATTACCGCCTGAGCGAAATCGCAGTCGTTTTGAGACAGTACGCGCCTTATGAAGATGAAATCACCCGAGTCTTTCGAGAAGAGCAAATAAGTTGCAACTTGAATCAACGCATCGACCTGACAGAAGTGCCGGCCGTTCGCGCGGCGATTAAGCTATTCGAGCTTTTGATTGCGCTCGGCGGCGATCCGGAGGCGTTGAAGGCTACTCAAATCGCCGATCTGGCGAAGTCAGGTTACTTCGGCTTATCAGAAAATGAACTGGCCGGGTTACGTGCTCGATTCGAGCTGCAGGATCTGAAGCTTGTCGATATCCCGGGTTATCGTCGAGAACCCGCCGAGCTTAAGGTTGGTTTCTGGGATGCAGATGAGCTCGAAAATGCGGTTGCGTTTGTCGGAGATGATCTTCGCATTCCAATGTGGATTATCCGCGCTCGCAAATTCACCGCGCACCCAGCTGAGCCGAAGCCATCGGACGAAAAGCTGAATGACCCAGAACCCGAAGCTGAATCAGAATCAGAAGATGATTTGTCCCTTTCCTCGGATCAAAGTTTCGCAGTGCGTCAAGCAACTGCGGGCAGGGTAATTGAACCTGTAGATGTTCCATTGCCAGGTTCGGAGCGCAGAGCCAAACCCGCGCGCGAGCTCCATCCTGCGTTGATTGCCTGGTCTGTCCTTCTTATCGATCGCTTCGCAAGCATTCTAAACGTGGTTCCAAGAGAGGGCAGCCCGCGAGAAATGCGTGACAGTGTGATTAGATTGCTTGATCGCCTCCAATTTGCGCGCGAGGTTCGGAGCTCAGACCGAGGTGCTACGGCAGTTGACGATCTTGCTGCGCTGACCCTGGACCTTCGCGGTCTTGAAGGATTGCGGAGGGCCTTATTCGCGGCGACTCGGAGTATTGAGATCGCCTCCCCGCCATCCGAAGGCCAACAACGACTGGTCATAAGGCTGGCTAAGTTCCTCGACGAAACGTTGCGATGCATTAAGTCTCAGACTCTGGTGTTAAGCAGCGGTGATCCCGATGGCCTGCGGGTCCTGGAAGCTACCGACATTCGTGGTCTTCAATTTCGCGCGGTGTTCATTGCTGGTCTTTACGAAGGCAGTTTTCCGCTTCGCCCGTTGCGCGACTGGTTCTATCCGCACGAAGAGCGCGAGCGGTTGAAAGAGTATGGCTTAACCCTCGAGGATATTTCTCCCGAAACACTCCTCAAAGAAGAACACTATTTCTATCAGGCTGCTTGTCGGGCGACCGAGCGCCTCTATCTAAGCCGGCCGCTGGTTAAAGAGGACGGATCAGAAACGGTTGCTTCGTACTACATCGAGGAGATTGCCCGGGCAATTGCGCCGTCGCAGTTTATCAGAGATACAGTCCGGCGAGACTACGATGGCCGCTCTCTTTTTGAGGCCTCGAATCCGAGAGAGCTTGCAATGCTCGTGGTGCGCCAGGAAGAACGTCGGAACCACTACTCGCAAAGAGACGGCAACTTCTCCAGCGATGTAATAACACGCCTGATCGGCAGAGTTTCTAAACTCGGTTATGTCAGCGAATCGGCAAAGCGGCGCATTGCGATCGAGCGCGAACGCGGTGGTTTATTCTTCGGTTGCTTCGATGGACAGATGAGCAGTCGGGGGGTCATCGAGAAACTACAAAACCAATATGGCATCCTTCACACTTTCAGCGCCAGCGAGCTAAGTCTTTACGGCAGATGTCCATTCAAGTTCTTTGCCGAGAAAGTACTGAAGCTCGAACCGCGGGGCGAGGCGGCAATCGACATGACCGCGTTGGACGCGGGAAGCTTGCTACACGACGCGTTGAGACGATTCTTCGAGTTGCATCGGAATCACCGACTTACAGATCTGGATCCTGATGAGCTAAAACGACAGCTTGACGACGCTGCCGACGCTGTATTCGATCAGCATGAGAGAGCCGTACCGCCGCTCAACCCCAAGGTCTGGGCCATCGACCGCGAGATCAAGAAACTCCTCCTGCAACAAGTCTTGGCGTACGAGTTGACGCTTGAACAACAGACACGTGAAAAGAACGTTACGCCGTCCTTCTTCGAGCTGGCGTTCGGCATGCAGAATCCGGCAATTGATCCGAACTCGGTACAACAGCCGTTAGAAATCAACCGAGAGCACGCCAATCATAAGGAGACGATTCGCATTCGCGGACAGATAGACAGAGTAGATCAAGCAAAAAATGGAACTGTTATTGCCTATGATTACAAGCTCTCGCGAGGTGCGACTCTTGAAGACATGGCTGAGGGGCGAGCGCTTCAGCTTCACATCTATCTTGCTGCTCTCGAACAACTGTTTTTCCCTGACAGCAACATTGCGGGCGCCGGCTATTACACGATAAGGGGAATGAACGAACGCCGAAACCGCGGTTTGTATCGGAAAGCCATGAACGAATATACCGCAGTGAGTACGCGATCGATTCTATCGGACGAGGAGTGGACGCGGGTGCGCGCTGAGATGCAAGACAGAATCTGGGAGTTCATCGACCGAATGCGCACTGGCCGATTTTTAGCGGCGCCGTCGGCCCCGGATGATTCGTGCCCACGCTGCGACTACTCTGCCGTTTGCCGTTATGAAAAGTTTCGGATTCGCAGAAAAGTGGAAGTGCGACCGGCGACGGGCGACCGATGACACAGAACCAACTCAATCGAACGCCGAAGATCAAAATAACTGATGACGTAAAACGGGCGAAATGACTGAGAACAACATGCCAGAGCGTGAAGTCGGGGGCTCGCTGATCGGCGGGCGTCCGTCGTCCGTCATCCCGTCGTCCGTCAGCCGGTTTGCGGTCGTCAATCGCGAACTCAAGCCTGAACAGGAAGAGGCAGCGCACACGCTGGACCGGCATGTCTCAGTAACCGCCGGTCCCGGAGCGGGCAAGACAACAGTACTCGTTGAGCGTTACCTCCACATACTCCGAACTCGGGACGTCAGCGTTGACCAGATAGTCGCGATCACCTTCACTAATCGCGCGGCCAATGAGATGAGGGAGAGACTACGCGCAGAATTGGATAATCTGGTCTTGCAGGCCTCTCATAAAGATCGGCCGAGGTGGATGCGCCATAAAAGAACCCTGGACGGCGCTGTCATTACCACAATTCATGGGTTTTGCTCGCGGCTTCTGCGGGAGTTTCCTGTGGAAGCGGATATCGACCCACAGTTCATTCTGCTGGAAGCTCATCAATCGGCAATCCTCGAAGAAGCAACAGCAGAGGGATCACTTACCGAATTAATCAACATAGGAGACCAGGCAATCACCGAGCTTGCAGCGGGCATCGGGCGACCCAACCTGGTCAGAGGTCTGATCAACATCTACCGTTCAATCAGAAATCAAGGCCTTAACATACAAACAATCCAGACAGACATCTCCAGAAACCACAGACCAATCGACGAATACCAAAGGCTCGTCGGAGAATTATCCTTGAAGATGCGTGAATTCCTTTCAGCGCGGCGTGTGCCTCCGACCGCTGAAAAGAAAAGACTGGAAGCTTATCGACGATGGCCAAAGTTCCATGAGTTCCTGCTTGCAGTAACCGACGCTACGCAACCGGCGGCCTTTTGCGAGGGGGTTCAGAGCTTCCGCAATGCCACACGGCCTAATGCCAGCGGCAGTATCCGTGAACTAGTCAAACAACTTGATCAACTTATCTGGCAGGACAAACTCGGTGGAAGCGTAGCGCGAGCTTTCTTCGATCTGCGAGCGAAAAGATATGCCCTGGAAGTAGCTAAAGTGGTCTCGTTGCTCGAAAGAAAGCTTGACGCGGAGAAGCGTCGAAAATCTGCTCTGGACTTTGACGATCTACAGTTACGGGCTTTGAAACTGCTCGAACAACATCCCGAAACCCTTCGTCGGGCGACCCGCCGATATCGTTTTTTCCTCATAGACGAATTCCAGGACACCAACGCTCTTCAACGTGACCTGATGGCAAGGCTTGCATTGGCAGGCGATGCTCCCACAGGTGCAAACCTGTTTATTGTGGGAGATCGCAAACAATCGATCTACGGTTTCAGAGGCGCCGATGTCGATGTGTTTCGTGAATTGACCGAGAGGATCGAGGCGCGAAACGGATTGCCGGTCTCCCTCAACCGAAACTTTCGCAGTCAGTCAGCCTTAATTCGTTTTTTCAATTTTCTATTTGACCGCATGTTCGAATGCTCCCCAACGCTGGATGAGCAGCAACGCAACCAGCTCGGCTACGTCGCGCACGAAGCGAGCATTGCGGCACGTGAAGAGGCAGATCCTCAGCCGGTTGTCGAACTGCTGATAGACTCCAAACCTTCCGAGAAAACAGCTCGTATGTCTCGAACTCCAAAGCCACGAGAACGGGATGCCGAGCAGCTGGCCGCTCGCATTACCTCGATGGTCGGAAGCGAGACGATTACCGGCGCAGGCGGCTTCGATGGTCAGTCCTCGGCCCTTCGCAAGATTGAATTTCGCGACATTGCGCTGTTGTTTCGCGCGATGACCGAAGTACATATCTATGAATCTTCCTTCCGGCGCGCTGGGATTCCTTACGTTACGGTGGACGGGAAGGGCTTTTACTCTCGGCAGGAAGTAACCGATCTAATGCAGTTGCTTCGATTTCTGGACAACAAGACCGATGAGGTTGCGCTTGCGGCGGTGCTTCGTTCTCCGTTGTGTGGGCTTTCCGATGACGCGTTGTTTGCGCTTCGATGTGCACCGCTCAAAACGGCAACGCAAAACCCTGAGTTAATCAGCCAGAGTCGTATTCGTCCATTGTTCGAATCGCTGAGCCAATATGAATCGATCGACTTTATCGATCAGGATGATGGGTTTGCGATTCAGCGCGCTCGAGAGTTCCTGGAGACGTTGATTTGGCGATCGAAGAGGTCTGGGCTTTCGGAACTCCTGCGTTTTGCAGTCGATGAGTCTCAGTACCGTACCGTGGCGGCCGCGAACTTCGACGGAGCTCAGCGACTGTCGAATGTTGAAAAGCTATTCTCACTTGCTCTGCGATTCGAACGATCGGGGGCTTACCTTATTCGTGACTTCGTGCGTTTTGTTCACGATTTCGAGGAAGCCGGCGCGCGCGAGAGTGAGGGACAGATCGATGACACCGCCAACGCCGTGCGGCTTATGTCGATCCACCAGTCAAAGGGGCTGGAGTTCCCAGTTGTAATCATTCCGGATTTGCATCGTCTGCCTGACAACCGCACAGATTGGTGGGCATTGGACCGGCACCGAGGCCTGACCTTAAAAGTCCCGGACGGGCGCGGCGGGCGGGTTCAAGGTTTGACGTTCGCGGATTTCTTAGACCGCGCAAAGCGTCGCGACGAATTTGAGAGTATGCGATTGCTTTATGTGGCGGCGACACGGGCACAAGATCGATTGATCCTTTCCGGCGCGATTAAGGACTCAGTCGCAGCACGTTCGTGGCTCGGTTGGATATCGAGCACGCTAGGGATAGAAGACGAGCCAAAGACAGCTACGCTTCGTCCGGAAGAATCGCTTGAAGTAATGCTTACGGTGAATCTGGCAGATGCCTGGAGTCAGGATTCTGTACTGCGTAACGACAGCAGCGGTTCCCTGGATTCTATGGATTTGACCCCGCCGGACACGGATTCTTTGCCGCTCTTACAACCAATCGAAGCAGAGCGCGGCAGCGGTCTCCACCGTTTCAATGTAACGCAGCTACTGAACTACCAGCGTTGCCCCCGCCAATACTACTTCGATCGGGTTCTCAGCACACCTGGCGAGGAAGAGCTGGGTATATGGAACAACGCGGACGCTCCTGAGCCACCGGCAAATCTCACAGCAACGCTGCGTGGCGCGGTGATTCATAGGTTCTGTGAAAGGTATCGGGAAGGAGATGACCTTCTCGATTCTCTGAAGAGAAGCTTTGATGATGTTTTGCGGCTGAGAGCGGCGGAGCTCGGCGATCGCATCCTGGAGATTGATTCTGACAATGCAATTCGAGACCTCTCAAGGCTCGCCCAGAACTATGCGTCGAGTAATGTACGCAAGCGCATTGAAGCGGCACACACACTGGCCAATGATTATAAATCCAACGCTAAGCATCTGATTGGCGCACTGAGTGAACAGCGCTTTCGATTGCGCCGTCCGTTGGGAATTCTGACTGGTTCTATAGACAAATTATTGATCGTTCCTTCCGAAACCGGCGGCCTGGTCGTTGAAATTATCGATTTCAAGACCGATCGTTTTCGCGGAAAGAGCAACCAAAAGCCAGACTCGAACGAAGGGACCGCTCAAGACGGTCGCGTTGTTACAAGAAAGGGACGTGGCGCGATTAAGCGAGACCAGCTCTCGTTTGATTTTATTGATATCGCCGCGGTTGAACGAGATCTGTTAATGCAGGCGGAAATAGAAGCTGCGGCGATTGAGTACCGTGTACAGATGCAAGCGTACGCACTCGCTGCGCTGGATCTGCTTCCCGGCGTCGAAAGGGTGCAAGTTACGCTTCACTTTTTGGATCCGAATGTCGAAGTATGTCTGGCAGATGAACTACTGGACCGAGAGACCTGCTCAGCTGCAATCGATGAAGTGATGGCTGCTTTGGTAGGCAAACCATCTCCGGAACGGTTTCCCGCCACTCCCGCGGAACATTGTCGCGTATGTAATTTTGTGGAGCTGTGTGCGGCGGGAAGGAATTGGTTAAACGGTTAACGGTAAACCGTTAACCGTTCAGCGTTTAGCGTTCAGGGTTCAGCGGTTTACTTCTGAATCATCCGTGAATGAATTCTTACCTACTTTCTTTCTGTACATAAAACTGGCTGATACACAAATTACGCGGATCAGAACAGATGAAGCTCCGACCCAGACTTCAACGCTGAACGTTGAATGTTCATCGTTATCTTGACGCTCATCGCCGTCGCTATTGTATAATCCGGCCAAGCCTCCGAGGAGAGATCAAATGCGCTCAATCTGGAAAGGTCACATACGGTTCTTGTTGGTCGCGATCCCGGTTCGGGTCTATAACGCGATAGAAACATCAGAACAGATTCATCTCAACCAGCTTCACAACGACGATTTTGGACCGATTGGCTACGATAAACGTTGCAAGAAATGCAATAAGGTCGTCACTAAGGATGAGATCATCAAGGGATATCAATATGCCAAGGACCAGTACGCTATCCTTGAGCCCGAAGATCTCATGAAGGTCAAACTGAAAACCACCAAGGTGATTGATATCGTCGGCTTCGTCGACAAAAGCGAGATACCCCCGATGCTTTACGACTCGCCATACTTTGTCGGCCCGGATGGAGAAGTCGGAGCCAAGACTTATGCCCTTCTACGCGAGGTGTTGAAGGACACTGGCAAAGTCGGGCTTGGAAAGGTCGTCCTCCGTGATCGCGAAGACTTCATAGCAATCGCTCCGCAGGAAGACGGGCTCGTAGTCTACAAGCTGCGTTATCCGAAAGAAGTGCGCAAAATTAACGAAGTCCCGGAACTTGCTCATCACGAAATTGACAAGAATGAATTGAAGCTCGCGCACACACTGGTCGAGCAAATGGTAACTTCGATCGGCGAGATAGAAATGCGCGACCGATACAGCGAAGCCCTCCGCGAAATAATCGAAGCGAAAATCGAAGGCAAGGAAGTCGCCGGTTTTGTGGAAGAGGAGCAAACTACGGTAGACATAATGACCGCCCTCAAAGAGAGCATCAAAGAAGCCCAGCGCAAACCGATGGTGAAAGCAACAGGCAAGACCAAAAAGCAGGAAGAAGCGGAGGAGGCGAAGCCGAAGAAAGCTCGAAAGAGCAAGGCATCCTAGGCTGAGCTTCATCGGATGTCCAAAAAAGGCAGCAAGATTCTCCGGTTCCCGGCCCCGGCGCCGACGAAAGCCGACTATCAAAGGGTCAAGTCGACCTACACCGTTCAGGAAATCAAACAACTCTTTGGTCTCAGCGATCGTGTGATCAGGCGCTGGACTGAACAGGGCGTGGTTCCCGCGGCATCGGAGTCGAAAACAGGCGAACCGCTCTATGATTTCAGCGCTCTGACACAATTCAGGCGCGTGCGCGAGCTGCGCAGCCACGGCCTCACACTCAAACAGGTTGAAGCCGAACTGCAAGGTCAGATGAACCTGTTCAAACCTGCTCAGGCCAGGATCGAGAGGCTGCTGAGTCCGTTTGAAGAGGCGTTGATTCTTCACGAACGCGGTGATGAGAAAGCTGCCGATCTCTATCGCGAGGCAATCGTCGAAGGCGACAACCTGGCAGACGCTTATTGCAATCTCGGGATTATAGAGCTCGAGCAAGGCAGGATTCCAAAGGCGCTCGACTGTTTCAGTCAGGCGCTGCGGAACGAGCCTCGACATGTTGAAGCTCACTACGATCTCGCGAACCTCTACTTTGATGTCGGCGATCTGCAGCTTGCGAAGCTGCACTACGAAACGGCAGCCGAACTCGAGCCCTCATTCTCGCCACTGCATTACAATCTCGCACTCGTCTACTACAAGCTGAACAATTTGAACGGCGCCTGCGCGGCACTGCATAAGTACAAGGAACTCGTTCCTGAAGACCACGAGATGAAGGCAATCGATGAGTTGTTGAACTGGTTGGAGCAGGCACGGGATATCGAGAACAAGCGCCGAGGCCCGTCTTAGTTTGCTGAAGCGCTTTGCGAGCTTTGCGTCCTTCGGGTCTTTGCGCGAACCCAAACTTGAAGACCAAACAATTCAGGTTGCAAATTCATCCGCAGGAGGAGAAGCCAAATGCCCTCGAAATTCTCATCGCGCAAATCCTGGCGAGAAAAACTCGAACGAACGAATCATTCGAAAATCGTCGCGGTCCCGGAATCGATGGCCAGGAGGCTGGGACCAGGCACGATGCTAATTCCGAAGCCGATGGATGTCGACTCGCTCATCCGGAAAACGCATCGGGGTAAGCTAGTGACTGTTTCTGAAATCAGGTCTCGCCTTGCGCGCGACAACAAAGTCGATGTCACCTGTCCGCTGACGACAGGCATCTTTATCCGTATCGCCGCGGAAGCCGCCGAGGAAGACCGCCGCGGAGGCAAGAAGACGGTAACGCCGTACTGGCGGATAGTCAGAGATGATGGAAGTTTGAACGAAAAGTTTCCTGGCGGCGTGAAGGAGCAATCCAGGCGGCTGCGTGAGGAGGGACACTCGATCGCGACAGGTGTAGGCAAGAAGCCTCCGAGAGTGAGGGATTTTGAGAAATCGCTGGTGCGTCTGTAAGGTTTCTGGTTTGTGGTTTAGCTTTCGGCGTTTAGCGTTAAGCGTTTGGAGTTCGCCGTTCAGCATTCACGCGTTCACGTCCAGGTTTTGGGGTTCTTTGAAGCAATCCCGAAGACTTGCAGAACTCTGAACGTTGAATGCTGAACTCTGAACGCTAAACCATAAAGCAGAACCCTGACCGTGAAAGAACCCCGAACCTCTCACCTTTCAACCCTAACTTTTCCATTGACACACCTTTGCTTTACGGTTATTCTTGCCCAGTCGGACAAATTGAATTTCATTTTCATTTAGGGCTTCTTACGCGGGGGAATATGAGTTTGGTGGACGCACTTCATAACAGGCCGTATCGGGTCAAAGGTATCGAAGGCCCGGATGACGAACGGCGACGCTTGCTGGATCTGGGAATCACGCCGGGCGAAGTATTGGCAGTCGTGCAATCAGTGCCGCTCGGGGATCCGTTGGTGGTAATGGTCCGCGGAATGCGGCTCGCGCTTCGAAGACGTGAAGCCGAATGGATCAGACTTCAGTGAGCAAACATGTCTTCAGCAAAGACGGGCACGCCCGTCTATCACATCGAAGCCGATGCGCTTCACCCACCCATTGACGCTGAGTCCAAGCTGCCAACCGTCTGTCTGACCGGGGCTCCTAACGCCGGAAAGACGGCGCTGATGAACGCGCTCACCGGCGGGAGCTTTCGTACCGCAAACTATCCAGGCGTAACGGTCACGCTGTCGCGCGGCAAGAGCAAGGTTGAGTTCGGACGACAGGCCCTCTTTGTAGATCTGCCGGGGGTACACAGCACTTCCGCATCATCGCCCGAGGAAGAACTTTCCTGCCAGGTCATCGAGGGCAGGCACATCTCAGTAAAACCGGATGCGCTGGTCATCGCCGTCGACGCGACTCAATTGGAACGACACCTGAGGTTCGCGTCGTTCGTGGCGCGACAAAGGAAGCCTACCGTCATAGCTCTAACGATGATGGATCTCCTTCCTCGAATTCAGCGGACCATCAATGTGCGCAAACTTGAACTGGCGATCGGATTGCGAGTGGTTCCAGTTGATGGGCGTACTGGCTGGGGCGCCGCCGAACTCATAACAGCAGTGAATGAAGTCCTTGCCTTCCCGGTTACGCAAAAGGACGCGCTCGCCGAATTGCCGGAGGACCCGGTCGCCGCCTACCAGGAGATTCGTGAGTTACTCGATAACAGTGAGGCGATTAAGAATGAGAATCTGTTTGTGCTTGCGAATGACTCCTTCACTGCTCGCATCGACCGGATTGTGCTGCATCGCTTTCTCGGATTTCCGATCTTCTTCGCTGTTCTCGTAGGTCTCTTTTCATCAATATTTTGGGCGGCACGGCCCTTTATGGATTTGATCGACTGGTTATTCTCAAGGACGATCAGTGCTCTGTTGACGTTTCTTCCTGAGAGCGTTCTGTCGCGCTTCATGGCGGAAGGGGTGATCGGAGGAGTTGGCGCAGTATCGGTCTTCTTTCCGCAGATCGTGATCCTCTTTTTTCTGATGACGATTCTCGAAGATTCAGGCTATCTGGCTCGTGGTGCGGCGCTCGTTGACCGGCCGTTGTCTTACCTGGGTCTTCATGGACGTTCCTTTGTGCCGATGCTGTCAGGCTTCGCGTGTGCGATTCCTGCAGTGCTTGCAGCTCGCACCATACCTTCACGACGAGAGCGACTGCTGACTATTTGGATTCTCCCGCTGATGAGTTGCAGCGCCCGGCTTCCTGTGTACGCCCTTTTACTTGGAGCTCTACTTCCCGGTTCGGCGTGGAGTGCGGGCTTAGCGTTGGGTGTGATTTATGTCTCCAGTTTGTTAGTCGGTGCTTTGGTGGCCGGTCTGATCAGCAGGTTTGTACTGCACAGAACTGCGGCGTCGCTACTTGCAATGGAAATGCCCGTTTATCGAAAACCGTTGCTCAAACCGATGTTCAGAATGACCTGGTCGCGATCATCGTCATATTTACGTCGCGCCGGCACACCCATCATCATCATCTCAGCGTGCCTTTGGCTTCTTTCAAACTTCGGCTTTGGCTGGCGCCAGGAGCGGCCGGCGGAAGCGGTACGACCTTCGCTGGTGTCCGTAAGCGATCTGGATCATTCATTCGCCGCGCAGCTGGGCCAGACTCTCGAGCCTGCTCTTCACCCAATGGGGATCGATTGGCGGGTTGGAGTAGGATTGATTTCTGCTTTTGCCGCGCGAGAAGTATTTGTAAGTACAATGGCGATTGTCTTTCACGTCGGTGGCGATCAAGAGTCACAACAAGACGGTTTGCTCGAAAACATGCGAGCAGCCACTTTTTCGGGAACTAATCAGAAAATATTTACAACCTCGACAATCCTTGGCCTCATTGTATTCTTCTTTTTCTCTCTCCAATGCCTGTCCACGGTCTCAGTGGTTCGCAGTGAAACGAACTCCTGGCGCCTCGCCGCACTACAACTCCTCTTTTACACCGGAATTGGATATTTGTTGGCATCCGCGCTTGTCGTGAGTTTGCGCCTCTTTGGGGTAAACTAAGCTCTGGGGCTTGATTAGAGTCAGAGGCGACTATGTAACGAACGGCCGTGCTTTGACACTAACAGAGTACGGGACTAAGATGAGCGCAATGGTGGGGCCAGGAGGGAGCAGTGAAGGGAGCTCTAATTTACCCGTCAAGCCCAATCTGCGAAGCGCCGGCATTCAATCGGGTCAATGAAGACCGTCTTTGTTATCGGTTTAGTCTTAAGACGGCTGACGGAACACACTCTCAACATTCGGAGTAGACAGAGCAAACACGTTCTGACGACATCAGGAGGGCCTAATGAAAGAGCGAATAAAGTGGATCCTGGTGGGACTCGGTTTCACCTTTGGGTTTCAAGTCATCATTTCCCTTCTCTTCACCGCATTAGCCTACAGCATTAAGTCTGCATCCGCAGATGTAATTTCCGACACCGCAACTGCTGTTGCATTTGGAGCCTCGTTGGGAGCGTTTCTCATCGGCAGCTTCGTTATTGGCTGGCTCACTGAACAGCTGCGGGTCCTCGATGCGTTGATTGTCGCTGTCCTGACACTTGCGTTGACGTTGTTGATGTACACCGCTCTGCCGGCCGGTAACAAGGGTCAGTTTGTCAGCGGGTTTCTTCTCAGTGAGCCGAGGCGAGGGGCATTGTTCGCGGTAGTTGCGTTGATCGCCGCAGCGATCGGTGCGTATTGGGGATGGCACCTCAAGGTTCCGCAGGAGGGAGGATTCGATAGAATCGCTCTCCTGGGCGGACTGGTAGGCGCGGTCGTTCTTCCTTTCGTATTGTTGGCGATAGGCGGTCGTGATCCCAACGCTCCAAATGCCCCTGGTCTGCCCTGGTACTTCCTGTTGATCGTTCTCGTGCTCGTACTACTCATCGTTGGTGCCGGATTTGTTTGGTTCACACGCGAATCGCACTACGAGGACGAAATATCGATAAGCCCCGAGCATCACAAGGGCGAAGGTCCGGCTGCTACGCACTGAATCCGGATATGCTAAGGTTGAGAGCTGGAGGTATTTTGAGGCTGAGAACAATGCCGACGATAACGCTAGTGATTCTTGGCGCTCTTGTGTGCGGTATTACTTTACTCTGTAACCTTCAACCCGCTTCGGCTCAGTCACCAGCGACGCAAAACATTGACTTGAATAACCCGGTTGTGCCATTCGGAACGAACGACACAATCCTTTTAATTCACGATTCTAAGGTCCTGGTGAACGGCGATGCGCTATTGAGTGTTGGTGGGGATACAGGCGGGCATCTTGTCTGGTTCTACACGCCAACCTATGGAAGGTATATCTTTTCTACAAAACCACATCCCAAGTATCAGTTTCGCGAAGTAGAGGTACTACAGAATCGCAGAATTGTCTTCGAATCTGAGGGCAAGCGGTTCGAATGGAGCATGTCCACTCCACTCACCGACAAAGGAACCATCGTGCGCCTGTGGATGATGCACGACAAACAACCGGAACTACTGAAGGATAGCAAGCCCACAAGAGGAGAAATTGGTGCGGCGACGCACTATGAGTACATTTTGCCCGCTGTTAAACAGTGAATCTCCCCTAGCCGTCCAATTGCTCCTCTAACAAGCCGAGAGTTTGAGAAAAATTCAAGATACCATCAGGCTTTAAGCCCGATGGTATCTTAAAGATTTCACAATTTCTCGAAGGTTGTGCGAGCGATTCAGGTTAACGAACCATCATCAACAACACGCCCTTTTTCGATGGTTCGCAAATCATTAGCGATATCCGAGGCCAACTGATACCGCTCTGAGGGGTTCTTCTTCAACATTCGCTCAATAATCGAGATGAGCGTATCGGGAGCGTCTTTTCGCTGCTTCTTTATCGCTGAGGGAGCGCGCTTCTTTATTGCTTCTATGGTCTGAAAGTACGTTTCACCATCGAACGGCAGCCGCCCGGTAGTCATCTCATACAGGACCACGCCCAGCGAGAAGATATCCGCCAGATGTGTAACATCTCCCCTGCCGGTCGCCTGTTCGGGTGACATATAGCTTATGGTTCCCAGCAGCACTCCAGATTCGGTGAGTCGAGTTTTGCTCGGCGCGCGGCTCAAAACCGGCACCGGCTTCGCCAGACCAAAGTCAAGAACCTTAACTTTGCCTCGTGGCGTTATCATGATGTTTGATGACTTGATATCCCTGTGAACAACTCCTCGCTCGTGGGCTTCCGAGAGCGCATCTGCAGACTGCATGCCTATTTCCACTATTTCGTTTAGCGACATTGCACCAGCCTCGAGGCGCTGTGACAGCGTCTGCCCCTCAACATATTCCATAACGATATAAGGATTGCCGGCCGCCTCGCCGATCTCGTGAATTGTCGCAATGTTGGGATGGTTCAGCTGCGAGGCCATGCGAGCTTCTCTAATGAATCGCTGCTTCATGCTTTCGTCTTCGATGTGTTTCGAAGCCAGCACCTTTATCGCAACAGTTCGCTGCAAATCCGTATCGTACGACTCAAAGATCTCTCCCATACCTCCGGTGCCGAGCGAACGCTTTATCTCAAATCTTCCGATGTGCCCGGCGGGCTCGATCAAAGGGGGCGCAAGTACTTTTTCGGTTTTGCCATCGTGAACGGCCATTGCCGCGCGATCGGTGTCTCGCAATTCCGTAGTCACGACGCGCGGTCTCGAAATCACTGACGAGAATAGAGTCGAGAAGATGCGTGGCCCTCGTTCGTCCTGAATGAAATATCCAGCACGCTTCAGATCCTCATAAATGTGTTCATTCTCCTTTTCGACTCTTCCGTTCTCGATGGTTTCCCGAATTGCGCGCCGAAAGCTATCGCTCAGGTGATCCCAAATAAACCTAAATTGTCCTTTCGCTTCATCCAGGAACGTCGCCTCCACTTCCTCGCGATCAAGCTTGCCCTCATTCTCCAGGAGGTAATCAAAATATGCCGAACACGCAATCTGCAGGAAGTATGGAAAGTAACCCGCGATCTCAATGATGCGACGCGAATAACCTGCAAGCGGAACACCGGCTTCAGCCGACGGCCTGGTGATAAGTTCGAGAGCCTCTGAGCGCGTGAACGCACGAAGGAATACATTCGTGAAGATGTTGAAGAAAGGTGAATCAGCGATGAGTTGAGTGTGACACAACTCCTGGAGGTCCCGCGCCGAGCTGGTTACATAAGCGACATCGTAGTTGTTCGCGATTGACCTTAAGAATGAATAGAATTCCAGGTCGAAGGCGTGATTGGTAGTGATCGCGTCAAACTCATCGAACAGCACCACCAGTTTTCGTCCATCTCGGCGAAAGTTCTCGAGTACTCCTCTGAGGGCATCAAACGACGGCTCGAGCCGGGTGAGCGAATCGTCGCCCGTCTCTTTCCCAAGTAACGCAAATAGCTCCTTAAAAAACTCGGTGAGTGATAATCGGCGCTTTTGTTGCAGATCTATAAACGCAAATGCGTAAGAGTCGGCACGATCGAGGAAACGACGACGAACCTCCGGGTCATTGATGAAATTGAGCAGGGATGACTTGCCTATACGACGTTCGCCGACGACCGAGATGGACTGAGGGCGTGACGCGCCGATTCGTGAAAAGATCTTTGACACCTCACGAATCCGCCCGAAGAACTGTGCCGGGTCTTTGATGGCTACTCTGTTCAGATAAGGGTTTCGGGCCATGATGCTAGTTTCTAGTTTCTGGTTTATGGTTTCTAGTGGACTGTAACAGCGTCATCGCTAGTGACAATTCGGTTTGAGGCATCGGTGTATTTCCATTTGATTGGTTGCGATGCCTCGTTGTAGTAACGGATGTACTTCATGAGCTTTCTTTTC
>Ga0126382_10000268_pt1 | contig 19871 bp, 16 predicted proteins | sample PanSoiMetPlot_30_FD_92548 | JGI IMG/M metagenome (GOLD analysis project Ga0126382, IMG submission 92548) | Tropical forest soil microbial communities from Panama - MetaG Plot_30 | ecosystem: Environmental > Terrestrial > Soil > Tropical forest > Bulk soil | place: Panama | collected 2016-02-17
GAGCAGCTGATCGAAGCCTGCGAGATTGCCGGCGTCAAGCTGGGCGTGTTCTTTCAGGACCGTGTAGCACCAGACCTGCAGAAGCTGAAGAGTGTGATCGACTCAGGCGTGCTCGGTTCGCCGATATTGATGTCTGCTTCGGTGAGGTGGTACCGGCCGCCGGAGTATTACGAGAACTCGCGCTGGCGAGGTACGCGAGCACTCGATGGCGGCGGTGCTCTGATGAACCAGGGAATACACACGGTCGATCTGTTGCTCTGGCTCTGTGGCGATGTTTCCAGCGTCTGGTCTCGGGCGATCACTGCTTTGCACCACATCGAGGTCGAGGACACTCTGGTTGCATCGTTTCAGTTTTCCAGCGGGGCGATCGGGAACCTGGAAGTGGCAACATCAGCGTATCCCGGTTTCTCTCGGCGCATTGATATGACCTGGTCGCAAGGAACGATCACCATCGAGGACGACAAAATAAAGTCGGTCAATTTACGTGAGCCGATCGCGGGACTCTGCGCTTTGCGGGAGATGAGTAGTGAACCGAAGATAAATGACGAACGCGCGGTCTCACCAGTTGTGTCGAATACAAGGGGGCATCGGGCGATCATCGAGGATTTCGTACAGGCAATTGATTGCGATCGAGCACCGCTTTGTAGTGGTGAGGAAGCAACACGCAGCGTGCAGCTCGTGAATGCTATGTACCATTCGGCGCGCAATGGAGTTGCAGTCGATCTGAATGTAAGGACAAAAGTATAAGGAACAAGTGGACATCTCGCCGGTCCAACAAGGGTATGAGGAATCAAAATGGCAAAACCTTCCAGAAGCACCTTGCAGCCGGATCGCTACTTTAGCTCAGATCCGCAACAAAAACAGATTGCTCGCGAGCTTTATGCTTCAACCGAGCATCTTCCCCTGGTTTGTCCGCACGGTCATGTCGACCCTCGTACCTTCGCCGATCCCGACTTCAATCTGGGTACACCGACCGATCTGTTTTTGATTCCTGATCATTACATCTTCCGGATGCTCTATTCACAAGGAATCAGTCTGGAGCGGCTCGGCATACCGACAGTTGACGGCGCGGTAGTCGAAACTGATCACCGCGCAATCTGGCAGATCTTTGCCGACAACTTTCATCTATTTCGGGGAACCCCGACAGGTACGTGGTTGACTCAGGAGCTTCATTCGGTTTTCGGTGTCGATGAGAAACTCACGAGTGAAACCTCCCAGAGCATCTACGATCACATAGCCGACCAGCTGACCAAACCCGAGTTCCGGCCGCGTCGCCTGTTCGAGCGTTTCAATATCGAGGTGCTGGCGACAACTGACGCGCCAAGCGATCGCCTCCATGATCATCGCTCGATTCGCGAGTCGGGTTGGAAAGGACGAGTCGTACCGACTTTTAGGCCGGACGGAGTGGTCAACATCGATCGTCCCGATTGGCGCGAACAGATTGACCGACTCAGCGAAGTGTGCGGTTTTGAGATCAACAGTACGAGCCGCCTGATCTCAGCCCTCGAGCAGCGCCGAGCGTACTTCAAAGAGATGGGCGCAACTGCGACAGATCATGCTGCGCTGACTCCGTACACCGCCGAGTTGTCTGAGACTGAGGCTGATCGGATCTTGCACAGCGCGCTGGAAGGAACGGCTGGTGAAGACGATGCGAGGCGTTTTACCGGGTACCTTTTGATGGAGAACGCTCGGATGAGTATCGAGGATGGGCTGGTGATGCAGCTTCATGTCGGATCGTATCGAAATCACAATCGGGCCATTTACGAGCGGTTCGGAGCGGACAAGGGAGCGGACATTCCGATCCCGCATGAATTTACTCGCAATCTGGCGCCGCTGCTTAACAAATACGGAAATGATGCGCGTCTAACGCTGATCTTGTTCACGCTTGACGAATCGACTTATGCTCGTGAGCTTGCTCCGCTTGCTGGGCACTATCCGGCGGTGAAGCTTGGTCCGCCGTGGTGGTTCAACGACAGCATTAATGGGATGCGTCGTTATCGCGATCTGGTGATGGAGACGGCGGGAATCTACAACACTGTAGGATTTAATGATGACACGCGAGCATTTCCTTCGATCCCGGCGCGACATGATTTGGCAAGGCGTGTAGATGCGGATTGGATAGCTGGGCTTGTCCTGAGAGGAATCGTGGACAGGACAGATGCTGATGAAATGGCTTTGGACTTGGCTTACAGGCTTGCGAAGAAGGCATACAAGCTTTGACGAGCATTTCTTTATATTTGATTTCGCATGTGCTGGTCTTTAGCAATGTCCAACATAAAAATGATCAGATGACAGAGGACAACTCATCACGAGTGGTTTAACACGAACACTTGGTTTTCCGCGCACCTGAATCTACAATCTCGTGCAAGAAGTTTTGTCATGTCACGCAAGCGTATAACCGTATCTGAGAACTCATGGAACCTACCTCTACCGCAGGAACTACTGGATGCGATGGGAATCGGCGACGGGGATGAAGTGGATGTCTCTGTAGTGGATCGAACAGTCATTCTTCGACCGCTGGATGACGCCGAAGGTGCGCGTACCATTGAGGATGTCACCAAATCTGTCTTTGAGCGTCGTAAGAGTGCATACGAAGAACTAGCCAAAGGAGTGGAATAAGGCCTTGCCATTTCTCTTCCCTCAAAAGCGGGAAGTACTACGTATTCACGCACAACTTATATAGGTGTTCGGCGGTTCTCCCGGCCTGCGTGACGAGCGCGCGTTAGTGTCGGCGTTAGCCGCTTCCGAAAACCGTGAACACTATGAAAACGCCGACCTCGCCATATGTGCCGCAACTTATGCTTGCCATCTAGCTCAAGCGCATGCATTTGTTGATGGAAACAAGCGTCTCGCGGCCGCGATCTCTGAAATCTTTCTTGAAATTAACGGCTCCGTGCTTGACGCGACCAACCAAGAAATAGTGACTCTATTCCTGGAGATCGCTGCTGGAACGCTGACACGGGAAGATGTAGAAGCCTTTTTCAAACAGAGAACACTTCGACAAGATAAATAAAAGCCGACGGAGCGATCCTGGCAGCTGGGAAGCGCAACCAGTAAGCTACGAAGATATCCCGCACAACTCAGCTCACTCGTCCTCCGTTTATACCTCAACTGCGGGCGTCCAATCTCGACCGGGGAACTCCGTGAGAGTTCACACACCGTCGCCCTCCCCTCTTATTGAGTCGATTGGCGGCACGGCAGATGCCCATATTCAAAATACAACGATGTTTCGGAAAATTGGGCTAGAAAACCTGTCTCAATTGGGAACATTCGTTCGCTTGCAATACGCATACAAAGCAAGAAATGAGACTCACGGCGGCGCGAGGGCGCTTCTTGAGATTTCAACCGGGACGCAAAAAGGAGGTTTCGTTATGTGCTACAACTGCGGATGTGGAATGCCAAACAACGATATGGGCAAAGCTGAGAACATTACCAACAAGACTTTCGAGCAAGCCGCCAAGGCAATGGGCCAATCCTCAAAGGACGCAAAAAAGAATGCCCACGAGTTACTAGCAAAAGTGCTCGCCGCTAAGGAAGAGAGCCAGGACAAAAACTGGCGTCCTTGAGACCAAACTGTTTGCGGATACGGAGCACACGTGGAACGGTTTTCAAGAATGGAGGTATGACTCGTCGCATAGTATTGTATTTTTGTTGCCACGTTGGCTATAGGTCGCCGGCGGTATCGGGTTCACAAGGGCTCTTACTCCGGATTCGGCATTAGCAGCGGATCCGACTGATAAGCAGTGTGCGTTTCGCAGTGATATGCGCAAGCTTTGGGAAGATCACATCACCTGGACGCGGGTGTTCATCATAAGCGCAGCGGCCGGCCTGCCGGATAAAGATGCCGCCACCCAACGTCTGCTGCAAAATCAGACTGACATCGGAAGCATAATGAACCAGTTCCCAGGAAAGGTGTAATGTGGCTGGAGGTCCTTTTGCAAACTGCCTGGGTGATGAAAGGCTTTTGGTGAAATCAGGATTGCATGGGTAATTCTAATTCAGCGGCTAGTGCCCAGCCCTTGCCACGACAAACGAGGCATAATTCCCTGGCGAATGTGACTCGATCGTGCGGGTCTGCCTTACCGTTTCCCTTGCAGCGCGGGCACTTGATTGGCGGTTGGTGTACAAGTACGAATCGCCGGCCTTCGCAAGCTGGACACCGAGTGTGTTTGCTTCGGCCGAAGCCCCGACAGAAGCCACAGAGTTCGGGAGAGAATTCATTTCCATCGGGAGAGAATTCATTTCCATCGGGAGAGAATTCATTTCCATCGGGAGAGAATTCATTTCCATTATGTCGGTTGTAGTTCTGCTTATGGGCAACGAGGAGCAATTCAATAGAATGTTTCAGCAAGTTTCGCGATTTAATGTGTAATCGTTCAAGCTCAGCGTGGTCCCGCGCTATGGTCAAGTGTTGAGATTTGAGCGCTTCGTGTATCTGTTGCCGATCTGCTGATTTTGTGAGCGGATCAAGTAGGTTTGCAAGCAGTTCGTCTTTGCGACCGTAAGCATCGATGAGTTCAGCGAGCGATTTCAACTCAGGTTCTATGTCCTGCGCTGAACCGTTCCTAATGCTTAGTATGAGCTCATGTAATCGTGATTCGACAAGTTCGTCCAGTCCGATCGAGTCGGGGGCTTCGCGTCCAGCTTCCATTGAGGGTACACCTTAGAACAAATTGCTTTGATTCGGCGGCCCACATTCTAACATCTTCGTGGACCTCTTGCGCAACAGTGGCGGGACGAAAATGGGCCCGGGAGAGGTTGACCCGCATGGATGCTTACGGGATTATTCGCGTATGGTAGACGTGACTAAAAGCTCACTGATGTGGAAGCACAATTAGTTCAACCACGTCGCTGCGTTTCTTAGCTCTCAGTCATGCCCTCGCCGAATCCAGGAGGGTCCAAAGCAGAGCAGCAACTAAGCCCACGAAATCAATTTCTCCGCATCACCACCAGACTCTTGAGGTTGTCTTCACACCCGTCGAAGCTCTCGATAATTGGACGCCATCTGTGTCCGTTGCGGGCAGGCAAAGCTTCTTCTTTCTTGCTCGTTTCGATCACAGACTCCTGGTCTAGCTTGCGCCGCGGAGTCTTGGTCGATGCATCATTTGCAATACAATGCATACGGTAGGGATGGGCAACTGATGTGCCGGATGTGGTGAAGAAAGTCGAAGCGTGAAGTCTCTGGTTCTCAAGGACTTCCAGGGGAGCAGCAATTTCGGATGTGGCCGATTTGCAAACGTAATATGACAAGGCTGACTCTGATTACACTCACTGGCCAGGCCAAAAGCATGATTATCAATAGTTTGAGAGTTGTCTCTCTGTTATTCGCATAAACGGAGAATAGACTCCTCCCTCCCGTAAAGTTAGTCACCGCTGCAAAAGAAGGGAGTATGGCATACCCTTTGATCACCAAACGTTTGACTTTCCAGTCTGCGAGGAGGGTTGTCGAGGTTCCGCAGACTAGTCTACGGTACGACTACGATATTGGGAGCACGCCATGTCTAATGCGTTAGCACAGAGAGCCACAGTGAAAACGTTAACGTTGCCATGCGGGAAGCTGATCCACGTTCTCGGCCAGGACAGCGAGCAATAAAATAACATGTGGCTGGTGAGGAGAATTCATCGCCCGGCCGAGGCTGGATTTCGTCAAAACGATGGTGCCTGAATCTTGTCAAGACAGTGTGACACTAGACAAAGTGTCACACTGTTCTTCGTAGGCTGGAAAGTAACTGCGCTAAAGTGTAAGCGAATGAATAGTGAGTGCTCGAAGGCAATTGTCCGCCAGCCCGGAAGCAAAGTGTGGCCTGCCGCGCTTTTTCATCTCGTCCTAAGCGCGAGGTCCCCCATGTCTGCAATAAACCGATGGGGATTCTTACTTGCCGTTTTGATTGTTCCCTTATCAAGCGTCGACGCTCAAGTCGTAGTGAACAAGGTATTTGGAGTTGGAATGAAGCCCCCACCGAAAGTACGAGCGCCGGGATTATCATCAGCCGCGGGAAAGTGCTACGCGTAACCTAAGCGCGCGGTTTTCTATGTTTGAAAAAAATTCATGGGTATTCCTGTCGGCGGTTTTTATAGTTTCCATTTCTACCGTATCCGCTCAGGAGAGGCGAACTTTCTCGGTGCCGGATTCGATACTGTTATTCGCCGAACCGTACGAAGATCTGACTGTGGTAGGCCCCGGCGGTACTGAGCTATTGCGTCCGCCGGTGGATGTTAAGGCCAACAGCGGTTATTTCGTGCGTCCGAGCATTTCACCAAGTGGCGATCTAGTCTCTTGGGGATTCGTCATTGCGAATGACGATAGCAGAGGGAGACTCGTGCAATTTGCACTGGGAATCTACGCAACCTCAGAGCACAAATGGAGAACCTACAGCGACTTCGACTTGCTGACGGCTACGGCATTCTCTCCTGACGGCTCAAGGATCGCACTTACCGGAGAAGCACGAGGCAGCGATAAACGGGAGTTATCAATCCTGGAGCTTAAAACGGGAGAGATCAGGCGGATGAAGTATATCGCAGCCGTCCAACCCAGCTGGTCGCCCGATGGCAAGAAACTCGCTGTCAACATACAAAGGGGCGAGAAGGTCCCGCTTCTCGCAGTTATTGACATCAACTCTGGGAACATGAACACAATCGCCGACGGAGGTGGCGCACCTGCCTGGTCTCCTTCCGGTGAATGGATTGCGTATCTCGCTCATTCGGGCGAGCGGTGCATGCTTGTGCATCCGGATGGGACGGGCAGCAAGATTGTGAGTGAGGCAAAGAGCAGCTTCTTCCATTACAGGCGATTCGGCTACGCGGTGGTGTGGTCACCAGATGGCAAGAAACTCTTGCTGAACAAACTAACGAACAGCTTGGGTAAGCTTGATATAATGCTTGTCAATATCGAGGGCGGCCGGTCGACGACAAAACTAAAGAATAGCGTCCCTGTATTTGGATGGGCGTCTCGCCGCAATTAGCAATAAGCGTGGGTTTCGGACTCGCCTTCGACGCTGCACTCTGCTAGCAACAGAATATCCTCGATAGCGGTGCTGAAACATTCAAAGAGACTTCAAACACGCCCGGCATCGGCAGACCGTTTTCGACTCGTTCGTACGCGAAAGCGTCAGTGTATTGACATCGTGAGTCAGCAAAACACGCCCTTCGCTAGCCGCCCACTCCAATACAGTCGGATCATCTGCCCCTTCCTTCCAAGTTTGCATCTTGCAGGCGCACTATATCCGCTGCTGGAAAACGGCGTAGGACCCATTGATAACGCGGATGTTGAAGTTCTCGTCAGCGGCAAAACTCAACATAGCGGCGCCGTTCTTTTAGCGTCTGGCAAGAAGCCGTGTGCGAATGCCTTTTTGCGGAAAACGCTTGTCGTTCTCTTTTCTGATTTGAGCGGATTCGGCTTCGCGCTGGCGGAGATAAGCATCAACCTCTGTGCGGTTGTGGAGGTAGTAATTGACGACCGCGTAAACGTCCCCCCAGTTCGAGGCTGGGGTAACTCATTACAATCTCTTCAGCCGACGCCCCCTGGTTGAACGCATACACAACAGTATCGAGTGGCACCCGGGTCTTGCAGACTCGCAGCACGCCCCGGCGATTCGGTTCTCAGGGCACGGGAGGCGCTTCAATAACTAGGCTCATCGGTTACTTTCCTTCTCCAGATCTAAAACTGCTATCGGCCAGCAGGCCAATTCATCTTGGACATAACGCTTGACGTATGCAACCCCCGCTAATAGGGCTTCGTTTGTTCCTGTCTGGCCTGTTCTCTCGATAAGTGATTGCACCTGTAGATGAACCTGTAGACGAAAAGAAAAGGCTACCTGTTCGGTAGCCGTAAATGATAGGATTCAAAGTGAGCCGTGGAGGACTCGAACCTCCGACCCGCTGGTTAAAAGCCAGCTGCTCTACCACCTGAGCTAACGGCCCATCTCAAACTAAGCAGGTCCGCACGTTCAGGTCGCACGTAAGTCCTGCTTGAAAAGCAACGATGATGTTAACCCGCCATATTTTCTGCAGTCAACCCAAGCTACAAATGCAAGGTAAATAGACGCAACTAAGACTGTGAAGGCCTAAGATACCATCGGGCTGCAAGCTTGATGGTGTCTAAGACTCCTTTCACGCGTTCGAAAAGTTGAGCGCCTTCGAGGTTAAGTGCCCCAGATCTATTGACAAGCAAAAGCATTTTCACTATAAGCTTGCCTCACGCAATTCGAAGAGGCTGATTCAATCATAAGGAATGCTCTCTAGAAGATGTTTTCGAGAGGCTCCTATCGCAGTGTCTGTTGATGTGCTTAAGCAGCATTTGCTGCTTTCATTTTTGGAGTTCATTGAACACGTGTGCATCAATGGGTTTGACCTCCATTAAAGACATTGCGCGAGCGGCGAAGGTCTCGCATTCGACTGTCTCAAGAGCCCTGCACAACAGTCCTCTCGTCAGTCACGAAACCGCCCAACGAATCCGCGAGATCGCTCGCGAAAAAGGCTACCGTCCCAGCGCCATAGCCCGCAGCCTGGTCACCCGCAGAACCAAAACAATCGGCGTAGTAGTCACCAGAATCGCAGACCCTTTTATCGCCGAAGTGGTCAACGGCATCGAAGAGGTCGCCAACGATCACGGTTACTCGGTCTTCCTCGCCAATTCCAACGCTGATCCTGATCGTGAGGTCAAAGTTGTTCACTCCTTTCACGAGAGACGCGTTGACGGAATCCTCGTAACTGCGTCGAGGGTAGGTGCGCTCTATATGCCTCTGCTCACTGAGATGAGAGTGCCCACCGTCCTTATAAACAACCAGCATCCGGGTGATTTCGTTCACTCGGTGATGATCGATAACGTAATCGCAAGCTCGCAGGCCACTGAACATCTCATACATCTCGGACACAAGCGAGTTGCTTACATCGGCGATCAGTACGGCTTTCAATCTGATACTGAACGGTTCGCGGGTTATCGAAGAGCGTTGGGAATCGCCGATGTGCCGTTCTTACCGGAATTAATAGCTCACGGCGATGGAAACGCCGAGGGCGGAATGCGTGCCATGCAAAAGCTTCTCGAAACAGTCGAGCCGCCAACCGCAGTCTTCTGCTACAACGATATGTCGGCGCTCGGCGCATTGAGAGCCATTCGCGCCAAAAGCATGCGAGTGCCCGAGGATATCTCCGTCGTCGGATTCGACGATCTCTTTATCGCGTCGTACACAAATCCGGCTCTTACCACCATTAGTCAACCGATGAAACACATGGGAAGCACGGCCATGGAAATTCTGCTCAAATTGTTCAATGGCGAGAACTCACAAAACAATATCAAGGTCCAGGGCCAACTTATTGTACGCGAATCGACCGCAGCACCGAGATCAGTTCATTAGGAATATGCTAAACATGACCGCCGAACTTCTCATCAGACCTCCTTCGAACGAGTCAGCGAAGGATTTATATGTAACGAAGAAGCAGTCCGGGTTCGAGTTTCTGACGTTTCGGGCAAAGCACCTGACAAAAGACGAGAGTTTTAGCGGCGAAACAAGCGCAAACGAACTTGGATTGGTGATATTGGGCGGACGCTGTTCGGTCGAATCATCTGCCGGATCGTGGCCCAATTTTGGCGATCGTGCACACGTGTTCAATGGTCTCCCGTACACGCTCTACTTGCCAATTGAGACCAGTTTTACCGTGCGCGCACTCACCGATTGCAATCTGGCGCTCTGTTTCTGTCGTGCCGAGCTTAGATATCCTGCGCGTTTGGTTACTCCGAATGACGTGGCGGTTGAAGTCCGTGGAGGAGGAAATGCCACCCGGCAGATCAACCATATCCTGACGCCGGAGTTTCCCGCTCAACGACTGCTCATAGTCGAGGTCTATACTCCAGGCGGCAACTGGTCCAGCTATCCTCCGCACAAACACGACGTCCACAACCCGCCTGATGAAGTCGATCTGGAGGAGATTTACTACTACAAAGTAAGCCATCCGGATGGCTATGCCATTCAGAAAGTTTACACGCCCGACCGCCGGATCGACGCAACATTGACCGTGCGTGACGGTGAGCTTGTGCTCATACCCGAAGGTTATCACCCCGTTGTAGCGGCTCACGGATACGACGTTTATTACTTGAACGCGCTGGCAGGCAGCGCGCGCTCCATGGCTGCTTCGGATGACCCGGCGTACGCCTGGGTTCGACAAACCTGGAAGGACAAAGACCCGCGAGTTCCCGTCGTGAGGTGAACATATCTCCTTCCAGTTGAGATTGTTAATCAAGAGTTTAGATAGAAATAGCGCGAAGCTTACATAGGAATGCCAAGCTATTCCCTCACCGAATAACATTAAGCGACGAACGATGCTCGAGCGAAACTTCGACATTCTGGCGATGGGCCGCAGCTCGATCGATCTTTACGCAAACGAAATCGGCGCCGCCTTTCCGGATATCAAGAGCTTTGCAGCTTATGTCGGCGGTTGTCCGACTAACATCAGCGTCGGCACTCGACGTTTGGGACTTCGCTCGGCTCTCCTCACAGCGGTCGGAGAGGATCCGGTAGGGGATTTCATACTGGCCTTCCTGGAGCGAGAAGGGGTGGTGATCAGCTTTATCCCACGCAAACACGGCTGCAGAACCAGCGCAGTGATCCTGGGCATCGAGCCCCCCGATAAGTTCCCGCTCGTTTATTATCGCGACAACTGTGCCGACATAGAGCTTACGATTGACGACGTTCTGGCGGCGCCAGTGGCCCAAAGCCGCGCTCTGTTGATTTCCGGGACTGGACTCAGCCGCGAGCCCTCTCGTAGCGCGACTTTGTTTGCCGCCGAACAAGCCAAAATCAATGATACGACCGTCTTTCTGGATCTCGATTTTCGCCCGGACCAGTGGCACGACGCGAGAGCTTATGGCGTGACAATGCGTCAAGCGATGCGATTTGCCGATGTTGTTATCGGTACCGCCGACGAAGTAAAGGCAGCTGCAGTGAAGAGTGAGTCCGCCGTTTCTGTTGAGCACTCACAAGTATCGGGAGCACGAGTCTCAGGCGATGTAATGCAGGCCATCGACGCCGTATTGTCGGCCGGCCCGCACGCGCTAGCCATGAAACAGGGCGCCGAGTCTACGACAGTTTATTTAAGAACAGGCGAAGTGATCGAAGCAGCACCGTTCCCCGTTGAAGTTTGCAATGTACTTGGAGCCGGTGACGCGTTCGCCAGCGGTCTGATCTACGGTTATTTGAAGGGGTGGGACTGGCATCGCGCGGCGAGGATGGGGAATGCATGCGGCGCGATTGTCGTGACGCGTCACGGTTGCGCCAACTTCATGCCGTTCGAACAGGAAGCATTGTTGTTTATCGAACAGCGAGGAGGTTTCTGAGTGAAGGCGTTTCAAGAAGCGGTGCCATCTGAATTCCTTTCCCGGCTCACTGATATTCGAGTGAATGATCCGGAATACGCGCGGCGAGTTGCAAAGACACGCGTTCGCCGCGCAACTCTAACTTCAGACGGCAAGCTCAATATTCTCGCCGCCGATCATCCCGCACGGCGAGTGACAAGTGTGGGCGCCGATCCTCTCGGAATGGCTAACCGTCACGACTATCTGAATCGCATAGTACGTGTCTTGCTCGGGGCGGACGTCGACGGTGTGATGGCGACGATGGACATCATCGAGGATCTTCTCATTTTGCATGACCTATTCGGCGATGAGGGTTTTCTAAGTGAAAAGCTTCTGATTGGCAGTCTAAATCGAGGAGGACTCGCGGGAAGCAGCTGGGAGATGGATGATCCGATGACCGGAGCGACTCCGAGGACTTGTTCGGAGTGGAATCTGGACGGCGCCAAGATCCTGATGCGCGTTTGCGACGACGAACCAGACTCGCTTAAGACGATGATAGCCAGCGCGGCAGCGATCAATGAAACGAATGCGCTTCAGATCCCGATGTTTCTCGAGCCTCTCCCGGTCACAAAAACCGACAAGGGATACAAAGTTCAAAAGAATGCAGAAGTTTTGGCAAGAATTGTTGGCGTTGCGTCCGCCCTCGGCGACAGCAGTCGTTATCTCTGGCTGAAGCTTCCTTATTGCGAAAACTATCAGGCAGTTGCTCGCGCGACAACCTTACCCATTCTTTTGCTGGGCGGTGAATCAGCCGGGGATCCGACGTCCTTCCTCCGTGAAGTTTCAGAGGGAATGTCAGCTGGGACGAACGTTCGTGGAGCTCTGGTCGGACGGAACGTGCTTTATCCCGGTGAAGACGATCCATTAGCGGTTGCTGAGGCGGTCGGCGGCATAGTCCATAAGGGCTGGACCGTCGAACAAGCGATGAAAGAGAAGCTGGACCGGAGGCAGTAGTGAAGACCCGACGATTGACAATGTCTCAAGCCCTGACGAGCTTCCTCGCAAACCAGTTTGTGGAGCGCGATGGGCACGAGACCGCGTTCTTCGCCGGGATGTGGGGAATCTTCGGTCATGGAAACGTCGCTGGAATTGGCCAGGCGCTGCACCAACAAAAGATGCTTCGATACTACCTGGCTCGAAACGAACAGGCGATGGTGCACACAGCAACGGCCTTCGCGAAGATGAGCAACAGGCTGAGGACATTTGCGTGCACATCTTCGATAGGACCGGGCGCCACAAATATGATCACCGGCGCTGCTACCGCAACGATCAATCGCATTCCGGTTTTGCTCCTGCCCGGCGATATTTTCGCGCGACGAAATGTGGCTCCGGTTCTTCAGCAGCTCGAGTGCAATTACTCGCAGGACATTTCGGTCAACGATGCCTTCAAGCCGGTCTCGCGTTATTGGGATCGCATTAATCGAGCAGATCAACTTCCATACGCCCTCCTGGAGGCAATGCGAGTCCTGACCTCTCCATCGGACACCGGAGCGGTGACCCTGGCACTTCCACAGGATGTGCAGGCTGAATCGCTGGATTACCCCGAAGAATTGTTCGAGAAGCGGACCTGGCGAATAACGCGTCCGCTGGTAGACCGAGCGTCGCTTGAAGAAGCAGGACGGACCATTCGCAGCGCAAAACAACCGCTGATCATTGCCGGAGGTGGAGTGATCTACAGCGAGGCAACTGCTGCTTTGGCCCAGTTCGTCGAGCGCAGCGGAATTCCAGTTGTCGAGACACAAGCGGGCAAAGGTTCGCTCAACTTCGATCATCCCCAAAATCTGGGGGCTGTCGGAGTTACCGGAACGCCGGGGGCGAATATTATCGCTCGCGAGGCTGACTTAGTGATTGCTATTGGAACGAGGCTCAGCGACTTTACGACGGCGTCCAGGACCGCGTTTCAAAATCCTGATGTGCGCTTCAGCAACATCAATGTAGCTGAGAGTGACGCGCAAAAACATTCGGCGCTTCCGTTAACCGGCGATGCCCGCGCCACGCTCGAAGAATTGACGAGGGTTCTTCAAGGCTATCGGGTTGATGATCGCTACGGGGCTCGCGTTTCCGCATTCAAGAAAGAATGGGAAGGAGAAGTGAATCGATTGTATGGGCTGCGGCACGGACCGCCGGTGAGCCAGAGCGAGATCATCGGTACGGTTAACAATTTTTCCGGGCCGAAGGATGTTGTCGTTTGCGCGGCCGGGAGTTTACCGGGCGATCTGCACAAGCTCTGGCGTGCGCGAGATCCCAAGGGCTATCACCTGGAGTATGGCTATTCGTGCATGGGCTACGAGATTGCTGGGGGTCTTGGCGTGAAAATGGCCGATCCATCTCGCGATGTATACGTGATGGTTGGTGATGGATCCTACTTGCTGATGTCGTCCGAGATCGTCACTTCGATTCAGGAAGGCTACAAACTCAATATCATCGTTCTCGACAACCACGGGTTCTCGAGTATTGGTGGTTTATCTCAATCAGTTGGATCGTCCGGTTTCGGAACCGATTACCGTTTTCGTGGATCGGATACGGGTCAGCTGGATGGTGAGTATCTGCCGGTTGATCTTGCTGCAAATGCCGCAAGCCTTGGGGCGCATTCGATACGTGCGGTATCGCACCAGGACTTCGAGCGTGCCCTCCAAGAAGCTCGAGCGCAAGATCGCACGACGGTAATAGTGATTGAGGTTGATAAGGAGATGCGGGTGCCGGGTTATCAATCGTGGTGGGATGTCCCGGTAGCCGTAGTATCCGAAGTAGACGCGGTGCGAAGCGCTCGCGAGGCATACGAAGAAGCCTTAAAAAAGGAGCGCCACTTCTTTAAAAAATGAGTCGTTGTGCAGCACTTCAGTCCGATATTGCCGGAGTTACGCTCGCATCGATACTTATCGTAACCCTGGGCCTCGTGTCGGAACATGTCAGTGCTGGGGCAATCATGCAACAACGAGTCGAAGAAACCGCCGAGTTTCATCATCAGTTGGGGGTCGCATATCATCTCCGTCGCTGTCTGGATGACGCCAGTCGCGAATATGCACGCGCGCTTGAATTGGATCCGCCACGCCAGCTCAACGATGAGGACTGGAAGCTGGCGCGCAGGTTCGCCCCTCGTATCTACGTCACCCAATCGGAGTTCTTTCCGCTCAAAGACTTTGCGGTTGTTATCCACCCGACAGAACGCCTGATCGCTTACCATCTTTTCTGGGAGGACGACATAGACTTTCCCGAGGACAACGACCCATGCGATCACGAATTGATGTGGGTCCGCTATTCGAGCGACCGCATGTCGATCGAGAAGATATGGACCTATTTTCACGGGAGGCTGCTCGATGGAGGTGAAGCGGCGCTGGCAGATGCACGTGCTAATCGAATGCGTCCGCGCGTCAACGTGCAATGGGGGAAGCACGGCTCGATGCCGGTAGGTTGGGAAGAGCTCAAGATCATCGGAGATCGCGGCGATGCTGAAAACAAGTACTATCCGATTGATCAACCGATTTCACTGAAGGTTTACAACGAGGGCACGTTTCGCAAGCTTAAAGAGGAGGGCAGACGACTTCCCACACATCCTCTAGGCATACGCGGCAGTTGGCCAACGAAGTTCGCCGGGACCTGGAATGACTTTGTTAATTTTTCTCGAGTAATCGAACCTCTGGAGTGGTTGGATAAGAACAAGCTCGCCGCAGTTTCGCGTTGGAATAGCGCAACAATCAATCAGCACTTTCTTAGGTACAACTTCCGACCGAAGACTGAGTGGCCTGTTGAAGAGAACAATCGACAGGTCGCCCCCTCAAAACCTGGATGGTCGATCTACGGGCTCGCTTCGCTGTCTCTGGATCACTTTCAGCTTCCGTCGAAATCGACTTTCGACAAGTCGATGCCGCGTTATCCGAATCTGTGGTTTTATGTCGATGCATCTCTCGCCGATTCGTATGAAGGCGCGGTCAAGTTGATAACCGGTCACTTGCGGCAGGCAATGCATTTGCGGGAGTTCTATGGGCCGTTTGACAACCCTGAAGGTTGTGATTTCGAAGCGCGGCTTGAACATCTTCAACCATGGGAACACCGAGAGCACCGGGCGCTGCAGCATTCGCACGCCTTTCACATGAGGTATTACTACAGCGCGCTGGCACGCGCGAAACTGGATCGAGTGAAAATCAAAGCTGCGGGAATTGAGCGCGAGTTTTTCAGATTCGCTGCAAGCGTTCATTACGAAGTCGAGCATACCAACCCAAATCACGCCGATGTCGAGATCTGCCCGATTTGTGGGCGTACCGGAGACTACAGCCAGTTGAAGGGGAATCTTGTCGAATTGGTTCACGACCCATTGGGACTCGAGATGGTGATGACCGGAAAGATTCGCGGTGAGACCGTGAGGTTCGAAGACTGGGACCAGCGTGAAGTTGGCAGCCTAGACACAATGAAATCGCTCTTTGGCATCGATGGCTTTATTTTCTCCGGACAAACTGGCGAACGTAATACCTTGCGCATTGGCGTGATAGTAATCTCGCCTAAAGGTTAATGGCGAAGAACGAGAGCTCAAATGAAACTTTCCCTTTGCCTGGAAATGCTCTTCACCGAGCTCCCTTTTGCCGATCGAATCGCAGTCGCATCACGGCTTGGATACGACGCAATAGAGTTTTGGGATTTTCGTAATAAAGACCTGAACGATATCGCCGAGACTGCAGAGCGCCACGCACTGACGGTGGCGGCGATGAGCGGAAATCGACGTAACGCACTAATCGACTCCGATGCGAGGGCGGCGCTAGTCGAAGAAATGGAGGAGGTCTTCGAGGCGGCCAATAGTGTGGAGTGCCGCAACATAATGATGCTGAGCGATGTGCTCGGTAAAAATGGTAGCGCCGCAACTAATTCTCAGAGAAGTCCGCAGGAGAAGCTGAACGCTATGGTCGAGAATCTGCGAATGCTGGCGGCACACCCGCAGGCAGCAGACTTCACGTTGCTGCTTGAACCACTGAACACCGCGCTCGACCATCGCGGCTGTTTTCTTGACCGCTCAGCGATCGGTGCACAGGTGGTGAAAGATGTTAATAGCGCAAATATGAAGCTGCTTTACGACATCTATCACATGAGCATGATGAACGAGGATGTGCTGGCGGAAATTGAGAAGAGCTTCGATTGGATCGGATATTTTCATGTCGCGGATGTGCCGGGTCGACATCAGCCTGGGACTGGGAAAATCGATTTTGAAAAGGTGAATGCGCTGCTTAATAAACTGCGCTACGACGGCTTTGTCGGGATGGAGTTCTCAGCGCTTGGTGATGGCAAAGTTGCTGCGGCTGGGCCGCTGAATATCTTTATTTGAACTGTGCCACACGATAAGCACCAGGGAAGCGAGTGCTTTCTAACGGAGTCTTAAGCGATGAGCGAAGCAATGCAAGCGATAGTTTTTCATGGACCGGGCCACTGGGCTTTGGAGGATTTCCCTCGGCCGAAGATCGCGTCGGCAGACGATGTCTTGCTGCGGGTTGATCGCGTCAGCATCTGTGGCACCGATATCCACATCCTCGCCGATCCGCCGGGCCATCCGGCAACTCCCGGAAGCGTTCTTGGGCACGAGTACGTAGCGACGGTTACCGACATCGGCGATGGCGTAAGCAACGTAAGTCCCGGCGATAGAGTGGTGATTGACCCAAACATAACCTGTGGCCTTTGCGAATACTGTCGAAAGGGGCTTACGAACGTTTGCGAGAACATGACCACGTTGGGCATCTTTCGTCACGGGGGTCTCGCCGAATTCAATCTTGCTCCTGCAAAGGCTTTGCACAAAATCGACCTCGATGTTCCACCTGAACGAGCTTGTCTTGCGGAGCCGCTTGCGTGCGTCTGGCACGCTTTTGAAAAGACACAGATTTTACCCGGTGACAGTGTGGCAATTCTTGGAGCGGGACCAATCGGGTTGCTGTTTCTGATGTTGTTCAAAAGCGCCGGCGCTGGAAAAGTTTACGTCATCGAACCGACGGAATTTCGCAGAACGACGGCTGAACGATTAGGTGCCGATGTCGCCATCGATCCGCGAAAGGATGATGCCGCTGCTGAGGTGAAAGCGCTGACGCGGATCGGAGTTGATGTTGCGGTTGACGCTGCCGGTAGCTTGCTCCCGGAATCACTCGAGCTTGTCAGGAGAGGCGGACGGGTAATTCTCTTTGGCGTAAACCAACACGCCGAGCGCAGTTTGAATCAATACGCGATCACCCGATACGAAGCCTCCATACTTGGGTCCTTCATTCAACGAACAGCCTTTCCGAAAGTGGTCAGAATTCTGGAAGCAGGGCTCCTGCCCGTTGAAAAGTTGATTACGCACCGGCTGAGGCTTAACGAAGTTGGTGTTGCACTGGAAGCCATGCGGGTCGGCGAGGCGATCAAGGCAGTAGTTCAACCGTGACAACATCGATCATTCGGCACTTGGAGTTTGTGGCATTGCAGGCCAGCGGACAAGACGGGAAGGGAGCAAGCAGATGAAAATCGGAACCGCGCCAGTAAGCTGGGGAATCATAGAAGCTGAAGGTTGGAGCGGAATCCAGACGTACGGAACAGTACTCGACGAGATGAACAAAGCCGGGTATGCGGGAACGGAACTCGGGCCTTACGGATATTTGCCAACCGATCCAGATCGTCTGAATTCCGAATTGTCGTCCCGAGAGCTTAAGCTTGTTTCTGCTTTTGTGCCGGTGCATCTTGCAGATCCTGCACGCCATAAATCTGATTTTGACCAGGCAATGAAAGTCGCGAGGCTGTTAAACAATGCCGGTGCTGGATTAATCGTGCTGGCGGACGAGATGAATGGACCGAGAATGGCGGTAGCCGGAAGAGTTGACGAAGAGAGGGATGGGATGAGCGCGAGTAAATGGAGCAGCGCTATTGAGATTCTCAGTCAAATCGCGCATGCCTCCCGTGAATTGGGGTTGCTTACCGCGTTTCATCACCATGCGGGAACGTTGGTAGAAACGCCTGCCGAAATCGAACGGCTTTGCTCCAGTATGGATCCGGCGCTGATCGGTCTCTGCCTGGACACTGGGCATTATGTCTATGGAGGGGGCGAGCCGGTTGAAGCGGTAGACAAGTATTCATCTCGCATACTTCACGTGCACCTAAAGGATGTGAGGCTGGATGTGCTCCAGTCAGTCAAAGAGGACCGAGTCGGATTTCTGGATGCGGTCAGTCGTGGTGTGTTCTGTGAGATTGGAGATGGCGCCGTTAACGTTCCTGTGATCGCTCAAAAGTTGACTAAGTGCGGTTATGACGAATGGCTGATTGTTGAGCAGGATGTGGATGTCAGTTTGCCTGGTGTGAACCCTTTCGAAAGCGCGTGCCGAAGCAGGCAATACTTGCGAGAGGTCGTTGGTTTGTAATCAAGCCGCTTACACAAGGGTAAGTACTGTACGGGCGGTCCTCCGTGGCCGCCTCTCCTTTGCAATCCTCTTACTCTGCGAAGAGGGGCGGCCACGGAGGACCGCCCGTACAGAACTTACTCGATTAGACAGTTTCCAAAAGCGCGTTTACTTCCTCAAGGGTCGGAAGTGACGTTCGTGCCCCGATTGCGCGACACTTTAAACCTGCCACTGCATTTGCAAATCGCAGAGTATCTTCAACAGAAAAGCCCGCCAGCAGTCCATACATAAACCCGCCGTGAAACGCGTCTCCGGCGCCGGTCGTATCGCGGCACTCCACCTTAAAAGCTGGAGAATGAATATATTCGCCCCGGAAGTAGGCGAGGACGCCTTCTCGACCTAGCGTCGCTGCTACGAACAGCGAACCGGTCATTTCCTTCAACCTCTTCAATGCGATCCGCAAATCGTCTTCCTTCGTAAGCTTTCGAGGGAAGCTGGTTGAGGAAATGAGAAAGTCAATCAGCGGCAGCAATTCTTCGGCGCCTGGATAAATTGTGTCGATATCAAGCACCGTTGGGACGCCCGCATCTCGAGCGAACGTCGAGGCGGCGATCGATGCTGAGACGTTATGCGCGTCAAGTAGAAGTGCTCGGCCCGAGATAACCGCGTCCCGATCGACTTCCGACGGATCAATCATCAACCGGTCGTCCCGGTGCCAGATCACCGTGCGCTCACCGCTTGGCTGATCTACTACGATGTAAGCGATCTGGCTGTCGGCGCCTTCGACAATAGTTACACCAGACGATTCGACGCCTTCGGACGTCAGCGAACGAACCTGTAAATCGCCGAAATCATCGGAACCCACCTTTCCGATGTAGCGCACGCGAAGTCCAAGCCGAGCGAGGGCGACCATCGCAGTGGCGCATTGGCCGCCGGGCGCGATTGTATGGGAGATCAGAGGGACCTTGGTATTGAATGCGGGATAGTGTGGGACGACGATTAGATGATCGATCGCATTGAGCCCAAGAGCCACCGCATCGAAGGGCTTGTCAGTCGGTATCTCAATGCCAAACTCCATAACGAAAAAACAGCAGGCAGTAAGCAGACGGCAGTAGACAGAACGCAGAAGGCAGAACGCATAGGCAGAAAGCAGGAGGCAGTAGGCCGAACGCAGTAGGTATATGCCA